>JRYI01002379.1_pt1 | contig 20871 bp, 21 predicted proteins | sample 235361 | NCBI WGS metagenome assembly JRYI01 (sample SAMN03074212, study PRJNA261471) | activated sludge metagenome | biome: Common Effluent Treatment Plant; feature: Wastewater; material: Activated sludge; isolation source: activated biomass in a lab-scale reactor treating industrial wastewater at...
GCGCAGGATGGCTCCGCGCAGTTGAGCCGCACGCAGGTCTGCGCCACTTAGGCCCGCCTCTTCCAGATTGGCGCGATTCAAATGGGCACGGCTCAGGTTAGCGATGCTCAGATTAGCTCGACTTAAGTCGCTGCCCGATAGATCGGCTCCACTTAGCGATATTCGTCCCATGATCGCATCGCGCAGATTGGTGCCGGTAAGAATCGCCTGGGTTAGAGTCGCGCCACGAAGGTTGGCAAGATTCAGATTGGCATCACGCATCTCGACATCGGTCATGTCCGCTTCACTTAGGATAGCTCCGCCCAGCACTGCATTGTTGAGTTTGGCACCGATCAGCTGGGCGCCAGCCAGATTTGCGCCGCTGAAATTGGCTCGGCCACCGACTGCGCCATTCAGATTTGATTTAGTCAGATTAGCCAGGCTTATATCCGCATCTTCCAGGATTGCTTCAGTGAAGTTGGCGTTGTTGAGTTTGGCGCCTTTCAGGTTGGCCCCGGTCAAGTCGGCACGGGATAAATCCGCCCCTGACAGATTTGCATCTGACAGATTAGCCCCGCGCAAATTTGCCCCGACAAAAATCGCCTTTGTCAATATCGCATCCCGCAAATCGACCTCGGCAAGTATGGCCCCTCGCAGAGTTGCGCCGCGGAGATATGATTCGCTGAGATCGGCTTTAGCCAGATCAGCACCATCGAGATTCGTTTCCCGCAAGTCAGATGCCGGCATGACCGCACCAGCCAGTTGGGCGCCAGTCAGATTCACGTTCCGCAAATTCACCGCGGGCATTTGCACCTGGGATAAATCCATTTTCGATAAATCGGCTGCCTGCAAATCAATGATTGGCTCGGCCGCGTTGAGAAGGGCGGACTCGTAAAGGAACCTCACTACCTGCCCCCTTCCGCCGGGATCCAGGTTGCGGAGTGTGGTCAGAGTGTGGGCGCGGGCAGCGCGGACTGTTTCATCATCGGAGTTTGATTGCCGCAAGTTCTTGTTCAACAATAGATCGGTCAACCTGTCGAAGTATCCTTCGATCATGGCTCTCTCGTCTCTTAACCGGGCAATATCCAGTTGGGTTTGCCGCCAGGAGTTCGTGAGCCACAAGGCCGCAGCGACCAGCAGCAATGGGATGAGCAGCAGATTCAGCCAGTTGAGGACCGCCAGAGAACGGTTTTCCTGAAGGATGATCCGGATCCCATAGGTTACCAAGGAGATGATAATAATGAGCAAACCTAATATGGCCGCTGCTCTCCAGGGCGATAGACGCATCCAGCGATAGAAACGGGTGAGTAATGTGGAGAATGATTCAGTCATCAAATTCTTGGATTTACCCAACGATTCCAATCATTCCGGCTGGTTGAGGAATCGTAATGATCATTTGAGACAATTGTAGAGATGAACTCATAACGTAGCAATGAGGGTTTTTTACTAGTTCATGGGAACCCATTCATCGAGAATGTGTTTGATGCCGTCACGGATTACCTGTGCATCGCCGGCATCAGGTCTGCGTTGCAAGTAAGAATTAAGGTAATGTGCCGCTTGCGGTAGATTGCGCTTATGATAATAGACTAGGCCTAGATCACGCAGATGCTCCGGTTCGCCCGGCTGCACTTGTCGCAATAGCTGAATCACCTCGGCTGCCTGAGGCCAGGAGCGGGAGCCAACATAGGCAGAACGGAGGTTTCCAAGTATACGTGCCAAGATAGCCAGGGCAGGTATGGGTTCGAACCAACTCGCCTCAAGTGGCCCTTCGTATCCGGTTGAGAATCGTATCAAGTCAGCGCAATCCGAAAGATCCAGGGGGCGGCCCTCATGGAATGGGTCGAGCCAAATATCGGTTTCTTTGTCGTGAACACCAACGATAAAATGGCCGGGAAGCCCAATCCCATAAGCCGGAATTCCAATTCGAGTCGCGATGTCGATATAGAGAATCGACAGTGTAATGGGGATCCCAGCTCGCCGATCTATCACCTCATTCAGGAAGCTGTTGAGTGGATCTTGATAATTTGATCGATTTCCACGAAAGCCGGCTGTGCCAAAGAGAAATTCAGAGAGCTGTTCAACCTGCATTGCGACAGGAAGGCCCTTACCAATAACTTCTGCGCCTTCCTCGCTCAGTTCGTACAGTTGTGACATATATTGAGCCACGTTCAAATTCGGATAGGCGACCGCTCGGGCAAGCTGCAATGCGGCCCTCGGCACGTTGATCTCCATCAATTGCAATTCATCGCGAAACATCCACTGTGACATCGATATTCATTATGTGGCATCAAGTGTCATTTGCCAACATCATGCGTGATATAATCGTGATTTGTGTTCATAAATATCCAAATTGGCGACATCGTTCGCCTTCGAAAGAAGCATCCTTGCGGGGCCGATGAATGGGAAGTCATTCGCATCGGCGCGGACATTGGCCTTGTGTGTCAGGGTTGCAAACGACGCATTCTGCTTCCCCGGGGTGAGTTCAACAAGCAATTTAAATCCATACGGCCGCCTTCCTCGGACGATAAATGACATCGTTATTTGTCGGGATCCATATTGCCAGCGCGATTGGGTTGGCAGTCTATGGCCTTTTGGGGTTCGTCGCCCTGTGGTTGTATCGACGGGATCGGCACATGACGATCGCTTTACCGCAAGTTGCCGATGATGATTGGCCGGTCGTCACAGTCCAGTTGCCGATATTCAATGAACCTGATGTTGTTCAACGATTGATCCATTCCATAGTAGCCCTCGACTATCCACAAGATCGCCTTGAAATTCAGGTACTCGATGATTCAACCGATGAAACCACTTCACTTGCGACCCAATGCATTGATTTCTATGCTGCCCAAGGCTTCGACATTCGCCTAATACATCGTGATCGCCGCCACGGCTTCAAAGCCAGGGCGCTTCAAAACGGATTAGATCAGGCGCGAGGGGAGTTTGTGGCCATCTTTGATGCCGACTTCGTGCCACAGGCGGATTTTTTGCGTCACACTGTTCCCTATTTTCTTCACGATGCTCGTCTCGCTTCGGTTCAGGCACGATGGGGTCACTTGAACGCTGAGGATTCATTCCTGACCGGCGCACAAGCCGTTGCTCTTGATAAACATTTTGCCATTGAACAGATAGTACGCCATCGAGCTGAATATTTTCCAAAATTCAACGGCGCGGCTGGAGTCTGGCGCGCGGCCGCGATCTTTGACTCCGGCGGTTGGCATGCCGACACAGTTTGCGAAGATCTGTGCCTGAGCACGAGAGCCGTTATCGGCAACTGGAAATTTCATTTTGTACCCAATGTCGTCGCGCCGGCTGAGCTTCCCACGACCATCAGCGCATATAAGACCCAACAGGCTCGCTGGACAATGGGATCTACTCAATGTTTGCTTAAATATGGCAAATCGATATGGCAGGCCCCCGATAAATCATTATCCGCGCGGATGTACGCTCTTTTATCCATGTCCGCGTATCTGACGAACGTGATGGTCTTGCTGTTGCTGCTGGCGCAATTGCCGATCGTTTTATTGGATGCACGGCCGCCTTCATGGCTATATGTGGTGAGCATCCTCGGTCTAGGTCAACCAATACTATTTATCCTGGCACAACATGCGCTTTACCGGGACTGGTTAAAGCGCTTGCGATACTTCCCTGCCCTACTTCTAATCGCCATTGGACTTGCGCCAAGTAACACGAAAGCGATCATTGCCGGGCTTCTTCAAACCAACTTCACCTTTGATCGCACCCCAAAGGGCAAAACCCCGATCACTCCTCTGACACATGATTGGTTAATCCTTGTTGAAATGGCCCTCTCGGTTTATTGTGCCGTTACGCTCTCTCTGGCTTTGGCGATCGGAAATAGCGGACCGACCGTCCTCCTCGCCTCCGCGACATTGGGCTTTGGGTACGTCGGAATCATGAGCCTGATGGATCGAGCCTCATCAAGGCATTTTCTCATAAAATCTGCGCACTAAATAGTATAATTGTCAATATCGATATAATAATTATCAATATTCATATTGACATTATTTATATTGGATTGTATTATGCTGATATCAATCAATATGAATGAACTGAGGCCCTTAATTATCCTGAGCATATCATTATGAACCCTGTCATTGGTCAATGCCCGATTTGCGGCAGCAATCTACACGTTACCCGACTGAACTGTCGGAATTGTGACACAACGATAGACGGTCATTTTACGCTGGGCCGGCTCTACCAGCTCAGTTCCGAGCAATTGGACTTTGTGGAGGTATTCCTCAAATGTGAGGGGAAGATCAATCGGGTGGAGCAGGAAATCGGCTTATCTTATCCCGCCGTGCGCGCGCGATTAACGGACGTCATCCGCACTTTGGGGTATGAAGTGGGTGACAACAGTTCGACGCAGCGGCCGGTTCCTGACGAGGTTCGCCGCGATATCCTTAGTGAATTGCAGAAAGGCAAGCTCTCCGCCGAGGAAGCATTGCAAATGCTGCGCGGCGAAGGTTAGCGCCCTGAGCCATGACATGGCTGAGATAACTACGGAGGTATGGTGTGATGGAATCCAACGACAAGAGTGAAATCCTGCGGTTGCTCTCTGAAGGCAAGCTTACCGCCGCGGAAGCAGTAGAACTACTCGATAAGCTAGGCAGCTCCCCCGCCCCACAAAGACCCGGCATGGTGGAAGCAGTTGCAGTGGAGAAAGCCCCGATGTCAACAGAACTTGACACGGTAGATTTCCCCACTTCGGAGCCGTTCAAGATCAAAGTCACCGAAGATGACCTGGCGATCACAGACAGCAATGGGAAAAGGCCACGATGGCTCAAAATACGCGTCAGCGAGTTAAGCTCCGGGCGCAACAAGGTTAATATCAGCCTGCCTATGGGTTTCGTTGGGTTTGGATTGGGCATCGCTCGTCGATTTGGTGCCGACTTCGATGATGAATACAAAATTGATGAGATGTGGAGCGCGATCAAACAAGGTGAGCGTGGTGTACTCGTTGACGTCGAAGATGAAGAAGACGACGAGCACGTTCAGATTTTTCTGGACTAACACATTTGAGGCATATGATGAGCAAGGATTATTTTAAACTCGGAAAAACCCCTTACATTGAGATTAAGTCCTGCAACGGTGACTTGATAGCGCGCGGATGGTCTGAATCAGGCATGCAGATCAGGGGCGAGTATCAGGTAACAGAAACCACCAAAGGAATTCAGATAGAAGCCGTCGGCAATCTGCGCCTGGATCTGCCGCAAGATACCATCTTGTCCATCGATCACGTGAAAGGCAATCTCAATATCAAACGCTTCTCCGCAGCGGTGAGCTGCGAATTTACCCATGGCGATGCCTTGCTGTCACAAACCAGCGGCGGGCATCTGGGCATTGTTCAGGGAGACTTGATAGCCCGTAACCTGATCGGTAATCTCGACGTGACGGAAGTCAATGGCGATGCCGTCTTGCGCGTTGCCGGGGGAGCCAATTTTGGGTCAATTCATGGCGATCTATCTGCGCGGGTGATTAGTGGTGATGTCACGGTTAACACGATCAATGGTGATGCCGACTTGCGAACTGTGGACGGCGACGTCGAAATCAAACAAGGATTCAGGGATATCAATCTTTCGAACATTGGTGGTCAGATCCATGTTGCCGGAGTTACCGGGGATATAAGGCTTCGCGGGGGTTTGTCTGAGGGTGACCATTCGCTCGACGCGCGCGGTGACATCGTTGTGCGCTGGCCAATTGACCTCCCTGTGATTCTGTCGGTGACCGGCGAAAAAATCGACAATCGTCTTCCGCTCGAGGAGATTATCGAAAAATCGAAAAGCCTGGCCGGCCGCCTTGGCGAGGGAGGCCCGCGTCTGTCTCTGGCATCCGGGGGACGCGTCGTCCTTCGTAAGGCCGAGCAGACAAGCGAAAAATGGTCAATGGAGGGTGGCGAGGTGGAGTTTGATTTTGACGGAAACATGAACCATATCGCCGCACGTATTGAGGCCGAGGTAAATTCGCACCTTTCGCGCGTTAGTCGCGACCTTGAATCGAAATTCGGGGTGGAATTCGGTCAGCAGATCAACGAGAATGTAGCTCGCAAGATGGAAAAGGCGAGTGAACGAATGCGGCGGCGTTCTGAACAACGCACCCGCAGCAGTAGCGCCGACTACTCCTCCGGCATGTCGGAATCTGCCACAAAAACCGTCTCCACAGAAGAACATCTCCGAATCCTTAAAATGGTGGAATCAGGCAAGATAACGCCTGAAGAGGCCGGCATGTTGCTCAAGGCGCTTGAGGAATAACATTGGCTATGGCTCTCAACTCTCTACCGGTTTACAATAACAGCGGGAATGCTGCGGCGATGGTGGACGTCGAACGGACACCATCGGGCCGGCAGCTTCTTGCGAGTGTAAATCAGAAGGATGTGAGGCTTGGGTCGAAGATGATTGTTGCCATTCATGCAGGCGGAGATAGGGATGGGCCACGCCCCGTGGATATCAGTCGGGATCTTCCGCAGCTGATAGACCTGCTACGAATGGTTTTTGGTGAGTCCCCTGAGGCGGGTGAACAAAAGTTGTTTGGCGACGTTGGCCTGGGCACCATCAATGGACTGATGTATCGCCTTCAACCATCGGCCACCAGACTGTCAAATGGTTTTGTATGGCAGGCAGGCGGCCGTATTGTGGGCAACGCAACCCTTCTGACAACAAGAGCCTGGGATCGTTATTTGGTAGCGAACGTGGCGGTCCATCCGTCGTATCGGCGACAAGGCATTGCCCGGGCACTCATGGAGTCGATTACAACCCATGTCTACAGCCGTGGTGGGCGTGTCATCCTCTTGCAGGTTGTGCAGGACAACCACTCGGCTATCGATCTATATCGCTCTCTCGGCTATGAAAACGTTGCTGATATGACGACCTGGTATGCGACAGCCTCACGACTACGCGATATACCGGGAGCGTNNGAAACTGTTATCGAGCAACTGCCAAATCGGCGCTGGCGAGAAGCTTATGCTCTGGACATATCGCATGTGCAAGCAGATCTCAACTGGCCTGAGCCGCTGACACCTGATGCTTATCGCTATACATTCTGGCAGAGAGCATCTGATTTTCTGAATGGACGACAAAGAGAGACCTGGTCGACGACCAATGCCCAAGGACAACTTACAGGGTTGGCTTCAATATATGGGGAATGGGGACATAGCTACAACCTAATGTTGCGAGTTCGGCCCGAACAAGCCGGCCAACTCGAACGACCACTCCTGGCAAAATTAATACGTCGACTTCATTATCTGCCACGGCGCAATGTGCGTGTCGATCATCCGGAGACGGATGAGGTGACCAACGCGCTCCTGAGAGAATCTAATTTTGCTGCCCAACGAACGCTTACGCATATGAGATTGAATATTTCCCGATAGGGGAGTGAGGATCCAATAATGGCTACGACAGAGGAACGTTTACAAATTCTGAAGATGATCGAAGAGGGGAAAATCAGTGCGGCCGAGGGCGCTGAACTTTTGCGCGCTCTGGATATTAAAGGGGATAAACTGCAAGCTCCCGAACCCCTTAAGGGAGCCAGCGCGCCACGCTGGTTTCGTGTGCGTGTGACTGATGTCAATACCGGCCGAAACAAGGTGAACATCAACATACCGATGGGGTTGGTCAACGTTGGTATCAAGATGGGTGCCCGCTTTGCGCCCGAGATCGAAGGCGAACAACTGGAAAACATCCTCGATGCGGTTCGCAGCGGTCAACACGGCAAGGTGATGGACATCACCGATGAGGAAGACGGAGAACGGGTAGAAATTTTCGTGGAATGATTCCCCTTCCTCAACTAAATTGAATCATTTAGTAGCCTGATTTGCGCGGGCCTCGCCGCGAAATTGGTGATTGACGAGCGCCCCATGTATATGGTATTCTCCTCTCTGGGCTTCGCCCCAAATCCTTGTGGAGGTGCGTGATTATGCAAGTTCAACCGAATAGCATTGTCCAAACAACCAGCGATCTCGCGCGCCTCTCCGCACTTCTCCGCTAACGTCCCAAGCTACCAGCTTCAATTGAATCACGTTCGCCGGCGGTGAGAAACGCAACCTGGTTGCGCGTCATCGCTGTCCCCGACGAGGTCAACACCTCGATCACAGCCTGTATCTGCTCATTGTCTCACGTGAAGAAATTGAAGTTTGGTAAACAAGATGGACAAATACGAAGCATACGAAAAATACCTGGAATATGAAGAAAATATTCCGGGACAACGCCGTGGGCGCGTTAGGACTCACCCGACCAAAAAGAACAACAAGAAACCCGCGATAACGATGTCTGATTTAACAGACTTTATCGATGACGCGGCCGCTTGGGTTCCAACCTACGCCGCGTCTCTTGACCCGAAACACCACGAGCGNNAAAGGAGGGAAGGAAGCCAATGTCTATTGCTGCACGGGCCACCCCGCGTCAGGGCTTGATCTGATTGCCGCCAAGCTGTATCGTCCGCGAACCTTGCGGACGCTTAAGAACGACGCCATATACAAATCAGGGCGGCAACTGCGTGGCGAGGATGGCAAAGAACTGAAGGGCAGACGAGAGAAACTGGCGCTGGTTCAAAAAACCAATTTCGGCAAACATCTGGACATGGTTTGGTGGATCAACAACGAGTTCTCGGTACAGCAAAAATTGTTTCAGGCCGGGGCCGATGTCCCGCGCCCGATTGGCCACAACGGTAATACGATCCTGATGGAATATGTCGGTGATGAGTGGTTGCCCGCGCCGGCGCTAAACGACGTATCGCTCGACCGGTACGAAGCAGAACAACTGCTGGGATTGATTCTGAAGAACATCCGCCTGATGCTGGAAAATCATTTCGTGCATGGCGATCTATCGGCTTTCAATATCCTGTACTGGGAGGGCAGTATCTCGATAATCGACTTTCCGCAGGTAGTGGACGCCCGAAAGAATCCCCATGCCCAGTCGCTACTGGAACGAGATGTCAAACGCGTTTGCGATTACTTCGCCAAATTCAAGGCATATTCGGAACCTGAAGCGATTAGCCGAGAGCTGTGGTTGAACTACATGGGCAGTCTGTAGCAAGGCTGGGGAGGAGATGGCACCCTCCCCAGCCTGTTTTATCACGAAGGAGCGTTCAATTGGCAGTCAGCACCAAGGGGAAGCGAAAGGTCAACGTTCAGGGTCGGCAATATATATGGCATGTCGTCGAGGATGGGGCGATAAAGGTTCCCGATGAAGGGTTTATCCACCCACAGGCCCCAGCTCGCATTCTCCATATCGTTTCATCCAATAAACAGTTCATCGTGCATTATCGAATTCCACAGATCGGCGACTCGTCGGCCACGCTCTTGATCGAGGGGCCACTGTTCCCCCGTGCTCCCGACGCAAAGAGCGTTGAGGTGCCGCGCTGGCGGCACGACACCAAACCTTACCCCACAGCCGACTTCGTTCGCCGCTTGATCGGCTGGTGCATGGGCCTCGAATAGACTAGGCGGTGCGACTTAAGAGCGCTCGATTCGTAAAGAATAACGAGATGACCACGTACCGGGAAACATTGAATGATTATGGTAGCCGAGCCAAATATCTCGTTCGACCGCTGCTGATCTTTCTTGCGGCCATTTGGCTGATCGAGATATTCGATCGACTGCTCTTCGGCGGTTCACTGGATCAATTTGGGATCGTTCCCCGGCAGGCGATGGGGCTGCGCGGCGTGCTGTTTGCACCGCTTCTCCATGCCGGGTTTGGGCACCTGTTCGCCAATAGTGTTCCCTTCCTCGTTCTCGGTTTCATGCTTATGCTGCGGCACAAATCACTGATTGGCCCGATCTCGGCCATTATCGTGTTGATCAGCGGCTTGGGAACGTGGCTTTTCGCGCCGCCAAATACAGTCACAGTTGGCTTAAGTGGATTAATCTTCGGCTACTTCGCGTTTCTGGTGGTGAACGCCTGGTATGAGCGCAGCGCCGGAGCCATTGTATTTGCACTCGTTGTCATTATCGCCTATGGCGGGCTGATTTGGGGTATTTTCCCGGCGGGGAATGGCGTGTCGTGGCAAAGCCACTTTTTCGGCATGCTCGGTGGGATGGTCGCTGCCCACTATCTGAGCACGCGCGGGCTAATCAAATCGCCTCAATAGGCAATTTGGCGGTCCGCCTCATCCATCGAACGCCGGAATTGTCGCTCACCGATGACAGCCAGGCCGATACTTAGGATATAGAGCGCAAATAGTGGAGCCATCGTGAGCAACATTGTCACCGGATCAACTGAGGGCGTGATGACAGCCGCCAGCACTGCAATCAATACCACCGCCACGCGCCATTGATTCTTGAGTGTTGCGGCAGTCACCAGACCTACGCGAGCGATCACGTAAATAATGATCGGCATCTGAAAGCTTAGGCCGATCCACAACAATAGCCGCGTCACAAAGCTGATGTACTCCTGCCCGGTCCACTCCGCGCGGAAAATATCCCCCATAAAATTGGCGAGGAAATAGATTGCCGCCGGCGCAAGCACATACCACGCGAAAGAGATACCCAGACCGAACAACAGCAGTGCGCTGGGGATGAATATGTAGATATAGCGCTCTTCATTCTTTCGGAGTGCCGGGCGAATAAAGCGCCAGAACTCAAACAAGATCACCGGCATAGCCAGGATAACCCCCGACAAAAGGGAAACCCGAAAATAGGTTTCAATACCTTCTGTAGGTCGCAGGGTTTGCAGCGCAGCGCCGCCTTCAACACTTCGGGAATAAGGCTCCAGTAAAAATTCCAGGAACTGATCTGCGAAGATAAACGAGAATGCGGTCGTGATTAGAATAGCGATAGCCGCATACGTCAACCGCCGTCGCAACTCATTGAGATGATCCAGGATGCTCATCATCCCGCCATCTTCCACTGAAGTCGTATCTTCAGCTTGGTCGACAATTCGGGTCATGCGTCCGGGTCCTCAGGTATATCGACGCGTCGGGGCAAATATGACGGCCGTCCCATGCGAGCATCAGGGGTGCTCTCAACACTCGACCTCGTGATTTTTTGCGAGGTCGGCACGGGTACGGTGTTTTTAATCTCAGGAACTGCCTTATCTTGTCCCTGCGGAGGCGCAGCTAAAGTCGGAGGCATTATTGAATTGCGCGTCGCTCCATTGATCGTTTTGGGGGCTTTTTGAGGTGCAATGCCCTCACCCGCCAGAGTAAACACTTCATCACGCAGGTCAGCCACTTGCTGTTTCAATTGTTTCAATTCTTCGGCCGTGCTTCGCAAAGCGCCTGTATCATCGACGGAGTCTAGTTCAGCGCTGAGCTGACGGAGGAAAGTTCGAGAGATGTTTTGCAGGCGCGCGGTAACGACGCCTAACGAGCGGGCCATGCGAACAATACGCTCAGGCCCCATGACCATTCCGGCAATTACCAGAATCAGAACAAATTCCGGTAGGCCGATGCCGAAAAAGCTGTCCATCCGACAAATTTAAACCGCGGAATCGGAGCCGTTGTCTTTCTTCTCGGTCAGGTCTTTCTCAGAGGAAGGTTCCTGCCCTTCCTTCAGGCCCTCACGAAACGCGGACACGCCCTTTCCAAGTTCCCCGCCGACGCGAGCGATTCGCCCTACGCCGAAGATCAATAACACCACGGCTAAAATTACCAGTAGTTCCGGTAAACCAACTCCCATCATCAGATTCTCCTTTCAGCGGCATGATAGAGGCCGCGAATAATTAAATTATAACAGAGAACCGGGGCGAGCAGCCGCCCCTTTCTTCTATTCTCAGTTGCCTCAACCCGGAGAAGGGCAACTAACAGTCACATCGCGATAATTGAGGAACCACGCACGCAATGATTGGTAGCGATCACGTGGCTCCCAAACGCGGCCAATTTCTGCATCTCTAACAACCTCGCTCATCACGTAGGTATCGACCTGCTGATAGAGCGTTAGAGCGGGTAAATCGGCATCAAATTGGCGCAGGAAAGCTTCGTAATAAGCAGCTCGATCCCCTTGTGGCATGATCTGTCGTCCGCTTTCGAGTGCTTCCGACGCCCGCCGATTGTTCCAGCCACTATAATTATGGCCGCGGACTATCGCTTCCTGGCTCCAGAAGTCATACAAGTCAGGATCGTTTGGCGGAGCTACTTCAACCAGCGCCATATCAAACTGCCTCTCGGCCATTGTCTGTTGCAGCGAAGCTGCATCCGCAACGAGTGTTATCTGGGCCTCAATTCCAATTTCCGACAACTGGCTGGCGATCTCCTCGGCCATGGCTCGTTGCTCCGGCGCGTCGAGGACGACGAATTTCAACACCAGAGGGACACCTTCTCTTATTCGGGTGCCGGCCCCGACCCAGCCTATGGAATCCAACAGGCTACCGGCTGTTTCTGGCTGGTGACTGTAAACGGTCATCAGGTCCGGTCGTGCAGCCCAGTTATCCGGCAGATAGGGACCATCAAAAAGGATCCCTTGGCCATTGAGAACCGTATCAACCAGCGCTTCCCGATCGAGGCCAAAGCCGACAGCCTGCCTGACCTCTTTGAACTGAAGCGCCGGCGCGCCGGATTCGCTTAAGTTGAAAAACAAGGCCGAATAGCGAGGAGCGATCGAAGTGAAGATGCGCGCCGATGTCTCGGCCGCAAGTTGCGGAGTTATGGTCGGTGATAACCCATTGACAGCGTGAATCTCACCGTTATGAAAGGCGGCGATCAAATCATCGGCATTAGCAAAAAACCGGAGCTCAAGATCACTTATCTGTATGCCCTGTCGCCACGAGGCCGGGTTTGGGGAGAGCCTCAAACGACCGGTTCGCGCCCAATCTTGGCCGGCCTGAACCATGAAAGGCCCCGTGCCGATGGGAGCCTGATTGAATGGATGTGTCGCCAGGTCTGCAACGGGGACATGCTCGAGCAAATGTGCCGGTAATATCCCTCGTGTGGTTGCTTCGAAAAACGGCGCGTAGGGCTGGGTCAGCGTGAAAGCAATCTGCTGTTCGTCAATCGGGTTGATTGTAACGGATTGCCAGAGGGAAACGAGATTCGACAGGCCGGGGAAATCCTCGTCTTGCATCAACCCATAGGTGAAAGCGACATCGGCCGTCGTGACGGGTTGGCCGTCATGCCACGTCACCCCGTCTTCGAGAGTGAACGTGAATGTCAGGCCATCTTCACTAACCGTCCATTCCCTGGCCAGCGCCGGCTCCAGTTGCCCCTTTTCATTGTAGCGAACAAGCCCATCAAAGATCAGGTTGTTGATTTCCCGATCGACAGGATATGGATCACTCAGCAGAGGATTGAGGGAATTGGCCCGGCCGACCATGCCCTCAATGAACGTCCCGCCCGTGGCCGGCACCGTAACCGTGCACAAAGCGGCGGATTGCACCTGGTAGGACAATAGCATCAACACCAGGAGCAATCCCGTTGACGCCAGCAATAACTGCCAGCGGATATCGGGTTTCATGCGAATATGGTTACTGCTCGGACCGACCGCGCCTAACTAACTTGCCCCCACGCCAGGAAGGCAAAAAGCGTAAAGATGAAGAACAACGTAGCGATAATGATCGTCAGGCGATGAAGCACGACTTCAACGCCGCGTCGCGTGCGGAATGCGCCACCGTCTCCGCCGCCTCCACCAAGGAAGCCGCCCAGGTCCTGCCCTTTGGATTGCAGCAAGACCAGCGCGGTCAGGGCAATGCCCAGAATGATGACAATAATGCTCAGATAAGGTGCCCAAGGTTGTAAGTTCATAACCGTAAATATCCTCTCTTAGCCGGATTTGCCGGGTAGTTTTCAACGAACGGGAAATTATATCCGGTAGAGGCTACTCCGTCGAGTGACGAGTGCGGCAGCTTAACAAATATAAATGGAATTGCTATGCGTCATTGGTGTGATAAACTCGCTCGGTGCTGCATCTTTTCGAATGAATCGCAACCATCCGGACCTACGCGTGATCGAATTCAACCAGGTATCAAAAAAGTATTACTCGCTTACTGCCCTGCGAGACCTCACCCTGACCATCCCTCAGGGGGAAGTAGTCGGCTTGTTAGGCCCCAATGGCGCAGGAAAGACGACTTTAATCAAACTCATTGCCGGGATTATCATGCCCACCAAAGGCGAGATCAGGGCGGCCGATCTTGAGGCAGGCTGGCCAACGATAGGCTATAAATCTGAGCGATTGATATTCCCCGACAATCTCGTCGCCAGTCAGTATCTCGAGATGATTGCCGGTCTCTGTAATATCAGCCGGCCGCAACGGGATAATGTGGTGCTGGAGAGCTTGGCTCGCGTCAATCTCCTGGCGGCGGCGAACAAGCAGATCAAGTCTCTATCAAAGGGAATGCGCCAGCGCCTTGGCCTGGCTCAAGCCATCATCGGCAACCCTGATCTGTTGCTGCTCGATGAACCATCCAGCGGTCTTGATCCGGAGGGACAAGACGAGATGCAATCCTATATCGAAGAGCTGCGCCTTGCCGGAAAAACGATCATCATGTCAACGCATCAGCTTCACGAGGTCACGCGAGCCTGCACCTATTTGGTCATCCTGAAAGACGGCCGCGTGCTTTATCAAAGCCCAATGGCCGAGGCACTCACCTTGCGTCCCCACGCGGCAATTCTGGTTGACCGCCCCCTTGATGACGCTAAGGGATTGCTTTCGATGGTTCATCCTGGTATCGAAGTTAATGGCTTGGAGGTCATATTACGGGATGAAGCGATCGGTATGCGGCGGCAGGTGCTTTCCATCCTTATCAATCAGGGATTTGACATCGTGAAGGTGGAACAGCGTCGCATTACGCTAGACGAGATTTATGCCGAGGCGGTGCAATGATCCAGCGAATCCTCATCCTCGCCGGTTATTTTTCAAAGAACGTTTTCTTTTCCATCACTGGGCTTCTACTGCTCATTCTGAGCATTATCTATTGGGCAATATTTTTTCCGCCCGGGCAGGGCACGCCGGACATTGAAAATTACATCATCTTGATTGGCGCACATGGCGCGGCCGCGACTTTCCTGGTCACACTCGCTATCTGTTCAAAGGCGGCGCGCATGGAGAATTTCCCGGCCTTGGTACGACTACCTAGCCGGGTGGAGTATCTTGTTGCCGTGTTGTTGAGTTCGCTCTTTCTGGGGCTGCTGTTACAACTACTCGTGGCGGGTCTGGCGCTTATCCGGGGGCCGGAAGTGACCGTCATGCGAATCCTGTCAATCCCACCCATGTGGCTTTCCATCAACCTATTGGCCTCCATTCTGGCTATGCATGCCACAGATTTGGTTACCACCGGTTGGTCGAGGGTTGTTCTATTTGGCCTTCTGGCTGTCGCGCTGATATTGAACAGCGCCTCCTCATCGGCTTCGGAATCATGGTTCTCCGATCAGCTGGTTGCCCTGTCGGATATTTTCACCCGGATTAATCTGATGTGGTTTGCTGACCTCACTGCCGGCGCGGCCATGTGGGCCTACGACTCCCCACTTCCTGTCGTGGCAAACGCCGCCGGTATGATCTTCTGGCCGTTTCGGGCAATGACCGATGCCGTATTCGCCGGCAGTTTCACACCTTCGCAATCACTGGCGCCGGCCATCCTCATGCTATATGGCGCAATTCTCTTTCTTATCGCTGCGACGCTTTTCGCGGGGAAGGATCTGGACTTTCTGGAGTAAGAGGAGCGGCTGGCGGTAGTTGCGCGGTAGTTGCCCCGATTTGCTATTTGCTTCTTCCCTGAAAGTAGGTGTCGTTCAGGAATCGGCATAACGCTTGCCGGGATTCCAGGTTTAAGCTTTTCCCAAAATAGACGTGGCGATAGCCATAATCGAAACCTAATGTATTCAACGTGTCGTCCAGGTAGATGGGCGTCACGTGCTCCATATCATACACATCGGTATTGCCCCAGATCGACACGGGCCGGCGCACGATCAACTCTTCCTGATTGATAAAAAGAACTTCACGATTGCTTAAGTATTGGGCCAATTGCCGACCTAAAAATCGGCCGAAGCGAAATAATATAAAGAGCAGAATGAGAATCATCAACGCGAAGAGAAATCGGTAGCTTTGCCCGGAATACAATATCTGGATCATATAGATAATTCCCCCGATCATCATTCCTAACCAGAGGAACGCCAGAACAGCATAAAGAATTAAATACGGCCGGTTCCGATTAACCGGGATCACGATCTTCAAACGCTCGGGCGTTTGTTCGAAATGCACCGAACTGATCATCGGCAATTTATCTACCATAGCTGGATTATATACCCCAATCTTGCTTCTACCAGAGGATGCTCTTTTTCTCTATTTCCCATCAAAAGGCTTCAGCAGTCTGATTATTAACATCAGATTCACGCGTCAGCTGCTTATCTTATGGTAAAAAGATTTTTGAGAAAGACCATCATACATGTATCGCGTTTCCAGGCTGAGACGGCGGTCAAGGAGGATTTATTGGAAACCCAAAAAGATGCCTGTTACCCTCGTATTTGATCAATCGTATTGTCAACTAATCGAAGGAGTTAATGGACTATGAAGAAACCAAAGGTAGCAATATTGTTTGGCGTGTTGTTGGTGCTGGCTCTGACAGCAAGCGCATTTGCCGAACTCGTCGTAACGTATACCTCGTCCGATGACATGTGGAATGAGTACACGATTCAGGACACCACCGAGCGTGAGACCCAGGCAGCCACCAACAGCCTGATTGACAATGGCGCGTTCACAAAATGGGGTACCGCCCTTGGCCCGTCGGATCCGTGGACTTTCTGGCGCGATACGACAGCAGGCTGGACGGCCGGCCGTCTTCATGAGGTGGACCTTGCCCTGCCGGCAAATCCGGAAGGAATCAATAACGCGATGGGCTGGTTTATCCAGCACGCGGGGGCCAAGGAGGGCGGTTACTTTGCCGGTGCCTACCAACAACTTACCCGTATCCCAGCCCCTGGTCTGTACTATGTCAGCATCAGCACGACCGCCTTCTCCGATGGGAAGACCGGTCCGTACAACAGCGTAGCCTGGTATTCAATTAGCGACTCTGCCAATCCGGCTGAAGTAACCGATTGGCGAGAGCTGTTCCCGGATCAGTTTGTCTGCGCGAACGGCGACGGCGTTTGCAACTACGTCGGCCGCGACGAGACGGTTCAGATCAATCCCGGCCAGTACTTCCACCTGAAGGTTGGACGCAAGTTCCCCGAGTTCCTCGGCTGGACGATGTTCGTCATCGACGACATCAGTATTGTGGCTGCCGACGGTACCTCCGGCACCGAAAACGGCTTCTACAACTGGTGCAACGGCCGTCCGGAAGATTTTAGGGCGCATGATGCCATAGATTGCACGAACCCGACCGAGATCCACTGGGATCCGGAACAAACCCGCTAGGTAAACCAGAGGGTTCCCATGCGTGAGCCGGCATTTGGCTCAGCCGGCTCACGCGCTTACTCATTAACCGGCTCATCTCGCACGGTTCGACAAGGGAAGTCCAATGCCAATTTATCGATCCATCACCTCCTCCAGGAAGAGAGGTTTGGTTCAGATTGCGCTATGCTTGTTGTCGCTGTTCTCTATAGGTCAAACGGCCTGCACGCGAGACGATGTTGCTGCCGCGGTATCAACGCTCGCTGTAGAACTTGAGGCCACCTTGCAACCTTGGGGCGCAACAGCTGTTGCCAACGCTCAGTCAGTTGCGACCCAAGTCCCATCGATAATCGCCACCTCAAAAGCATCAGGCATTGAGGAACAAGTAGCGTTAAGGCCGCTGAGTCAATCGACTGAGACACCCATTCCCATCGTTCTAACCGCTATAAGTACCGCACCTGCAACGGCGACTTTGACCCACACCCTCACAGCTTCTCCCGTGCCTACTCTCAAGTCGACAGTGACGCCCTTCCCAACTGCAACCCCTTCCCCCACAGCGATACCTACTCCCTATCCCGCGGAAATCGAAGTTCTCGGCGGATTGATGGCCCGAATCCCGGGTGGATTATTCCAAATGGGCGCAACGGCCGCCGGTTTGGCCGATGAATGTTCCTCGTTTCGCGATGGCTGCCGGAGTGACTGGTTCTCTGCCTCCGAGCCGGTTCACCCTGTCCTGCTTCGCAGCTATTATATTGACGCCCATGAGGTGACGAATGCCTCCTACGTGGAATTCCTGAATCAGAACGGCGATTCTTGCCTTGGGCAACCGTGTATTGACCTGATGCAAAGTCAACTCACGCAGGAAAATGATGGGTTCGCCATAGATAATGCGCAATCACAGACCCCGGTAACTGGTATTTCCTGGTATGGCGCGCAGGCATTCTGCGTCTGGCGGGAAGGCCGCCTGCCCACCGAGGCGGAATGGGAAAAAGCGGCAGCGTGGGATGGCGAGGCCATGAGCGCTCGGCGATACCCGTGGGGAGATGTGTTCGACGGCCGACTTGTTAACTCATGCGACTCGTCTTGCGACGAGCCACAGGCAAACGCAGCTTTTGATGACGGTCATCCTGCCGCCGGCCCTGTTGCTTCATTCCCGGACGGACGAAGCGCGTTCGGCTTGTATGATATGGCGGGCAACGTCTGGGAGTGGGTCTCCGATTGGTATGACTCCGGTTATTACCAGGTTTCCGCTGAGGCCAATCCGACCGGCCCGCAGGATGGAAAGGATAAAGTCGTGCGTGGTGGCTCGTGGTTCGACACGGGCAACTTCATGGCGGTGGCAATCCGCTTTCCATCTGCACCGGCGAACGCTGATAGGACGATAGGGTTTCGATGCGCCGCCGATTTGCCCAATTAGGGCAGCAGGACTCAAAGGAATAGTATCTCTACAGGATCGCCCGTCATCAGGCCTCCCTTGTTCAACGGGACTTTGATCAGGCAATCCGCCTGTACGAGAGTATTGATCAGATTGCTTTTTCCGAATATCGGCATTGCGACGAGCAGCCCGTCCCGCTCGTCAAGGCGTGCCGGGATATAATCTTCGCGTCCTGTTTCACTGGCGACGTTTTGCCCAAGATAGGCGGTAGACCAATTTCTCGCGGGCATCTTGCTTTGGCCAAGTAGCCGAAAGATTGCCGGGATCCCGAACATGTCAAATTGAACCATCGCCGAGACCGGATTGCCGGGCAACCCTAAAATCGGCTTGCCGTCCACCGCGCCAACGATTGTCGGCTTTCCCGGCCGCGTGGCCACACCATGTAACAGCACGCCCGGTTGCCCCAACTCCTCGACGACCCTTACCGTCATGTCGCGTGCGCTGACTGAGGACCCGGCTGATATAACCAGCATATCACTCCGTCTCAATCCTTCCCTCGCGGCCTCACGTAGCGCGTCCAGATTGTCGGGCACAATCCCCATGATCTTGGGAATAGCGCCTGCTCGCACTACCTGGCCGGCCACAGTATAGCTATTGATATCGCGAACCTGGCCGGGGAGTACGCTCGCATCAGGCGGAACCACCTCATCCCCCGTGGCGAGTATAGCAACGATCGGTCGCCTGACGACCGCCACGCGCGTGATGCCCAAAGCCAACAAACCGCCAATATCTTGTGGCCGGAGCAATCTCCCATCAGCGATCAGAACATCCCCCTGGCCTATATCTTCACCGATTTGAATCACATTTTGCCCGGCAGCAACTGCGCGAAACACCTCAATTTCAAATGGATATCGCTCCCCATCTCTTGAGCCAATCCGTTGCGTGTGTTCCAATTGAACGACCGCATCAGCCGAATCGGGCAACATGCCGCCGGTATGGACAATCACGGCCTGACCCACATTCAGGCTCATTGCAGCCGGCTTCCCCATTGGTACTTCAGATGTCACTTGCAAGAAGGCAGGCAGGTTCTCCCCCGCGCCGTGGGTGTCCGCCGCGCGAACGGCATAACCATCCATCGAACTGCGCCTGAACCCAGGCAAAGGTTGGGGCGCACGAATCGATTCCCGAGTTACGCGATCCAGTGCGTCGGCCGTCGACAGCAATTCCGCTTCGGTAATCGCTGTGACATTTTCGAGCAGTAGCCGCCGAGCCTCATCAGGTGACAGAACGTTAAAAAACTCAGGCATGATCCTTTATTGATCGCTCCGAAATTGGGTAACTACCTCGCCACTAAATCCCGAAGTCCGGCCTCGTCGATGATTTTGACCCCCTGCTCCTGTGCCTTGACGAGCTTGCTGCCCGCGGCTTCACCTGCCACGAGGAAATCTGTCTTCTTGCTGATTGAGCCGGTGACCTTACCCCCGAAGTGCTCGATGAAGGCCGTGGCATCTTCGCGCGACATCGTCGGCAACGTACCGGTAATGACAAAAGTCAGCCCGGACAGCAACCTGGAATCGGCAGATTCCAGCTTCTTTTCCTGCGAGAAATTAAGGCCTGCAACCCTGAGTTTTTCGATGAGGGCTTTATTATGATCGTTCTCGAACCATGCAGCTACTGAGAGAGCCGTTTGTGGGCCGATTCCTTCTATTCTCTGTAGCTCTTCAACGGTAGCTCCGGCAATGGCGTCGATGCTGCCCAGAGATTGAATGAGGAGTTCCGCAACCACATTCCCTACAAATCGAATCCCCAGCGCTGTCAGAACTCTTTCGGCCGATTGGCTTTTACTCGCCTCGATGCCGGCAAGCAAATTATCAACTTTCTTGTCCTTATAGCCATCCAGCCCTAGCAGGTCATCCCTTTGAAGCGTGTAAATATCGGCCACATCCTGAATAAGCTTGTTGTTATATAACAAATCCGAAGTTTGTGTCCCAAAGCTGGTGATATCCATCGCACCGCGACTGACAAAATACTCCACCCGACGAATAAGCTGTTCAGGGCAGGAAGCATTCTCACAATAGATAGCTACTTCACCGGGTAACTGGACGACAGGCTCGCCGCAAAACGGACAATGAGTTGGTCGAGCGATTGGGCGTTCACTGCCATCGCGTACATCGATAATTGGACCGACGATATAAGGAATCACGTCTCCGGCACGTTTAATCAATACCCGGTCGCCGATGCGGATGTCCTTGCG
>JRYI01000701.1_pt1 | contig 20756 bp, 18 predicted proteins | sample 235361 | NCBI WGS metagenome assembly JRYI01 (sample SAMN03074212, study PRJNA261471) | activated sludge metagenome | biome: Common Effluent Treatment Plant; feature: Wastewater; material: Activated sludge; isolation source: activated biomass in a lab-scale reactor treating industrial wastewater at...
GACAGCCAGGTCTTCTGGTATCCCGGCAACTACAGCGAATACGAAGAGGACAAGAAGAAGCGACTGGGGGCGGCGGCCGAACGGCCGCACCGGATCACGTATCGGAAGCTGACGCGAGCCTAAGATTGCCGCTGGACGCCGGCGCACACATCGGGAGCTTATTTATCCATGCTTGACGACATCCGCACCTTCCTCGAAGAATTTTCGCGCCGGCTGCTGACCATCGACTTCCTGCTCCAGATCGGCCTGTTCGCGGCCATTCTGCTCATCGCGCTGGCGACACGCAACCTGCTGCGGCGACAGGTGGAGCGGGTGGAGGCGCGGTTGCGGCAAGTCGGCATCGTCGCCGAGCAATTCCCGTGGTCGGTCGATCTGCTGGTGGCTCTGGGGGCGTCGATTTTCCCGCTCGTCGTCTGGCTGCTGTGTACCATCGCCGCGGGGGTTCTGAGCAGTGCCGATCGCCCGGCCGACGTTCTGGCCTGGCTGGCTCCCATCTTCGGCCTCGTCGGCGTCTACCGCTTCGTCGGCACGATCATGACGCTGAACCTGTCGGCCGAGCGCGCGCGCACCTGGCGCTATCAGATATTGCGGCCGCTTATCGCCGTGCTCCTCTTCCTCCACATCACCGGCATGCTCGACAACCTGATGGGCCTGCGCCTCAATCCCGGCCAGGGCGTGCTGGTGACGCTGCAATCCGCCCTAATGGCCGTGGCCGCGCTCATCTTCTTCTTCTGGCTCAGCCGCATCATCCGCCGCTTTTTGGCCGAGACGGCGCTGCCGCGGGCGGGGGTCGAGCCGGCGGTCAATCAGGTCATCAGCACCTTCACCGGCTACGCGCTGGTCATCGCCGGGTTCCTTCTGGCTCTCTCGGTCATGGGGATCAACATCACCACCCTGACGGTCATCGCCGGCGGCGTCTCCGTGGGCATCGGCTTCGGCCTGCAGGAGCTGATCAACAACTTCGTCAGCGGCTTCATCCTGCTGACCGAACGTAGCCTCGCGCCGGGCGACGTGATCGAGGTTGACGGCAACATGGGCAAGGTGCAGCAGATCGGTTTGCGCACCATGCAGATCACCACGCCCGATGACGTGGAACTGATCATCCCCAACGGCCACCTGTTGAGCAGCACGGTGACGAGCTACACCCACAAGTCGCCGGAGATGCGCGTCCACATCGGGCTGCCGGCCGCGGCCGACGCCCACCCGCGCACGGTGCAGGAGACATTGCTGGAGGCGGCCCGGTCACACCCGGAAGTGCTGGCCGCGCCGGAGCCGACTGCGCTGGTGGTCGAGTTCGACGGCGACACCATCCGCTACGATCTGGAGTTATGGATCCACGACCCCATCCGCGCCCCCTACATCACCAGCGACGTGCGCGTGCGCATCTGGGAGTTGTTCGCCGAGCGGGGGATCGAGATGAATGTGCCGCAGGATGTGTTGCTGGTAAAGGCGGATGAATAACAGGCCTGTTATTTTTCTTCTCTCTCTAACCACTCCAGCATCCCATTGATACTCCCCGTCGCCAGAGCGATGGTCGTGTCGGCCGCGCCGTAGTAGAGGTTCACCGTATCGCCGTCGTCGGCGATGGTGTAGCCGCAGGGGAAGACCACGTTACCCACGTCGCCTCGCTGCTCATATCGTTCCCTGGGGCCGAAGACCCATTCGTCGCCGCGCTTGATCAGTCGCTCCGGTGTGTGCAAATCGAACAGCGCCAGCCCCAGCCTGTAGATGGCCCCGGCGGCGGTCATACGCACGCCGTGGTAGATGACCAGCCACCCCTGCGGAGTCTCGATGGGCGGCGGTGAGAGGCCGATCTTGTTGGCATCCCACCAGCCGCCGCGCCGTGCTTCCAGCATCAGCTTGTGGCTGCCCCAGTGGCGCAGGTCGGGGGAGTAGGAGATCCACATATGCGCCCGCGCCCCACCACCAACGGGACGATGGATCAGCGCCCAGTGGCCCCCGATACGATGGGGCAGCAGAGCAGCGTCCTTGTCGTCGGGTGACATGATAAGGCCATACCGCTCAAACTCCCGGAACTCCTTGGTCAGCGCCAACGCCACACCGGGGCCATTGTGAGTATAGGCCGTATAGACGACGGCATAGGCATCCAACTCGGGGACATAGGTGATGCGCGGGTCCTCGATGCCGTAAAGTTCCTCCGGGAAGCGGTCCGGCTCGGCGGGCATCGTCGGTTCAGGGTCGATCACCCAGCCATCCACGCCGTTGACCGAGCGAGCGGCGCTGAGATGGGAATGGCCGCGCCGATCTTCCACGCGACAGAGCAGTAACGTCGTGCCGTCGGGCAACAGCGTCGCCGCAGCGTTGAACACGCTGTGGATGGGATAGGGCCAATCGGCCGCCGTCAGGATCGGGTTCATCCGATGACGATGAAAAAGTTCGTACTCGTGATGGTCGCTCATGCGTAAACCTCCGTAGGTAAGGGTGTGTTTTCCAGTAGATAAAGTTCCAGCAACGACTGGAGAAATGCCAGCGTCGACTCCGCTCCCTGATTCTCGTTCACTCGGTCGGGATGCAGGCCGTCGTAGCAGCCGCCGGTGTCCGGGTCGTAGAGAGACAGCCCCAGATCGTTGCGCCCCAGGAACCACTCATACGCCCGATGAGCCTCTCGCCTCCAGCGCACGTCTCCCGTGCTCCGAGATGCCTCCAGGCAGGCGGAAACCATTGCGCGGGCCTCAACGGGTTGTTGGTCGAATCTGGCCCGCTCACCGCCGCGCTGGTAAAAGCCGTTGCAACCGATGGGCACAAAGTGACCGCCGGTCGGGGCCGAGCGTTGCAACTCAGCCAGCCATTCGAGCGACTCCAGCCCCACGTCGCGCATCTCCGGGTCGGGCAGCCATTGGCCGCACATGAGCATCGCCTGCGGCAGAACGGCGTTGCTGTAGGCCAGCCCGTCCTCAAACCAGCGCCAGTCGTCCGTTCGACGGGCGCGGTAGAGCGCCAGCAACCGCCCGGCCAGTTCGTCGCGCGCTTGCCCGGCGCGGCGGTCGCCATCGAAACGCCGCAGGTATTCGTGGATACCGAGGATGGTGAAAGCCCAGGCGCGCGGGCTGGTCATGTCCAGGACGGCGGGCAATGCCTGCTCGAACAGTTTCCCGGCAATACTTTGCAGGCCGTGTGCGCCGGAGCGGCCGAGCACCGTGCCCAACGACCATAATGTGCGGCCGTGGCTGTCGTCGGAGCCGATTTCCTCGAGCCATTTACGCCGATAGCTCATGAAGTTGCGGAAGCGGCCGGCCGGTGCATTGTAGGCATGGGCGATGAAGCTCAGGTACCGGGTAGCCATATCGATCGCCCCACTATGCCCCAACTCTTCCAGATTGACGGCGACGATAAGCGCGCGAGCGTTATCATCGATGCTGTACCCCTCGTCGTAGTTGGGAATGGTAAAGAGCGCGTGTTGCAGCATACCTGTGTCGTCGGTCATACGGCGCAGATGGTCGAGTTTGATCGGCGGCAACTCAAAGGGTTGGTTCCGCTCGAAGGGACGAGCGGCCAAAGCGGCCCGCGCGCGACGTCGCCCGCTGCCTCTCCGGGCGCGCTCAAAGCTCTCCATATAATGTTGGGCGATCTGCGACCAGATCATCTCCCGACCGAACAGATAGGCCCGCTTGCGCATGGCGTGGCGCTCCGGCTCGTCGTCCAGCAGACCGATGACTCGCTCGGCCAGCGCCGCCGGGTCGTTGAACGGCGTCAACACGCCGCGGCCGTCGGCCAGCATCTCCTCGGCATACCAATAGGGAGTGGAGACGATGGCCTTGCCCGCCCCCAGCGTGTAGGCCAGAGTGCCGGACGTGATCTGCCGCTCATCCAGATACGGGGTGATGTAGAGATCGGCCGCGCCGATAAACTCGTTCAACTCGGCCGCGCCGACAAAGCGGTTATAGAACAACACCTTCTCCTCCACCCCCTGCTCCTGGGCCAGCCATTGCAACGAGAGGCGATACGTCTCGCCGTCTCGTCGCACGACGTGGGGATGGGTCGCGCCGAGCACGATGTAGACCACGTCGGGGTGCTTTTCCAGAATGGTCGGCAGCGCGTTGATGACGGTTTCAATCCCCTTGTTGGGGGAAAGCAGTCCGAAGGTCAGCAAGACGGTCTTGCCCTCCACGTCGAATTGGTCCTTGTAGAAACTGGGATCGACGAAGGGCACGTCAGGGATGCCGTGGTGGATCAGGTCGATCTTGTCCGGGGACACGCCATAGACCTCGTGCAGGAACTCCACCGCCCGCTCACTCATAACCACAAGCCGGTCGGACAGCGCGGCGATCTCCTCCAGCACGCGGCGCTGGTTGGCATCGGGAGCGGGCAAGACTGTGTGGAGCGTAGTGACAATGGGCATCCGCAACTCGCGCAACAGGGTCAGGATGTGGCTGCCTGCCCGGCCGCCGAAGATGCCGTACTCGTGTTGCAGGCAGACGAGATCCACATTGCTGATGTTCAGAAAATCGGCCGCGCGGCGATAGGAGTCGAGTTCTTTCTCCACCAGCTCAAAGCGCACGCGCTCCGGGTAGGAATAACCGTCTACAGTGTCGTTGACCGGCAGAGCAAAGCATTGTACTCCGGTGAGTTCATTGGCGATCGACTCACACAGGTCGGTCGTGAAAGTAGCGATACCACAGCGACGCGGCAGATAGTTGCCGATGAAGGCCACGTGCTCGATCGCGGGGGTGAATAGTTCATTTTCCATCATTACTCCGGACAACGGCGATATAAAGTCGGCCCGTCTCCGATAAACAGAAAGAGGCCGTTGCCATGGGCAACCGCCTCCGTTGTTCTGATATAGGCGTCTATTATTAGGGACGAATTGGTGGATGAGGTTGCCGTTGGCCGCGCCGTCGGTCGTTAATACCCTAGCAGATGAACAGCTTGAAAGCTATCGGCTCTCTTTCCCGGCTCATCTTTATCAACCGGATATGGCTATCAGTCACGTCGAGCTATCAACAAGTAGCGCTCAGCCCTCTTTGTTCCAGGCCGTCATCTCATCCAGTATCGCCTTCTCTTCGGCCGACAACCGCACGTCCGCTCCTCTGACCGTATCCTCCAGTTGGGCGATCGACGTCGCGCCGATGATCGCCGACGTGACGGCCGGGTTGGCCAGCACCCAGGCAATGGCCGTCTGGGCGATGGTGGCGTCATGGGCGCGGCCGATCGCTTCCAGCTTGTCCACGGCCGCGAAACCGCGCTCGGTCATGAAGCGTCGCTGGACGCCTTCGACCCGCCTGGAATCCGGCAGGGGTGCGTCGCGGCGGTATTTGCCGGTCAGGAAACCGGCCGCCAGCGGGCTGTAGGGGATCACGCCAACCCCCTGATCAAGGCATAGCGGCTGCAGTTCGCGCTCGAATTCGGCGCGATGGACGTAGCTGTAGTGGGGCTGGAGACTGTCGTAGCGCGCCAGATTGCGCACATCGCTGATCCACAGGGACTTCGCCAGCAACCAGGCCGGATAGTTTGAGCAGCCGATGTAACGCACCTTGCCGTCGCGCACCAGATCGTCGAGTGCCCGCAGCGTCTCATCGAGCGGCGTTTCCTCGTCGAAGGAATGCGTCTGATACAGGTCGATGTAATCGGTCTTCAGGCGGCGCAGACTGGCTTCGACGGCATTCATGATGTGACCGCGCGAGAGGCCCTTGTCGTTAGGGCCATCGCCCATCTGCCCCTTGACTTTAGTGGCCAGGATGATGCGGTCACGGGGGACCGCGCCGCTCGCCAGCCAATTGCCGATGTGGGTCTCGGCCACGCCGCCGGGATTGCCCTCCACCCAGCGGGAATAGACGTCGGCGGTGTCGATGAAGTTGACACCCATCTCTGCGGCGTGGCTCATGATGGCGTGGGCGGTCGGCTCGTCGGTCGACCAGCCAAATTGCATCGTGCCCAGACAAATCGCGCTGACCTTCAGGCCGGTGCGGCCGAGGCGTCGGTATTCCATATGGTTCTCCTTTATTCGGTTATGGGATAAGCAGTGATGTTCTTGCCCGGCGCGCTTATTGTCCGGCGCGAATTGCTTCCCGTCGTTCCAGTTCGGCGACGGAATGACCTTCAAACGGCTTATCGGGATTGAAGTAATTATAAGCCGCCCGCGCGATCTCCCACAGAAACGGGAAACTATATTCCGACGACAGCCAATCGCTCTCCGGTTGGGCCAGCAACGCATAGATAACGAAATCGCCGCCGGGAGAATAAACGATCCCCGCGTCGCCGTGCTCGTTGAAGCTCCAGCCGTGCTTGTGGGAAACAGCCACACCATCGGGCACGCCGAAACGAATCAGATTGCCCTCGACGTTCTGAACCATCAGATCGACAATGGCCTGACATTCTTCCTGAGTGATCTCGCCCGGGTAGACGGCCAGCAAGCCGCCCTCGCCCTTGGCACAATAGTAGAGCATCGCCAGCAAGCTGCCGACATCCTCGGCCGTGGTCTGCATGGACGGGTCCGGGCTGGTGTCAATCGTCGGGTTCTGATTTGCCGGAGTCGTATAGGTGCTGGGCCGGGAAGGGACGGCGACAGCGTCATAGGGAATGGCCATGAAGCTGTTGACCATCCCCATCTCGTGCATTTCCTCGGTCAGAACCGCCGCGCCCTCATAGGTGTTGTCTTCCCCGGCGATCAGGTGCAGCAACAGGTTCGCGCTGTGGTTACTCGACGCCGTCGCCGTGCTGAAGAACAGCTCTTGCTCGAACTCCGTGGGCGGATTGTCCAGCGTGCGGTAAGCCTCGACAAAGATGGCGATCTTCAGGATACTGAGAGCCGATACGGCCACGTCGGAGTTGATTCGCACCTCTTCACCCGTCTGCAAGTCGAGGATGAACACGCTGGCGAAGCCATCGAAGGAAGCCAACTGGTTTTCGATGGCGTCCTGAAGAACGCGCATATCCCATTCCGGCGCAGGCTCCTCGATCAGCGTCATATCGGCCCGTCGGTATTCAGGATCATAGAGAGCTGAGCGTAATGCATACATGGTCGTCGCGCGATCCGTGACCATCCCCGGCTGGCCGGGCTGAATCTCGCCGGTATCGGACAGAAGTTGCGGGCCTTGCGCGGGGCGATCGATGAAGTCGGCGATCATGTCCAACCGGCTACGCAAGGCGGCGTCATCATGGCGCGCCCGAATGTAGACGACGATGGGTTTGGGCGAGATGCCAACGACAAATTCGGCATAACGCCGCCACATCTCCTGCTGCTCCCATTCCGCCTTCGCCTCGGCCAACATGCCGTCGGTATCAATGGTAAAGCCCACATCGCGGGGTAGCAATTCGGCCGCGCGCTGCTCGCCGGTGTAGACCGAAAGCGGCGCCATGAATTTCTCGTTGATCACGTCGCGGGCAGCGTCCATCGTCAGACCGCCAACGGACACGCCGGCCACGACCGTTGTAGGCGGCAGCTTATCCATTGCCCGCCAGAACAGAAAGCCCTGATAGAGCAGATAGGCCGCGCCAACGGCGAGCAAGGCGATCAAGAGGAGACGGCGGAGAGCCTTCAACATCCCGGGGTTCTCAATTATTGGCCGCGCTGGTCTGGCCCAGATAGGGCGCATCGAAGTTGAAGTAGTTGTATGCGGCGCGGGACACGTCGGCAATGAGCGGTGCGCTCAGTTCCCACTCCAACCATTCGGGTCTGTACATGATCTCGACGATAACATAATCCCCGCTGGGACTAAAGATGATGCCCGCGTCCACATGCGTGTCGCCGACCCACCCGTGGCGATGAGCGATAGTCGTCTCGCTGGGGATGCCTTCCTCGATCAGGGTGCCAATCCGGTTGCGCTCCATATAATCGAGCATCTCCAGACATTCGCGCTGCCAATCGTCGGCCGGAAAAGCCGCGACCAACGCGCCGCCCTGGCCTGTGGCGCAATAGTAGATCATCGACAACAGGGTGCCGATATCCTCGGCCGTCGTCTGCATTGTGGCGCTGGGGTTCGTGCGCAAACCCTCGACGGAGTTGCCCGGCGTTTCGGGCGTTCGTTTTCCGGCCGGCATGCCCGCGTCATAGGGGGCCATAATGAAGGTGTTGGCCAGGCCCAAACGCTGCATGGTGGCCGTCACCCGCTCCGCCCCAATGTAAGGCCCCTGCTCGCCGCCGATAAAGGCCAAAAGTTCGTTGGCGCTGGTGTTATCGGGCTTGATGACCAGGGTATCGGATATAAGCTGGCGCTGCGATAGCGTCGGCAATTGGCCGAGTGTGTGGTAGGTCTCCAGCACGATCGGAAGCTTCATCAGATCGATGGCCGTGACGGGCACATCGCTATTGATATTGACCTCGTCTCCAGTGGCCAGGTCCATGATAAACACGCCGGCCATGCCGCCCGTATCCTGCTCGAATACTTGCAGTCGGTTGACGAGCAAACGCGCCAACAAGTTGATATTCGGTCGTTCGGGGTTCTTTGGTTCAATGATCAACCGCGCCTCGCGCGAGCTTGGCCGGTAGAGAGCCGCCTCGATGTCGGCGAAGCTGGCCTCGATATTGGTCTCCGTGCCCGGCGTGCCATAGGCAAAACTCATGCTGCCGGGAACAGGCTGCGGCGGCTGGGCGGGCAGATCCACCAGACTCTTGATCTCTTCCAGATAATTGCGCAGCGCCTCGCGATTATGGGTGGCGGTCAGCGGCACAGCGTCGACCTCGACCGGCCTGCCCCATAAAAAGCCCCAAAAGCCGGACCAGAAATCCTGCCCGGTACGTTCCTCATCAGCCGCTGCGAGCATCGTCGCAAAATCCAGGGCGAACTCCGCACGAGAAGGCGACAGCTCGAACTTGTTCTCACCGTGATAGAGCGTTACCGGCGCGTCGAGGTATTTGGTGGTCAGCTCGGCGCGAGCCTCTTCCGGATTCATCCGGCCCACGTTGATACCGCCGATCGTCAGACCGGTAGGGAACTCGGTGCGCGTTCCGGCATATTGGTAGAGCTTGTACAGCAGGAATAGCGAAACCACCACCATGATGGAGACGGTGATCCATTGCCCAAGCCCGGGTGATGCGTTACGGTTCATACAGAGTGTGTTAGCAAGCGCCGAGCACGACCGGCTCAGTAGTCGCGCCGGCTGAGGCCGTCAATCGCTTGAGCGACAAGCCGGCCACGATAGCAGATTCCGCGAATGACCAAAGTGGTCTCGGTAGTTGATCGAGGTGGAACCAGCGCGCTTCAATGATTTCTGCGTTCAAACGTATGGGGCCGGGTTGCAACCAGCCGAGATAAGCCATCACGATATGGGACGGTGAACTTTCGTGGGCCGTCTGAATAGGTGGGCCAACGATAAGCTCTCGGCCCATTTCCTCGCGCAACTCACGAGCAAGCCCGTTCTCCGGCGATTCATTGCGGCCCAACCATCCCCCCGGAAGTCCCCAGGGATGGGAGGTGTGAAATACATGGCGCAGCAGCAAAATTTCCTCGTTCTCGTTGAAAGTGACCAACGCAACGCCGACTCTCTGACGGGGGACGGTCAAGCGCACTCCCCAAGCCAATAACTCGCTGAGCGGGCGGCGGCGAATGAGTTGCGCAAGCCCCTCTTTCCAGGTGTCGGTCAATTGAACATTCACGATACGGTCACTTAGTGGTCAGTGTCTCAATCGCGCCTAATGGCTCCAAATACTCATACGCACTAATAATATCTGCGCTTACAATCCCACAGTATAACAAAAAGGGCGCACGATTCCATAGGCCATCTTTCCCAGTCATCCTCTTCTCATACGCAACAGGCCCTTCGCGCCTGAAATCGGCCGCAACTTAAGCCTGGCGCCGGCGTATAGATAGTAAATATTGAGATCGTGGAGGTATTCGGCATGCAGCAAACAAGACTGATGCGCAGCGAAACGGACAGGATGATCGCTGGAGTATGTGGCGGCCTCGCTACTTACCTGGGCGTCGATCCCGTCCTGGTGCGCCTGGCATTCGTCATCCTGCTCCTGGCCAGTGGCGTTGGTCTGATGATCTACGGTATCCTGTGGCTCGTGATGCCCACCGAATCGCGCGTTTCGCCCGAAATTCGGATTATGGACGAGGCGGCAAGCGATCCATCAGCCTATAAAGCGAGGTTTGGTCAGTCGGCCACGGTCGGCATTGTCCTGATCTTGCTGGGCGCGTTCCTGATGCTGGCCCATTGGGGCGGAGCGCCGTCCTACATCTGGCCCATCATCCTCATTGGAGCAGGGTTGTTTTATCTGATTCGTCGCGCTCATTAGCGCATAGGGGACAAGATGCCTGACAGGTATCTTGCCCCTCTTTGTTCGTCTTCCCTGTTTAGTTCTCTTCTTTCTCGTTCGGCTGCTGGCCGCGACGCAACGTGCTCGGCAGTGCGGCGCGGCGAGTCCCCGGACGGGTTTTCATCTCCGCGTCATCCGCGACTTGGGCCGCGCCGGTCGACAGACCGAGCGGCTGATAGAGCGGCAAGGTGATCCGGAACGTCGTCCCTTCGCCGACCACGCTATCCACCTTCACCGACCCACCGTGCGCCTGAACGATCCACTTGGCGATCGCCAATCCCAGTCCCGACCCGCCTTGCGATCGGTTGCGCGCCTTATCGACCCGGTAGAACCGGTCAAAGATATGGGGTAAATCTTCCGGCGGGATACCAATGCCGGTATCGCTGACGACCAGATGCGCCCACCCATTTTCCTGGGCCAGACTCAGCCGAACGGTTCCACCGGGTTGGGTATATTTGATGCCGTTGTCCACCAGATTGAGCAACAATTGCTTCAGCCGATCCTCATCGCCCATGATCCGCGCCTGATCGACGGCCGTCAATTCCACAGTCACCGGTTTCTCAATGCGACTTACCTGGCGATATACCTCAATCAGGATATTGTCCAGGTCTACCGGCTCATGGCGCAACGGCAACCCGCCGGTATCGGCCCGCGCCAACAGCAGCAAGTCGCCCAGCAAGCGGCTCATACGCTCCATCTCGTCCTGGATGACCTCCATGGACTCCTCATCATAGCGACCGAAGCGCCTCATCAGGTCCAGGTTGCCGCGCACGCTGGTGAGTGGCGTCCGCAATTCGTGAGAAACATCCGCCAGAAAACGCTGCTGGCTGCGGAAAAGGCGGTCAAGGCGCTCCAGGGTTTGGTTAAATGCCCGCGCCAGATCGCCGATCTCGTCTGTTCGGCTGCTATGGGGCACGCGACGACTCAGATCATCGGCGCGGGTGATCTGCCGCGCGACCGAGGCGATATCCTCCAGCGGCTTAAAAAGGCTGGACATTAGTACGGCCAGGACGATCAGGGAAGCGATGGCCGCGCCCAGGCTGATCAACAAAGCCCGACTGAGGACGCGGTTGAAAATCTCGAAATTATCGAGCAACCGCGCCACCTGGATGTGGCCGATGGGTTTCTGCCGGTTGTCAAACACCGGCACGGTCAGGACGCGCAAAAGCGTGTCCTCGTGGGGCACCAGTCGATAAACCTCCTGCGTGCCCAGACTCTCAGGATCTAATAACTGATCGAATCCAACCAGATTGCTTGACTGGACGACAATTTTGCCTTCGCGGTTGACGATGATGAGGAACGTGGACGCAGTTTGCAATGTCGCCAGATCGGCCGGAAGCGGCATGCGGATGATGCCATCCGCGCCGACGTCGATGCTGCCGGTCATCAGCTCGGCGGCCAGGGAATAGAGGTCGCCATCTATCTGCGCCAATAGCTGGTTGCGCGGCAGGATATAGATGACCAGCGACGACAGAAAATAGACGATGCTGAAGATTAGCGCATAAACCAGCAGCAATCGATATTGGATTGACAACTAGAGGCTATGACTCCTCGCGAAGGACGTAACCGATTCCCCGCACGGTGTGAATCAGCCGAGCCATGTCACCCTGTTCGGTTTTCTGCCGCAAGTAGCGGACATAGACCTCGATAATGTTGCTCTCGCCGCCGAAGTCGTAATTCCACACGTGATCGAAGATGACATCGCGGGTCAGCACCTGACGCGGATGGCGCATGAACAACTCCAGCAGTTCATACTCCTTTGCGGTCAGATCAAAGGTCTCGCCGCCGCGCCGTCCCTGGCGCGTGCCCGTGTCCAGCTCCAAATCGGCAAACCGGAAGACCTGCGGTTGGGCCGGCTGGGCGCGCCGGAGCAAGGCCCGCACACGAGCCATCAATTCATCGAAGGCGAACGGCTTGACCAGATAATCATCGGCTCCCGCATCCAGCCCGGCCACNNTCCTCATCTTCCACGACCAGAATTGTTGACGACATGGATGAACCTCCAGCTTACTATCCCATCATTATATTATCCTGTGCCACTCAGGCAAACCCGACGTTCTCACGCGGGTGATCTCATCCCTTTTTTTAACAAACATTGTTGCCGGTGAGGGCCTGGGCTACAATCCCTCCCCGGCCCGCACCCCCACCGTTCGCCGGCCGACAGGGAAGAGTATGGAAGAACTGAATCAACTGAGTATTGCCCTGGCGACCCTGATGCAAGAGGCTTACCCGCAGTTGCTGGGGTTCATGACCTACATCTCGGCGTTGGGCACCGAGGAGTTCTTTCTCCTCACCTTGCCGGCCGTCTACTGGTGCGTCAACAAGCGCCTCGGCCGTCAGATAGGCTACTTCTTTCTGGCCTCCGCGCTGATCAACAACATCCTGAAAAACCTGTTCCGCCAGCCCCGGCCGTTCTGGCTGGCGCCCGCCATCCAGCGCGGCGAGGCGGAAGGCTTCGGCCTTCCCAGCGGCCATGTCCAGAACGTGACAGCGGTCGTCCTGATCCTGGCCGCCTATGTGCGCCGCGGTTGGTTCTGGCTGCTGGGCCTCTTTTTCATCTTTCTGATGGGGATGAGCCGCCTGTATCTGGGCGTCCATTCCTTGCAGGACATCGTCGTTGGTTTCACCATCGGGCTGCTCCTTTTCCTCGTGTTCATCGTCTGGCAGCAATTGATGTACGATCGCTATAGCAAGCAGATCCTCGGCCGCCGGCTCCTGATCATGATCCTGGTTCCCACCTTTCTGGCGGCCGTCTACATTGGGTTCTTCTTCCTCATCGGCCCGGCCAACACCGACGTGGCCTGGGCCGAATACATCCCCGCCGCGGAACTCAACGGCTACGAGGATATCGTTTCCTCATTGGCGGGCTTGTTCGGCTTCGGCATCGGTATTCTCCTGGAGAGCAGCCGCATCCGGTTCATGGTAGAAGGCCCAATATGGAAACGCGTCATTCGCTATATCCTGGGGATGGCCGTGGCCCTCGGCATCTGGGCCGGATTGCGCGCCGTTTTCCCGGCCGAGCCGCTCTGGTTGGCCTTGCCCTTCCGCTTTCTGCGCTATCTGCTGCTCCTGTTCTGGGTGACCTACTTCGCGCCGTGGGTTTTCGTAAAGTTGCGATTGGCTGAAGCCAACCCGGAGTCCGAGGTGCGAATCACGTTTTCATGAGAAATTGGGCTATCGAGTGACGAAGAACCTGCTGGATGAGGATTACGCTGCGACTCTCGAAAACCGGACAAGAGCTGGAAGCCCAAGGCTAACGTGAATTGAATCGCAGATCGCGCTCGATCGTCAGCCGTAAACCGTTTGCCAGATCGATCGCCGGTTGGAAGCCGAGTAACGCCTGTGCCCGGCCAATCTCGGCCGCCAGGCGCGGCACACCGCCCGACTTTGCCGGGTTCTGGATGATATTGGCCCGCCGGCCGGTTGCACGCTCAATGTGATCGATGAGATCGATGATGCTCGTCTCCCGACCACTGCCGATGTTGATGATTGCGCGGTCGATACCCGGCGCAGTGGCCGCCGCCACCAGAGCCGCCACCACATCGTCAACGTAGATATAGTCGCGCGTCTGCCGGCCATCCCCGAAGATGACGATTGAGCCATTGGTCAGGGCTTGCTGCAGGAAGCGCGGAACGACTGGCGCGTGGGACACGGGCAGACTCTGGCCGGGCCCATAGGCGTTGAAGACGCGCAGGGCGACGGTCTCCAACCCCCATAGATCACCGATCGTCCGAATATACTGTTCGGCCGACCACTTGCTGACGGCGTAAGGGTCATCAGGGTGCGGTGGGTCGTCCTCGCGGACAGGTTGGCGGGGCTGATTGCCGTAGACCGCGCCGGATGAGGTGAAGATAACCCGCCCCACGCCGGTATCGCGCATGGCTTCCATCAGGCTGACCGTGCCGCCAACGTTCACCCGAGCGTATTCGCGCGGATGGAGAATCGACTGCGGCACGGAAACGCGCGCCGCCAGATGGTAGACGCAGTCGATATTCTGGAGCAATGACCACAGGAGCGGGACGTTGTCGGTGTCTCCTTTGGTGAACCCGACGCGGGGGTCCAGGCGCGCGGCATCACCGTTGCTCAGGTCGTCCAGAACATGCACCTGATGCCCCTCGGCCGCCAGCCGGTTTGCCAACGCCGCCCCCAGAAATCCGGCCCCGCCGGTGACAAGAAAGCGCATCACTCGATCTCGTAACCGAAACCCGGCGTTATCCCTGCCCCTCCAACCCGAACGGATCCGGGGCGCCGGCATAGATGCGATCGAGGATACCCTTTTCCCGCGTTTCGATGACGTTGAGGAACTCCTCCGCGCCCTTCATGTGCTTGAACGCGGCATATCCGCGCTCCAGAAACCCCTGTAACTCGTTCCATCCGGCCATGACAGCCGGCGTGTGGGCCAGCCGCAATGTCAGACCAATGAACGGCAAGCGCACGATCTTGTCGACGCTGCGGCCGATCTTGACGATCATATCGATCTGTCGCACCCGATCGTCATAGTTATCACAGATGCGATATGCCTCGGCATAGGATTGGGGAGTGAGATGATCGCCGACATTCAACCGATCAAAAAGCGCGTCGGCTAATTTGGCGTCGAGTTCATCGGTGAATTGATGGAGTTCGATCGTCTCGGCCAGCACGTGGACCGCACGCTCGGGCACGGCCTTGCGCATGGCATTGTAGGCCTTCTGGATATCGAAATTACGTTGGCTGAAATCGCGCGGGGCATAGACGTCGCTCAGGAAGAAGCGCGTCGCCGGCCGAAAGCGCGGGTTCTCAAGCAGATCGTGGTGGGTCCAGGCCAGCCGAGTCGATTGCCACTCTCGCAGCAGCCTGATCTCCGGCGTCAATTCGCCCGCCTCGATCTTCACGTGCTTGCCCGGCCGGGCGTCGACGAGATGGGTCAGTAGTTGCGCCGCCTCGCGGGCGGTCGGTATCGTTGGTTCGGATGAGTATCCGGTTTCTGCTTTCATGGGTATGTTTGCTCCCGTTGGTTGCTTCGAAATACAAAATCGCAGCCCACGACCGAAGCGCTTCCATTATCGCCCACTCACCCTACAGATGCCAACGCATCGACCTGCTTGCCAAAGAATGCTATTTCGATATAATACTAATTAGTTTTCCATCTAATTAGAAGGGTATCGAAATGGCAAGCATAAACAAGGACATCTTTTCAGAAGAGCAATTCGACCAACTGCTCCGCTTCTTCCAGGTATTTAGCAACGAGAGCCGGCTCAAGATCATCGGCTATCTGGCCAACAGCGAAAAGAGCGTGGGCGAATTGGCCGGGCTTTTAGGGATCAAGGAGCCCACGGTGTCCCACCATCTATCGGAAATGAAAAGCATTGGCCTGGTGGATGCGCGCGCCGAGGGCACGATGCGCATCTACCGCTTGAACGCCAAAGCGCTGGAAGCCATGAGCAAGGATATATTTGCCCATTCCAATCTGGCGGCTCTGGTAAAATCCTCGGAGATGAGTGAGGAGGATAAGGTGCTGCGCGCCTGGGTCAAGGACGGCCGCATCACCGGCATCCCGGCTCAGGAGAAAAAGAAGCAGATTCTTATGCGCTGGCTGGCCGAACAGATCGATCCGGACCGACGCTGGACGGAGCGGGAGTTCAGCGAGTGGCTGACGCAGTTCAACGAGGACTACGCCACCCTGCGGCGCTATCTAGTCGACAGCGGCTATATGGCCCGCGCGAACGGCATCTATTGGCGGACGCAGAAGGACGCGTCGATCTGATAAAGCGAATTATTTAGCCGGGTTGGGCCTCGGCCGCCATTTCCGGCCACATCAAATAGGCGCCGGCAAAGAAGCAAACCGCGCCGATGAGCGTAAAGAGCGTGGAATAGGTAGCCAGATTATCGAAGATCGGATCGGGCCGCACAAAAGCCAGAATGGCTGAGATCATGAAGGCAACACAGCCAATGAAGTTGATGATGACGATCCACCAGGTGAGATTATGGGCTTGCCAACACCAGAAGCGATGGCAGAACTCAAATACAGCGGCGAACCCGGAGACGAGAAATAAGATAGAGCCGATGTAATCAGGAATCCAGACCAGAATATCATACCCCAACCATTGGACATCGATAAAGGCGGCAAAGGTGGACATATTAAAGGCGAGCGTTCCCAAAAATTGCGGAAAAGTCGCCCAGAAGTCAATGCGCCGCGGTTGCCAGGCCAGAAAGCGTCGCTTCCTCGGCGGCAAGGGGCGGCCATCGTTGTTAAGCGCGTCGGGTGCATTGATGGATTGATAATACTGACTATAGCCCGCGGACGTGAAGAAAATCGAACCGGTAAAGAAGATCAGGTCTATCAGGTACTCATTGGCGTACCCGACCAAAACCAAAACGCTACCGCTTATAAAATGCCAGGAGCCGATCATGAACAGGAGTGCAATCCACCAGTTCAGAGAGGAAGGCGCCCAGATAAATAATTTCGGCCGTTTTTTCTGGTCGGTTTCCGGGCCAAATTGCTTGCGATGTCGTCGCGAGGTTCTGGTATCCTGGGTTTGATCACTCCGACGATGAGTGACGCGGGTAACGAATGGGCCGACCTTTTGCGATTCAATATGCTCCCAATCGGTCGGAAAATGAGCAAACCCTCGTTCAACGGTTGAAGCCATGACTTGTCTAAACCTCCGCTCTTGCAGTCAGCCAGCCGGGCATTTTCAGATCCCAATAGATTGCCGCCGCGCGTGTACTGAATATCAACACCATCGCCACCGGCCCGGAATAGGCGAACCCGGGAGCGAAATATATAAGGAGCAGATAGGTAACACTGCCCAGCAAAATAGGCGTGGCATACAGGTCTTTGGTCATCAACAACGTCGGCCTGTCCGCAAGAACATCCCGCACCAAGCCGCCCCCTATCCCCGTAATGACACCCATGATGACGGCAATGATCGGGCCATATTCCAATCCAAATACTTTGTCGATTGCCTGAATCGTAAACAGGGCTACTCCGATGGCATCGAGGTAAAGCAACAGGCGATAGAGTTGGGAGAAGAAACGATAGAGGAAAAAGGTAAGTACAGCCGCGCCAAGAGCGACCCAGATATAGGTCAACTCTGAAATCCAGAACACGGGAACGCCGAGTAGCAAGTCCCTAATCGTTCCGCCGCCAAGCGCCGTGACCAGGCCAAAGACCAGCAAGCTGAAGAGATCGGCCTCTTTTTGGAGGCCTGCCAGCACACCGGTGATTGCAAAGACGGCGATGGCTACGAACGAAACACCGTTGCTGAGGAATTGGCTTTCACTGCTCATCCTGTGGCGACTCCTGACCAGGTAGACTCGATAATGAAAATGAGTGACCAATGCCACGCGTCGTCTTGGCGCGTGGCATTGGTCGCTCATATAGTTCGGCCGGCACTAATGCTTGAATCCACCACCTTCTTCTTCAGTGATGGGTGTAGTCACCGGATGTCTGTCGAAATGCGCCACCGCATCCCGATAATCGTCCATGAACAAACCGGCCAGGTCGCGGCTGAAACCGTGGCGCACCAAAATGCGCTGAATAGCCAGGTCTTCTCTGTTGGGCGGCAGCGTGTAGGCGGGCACGAGCCAGCCGCGCGTGCGCAGCCGATCTGCCAGGTCGAATAGCGTGAAATCGTGATCGACGCCTTCCTTCAACTTCCAGGCCAACGCCGGAATGCCGCCGCGGCCGTCATAGACCAGTTCAAACGGCCCCAACTTGGCGATCTCATCAGCCAGATACTGCGCCGTATCATAGCAAGCCTGATGAATCTTGCGGTATCCTTCCTTGCCCAGCCGCAGGAAGTTGTAGTATTGGGCAACGATCTGGCCGCCCGGCCGCGAGAAGTTGAGGGCAAAGGTGGGCATATTACCGCCGAGATAGTTGACGTTGAAGATGAGCTCCTCAGGCAAATCTTCCTTGTCGCGCCATACCACCCAACCCACCCCCAGAGGCGACAGGCCGAATTTGTGGCCGGAGGTGTTGATGGATTTGACCCGCGGCAGGCGGAAGTCCCACTCCAAATCGGGGTAAATAAAAGGAGCCAGGAACCCGCCGCTGGCGCCGTCCACGTGGATAGGAATGTTTAATCCGGTTTCCCTTTCCAGCTTATCGAGGGCATCGCTTACTTCCTTAACCGGCTCAAAATCACACGTAAACGTCACGCCCAACGTGGGGACGACACCGATGGTGTTTTCATCCACCCGCTTGAGCACTTCTTCGGCGTTCATGATCAGGCGATCCCCATCCATTGGAATTTCGCGGTGCTCGACATCCCAATAGCGAGTGAACTTGTGCCAGCAAACCTGCACAGGGCCGGTGATCAGATTCGGCTTATCATATGGCTTGCCGGCGGCCTTCCGGCGGGCGCGCCAATTCCACAACAAGGCCATGCCACCAAGCATCGCAGCTTCGCTCGAACCGGTTGTTGACGTGCCCAGTGTATTGGCCGCGTCGGGTGAATTCCACAAATCGGCCATCATATGCACGCAACGCGCTTCCAGTTCGGCAGTTTGTGGATATTCGTCCTTGTCAATCATGTTCTTGTCGATAGTCAAGTCCATGAGTTCGTGGATTTCCGGCTCCAACCACGTCTGGCAGAATGTCGCCAGGTTCTGACGTGAGTTGCCGTCAAGCATCAGTTCGTCGGCCACCACCCGGTAGGCATGGCGTGGATCATGCTCGCGGAGGGGAAACCTGAACTTTGGCATACTGATCGAAAGGTTTGCAGATGAGTAGATGTCATCGTCCAGATTATCGCGAACGGTCTCTTTTTCGTGTAACATTTGGATCTCCTCGCTCAAGGCTTATATCGCTCATAGGGAAGAATAGGCCATTGTTTCAACCTATCCTGTAGCTGTCGTCGGGAATGGGGGGTGGCCCACCCCGCTCATGCGTCACCGGATTGCCGCGATTAGCTTCCGCTTCCTCCGCTCATCAGGCCGGGAATCGTGGGCAAATAGACATTGAGAACGCCACCCAGGCCACCCAGGAAAATCTGCACGCCGATGGCCGTCAGGATCAGGCCCATAATGCGCGTCAAGGCGTTTAACCCACTGTGCCCGATCTTCTTCTCAAGCGTATCGCCGGAGAGAAACATGAAGTAGGTGATCAGGATGATGATCCCAAACCCGACAATCGTGGCTGTGATTCCTTCAAGACCGTCATCCGAGGCGAAGACGATCGCCGACGAAATGGTGCCGCCACCGGCGAGAATCGGAATTCCCAATGGGGAAACCGCCTTGTCAAGCTCCGCCTCCAGCGAGTTCTTGATGTCACCGTCACTGGCCTTTTGGGCGCCATGAGACTGGCCGCTTACCATGTGGTAGCCAATCATGAACACGATAAAACCGGCAGCCAGCTTAAAAGCAGGCAGAGTGATGCCGAAAAGCTCGCCGATGAGCTTTCCTAAGGCACTCATGACAACCACAATCACAAAAGCCGTGATGACGGCTCGACGAGCCACTGCTTTCTTGGTGGCCTTATCATCTCCGGCCGTCATACTCATAAAAATAGGGGTGTTGGCGAACGGATTGCACATGGCAAAAAAGGTCGCCACGGATGTCACAAGGAGCGACAAAAATGCTGTTGTATCCATCGTATACTCTCTCTCTCCCTAAGTCTTCCGCAATGCACGGAACAACCTGAAACTAATCCGAGTTTCGTTATGTAGTTGTTTTGAGTGAGTCTCCTATGGTTTCCTCCTTGCTTATTCGGCGACAATCGAGGGGTTGCGAGACATCATGTTGCCGGATGCCCTATCTCCGCGACCCAGTAATGTCACCATCGCCTGAAGAACCGTTTGGTCGCGCCTGCTTGCAGCGTCAGGCGCAAGATGGCGCGTACACATGCGTGTCCCTTGCCTTCATCAAGTAGCCTCTTGCTCGCCGCCATACTACCGTCCGGCAAGTAACTTTCCGGTCGACATTACGCCTGAAACAACGCTACTCCTGTATGAGTGTAATGTAAGCGAACAGACAGACGGCAGTACCATAAGGGTGTAATTGGGGTGTAGGCAGTTCTTGGAATGATGTGAACCTGAACCGAGATTACTGTTGGCAAAGTCTGATCTCTCGTGGAAACTTGGGGGAATTGTAGAGAATGCACCGAGTCACTTTGGAAAAACCTATGTATGACATCATCATCCGCAATGGAACTATCTATGACGGCAGCGGCAAGCCACCCTATTCAGCCGACCTGGCCATCATCGGCGACACCATCGCCGAAATCGGCCGCATCGACGGCCGCGCTCACCTGACAATCGACGCTGACGGACTGGCTGTGTCACCCGGTTTCATCAACATGATGTGCTGGGCCAACGAGTCGCTCATCCACGACGGCCGCTCGCAATCCGACATCCGCCAGGGCGTGACGCTGGAAATATTGGGCGAGGGCTGGTCGATGGGGCCGCTCAACGACGAACTCAAGGCGTACATGAAGGAACGCCAGGGCGACATCCGCTATGACATCGAATGGACGACGCTGCGCGAGTATCTGGAGTATCTCGTCCGGCGCGGCGTTTCGACCAACGTGGCCTCGTTCGTCGGCGCGGGCGGCGTGCGC
>JRYI01005910.1_pt1 | contig 20669 bp, 12 predicted proteins | sample 235361 | NCBI WGS metagenome assembly JRYI01 (sample SAMN03074212, study PRJNA261471) | activated sludge metagenome | biome: Common Effluent Treatment Plant; feature: Wastewater; material: Activated sludge; isolation source: activated biomass in a lab-scale reactor treating industrial wastewater at...
CAACGGCGCGCCCGGCTGCGAAGCGGTGGTGCTGCTGAGCACGCAGGGCAACGGCCGGGTCAACGGCCTGGGGGCCATCCGCGGGGCGGACATCCTGACCATGTGCCTGATTCAATCGGGCGAGAATACGCAGTTCACCTGGTTGAACGTTATTCGCGGCCGGGACGAAGGCATGCCCGACAACTCGACCATCGCCCTGAGCATGGCTACGGCCGATGCGACAGAGTTGTTCCTGCTGTCGCGCAATGTGTTCAACGTTGATTCGGCCGCGGGCGGCCACTCGATGATCTATCGCTTCGACAAGACCGCATCAGCGTTCGACGGCCCGCACTGGCGCGCCGCCGACCACGGGCTGCGGCAGAAGACCGACAGCCTGGACATCAACGGCCCGCTGCCGTAAGGCGGAGATACGAGATTAGCGATACGAGCTACGAGTCCGGAGCGCGCTCCGGGCTTGTAGCTCGTATAGAGTGGGTGTTTATGGCCGGAAGGGAAAGAGAGGGGTAGGTGGCCTTAAAAATCTTTGTATATCTTGATATTCAGTTTCTACCAAGGCTTGGATTCTGGTCTAGTTGTTCAAATGCTCTTGAATAGTATGAAGAACCGCGATCGGCGTTTCAAACACGTCTCTGACCGGAAAACGCAAGACAGAATAGCCCTGCGTACTCAGGAACGCATCCCGTACTTTATCGCCTTCAATCGCATTAAGGTGTTGCTTCCCGTCCACCTCGACAACTAGATTCTGACCGGACGTCGACTTCAGGCTGAAATCAACTTCAATATCGCCGATCCTGGGGTGTACTTTTGGATTTATTCCTTTCAGAATCATCCACGAGTATAGTTCAAGTTCGGCTTGACTCGTGTCTCGAAGCGTTTGAATATCGTTGCAATAGAGGGCTAATTTCCTCAATAAACCATTTTGCGAAAGGCAGTAGTTGAAGTCAGCTACCACAAACACGGATTCACGTGCTCGAGTAATTGCAACATTGATCAAATTCGGCGGTTCTTCTACCCAACGTGATGCTAACGGGGTAATACCACTCGCCACCACGGGACTAAAAATAATGATGTCCTTTTCATCACCTTGAAAGCCATATGCCGAGTCAATCAGAACGTCAGAAGCAAAATCAGCGTTTTTCAACTTATCGAGCAAATACTTTTTATGTGCGGCAAATGGCGTTACAACCCCAAGAGAGAGCGAGCGACTGTCACCCGCCTTGATCTCATGGATAAGGCGAATAACCATGTCAGCTTCAGGCTCATTGACCCAGCTTTGGCCGTTGTTACCTTTGCGCGCGACCCCCTGAACGGATCGTTTGTGAATTCCTCCAGCTATCGTTGATTGCTTTATTCGGTTTGGATCTTTCTTTAACTCAAGCTGTTGATTATAGATATACCGATTTGAGAAACCGATTATTTGCGGATGGCTGCGATAATGTTCCACTAACATGGAAACATCGCCTCTTCGACCGGGAAGAGAATTCACTGCGGCCCGGTACACGTCATTCTTGTCATGTCCAATTAAATATAGAAAATCCTCGACTCGATACTTTCTAGCGAGGGACATCTCCTCAGCTTCATTCACAGTTGTAATTGAAGGCAGTTGTTGATCATCACCAATAACAACAAGGGACTTGCCTCGATATAAGAGAGGGAGCAGATTGGTTACCGTACACTGTGAAGCCTCATCGATAACGACGATATCGAACAAATCCGGCTCTAACGGGACTGCTTGAGGAGCCTGAGCGGTGGTGATCCAGATTGGCGCTATCCTAAGCGCGGCCCGGAAAACCTGGGTGTTTCCCGCCGGTAGTCGCCCGAAGTTCCTGGTTAACATAGTTTCGAGTCGATCAACGCTCCGAACCGCTTCATCATCAGTGCGAAGCCTCTCTATCCAGGCGGATTTCGCCATTTTGAATGTAGAAACCTTAATTTTGGCCTGTAGCCCGCTGGCTTGGGCTCTCATCCTCTCTGCGCCAAATCGGAGGATACTTTTAGATATTTCTGTAATCGGCCATTCAGAGTATGGATCGTTTTCCAGCTTCCTAATGATATCAATGGCGTGAATTTGGTTATTCGGATCGGGGAGCAGATTTGCGGCAAGCTCCAGGCGTGATATGGTTCGGTCCCTTAGAAGTTGTGCTTCCTGCTCGGCCGCCGGTCGCTCCGCATCTACGAGATCGTTCCATTGATTCAACCAGTCACTCAATCGATTTAACACTTCAAAGGTGTCCGGGATTTCGGACCAATCCCCTGGAACTGAATCAAGGACAAGGGCTTCGACCGGTCTTTCGTTCCACCATCGACCTAAAAGCTCTCCAGAGGTGGGTATGCTCTGAGCTTCTTCCCTTAAAATGACAACAATTTCCTGAAGTTTTTTCGCCTCCAGCCACGGATCCGTCATGGTACGGAGGACCCCATCGATCAAGACGGATTTAACCGCGCTCGCTGTCCTCATCGACGGATTGGCGGATAATCTGCTTATCAGTCTGTCAAACTTGGACCCCGTAGTATTGCGCCACGCTTCACTAAAAGGGTTGTTGCTCGCAAGCCTTGACCATTCGGTGGCGAGCAAAATCAGACTGGCCTCAGCCTGCTGTTTTGCTGTTGTGTGGTGCCAGTATTTTGCTGCCCGGTCGCCTTGTTCCGCTTCTTTTGCGCAAAATACTTCCACTTGTTCCCATAACTCAATATTTCGCCCAATCCTTTTTGAATCTATTTTCAATGCTACCGAGCGTTGAGTCAATCCCTGGATTATGCCGTCAACCTCTTCGGCCAATGGTTGCGCCAGTTCCCATTCTTGACGGCGCTGATACCATTGGCGCGTGCGCTCTATGAGTGTCGCCAGCTTTTTCCGTCCATCGTCATCAAGCGGGCCTATCATCATCCAAATGTTAAGAGGGAAACCAGGTCGGAGTTGATGTTCCAAATTCTGTAATGCTTTCTGCAACCGGGATCGGCGGGACCATGGCGCACTGTCCAACCTACGATTGTCGAGTGTTACGTATTCGCCAAAGCTCACACTCCATTGCTCGAGCAATTCGGGAGACGCATTGATGTCTGAATTGCCGCCGGCCTGCTGCAGGTCATCGAACGCTTTCTTCAGTGCATGGTCTGTCTTGTCAAGAGTTGCTATCCTCGGTTCAAGCTCAAGTCGAGTTTCATAGGCTTGCTGACCAAAAAGTCGATAGTCGGAGGCATGTTTCTCCGCTTCTTTTGCATTGGCCCATCTCCCGTATATTTCTTCCCATGCTAAGGGTTGCAGCACATCTCCTTCTACCTGAGTCAATGTTGTAAGTGCCCACTCCTCCCACTCATGAATTCCCTCAGGTTGTGGGCCTGTTACTAACCAATCCCAATTATCAGGTGGATTAGTCAGGTCAAAGCCCAATCCTTCGGCCGTCTCTTCAATCGACCTTAATTTTTCCTCAATCCGGTACTCGACATTCCTATAGCGCTGTTCTTCCTGCTGCACGAGTTGTCTGAAGACTTCAATGCGATCCAGCCACGAATGTGTAGAGGCCAAATCGTTTTGAATCATCTCCGCCCGGCGATTCAGAATGCCGATAGATTCAAGGTCGCTTCTGTATTGCTTTTCTTGTGCGTCGATTTTCCCGATTATTGACTGGGATTCACCATAAATATCAAGTGCTGCTTTACAAGCCTCATCAATACGCTGCGGTAAATCTGATTTCAACTGCTCCTCGATAAACGATATCTCCTGGATCAATTCCTGGCGCTCTTGCTGGATATTCTGAGGATCCATCTCCTTGTCATAGGTGCGCCTGACTTTACTCGCCCAAGTCAAAATATGTCGAAGCGTTTCCTGAATGTTTTGTCTTTTCCGTGAGCCTGCGCGAACAGCGATAGGAAAATCCGACTCGAATTGTTCCAGTCGTTCTCGTACGACATCTACCGCTTTATTATTATTGCTTGCCAATAGCACGGATTGTCCACGCGCCCATGCATTAAGGAGCAAGGAGACCACCACCTGACTTTTCCCTGTTCCAGGCGGTCCGCTAATTACTGTCAGGGGATAACCCTGAAGAACGGCCTTTACCGCGCGCTCCTGCGAATTGTTGAGTTGTACAAGCGGTAGTAGATCAACGTCTCCGTCGGGAACGCTCTTCGGTAGTTCCTCCAGAATCCTAAGCCCGCCTCGATTCTTCGGGTCTTCCGATAGCAGTTTTTCCAGTTCATTGTAATCGGATATGAGGCTCTGCGTCAGTGCGGAGAAGGTCGTGGTCGGTTTAAACAGAACCCAGGGAGAGGGTTTTACGGGAAACGCGTTGGGCTTATGCGAGCGCCTAAGTTCTTGCACGACTTCGGGTATCTCCGTTTCCAGCGCGCGCCAGACTGCCCGATTGAGAGGTAAGTCGCTTGATCGCAAACCCATCGCATTTTCCATGATCAGCGAAGTCAGCTTGGTAACAGACTCGGAGGCGCTAACTTCAAGACGGTCAATGAGGCTCTCAATGAGGGGGCTAATATTCCAGACGCCTTGTTTAGGTGATAGCTCAATACTATCCTCACCTTTACGTAGCTCCACCTCAATATACATGAGGACCTGCCAGTGTGACTCAAAAGTGTTATTCGCACTTTTTTGGCTTGCCACATAGCAAGGTCCCCCAAGATAGACGCTTTCGGGAAGGTCCTGCTCAAGTGTTTCAAGAAACTTCTTGCTCTGAATTTGATCGGGATTGATGTACCAAGGGCCGGCAAATTCATCGAGATCGAAATCGTTCAAACTGGTCCAACGTTTATCCTGATCGTTTCGACCGTTCAGGGAAAAGAAACTCTCTTCATCCCGGGTAACGATCTCTCTATGAAACTGACTAACGCGCAGCCAAGGAATATCTCTGGTTCGGTGATTTACCACTGACTTACCTTAATAGAATTATTTTCGTGCAAGTTTAAATATTCAGGACAGACGATGACGATCAGGCGAGGAATATACCGTTACTAATGGCGGCGCCTTTAGGTTGCTGGATAGCGAAGTTCACGACGATAAAGCTTCCCCCGATTCACTTGATGATCCTGCCATAAATAGACTATCGAGAAACAGCAGTATAAGCCGACGAGCAAGTACGGGCAAGGAATACGATATGTACCAACTAAAACAAAAAAACCGCCCCAATCACTCTCGCAACCGGCGCGGCTCTCTTCAACTCGTATCTCGTCTCTCGTATTTCCACTCCCCCGTTACTTTTCCCCCCTTCCCGCCACTTCATCGACAGAACCCAACAATACGCAGACGAAATAGGTCGTTTGCGCAATAAAGGAGCCTGAAAATGAACAAGCGAATCATGATGATTGCAATGATGGTTCTGGGTATGCTGGCGGCGGCCGCTTCGGTGATGGCCCGCGAGCTGCCCAGCCGGAGCCTGAATCGCACGGAAACGGCGTCCCCGGCCGTGCAGGTGATCAGCCTGACCCCGACGGCCACTCCGGTGGCCACCCCGGCGGCCGGCCCCGTCGAACTGGGCGCGGGTCTGCAGGGCGGCGCGGCGCATCCGACGGTCGCCGGCCGGGCCAAATATGAGGTCGAGCGCGACGGCGAACGCGAGTTCGACGTGGATGTGTGGGGCGCGACGGCCCTTGTCGGGCAACAGGTTGAGGTCTACGTCGATGGCGCTCTGGTCGGCGGGATGGCGATCAACAGTTTCGGCCGCGGCGAATTCGACCTGGAGACCTCGCATGGCGACGCCGTCCCCGATCTGACGGCTGGTTCCACGGTGGAGCTGCGCGTCGGCGGAGCGACCTTGGCCGCCAACCAACTGGTCGTCCTGCCTGACGACGACATCAACGACGATGACGATCCGAATGACGACAACGACGACGATTCGGACGACGACAACGACGACGATTCGGACGACGACAACGACGACGACGATGGCGATGACGACTAGCCGCCGGAAGGAGTCGTACAGGTAGTCCGCTTTGGCGACAGGGAGAGCATGAGCATCCGACGAATGAATCTCCCTGTCGCCGCCGTGGGACTGAGCCACTTTGTGGAAAACGGATATTATCGCGCCGTGGATGATGAACTGGAACTTCTCAGGAAAGCCCGCGCCTTCGACAAGGGGGCGCTGGCTCTGATCCATGACCGGTATTACCCGTCGATCTATCGCTTCATGTCTTTCCGGATCAACGATCCGCAGACGGCCGAGGATCTGACGAGCGAGGTGTTCACCCGATTCCTCAGCGCCATCAAGGACCGGAACGCGCCGCCCAACACGATCCGCGGCTGGCTCTATGGCGCGGCCCGCAACGTCCTGAAGGAGCAATACCGCAAACAGAAGCGGGCGGATTGGATGGAACTGGACGAGGAGGTCGTCTCCGGGGAGCGGACGCCGGAACAGCGGCTCGACGAGCGCGCGGAGAAGCAGGCGTTGCGCGAGGCGCTGGCGGAACTGACACAGGAGCAGCAGGATGTGTTGGCCTTGCGCTTTGGGTATGGCATGCCCATCAAGGATGTGGCCGAGACGGTGAACAAGAGCGAAGGGTCGGTCAAGATGCTTCAGGTGCGGGCAATAGCCGCGTTGACCAAACGTTTGGCCGGGAAAGAGGTCGGCGATAGATGAACGACACCACAGAAACAATACTCATGGAAGCGCTGGACCTGCTGGAGCAGGGGGTTGCGGCCGAGGAGATCGTCGCCCGCTACCCGGCTCAGGCGGCCGAACTGCGCCCGTTCCTGCTGACCGCGTCGGCACTGACCACTCTGGCCCACCAACCCCCGCTGGCCGCGCAAACGCAATCGAAACGCGTCTTTCTGGAATCGTCTGATCTCATTGCCCTGGGAAACAGCCGGCCGTCCGGCGGCCGGCTGCGCCGCCTGGCGACTTCGGTGCTGGCCGTTCTGCTGGTCTTGTTGTTGGGCGGTGCGGGTCTGGTGCGCGCGTCGGCGGCGGCCGTGCCCGGCGACGCGCTCTATCCGACCAAGCGCTGGGCGGAAGGTGTCCGGCTCAACCTGACGGCGAATCCGGAGACGGCGGCCGGGCTGCGCGAGCAGTTCCGCCGGGAGCGGATCGGCGAGGTCGAGCAGCTATTGGCCGAAGGCCGGACGGCAGCGGTGTCGCTGTCGGGCCGGATCGATGCGATGGACGGCGAGCGGTGGGTGGTGGCGGGCGTGCCCGTCCTCGTCGACCCCGCCACGGCCATCGACGGCCGCCCGGTGGTTGGCGCTCTGGCGCGGGTGGACGGGATGACGGGCGATCGGGGCGTCATCGCCAATCGGGTGTCGGTGCTGACCGCCGCCCCCGCGCCGGAGTCTGTGCCGTCGTCGACGCCCGCGCCGTCGTCGACGCCCGCGCCGCGCCCGACCGATAACGTCGCGCCGGGTGTGCTCCCGCCGGGCTATCCCGTTGCGTCACCGGCGGCCACACCGATCGTTACGCCGACCAGTCCGCCGCCGACCCATCCCTCGCCGACCGTCACGCCGGACGATGACGGCACGCCCGACAGTGACGACGACGGCACGCCCGAAAGCGAAAGCGACGATGGCACGCCCGAAGGCGACGACGACAGCACACCCGACAGCGACAGCGACGACGGCACACCCGAAGGCGACGATGGCACGCCCGAAAGCAACGACGACGACGGCGGGTAATCGGGGGTTATGCGCGCGCTTCGTCCAGCATTTCGGCCACAACCGCGTCCAGATCGGCCGTCTCGCCGTCGATAGTGCAGCCCCACGCCGCGAGCAGCCCATCGATCTGCGGCTGCGTCTGGTTTTCCGTGGCCGGGTGGGTGCGAATCAGGCGCAGGATCGCCGCGGCCTTCTCCGGCTTGCCCGTGGCGTGGAGCAGGCGGGCATGGACGAAGAGGAGCACCGTGGCGCGGGGCAGCAGCCCTAGTTGCCAGGCCAGGGACATGCCCTCGCGCAGATAGTGGCGGACGGCGTCGAAGTCGCCCTGCTCAAGGCCTGCTTCAGCCAGGTTGCCGAGGGCCAGGGTGACTTGCTCCGAGCGGCCGAGTTCCCGGTAGTGGGCCAGCGCGGCGTGGTAATGCTCCATCCCGCCCCGCGAATCTCCCTCACGGTGGGCCAACGCGCCGAGATTCATCAGCGCCGTCGCCTCGCGCTCCAGGTTGACCGTTGAGCGGGCCAGTTCCAGGCAGGTCTCATAGTAATCCCGCGCCGTGTCCGGTTCGCCGCGCAGGTAGGCCATTGTCCCCAGCCGGTTGAGGGCCAGCATCTCCAGGGTGGTGTTGCCGATGACCCGCGCCAGCGAGAGAGCCTCGGTGATATAGGTTTGCAGCGTCTCCATGTCGCCGACCTTCCAGGCCACGTCGGCCACGCCATAGAGCATGTGGGCCAGCGTTTCGGGGTCGGCGGCGCGGGCCAGCGGCAGCCCGTAGGACTGCAACATGCGGGCGTGGGCGTAGTCGCCGCGACTGATGGCGACGCGGCTGAGCCAATAGAGCGCCGAGGCCTGGGTGTGGGTGTCACCGGCGCGGCGGGCGATGTCGCGCGCCATGAACAGCGAGCGCTCGGCGGCCGGGAAATCGCCCAGATTCCAGCACACCGCGCCCAGCTTGAGCCGCAGACCGCTCGTGGCCTCGGAGCCGTCGTCCTGTCGCAAGGCCAGCGCCCGCTCGAACGCCGCGCGGGCCGATTGGTATGCGCCGTTTTGCTGTGTGGCGTCGCCCGAATGTTCCAGATAGACGGCGGCGTGGCTGTTCATGCCGGCCAGACTGTAATGTTCGGCGATGAGGCCCAGGTATTCGGCCAGGCGCGCGCCGGAGTTGAGTTCCAGCCAGTGGGCGACGCGGGCGTGATACTGCTTGCGGTGGCGGATGAGAACCGTCTCGTAGGCGACCTCGCGCAGCAGATTGTGGCGGAAGGCGAACTCCACGGTGCCGGCGAAGACCGGGCGCTCGCGGCGCAGGATCGTTTCCCGCCGCGTCAGCGAGTCGAGGATGGTATGGAGCGCGGCCGGATCGCCGACAAGCCGTGGCGCTTCATCGATTGGGCGTTCCGTCGCGGGATCATCATCGGATTGCGCGTCGTCGACGTCGAGCAGGGTGGCCACGGCATCGTCCCAGAAGATGCGACCGACGACGGCCGCGCGCTGCAACACGTCCCGCTCGGCGCGCGGCAGGCCGTCGAGGCGCGCCTGGAGCAGCGCCGTCAGCGTCGGCGGCACCTTGAGGGCGGCCAGCTTGTCCGCTCGCACCGTCCAGCGGTCGCTCGCGGATGAGCGCCCGGCCGGTGTCGAGTCGTCAGTGGTTTGCACTTCCCCCTCTTCATTCGTAATTCGTAAATTCGTCGGACGACCGGAGTCGTCAGGACGACCGGAGTCGTCATTCGTAATTCCCCTTTCGATCACCCCCTGCTCGACCAGCATCTTGACCAGCTCCTCGATGTAGAACGGGTTGCCCTCGGCCGTGACCACGATGAGGTCGCGGAGTCGATTGGGTATGGTGTCGGCTCGCTGCAGGATTTCATCCACCAGCGCGCGGCTGTCGGGGTCGCCCAGCGGGGTCAGGCGCACCGCGCGATGGCCCGGCAACTCATTGCCCCAATCGGGGCGGCGCTCAAACAGGGCCGGCCGGGCCAGGCAGACGATGAGCAGATGGGCGTCGGGAATCGACTGGGCCAGGCGGCCGATGAGGTCCAGCGAGCCGTCGTCGGCCCAATGGATGTCCTCGAGCAGGATGGCCGCGCCGCGCTCCGTGGTCAGGGCGCGGGCGAAGCGCAGGGAGTAGGCCTGGGCCAGGGCAACGAAATCGGGACTGCCGGCCAGCTTCGCCACGGCCGGGCTGTTGGAGAAGTCGAAGCCCAGCCAGTGGCCGATGATGTCGGTCGCATGGGGGACGGCCGCGGGGTCGTCGGCGACGTTGCCCACGCTCATCCCCTTGCGAAACTTGCCCAGGGCCACGGCGGGGCTGTCGCTGTCGAGGATGTCGAACCGGGTCGCCAGCAGGTCGCGCCAGAGGCTATAAGGCACGCTTTGCAGGGCGGGGGTGGCGCGCGCCTTGAAATAGAGCATGATTTCGGGACGCGATTCGACCCAGGTGTCGAACTCATAGAGCAGGCGACTCTTGCCCACGCCGGCGTCGCCGATGACCGTCACCACCCGCGTGCGGCCGCCGTGGATCACGTCCTCGAACGCCTGTTGCAGCACGCCGAGTTCCGCGTCGCGGCCGATCATGCGCGTTTTGATCCCTTCCACCCCGCGAGCTGTTGTGCGGAAGGCGCGCGGCTTCGGGTTCAGGATGATGTAGGCCGGCACCGGCTCGTTACGGCCGCGGACCTGGAGCGGCCCCATCGGATGAACGTCGAATATGCCGCGGATGTGGCTGTAGGTGGTCTGGGCGATGAGAATACCGCCGAGCGGCGCGATTTGCTCCAGCCGGTTGGCCAGATTGACCGTGTCGCCCATGGCGGTGAATTCGCGCGTCAGCCCCACCTGGCCGAGCAGGACCGGCCCGGTGTTGAGGCCGACGCGCAGATGCAGGGCGATGGTTTCCGGCAGCCGTCCCTCGTGGAGAATGGCAGCGCTGAAGCTCTCCACCTCGGCCTGCATCGCCAGCGCGGCAAAGGCGGCTCGCTCGGGGTCGTCCTCGCGCGATTGGTCGGCGCCCCAGAGAGCCATGACCGCGTCGCCGATGTGCTTGTCGACGCGGCCGCCGTGGGCGGTCACGATGCGATCGATGCGCGCCCACAGGTCGTTGATCAGCTCGGTCACTTCCTCGGCGTCCAGCATCTCCGACAGGGTAGTGAAGCCCACCACGTCGGCGAAGAGGACGGTGGCCTGTTTGCGCTGTTGCCGCGCGGAGGCGGCGCTCTCCAGGGCCACCAGTTGCAGGCGCATGGAGCCGAGGGCGGCCTCGACGACGGCATCGCCCAGCATCGGGCGTTGCGCTTCGAGGGCCGTCATGGCCCTGCGCAACTGGTCGAGATCATTTTCCGGGGCGAGCATCACGCCTCTATTGTAGCCGAAAGCGTGGATTTAGCGCGGCTTGCGGGTGGGGAGACACAACCTCGACAGGCTCTGCTACAGTTAATCCTCCGACAAAAGTTCCAGCCCCGCCAGAAAATCGTTCATCACTTGCCGCTGCTCATCGGTCGTCGGGCAAAGGACGATTTCGATCTCACCGCCGCGGTGGGGCAGGAGCACGTAGTCGCAGAGCGGGGCGATCCGGTCGCGCAGCACGACGCCGGCTATACCGTTGACCTCAATTGGGCTGACGTCCCAGTTGAAGTGATACTCCTGCATCGCGGACAGGTCGGTGTAATCGTGAGGATTGTTGTGATCGCCCGACCAACTGCCGTCGATGCGCATCTGCTCGTCGTCGAGAGTCACGATGCCGGCGGTTAGAGGCGCATAGTTGGCGATCGTGAAGTACGATTTGTCGATCTGCACCCGCCACCCGGCCGGCGCGGCGAAACGAATTCCCGCGTCGGGCATGTCATGGCGCTCCCAGGTGTCGGGGGGTCCGGCGGCAGGCAGCGCTTCGACCGTTGCCCAGGGTAGCGGCTCGACCTCGCTGCTCCGCTCCCTGAGCCGCGAGACCGGCCCCAGGAAGCTCGCGGCTTCGGCGAGCAGGAACGGCTCAGCCGGTTGGGGGAAGCCGGCCGTGTCGACGGCCCACACCTCATCGCCGCCGGTTGCGCCGCTGTAATTCGCAACCAGCAGATAGCGGCCGTCGGCGCTCCAGAACAACCCCTCGCCCTGGGAAAAGGTCGGGGACACCGGGACTTCCCGGCCTGTGCCGGAATCGCCGATGAAAAGCGTTGAGCCCCATTCCCGATCACGCTCCAGCCGGGCATAGAGCGTCCCGGTTGGGGAAAGTTGGCCGGATATCGTCGTTGGGGGGCCGGCTTCCGCGACCAGTCGGCGCGGGCCGCTGCCGTCCAGGGGGAACGCCAGCCATGTTTTGTCGGCCCATGCGAGCACCGCGCGGCCGTCGGCCGTCCAGCGATGCCAGAGCGTGCCGCCAATCGGCGGCGGCCGAAAGCGACCCAGTTCGCGCTTCTCGCCGGTGTCGGCGTCCAGCAACCAGAGCGCCAGCCCGTCTTTTATGGTGGCACCCACGGCGACGTAGCGGCCGCAGGCCCGATCCGGTGTCGCCGGCTCGGCGCAACCGGGCGACCAGACCGCGCTACCCGCGCTGCCGGTCAGGCTCGCCAGGGGTTCGGTGGGCGGTTTCGCGGCCGGGTCGGCCACGAAAACGTCGCCATAGGCGGGATTGGCGAATTGGCCGGTCTGGCCGACGTAGGTGATGCGCCGCCCGTCGGGGGAGAATCGGACCGGCCAGCCCAGGGGGATCAGGAAGTTGTCGCCACCGCCGTCGTACATGCCCGGCTCCAGCAGCGTTACAACCTCGCCACTGCCGGGATGAAAGAGGACCAGCGCGGCGTCGAACGTCGCCAGCAGCAGGCTGTCATCGAACCCCTCAAGGTTCGAGGCGATCGGGGTGAAGTTGCTGGTCTGGGGGAGGGGGGTCTTGGTCGGAGCGGCGGTTTTCGTCGCCGTCGGCGCGATGGTGGCCGTGGGGGCCACAGTTGGCGTTTCGGTGGGCGGCAGCGTGGGCGCGAGGGTCGGGCGGATCGGGTTTGTCGGCGCGGCGACCGTTTCTGTGATTTGCTCGGCCGTCGGCGGTGGAGGGCTGGCTTCGATGGTACAGGAGGCCAGGAACAAGCACAAAAGAGACAGGCTGCCGGCCAGTCGCTTTATAGTACCCATGATGGTTGCGATTTTATACGATTGGGTGGTGGGTGGCAAAGCGTCTGTAGCGCGACCCGTCCAGGTTGTGGGGAAAAGGTACAACCTGGACAGGTCGTGCTACAGGCATTATCCCGCGATGCTGTACTCATATCGCCCGCGCACCGGGTCGTTGTCGGCAAAGCGGCTGAGGCGGAACAGGTGGGTGTCGAATAGCGGGTTCCGGACGCCCATCACGCGGTCGGCGACCATCAGGCCGGTGGCCGGGCCAAGCTTGAAGCCGTGGCCGCTGGAGCCGCAGCAGAGGAAGAAGCCGCTGCTGGGCAAGGGTTCGTCGACGATGACGTGCCAGTCGGGGGTGATGTCGTACATGGCGGCATAGCCGCCGGCNNAAGTCGGTGTCGACGCTCTCGTCATATTTGTCGGGGTTGACGACGGCGTTGGCCTCGGCCGGATCGATGAGTCCCACGAGGGTCAGATTGCCCGTCTCGCTGCGGAAGTAGGTGGCGTTGATGAAGTCGACGACGACGGGGTGGGCCGCCTCTTCGCCGCTCGGCCGCTTGAAGAACGACACCTGCACGCGGCAGGCGCTGACGGGGATGTCCAGCCCGGCCATGCGCGCCACCTGCGCCCCCCACGGCCCGGCGCAATTGACCACGACCGGCGCGGAGAGGTCCCCGGCCGTCGTCGTCACGCCGGTGACGCGGTCGCCGTGGCGGGTGATGCCCGTGACGGCGGTGTTGGTCAGCAGTCGCGCCCCGGCGCGCCTGGCCGCGGCGGCGTAGGCGTTGACGGTCAGGTAGGGGTCGGCGTAGCCGCTGTCTTCTTCCCAGGCGGCGGCCACCATGTCGGTCGTCTCCATGCCGGGCATGACCTCGCGAATGGCTTCGGGCGAGATCACCTCGGTGCGGATGCCGACGGCGCGCTGCATGACGACATTGGCTTCCAGCCCTTCGCGGTTTTCGGCCGAGGCCAGCGCCAGAAAGCCGCTGCGCCGGAAGCCGCACTCGCCGCCGACCCGCTCCTCGAAGTCGCTGAAGACGCCCAGGCTGTAGTGGGCCATGCGGGCGGTCAGCTCGTTGGAGTAGTGCATGCGGATGACGGCCGACGAGCGGCCGGTCGGGCCGTCGCCGATGTTGTCTTTCTCGACGACCGCCACCTTGACGCCACGCAGCGCCAGTTGCAAGGCGGTGGAGCAGCCGTTGATGCCGCCGCCGATGATGATTACGTCATATGTATCTGCCATTGATGAATCTCCCTTTGAATTGGTTCCCGTGGAGGGGAGTATAGCATGAATGGAAATGACCGGTTAGAAGTCAGATCCGCATTTTCCGGGAACGGATACCGGGGGCGGAGATGATACCGAATTTACCGCTTGTGTATCATATCGTTCAATATGATGTGCTCCCCATTGACGCGCCTGCTCGACCAGCGGGAGAGCAGTCCGTCCGTACGCCGTGAGCGAATAAATGACAGGGCTTGGGACAGAGCCGGTGCTTTGGCGACAAATCAGACCTTCGACACAAAGTTGCGACAGCTGCTCAGTCAGAACCTTGGGCGAGATCTTCGGCAGCTCCCTGCGTAATGCGGCAAAGTGCAGCGGTGATGATCCGAGATGGTACAGGATCAACAACTTCCACTTGCCGCCAATGGCGGCATGCATCGCGGTTAGCGGGCATGCCGTGATTGGATTGGGGCGCGTGTTGGCCTTGTAGTTACCTTGAAGTGCGTTCTTGACGGTCTTCATGCCGATGAATACCCTTATCAGAGAGGATCAAACAATTGGATTTTGGAGTTTAGCATGATTATTGAGGTCAGAACATATCGGATCATTCCGGGCAAGCGAGACGAGTTTATTCAATACTTCGAGACAAAAGCGATCCCTGCAATGCTGGCGTTTGGGATTGGTGTAATCGGGCCGTTCCTTGATTTGGAAAACGAAAACAAGTTCACATGGTTACGCACTTATGCCTCGCTCGACGAAAGAGCGGAAAAGCGCCGCGAATTTTACGAAAGCGCAAAGTGGAAAAATGAGCTTGAGCCGATTGCCATGCCTCTGGTGGATGCTTACAGCTTTGAAGTTTGTGAAACAACGGAGTTTGCCGAAGCGCAATTGACAGGCTGGATGGTCTAACGACTGTAATCAGGTATCGCGTGGAGGAGCGGGACGGTTGGTGAGATAGAGAGCCGGCGGAACGTTAGCGCTCTGCCGTCATAAGCCCCACATCCGGCCGCGCCAGAAAGACAGCGCGAAGCTCGTCGGGCCAGGTGTTGGCGGCCAGAAAGTCGATCTCGGCCACGGCCGCGGCGCGCCATTCATCGTCCGGCTCGATGCGGGTGACGAGCAGTTGCAGGAGGCCGCCGCGAACCTCCATGCGCCGGGTGTCGTCGATGGCCATGGTCAGCTCATCGGCCCAGGCTGCGGCGAAGGTCGCCTCGTCGAGTTGAGCGCGCACAGCGGCCACATTGCGATCATGGACGATCTGGTCAGTATATTCCAGGCGAACAACGGTCGATTACAATCCTGTAATTCCCTTCACACGGGGATTAGCCCACTTCTGTGTTTCGTGCCGCACTGATAAATGCTTCCGCAATATAAAGCGCCTTGATTCGGTTCCGCAGCAACGAGTGCTGGGACGTTCCCGGGGAGAACTTGACTTGTGATGCTTCGGATTTCGCAATCATCGACGCCAGCGATTGGAGCGATTCCTGATATTCGTCTTTTGTAATGTTTAGGCCAGCGTTTGCCCCACCGTTTATCAGCAAATACGCAAGGTTAAGCGCCCGAATATTGCTTTGCAACATCGTGTGCTGCCATGTCCCTGGCATCAGCTTTTCCTGAGCCTTCTCGGATTTGCTGATGAGTGAAGCAATCGGCCGAAGCGCTTCATTCGCTTCGTCCGGGGTGAAGTCTCCCAATGCCATTTAGCACCTCGAACGTCATTATAAGCGGGGTTACATTCGGCCACCAAACAGGAAAGTTATATGGTTATGCAATCCCATCCCTATTGCGCTGACGGCGGCCCCTCCAGCACGCGCGGCCGATACTCGACGAGCTGGGTGCGGCCGTCGAAGGTGCGATGGTCGATCATCTCGAGCATCACGTCGGGATAGCCGTCGTAGATGCGCTCCGCGCCGGTAGCGCCGGTGATCACCGGGAACATCACGACCCGAAAGCGATCGACGATCCCGGCGCGCAGCAACGAGCGGGCCAGGCTGATGCTGCCGAGCGTGCTGAGGATGCCGGAGCCTTCCGCTTTCATCGCCCGCACCGCCTCCACAGCGTTGCCGCGCACGAGGGTCGTGTTGGCCCAGGCGAGGGGTTCCTCGAGCGTGGCCGAGAACACCACCTTCGGCGCTCGCGTGAGTTCGTCGACGCTGGCCTCCTCCTCGGCTCCCATCTCGGCCGCTCCGGCCGGCATCTCTCCCCCGCTGAGGCTCGCGAAGAAGCCATGCATCAGTCGGTAGGTGTTCGCGCCCATCAGGTAGGTCACCGGCGGGAGCTCGCCGAGCCAGGCGAAGTACTCCGGCCCTTCGAGACCCCACCAGCCGGGCCAGCCATCGGCCGACGCGTAGCCGTCCAGGGAAGTAATGAAGTCGATTATCAATTCTCGCATTGTGATTCTCCTAAGGTGAAAGATTGGGCGGTATGACCTTATTGAACAAGCCGGTTAATTTTCCACGTCAGCCCCCTGCAGGATCCGCGTCACATCCGGCCGCGCCAGAAAGACGGCGCGAAGCTCGTCGGGCCAGGGGTTGGCGGCCAGAAAGTCGATCTCGGCCACGGCCGCGGCGCGCCATTCGTCGTCCGGCTCGCCGAGGGCCTGGGCCAGTTCAATGCGGGTGACGAGCAGTTGCAGGAGGCCGCCGCGAACCTCCATGCGCCGGGTGTCGTCGATAGCCACGGCCAGCTCATCGGCCGCTTCGTCGAGCCGTCCCAACTTGATGAGCGCCATAGCCCGGACGTGACGGATTTCGGGTAGCCACACGTCGGCCCCGATTTGGGATAATCGCTCCATGGCCGCATCAGCCAGCGCCAGGGTATGGTCAAGCTGCCCGTGAGCCAGCGCGAGGCGGATATGGGCGGCGTTCATGTCGTAGGCGGCGAAGAATTGCTGCTTCTCCAGCGAGGCCAGCGGGTTGGCCAGCGTTTCGGTCGCGGCGTCGATGTCGCCTTGGGCGATCTGGGCCGCGGCCAGACGGCCGAGACCGATGCCGGCGAATTGGGGCAGCCGGTTCTCGGCGATGGCGACCGCCTGTTGGGCGCTGTCGATTGCGGCGGCGGTATCGCCGATATCCAGCCAGACGCGCGACAAAAACGAGCCGATGATGACCTGTCCCCCGACGAAACCGGCCGTTTTGGCTTTCTCCACCCCCACTTGCAGGTCGGCGATTGCCTGGCCGTATCGCCCCATCAGCAACAACGAGAGGCCCCGCGCGCCCGTGCTATAGGCATCGCCCCAGATGTTGCCCAGGCGGGTGGCGATGGCGTTGGCCTCTTCGGCAAAAGCCATCGCGGTCATCAGATCGCCGTGGAGCGAATCCCAAATCGATGAGTTGGAAAGGGTGTCGGCCAGCATACCCTCGTTGCCCAGCTTCTTCCAGAGCGCGCGGGCTTCGGTCAGGGTGGTGCGCGCCAGTTCGACCTGGCCCGACGTGCCGTAGACATCGCTCACGTCGTTGAGCAGATAGGCCAGTTCCTCCTGCAAACCGAGTTCGCGGGCCAGCATGATCCCCCGTTCGCCGTTGACCAGCGCGTTGGCCAACGTATTGATATCGAAGCGATCGATGTTGACCAGGTTCCACAGGATGCGCACTTCGGCGGCGTGGTTGCCGGTGGCCTCGGCCAGGACCCTGGCTCGCTCCATCAAGGCGCGGCCGACAACCGGGTCATAGAAGGGGGTCACGTTGGAATGCAGCTTGCCCTCGGCGATGAGGGCTTCCAGTTCCAGCGCCGGGTCGGCCCGCTCGATCGCCAGCGCCTCCATCTCCTCGTAGGTGGCCTTGGCCTCGGCGAATTGAGAGAGCAGTTCGAGAGCGCGGCCGTGGCCGGTGTAGATGACGATCAGGTCGGCCGAGTTGCCGGGAATGGCGCGGGCGATTGGCCTGGCGCGGTCGAAGGCGGCGATGGCCTCGCCGACGGCATGGAGTCGCAGGGCGGCCGACCCGGCCAGTAACAGGTAGGGCAGCGCGCGTTGGGGGGCCTCACCCTCGATGAAGTGGTGGGCCAGCATGGCGGCAACGGCCGTCAGGTTGTCGGCCCGCAGCGCTTCGACCACCTCGGCCACGCGCAGATGGAGCGCCCGCCGCTGCTTCAGCAGGATGGTGCTATAGACCGCCTCCTGCGCCAGACTGTGACTGAACAGATAGCTCGGCTCCGGCACGCGGCCGATCTCGCGGATGAGTTCCAGCCGTTGCAGCTCCAGCAGGCAGGCATCGAGGCGGGCGGGGTCGTCCACCAGCGCCGCCAGCGTGGAGCGGTAGAAATGGCGGCCGATGACCGCGGCCACTTGCAGCACGCGCCGTGCGGCCTCGTCGAGCCGGTCGATGCGCGCCGTCAGCAGCGATTGCAGCGAGTCGGGCAGGGTGATGGCCGTCGGGGTCACCTCCCACTCGCCGATCGCTTCGCCCGCGCGCCGCAATTCGCCGCGCTCGATCAGATGGCGCACGACCTCTTCGAGGAAGAGCGGGTTGCCTTCGGCCTTGTCGAGGATGAGCGATGACAGAGCGTTGGGCGGGTCGGCCACGTTCAGCAGCCCGGCCAGCAAGGCGCGGCTTTCGCCGTCGTTCAGCGGATGCAGGTTGACCTCGGTCTGGCGATGGGGCAGCTCGCGGGCCACCGTTTCCTTGAGCGCCCAGGCCGGCGAGCGGTGGTCGCGGCGCATGGCCCCAATGAAGAGGATGGGCGTGTCTTCGGTCAGGCGCACCAGCCGCGTCAGCCGGTCGGCCGAGGAAGCGTCGAGCCATTGCAGGTCGTCGAGGGCCAGGACGAGCGGCCCGGCCTCCGCCTGCGCGCGCCACGAGCGCTCCAGACAGGCGTCGAGTTGGGCGGCGAACGCCTCGCCGCCGGTTTCCTGCCCGCTGCCGGCCACGGCTACGCCGAACAGGGTTTCCATGAGGATACGGTCCTCATCGGCCGGGACGGCGGCGGCGATGCACAGGCGAATGCGATCCGGTGAATCGCCGGACGAGAGGCCCAGCGGCCGGCGCAGCAGCCGAACGAGCAGGCCGTAGGGCTGATTGGCCTCGTAGGAGACGGCCGAAGCGTCGAAGATGCGGCCGGTCGGGTCGAGTTCGGGCAGCAGCCGCTCGGCGGCTTCGTCGATGAGCCGCGTCTTGCCCAGCCCGGCGTCACCCGTCAGAAAGACGACGCCGCCGCGGCCGTTGCACAGATCATCGAACGCTTGCTTGAGCGCTTCCCAGGCCATGCGCCGATCGATGAGCGGGGCGCGCATGGCCGCCACCACCCGGCGAGATTCAACGGCGCGCCGCAACACCCGCCAGGCGTTGACCGGTTGCGTCTTGCCTTTGACGGCGATTCCGCCCAGCGGCTCGACCTCGAACTGGCCCGCCACCAGGCGATACGTTTCCTCGGCGATCTGCACCGTGCCCGGCGCGGCCGTCTGCTCCATGCGCGCGGCCAGATTGATGGCGTCGCCAATGGCGCTGTACTCCAGCCGCAGATCGCTGCCGACGGCGCCGACGACGACCAGGCCGGTGTTGATGCCCACGCGCACGTCGAGGCCGGCGTAGGCCGGGGGCAATGTGTCGCGCCAGGCGTGGACGCCCTCCACGATGGCCAGCGCGGCCAGTACCGCCCGGCGCGGGTCGTCCTCGTGGGCGATGGGCGCGCCGAAGAAGGCCAGCAGGCCGTCGCCCATGAGCCGGGCCACCGTGCCTTCATATTTGTAGATCGGCCGCACCATCTGCTCGAAAGCGGCGTTGACGATCTCCGTCCACTCTTCCGGGTCATGGGCTTCGGCCAGCGCGGTGGAACCCTGGATGTCGCAAAAGAGCAGCGTGACGACGCGCCGCTCGCCGGTGGAACCGCGCGCCGCGCTCAACTTGGCCAGCAGTTCGGGCGGGATGAAGCGGTCGAGGGACTCGGAAGCAGGAGTGGGGGAGAAAGGGGGAAGGGGAGAAGGGGGGACGGGGTGATTGGTTGTAGTCGACCCTTCTTCATTCGTAATTCGTAATTCGTAATTCGTAATTCCCGTCCAGGCTCGGGGACTCAGGGGGCCACCGCAGGTGTCGCAGAAGTTGGCGTCCGGCGTGGCTACCGCGCCGCAGCGGGGGCAGGCGGCGCGCAACAGACGGCCGCAATGGCGACAAAATGCCGCGTCGTCCCGGTTGTTCGCGCCGCAGTGTGAGCAGGTTGTCATTTCACGGTATCCCCCACAAAATAAGCCGCCCTTTCGCGTCAACCGTGGCGATGGCGGCCGCGTCGGGGGCCACGGCCACAGCCTCCACGGCCGCACCCGCCTCCAGCTCGGCCAGCGTGTCGCCGTCCGGCGACCATACTCTCACCACGCCGTCGCTCCCGGCCGTCACCAGCCAATCGCCGGTGGGGCTGAAGGCGGCATCGGTGACGCCGCCCTCGTGGGCGTTCTTTTCGCCGATCAGTTGGCAGCCGTTGTCTGTTTGCGAGACGAGCAGCAGACGGCCGTCTTGCGTGCCGACGGCCAGCCGGTCGCCGCGGGGGGAGTAGGCCACCGACAGGGCCGGGCCGGAGCGCGCGGTGCAGACGGCGTTGCTCCACGAGCGGTCGACGACCTGGAAGCCGACTTCCGGCGCTTCCGACGCGACGGCCAGATAGCGGCCGTCGGGACTGAAGGCCACATCGCGCACGGCTCCGCCGGATGGGATTTGCGCCAGACGCGACGCGCCCGGCCCGCCCGACGAGAAGTTGCCGCTCTCTGTGCCCGTGCTGACGTTCCAGATGCGCGTCACGCCGTCGGCGTGGCCGCTGGCGAGGAGCGCGCCGTCGGGGCTGAA
>JRYI01001805.1_pt1 | contig 20568 bp, 18 predicted proteins | sample 235361 | NCBI WGS metagenome assembly JRYI01 (sample SAMN03074212, study PRJNA261471) | activated sludge metagenome | biome: Common Effluent Treatment Plant; feature: Wastewater; material: Activated sludge; isolation source: activated biomass in a lab-scale reactor treating industrial wastewater at...
TTCGCGCTGCAAGGCGCCTTCGCTGCGCAAGGGTTGCGCGCCCCACAAGGATTTGACGCCCGCGTCGTGCGCGTTCCGGCCGCGCAAGGATTTGCCTGGGCGACGGCTGCCATTGGCAAGCCAAGCATGGCGCTTACGAGGCCTGCCGACAGCAGGGCCTGGCTGGTTCGGTGGTGAGTGTGACGTTTCATGGTGGACTCCTCCGGTGACGGTTCGTTTGTTCTGCAGCGGAAGCGGCTGCGATTCGGCGCTTCACGAACGCTTGGTCGGGCTGGGCACGAGGTTCTTACAAAAATCTCGGCGGGTTTTGACGCCAGGGGCCGACGCTGGCTAATCGGGCACAACAGCGCACCGCGCCCACGGGCTGCCGGGCGCAACGCGCCGCGTCACGGCTCGAGAGCGGACTGCAGTTGAAGTTCGATCTCGTCGTAGCTGGCCTCTCCAAGGTGGCGCCACGCCACCCGACCGTCCCGGGCCAGCAGGACCAAGGTCGGCGTACCGATGATGGAACCGAGCACCGCTCGGTGCGCCGCAGTTCTCATCGCTACCGGAAAGTCATAGGGATTGGCGGCCAGGAAGTCCCGCACATCGGCCGCGTCCTCATCGACCGAGAGCGCCAGCAGCTCGAATCCCTGCTCGCGGTAGGCTTCGTACAAGCGCGCGTGCTGAGGCAGGCTCGCCAGGCAATTCGGACACCAGGTCGCCCACATCAGCACCAGCACCGCCTTGCCCTTGAAATGCGCCGGTTCGAGGACGCGTCCGTCGACGAGCTGCGTTGCGGGAAGCGCGATGACGCTGCCTCCCTGAGCGCGTGCTGGCGCCACGAGCAGCAACGCACTGATGACGAGCGTGGCGCACGCAAGGGCCATCAAGGTCAAAGCTCTGCGCCACATCATTCAGCCTCCCGGAGCGGGGTGGTCAATGCGCCGATCGCCGCGGTTTGCCATCGGCCGGAGACCTGCGGCGTTGCAGGGCTCCGGGCCGTACGGATTCGACCCGCATCCACGCGGTGTCACGGTCCAGGATAGTTGCGGCCGAACAGCTCCCAGATGTCCTTGGCGCCCTCGGAGACCTCCTCGAACGTGCAGTACCCCTTCGTTCCTGCGCGCTTGTCGAACTGCGTACCCATGTAATCGAGGTACTCGTCCCGATCGATCTTGCCGTCCTTGTTGGCATCCATCACCGCCACGTTGCGTGGCTCCTTGGGCAGTTCCGCATGCACCGGGCTCGCAAGCAAACCTGCGCCCAGCAACATCGCCAACGCCACCGTGGTGAATCTTCGTGTCGTGCTCATGATCGGCTCCGTAAAGCAGCTTGTTGGGCGGGCCCGGGAATGGATTGATGCGCCCGGCCACTCCGATGTCGTCGCGGTCAGAAAGCGTTTTCTCAAAACCGCATCGACACTGCTTTGTCGTCTGACCGGCTCCATTCCTTACCGAGCCCAGCCGAAAAAGAGTGAATTCATTCGGCCGTCGCATCGCGCACGATGCGCTCGAAGATGGGGTCGAGCTCCTGCGCCATCGCATCGATGCGCGCGTTACCGTAGGGACGAAAGACGGCGCTCGGAAGGGGATAGCTCACCCGCGTGCCGCCGTCGGCCCGCTCGGTCACAACCAAGACGAACGCCATGAAAACCACAATCCTGAAATCCGCCACGGCCGCAGCCATCTTTGCGCTCGGCACGATGATCACGATGCCAGCCCAGGCCGCTGACTGCCCGGCGCACGCCGCTGCGCCCGCGGCCAAGACCGCGAAGGCGGACGTACGCAGCACCGCTCATGAAGAGCAGCGCCTGTGGTATCGGATGTATGGCGGCGGCAATTGAGACGGGTAAGGGCCGGCGCCCGGCACCGATCAATTCGGAACCGGGCGCTTTCCGGTGCCGTCTGTGTCGCCCCCTGCCGGGGCGTGGGGGCGACCTCGTCGACGCCGGCACCGGCTGGCTCAAGTCCTGCCAAAGCCCTGATACCGCCTCATGAAGCGCCGGTCGATCCAGTCCTTCCATCGCCACGCGAGCCCGCCGCTCGCCGAGAATGCCCCCCACGAGACGATCGCCTCCCGGGGCCCCGTGGCCAGCAGGTAGAGGCTACGACGTTGCGGCTGATAGGGCTCGAGGGGACGCCCCGCGAGCGCACGCTGCAGGTTCCCGGTCAGCACCGGTCCGGCACGCACCGCATAGACGCCGGACTTGGCATGCGGTGCATCGATGCGCGAGGCGACATCGCCCGCGGCGAACACGTTCGCATGCGACACGCTCTGCTGGCCCATCCCCACCGCGACGAACCCGTCCGGCGCCAGCGCCAGCCCCGATTGCGCGAGCCAGCCCGGCGGGGCCACGCCGGTTGCCGCGATCACCCACGCAGCGGCAAGCGGCACCCCCGCCTCGGTCTCCAGCGCGGACGCGTCGGCCCGCACCCGCTGCTCGAGCAGTTCGACGCCTTGCCGCACCAGCGCCGCGCACGCGCGCCGGACGACGCCAGGCGCGTGCCCGGGCAACAGGCCACCCCCACACGCTAGCGTCACCCGCGGCGCGCTGACGCCGGTTTCACGACGTAGCCGGTACGCGACCGCGAGCGCGAGCTCGACGCCCGCCGCACCGCCGCCGATCACCGCCACCCGCGCCTCGGCGTCGCCAACAAGCATCGGCAGCGCCTGCGCCCATTTCGCGACGAAGGCCTCGAGCGGGCGCACCGGCAGCAGCCGCGGATGATTCGCAAGGCCTGCGTCCATGGCGAGCCGTGCGCCGGTGTCGAGCGACAGCACGTCGAATGCGATGGTGCCTCCGTCCGCCAGCGTGACATGGCCCCGGTTCGCATCCAGCGCACACACGGCGTCCTGGACGACGCGCACCCCCGCCGCGCCTGCCAGCGGCAGGACGGGCGCCACGCATTCCTCGAGGCGGTAGTGCCCGGCGATCCAGCCCGGCACCATTCCGGAATAGATCTGGCGCGGATGCGGTGTGACGAGGACGACCTCCACGCCCGGCCATGGTGCCTCGCCGAGCGCGCGCAGCACGTGCAGGTGAGCGTGCCCGGCGCCAGCGAGGACGAGCCGCTTCATGCCCGCCCCGACGCGGCGAGCACCGAGCGCAACACCGGAAACCGTGCGGCCAGCCGCTCGAAATCCGCCGGGCGGTCGACATCCCACAAGGGGGCTGTTTCGTGCCAGTCGAGGCCGAGCGCGCGCAGGCGCTGCCGCGTCTGCGCCAGGACGCGATCCGTGCTCCAGTCGATGGCCTCGAACACGCGCGGATCCGCGCGACGCAGCGCGATCAGCACATAGCCTCCATCCTCGGCCGGGACCAGCACCGCGTCGTGGCGGTCGAGGGCGTCGGCCACCTGCCTGATCAGGCCGGGCGTCAGCAGCGGGCAGTCGGTACCGATGACCAGCGTGCCGGCCGGCGTGCGCGATGCGGCGACGGCGGCCTGCATGCGCGCGCCAAGGTCGGCCCGAGGCTGGGGCTGCAGACGGATGTCCCCTAAGCCCCGGCAGCGCCGGAAGTCCGGATGCGTCTCGTCAGGCGCACACCACAGGCTGACCGGCCCGATGTCGGCCGTCACCGCGGTGGCCACGGTATGCTGCAGCAGCCAGCCTTGCAGCGCCGCCGCGCCAGCCGCGCCGAGGTGAGGAATCAACCGGGTCTTGCACAGGCCGGGCAGCGGCGCCTTGGCGAGGATCGCCAGCTCGACGCGCCTCGCGGTGTCGCCGTTCATCGGGGGGTGTATCCGTAGGCGCGCGCAAGCGCATCCGGCGAGGCGCCGAGCCAGAAGCGCAGCCGCAAGCACCACATGGTCAGCACCGTGCGCACCAAGCCATGACGCGCCCAGCGCCGGCCGGACGTCTCCACCCGCTGGCGCAGGCAGGCCGGGCGCGAGATCGCACGCAGCCGCTGCGACAGCACGATGTCCTCCATCAGCGCGATCTCGGGAAAGCCGCCCACCGCTGTGAAGGCCTCGCGCGTGCAGAACATGGCCTGGTCTCCGGTCGCAATGCCGGTCGCGCGCGAGCGCAGGTTCATCGCCCAGGCGACCACCGCGAGCCCGGCAGGCCCATCCACGATGCGAACATCGAAGCGCCCCCACGCGGCACCGCTGGCGAGCGCCTGGCGCACGGCCGAGTTCGCATCGGGAGGCAGCGCGGTGTCGGCATGAAGAAAGAGCAGCCGGTCGCCGCGCGCGCATGCCGCACCGACATTCATCTGATGGCCGCGCCCACGGCCTGTGGCCACGACCCGATCCGCCAGGGGCCGGGCCAGCGCGACGGTATCGTCCTGGCTGCCGCCGTCGACGACGATCAGCTCGACCCCCTGCCCGCGCAGCGGCTGCAGCGACTGCAGGCGCGCGACGATGCCGGCGGCCTCATCGAGCACCGGCATCACGATCGACAATCCCGCCTGGGCGCCATTGCCCGCGGACGTCGCCGCCCAGCGCGGTTCCTGAATCCGATCACTCACGTCTCAGCCTCCATGCGCGGCCCCCGCCCGCGGGGTCTCGCATTCGCCCGCGTCGGCCACGAAGCGGAACTGCGCAAAGCCCGCACGGGCGATGCTCCCCGTATTGTCCGTATCCGAAGCCAGCGCCCGCCCGCTGAGCCTGGCCGGCAGCTTGCCGTAGATCGCGCGCGAGGGCCAGCTTGCTCCGGGCGGTGGTCCCTCCCCGCCGAACCGCCCCACCCAGACGGACGCGGACAGCGCGGCCGGGGCGACCAGCAGAAGCTGCAGGCCCGTGGCCCAGGGGACGTGAAGGNNATCAGGTCTCCGGCATGCTCGCCGACGATGGTCACCCCCAGGATGCGGTCCTTGCCCGGCACCGTCAGCACCTTGATGAAGCCATGCGCCTCGCTGTCGGCGATGGCGCGGTCGAGATCGTCGATGCCGAACGTGGTGAGCTCGTACGCGATGCCCTGCGCACGCGCCGCCTGCTCGTTGAGGCCGACGCGGGCGACCTCGGGCTCGATGAAGGTGGCCCATGGGATGACGCGGTAGTCCGCCTTGAAGGTCTTGATCGGGTCGAACAGGGCGTTGACCGCCGCGTACCAGGCCTGGTGCGCGGCGGTGTGAGTGAACTGGTATGGTCCGGCAACGTCGCCTGCGGCGTAGATGTTCGGGTAGTTGGTCTGCAGCAGCGCATTGGTCTCGATCGTGCGCCCGCAGCGCACGCCGAGCTCCTCCAGCCCGTAGCCTGTCAGGTTGGCGCTGCGTCCGAGCGCGACCAGCACGGTGTCGAAGGGGATGCGCACCGCCTCGCCCGCATGCTCGGCGATCAGGATCTTCTGCTCGCCTTCCTTCACGAAGGCCTTGGCCTGGTGCTCGAGGCGCAGGTCGATGCCCTCGGCGCGAAAGCGCTGCCTCACCAACTCGGAGACGTCGGCGTCCTCGCGCGGCAACAGGCGCGGCCCACGCTGGACCTGGATGACCTGCGCGCCGAAGCGGGCGAAGGCCTGGGCCAGCTCCGAGCCGATCGGCCCGCCGCCCAGCACCAGCAGGCGGCGCGGCAGCGCGCGCAGCGACCAGACGGTGTCGGAGGTGAGGTAGTCCATAGCCTCGATGCCCGGCAGCTCGGGCACCGTCGGGCGCGCACCGGTGGCGATGACGATGGCGCGCGTGGTCAGGCGCCGGCGCTCGCCCTCGGCGGTGTCGATCTCGACCTCCCACGGCGACACGATGCGCGCGGCGCCTTGCACCACGTCAACACCCAATCCCGTGTAGCGCTCGGCCGAATCGTGCGGCTCGACCTGGGCGATGATGCGCTGCACCCGTTCCATGACCTCGGCGAACTCGAAGCGCGCATCGGCCGCGGCGATACCGAACTCCGGGGCGCGGGAGACGTGCGACAGGAACTTCGCCGAACGGATCAGCGCCTTCGACGGCACGCAGCCGGTGTTGAGGCAGTCGCCGCCGAGCTTGTGGCGCTCCACCAGCGTCACCTTGGCCTTGACCGCCGCGGCGATGTAGGACGTGACCAGGCCCGCGCTGCCGCCCCCGATCACCACCAGGTTGCGGTCGAACCGCTTCGGCCGGGACCAGCGCGCATTCACCCGGTTGCGGCGAATGCGCTCCACCCCGCGCCGCGCAATCAGCGGGAACACGCCGAGGATGGCGAACGAGCCGAGCAAGGCGGGCGACAGGATGCCGCCCAGGCTGTCGATGCGCGCGAGCTGGGTGCCGGCGTTCACGTAGACCACGGTGCCCGCCAGCATGCCGAGCTGGCTGACCCAGAAGAAGGTCCAGGTGCGCATCGCCGTCAGCCCGAGCAGCAGGTTGACGAGGAAGAACGGGAATACCGGCACCAGGCGCAGCGTGAACAGGTAGAACGCACCCTCGCGCTTGATGCCCTCGTCGATGGCCGCCAGGCGCTGACCGAAGCGCTGGCTGACCCAGTCGCGCAGCAGGAAACGCGCGATCAGGAAGGCGGCGGTGGCGCCCAGGGTGGAGGCGAAGGAGACGATCAACGTCCCCCACAGCAGCCCGAACACCGCGCCGCCCGCCAGCGTCAGCAAGGCCGCGCCGGGCACCGACAGGGCCGTGGCGACCACGTAGATGACGAAATAGACGGCGAGGCTCGACACCGGATTCTGCTCGCGGTAATCCGCGATTGCGGCCTGCTGTGCCTTGAGCGTCTGCAGGTTGAGGTACTGGCCGAGATCGAACCAGAAGAAGCTGCCGATGGCGGCAGCGAGGATCACGAGCAAGGCAAGTTTGCGGGGATTCATCAAGGGATTACCGGTTGGGCCACGCCAGGCCGACGCGGCGTCAGATCTTGGTCGTGCCCTGCAGCCAGAACTTACGCCCGCGCGAGAAAAGGCCGGCACTGGGCGTACCTTCGGGCGAGCGGGTCCGGATGGGGGCGCAGCGGATGTTCGCGCAGTGTGCCGTGATCTTGCGAAACCGCTGCCGCGCTCGGGCACGGTGCTCAGCCAACTCGATCGTGGCTGACGGCCGGCTCGCTGCCGCGCGCCTGCTCCAGTGCACCGCCGCAACTGCTGCCCTGCCCGGCGGTACAGCCGTAACAATGGTCTGCGACACGAATCGCGCCAGCAGCGAGCTCCATATCGAGCAGGTCGGACAGGTGGGTCGGCGTCCGCGCGCGCGCGCCGAGGGGCAGCCCGAGCATCTGGTTGAAGTCGCAGTCGAACACCTGCCCCTGCCAGCTCACCGATACCAGCGAACGGCACATCACGCCAGCGAGGTTCTCGTGGCGGTACCCCCCCTTGAGCAAGGCCATGTAGTCCTCGAACTGCCCGCGAGAAAGGAGCTGGCTGCCGAAGCGCTGGATCGGCATGTTGGCAAGCGCGAAGAGCTGATTGAAGACCACGCCGTAGCGCGCGGCCAGCTCGCGCTTGTAGCTGCGCTCCAGCGCCCGTTGCTCCGGCGGGAGGCTCGGTCCGAGCGGGTTGTAGACCAGGTTCAGCACCAGGCCGGAGTCGGGCTGGCCATAACCGAGCGTGTTCAGGGCACGCAGGCCGTCGAGGCTGGCGCGGAACACGCCGGCGCCACGCTGGGCATCGACGTTGTCCTCGAGATAGCACGGCAGCGAGGCGGTGATCTCGACCCGGTTGTCGGCAAGGAAGCCGGCCAGCCACTCATAGCCCGGTTCGCCGAGGATGCTGAGGTTGCAGCGATCGATCACGCGCAGGCCGATCGCCCGCGCTTCGGTGACGAGGCGGCGGAAGTGCGGATTCATCTCCGGCGCGCCGCCGGTGAGATCGAGCGTGGCCACGCGGTGACGACGCGCCACCTCGAGCAACAGCGCCATCGTCTCCCAGTCCATCTCCTCGGTGCGGCGCGGACTTGCCGCCACGTGACAGTGCAGACAGGCCTGGTTGCATCGGTAACCGAGATTGGCCTGCAGGGTTTCGAGCCGAGCTCGCGAGATCGCCGGGAAATCGCTCTCGACCAACAAGGGAAAGGTGTCGCGCATGGATGGGCTCCGTCTCCGTGTCGTCCTTTAGTCGGAGCATGCACCCAATCCTTACATCCGGTCAGTACGCAAGACGCCCCCTTGGCCGCTCCCCGGCGCCACATTTCCCCATCCAGACCGGAAACGGTCGCTGAGCTGCGTCAAGAAGCATGTCATGTTGCGGTGCTACCATCGGGCTGCGTCGGGACCATCGCCCCGCCGGCCACGCGCGAACCCTCCCCGCCTTCCCCGCGGACTCGCGGTGCGTGCCGGCGCCCACGCGCATACTCGATCCGGACCGGCGATCCGACGTCTCGGAGGCTGTCAGCCCATGAACATGAACCTCGCTTCCTTCTGGCCCACCCTGGGCGTCTTCACCATGGGCCTGTTCCTCCTCGGCATGGGTTTTTCCCTGCGCGAAAAGGACTACGGCGTCTTCATGCTGTGGGCCGGGGTGATGGCGGTGTTCGCGGTGATCGTCTTCAACATCCTGCAGGCGATCGGCGCGTGACCCCGCCCTCCTCGGGCGACGCCGCGCCGCCCGAGGGCCGCCGCGCTCAGTGCCAGACGCCCGGCTCGATCCGGCTGCGGATCTCGGGGTACCGGCTGGCGTCGAAGCTCGGCAGCTTGCCCGCGGCGCGCTGGGCGTCGTAGTCGCGCGCCAGCTTCACCGCCAGGTTCGAGAGCAGCAGGATGGCGATGAGGTTGGTGATCGCCATCAGGCCCATCGCCACGTCGGCGAGGTTCCACACGAAGGGCAGCGAGCCGATCGCGCCGAACATCACCATCGCCAGCACCAGCAGCCGGAAGATCAGCAGCCCGGCCGGGTGGTTGTGCTCGAGGAAGACGAGGCAGTTCTCCGCGTAGAAGTAGTTGGCGACGATGGAGGTGAAGGCGAAGAAGAGCACCACCACGGCGAGGAAGTACTTGCCCCAGCCGCCCACTTCGGCTGCCAGCGCGTTCTGCACCAGGCCGATGCCGGTGCCCTCGACCGGGCCGGCGAGCAGGATGATCGCGGCCGACGCGGTGCAGATCAGCAGGGTGTCGATGAAGACGCCCGCCATCTGCACGTAGCCCTGCGAGGCGGGGTGCGGCGGATACGGGCTGGCGGCCGCGGCCGCGTTCGGCGCCGAGCCCATGCCCGCCTCATTGGAGAACAGGCCGCGCTTGAAACCGTTGAGGATCGCCGCGCCGATGCCGCCCGCGGCGGCCTCGTGCAGCCCGAACGCGCTCTTGAAGATCAGCGCCAGCGCGTCGGGCACCGCGGGAAGGTTGGTGAGGATGATGCCGATCGCCACCAGCAGGTAGCCGACCGCCATGAAGGGCACCGCGAGCTCGGCGAAGCGCGCGATCGCACGCAGGCCGCCGAAGATGATGAGGGCGGTCATCGCCACCACCGCCAGGCCGATCGCCAGCGAGGCGATGCCGACCTCGACACCGGCGACCGTCATCGTGCCCATGTCGAGCCCGAAGGCGCCCACCATCGCGCCGGTGATCGTGTTCGACTGCACCGAGTTGAAGGCGAAGCCGAAGGCGATGATCAGGAAGATCGAGAACATCACCCCCGCCCAGCGCTGGCCGAGGCCCTTCTCCATGTAGTAGGCGGGGCCGCCGCGGAACTGGCCCTTGTCGTCGCGGATCTTGAACAGCTGCGCGAGGGTAGCCTCGGCGAAGCCGGTCGCCATGCCGACCATCGCGATCACCCACATCCAGAAGATCGCCCCCGGCCCGCCCATGGTGATCGCCACCGCCACGCCGGCGATGTTGCCGGTGCCCACCCGCGCGGCGAGCGAGGTGCACAGCGCCTGGAAGGATGAGATGCCCGAGGCGTCGGCATGGCGGCTGCCGCGCAGCACGCTGAAGATGTGGCCGAAGTGGCGCAGCTGGATGACGCCCAGGCGCGCGGTGAAGTACAGCCCGGTCCCCACCAGCAACCAGATCAGGATGTTGCCCCAGAGGAGGCCGTTGAGCAGGTCTACGACCTGGTTGGCGAACGCTTGCATCGGAAACCTCCGGACGCGAAGTGGCGGGAGGCGGATTGTAGCGCAGCGACCGGGCGCAACCACGGCGCCGAGCGCGTCGGCCATTCAGCCCCGCGTTCGGCAGCCCCCCGCAGCGCGTCGGCCGTGCCGACTACAGGAGTTCCTTGCGCAATTCGGCGGGGTCCTTCGGCGACAGCAGCCCGGGCGCGACGTCGAACACCGTCCTCGCCCCGACCTCGCCCTTGCGGTTGAGCCGGAACGCCGCGCGCGCATACGCCATCAGCACGCTCGCGGTGAACTCGGGGTTGCTGTCGAGCTTGAGCGAGAACTCCATGATCTGCGAGCTATCCGCCCCGGTGGTGCCGCTGCGGATGACGAAGCCGCCATGCGGCATCGCGGCATGGTCGCGCTGCAGTTCCTCGGCGCTGACGAAGTGCACCGTGGTGTCGTAATCGGCGAAGTAGTCCGGCATGGTCACGATCGCCTGCTCGACCGTCGCCGCGTCGGCCCCCGGCGCGAGCACCACGTAGCACTCGCGGGTGTGCTTCTCGCGGGTGCTCAGCGCCGGGCGCGAACCGCTGCGGACGCGCTCCATGGCCTCGGGCGAAGGGATCGTGTACTGCACCGCGCCCTGCACCCCCGGCACCCGGCGCAGCGCATCGGAATGGCCCTGGCTCAGCCCCTTGCCCCAGAAGGTGTAGGTGACGCCGTCGGGCAGCACCGCCTCGCCGTACAGGCGGTTGATCGAGAACAGGCCCGGATCCCAGCCCACCGAGATCAGCGCGGTGTGGCCGCCGCGCCGCGCCTCGGCATCGACCGCGGCGTAGTAGTCGGGAATCTTCGCGTGGGTGTCGAAGCTGTCGACCGTGTTGAAGAGCGCGGCCAGCGCCGGCCCCTGCGCGGGCAGGTCGGTCTTCGAGCCGCCGCAGAGGATGAGCACGTCGATCGCATCGACGAAGTCGGCGATGCCGTCGATCGCATGCACCGGCACGCCGGCGCTCTGCAACGCGAGCTCGGCCGGATTGCGCCGGGTGAACACGCCGACGAGCGCCATGTCGGGGCTGCGCGCGAGGGCCGCTTCGACGCCCCTGCCCAGGTTGCCGTAGCCGGCGATACCGATTCTGATCTTGCTGCTCATGTGGGAATCCGTCATGTCGTGGAAGGGAGCGGTTCGCCCCAGAGGGTGAGGTCAAAGTCCGCCATTATCGTTTATCCCGCACGCGATGTCGTCGGGCGGCGAGCTCGCGGAGCTCGGCCCCCGGGGTACCATCCGTGCCACACCCCCTTGCCGATTCAACCGGAACGATGCGCCCCCAACCCACTTCCCCACCCCCCGCCGACAGCCGCGGCACCCGCGCCGCGCTGCTCTTCGCCCTGACCGCCGAGCGTCTGTCGCGCTACTACGAGCACGGCCAGTGGCCTACCGCCGCACAGGGTGCCAGCCTCGTCGCGGACTGGCTCGGTCGCACCGGGCGCAGTCTGGCGCTGGACGATCGGCGCCGCCTGTCGGCGCTCAGTGACGACCTGGCGCGCCAGATCGCCGGTTCGCTGTCGCGCGAGGCGGGACTGCGTACCGCGCACGAGATGATGGAAGCCCTCGACCCCAATTACGAATCCGACCTCACCCGCACGCTGATGGACGCGTGCGTGCGCTTGCTCGACGCGGACTGACTTCCGGCCGCCGGCAGGCCCACCGGCACGCCCACCGACACACCTATTCGCTCACCTTCCCCCGCCCCGCCTTCACCGACGCGCGCCGCGCCTTGCCCTCCAGCCGCCGGGTGACCGAGGCGCGCGTCGGCCGGGTGGCGCGGCGGGTCCGCGGCGCCGCCGCGACGCGGTCGATCAGTTCCTCCAGCCGGCGCAGCGCCTCGGCGCGGTTCTTCTCCAGGCTGCGGAACTTCTGCGCCTTGATGATCACCACCCCGTCCTTGCTGATGCGCTGGTCGCCGAGCTGCATCAGCCGCGTCCGCACCTCCTCCGGCAGGCTGGAGGCGGCGATGTCGAAGCGCAGATGCACCGCGTTCGACACCTTGTTCACGTTCTGCCCGCCCGCGCCCTGGGCGCGGATCGCGGTGATCTCGACCTCGTCGGGGGAAACGCTCGGATGGGTTCGCATGAGGATCCGCGCTGCGGTTCGGTCAGCGCCCACCGCCGCCCGGCCTGGTCGCCGCGCGCAGGGTATCGAGATAAAGCGCCTCCACCCGCTCGCGCGCCCATGGCGTGCGGCGCAGGAACTTGAGGCTGGAGGCGATGCTGGGCTCGTGATTGAAGCAGCGGATGTCGATTCGCCGTCCGAGCGCCTCCCAGCCGAAGCGCGTCACCAGTTCGTTCAGGATCCGCTCCAGCGTGAGGCCGTGCAGCGGGTTGTTGGGCTGTGGCGTCGTCATCGGTGCTCCCGCGTCCGGGCTGAGGGTTGTGCGGACCGCTTGCCGCAGGGGGACTGACTAGTACTCCCGACGAGCAGGCGTGTCAATTCGGCATGTCTCCGCCTTCCTGTCCGCCGGGCGATGCGATCTGCGCCGGCACGAGCGCAACGCCCCGCTCGCGCAGCGCGGCGTCGACCAGACTGAAGACCTCGTTGCGGCACACCGGCTCGCGGTCGTACTGCGGCACCCAGTACTTGACTCGATAGCTGATGCCCTGCGGCCCGTAGCGCACGACCTCGACCTCCGGCGGCTTGCCCTCGACGATGCTCTCGGCCGCGGAGAGCGCCTGGCGCATCAGCGCCTTCGCCTCGGCCACCGGCAGATCCACCGGCAGGGTCAGTTCGGCATGGTCCCGGTACTCCTTGCGCGGCGCGCTGAAGTTGGTGATCCGCTGCCGCGAGATCTGGCTGTTGGGCAGGATCACGTAGGTGCTGTCGCGGGTGACCAGCCGCGTCGTTCGCCAGCCGATTTCCTGCACCCGACCCTGCGCGAGGGTCTCGATGCGGACCCAGTCGCCGATGCGGAACGGCGCCTCGATGCCGAGCGCGATGCCCGACAGCGTGTCGGCCACCACGTTGCGGATCGCGAACCCGAGCACCGCCAGCACCAGCCCCGACCCGGTCAGGATGCCCGAGAGATCCTGCCTGAAGAACAAGGACAGCGCGACCAGGATCGCCAGCGCGTAGAGGAACACCCGGAACAGGTCCAGCAGCACCTTCGGCACCGGCCGCTGCCCCTTGCGGCGTTGCGAGAGCCGGGCCGTGAGCAGCGCATCCACCAGGCGCGCGCCGGCGAACACCGCCAGCGCCATCGCCGCGTTGCGCGCCGGGTCGCGCCAGGCTTGTACCAAGTGATCCGCGGGGATGAGCCGGAACAGCGGCTCGGCGAAGGCGGTTGCAAGCACCAGCAGGACGAAGCCGCCCGCGGCGCGCAGCCAGGACGGGATCGGCGTGACCGCGTCGGGCGCCTTCAAGGGGCAGGCCTTTGGCGTAGACGATCCAGGCGAGGCCGTGCCCGCTCAGTGCGCATGATGAATTTCACAGCGCTGAAGCTCCTTGTCGTGCGAAATGGGAAGGGGTTCGGCAGAAGTGTGCCGCTGCATGACACAGATGGGATTCTTTTCCTTAATTTCAAGCACTTGAAAATCAAACACAAGGAAAGTTCGAACCTGCCTCATGCGCATGGAGTGGCGATCACGAGCCCGCGCGGTCGCAGGCGCCCCCACTGGCCCCGCCCTCCTCCCCGCCTCAATCATCGGGCTGAGCGGCAAGACGTCGACGCGCCTGGTCGCGATCGCCGACCTTGGGCTGAATGGCCGGCGACACTCGGCACGACGACCTCCCATTGCGCGCATTTCACCGTGTCGATGAACTCGGGGTCGGTCTCTTCCTTGTACCGGACGACGATGGCGGCGACCTCGCACTTTTCCGGTTCGAGCGAGAGCCTGAAGGCCTTCGCCGTGCGTCCGACCAGGTTGCCACCCACATCGAAGAGCGCATGGCGATCACCGTCGCCGCGCAACTCGAGCGGATCACCGGGCTCGAGCCTGCTGATCGCCTCATGCACCTGCGCGTCGGGACGCTGACGGCCGGCGAAGCCGATGTCGACATCGGCCAGGCCCAGTACCTGATACCGGACATCCAGCGCCGGGTCGTGTTCGCCATCGAAACGGCGGTACTGCACGCACGCCCCGAGCGACGCGACGAAGGCGTTGCCCGGCTCGAACTCGCACAAGGTCAGGGTCTCTTCCGCCCGCGTCATGCCCACGTAATAGAGCCTGCGGGTCTCGTCGATCTGCTCGGGCGACGCCTCCCAGTGGCCGTCCAGCACGACGACATGGCGGAACTCGAGCCCCTTGGCCGAATGAACCGTGCCGAGAAACAGTCCCGGCCGCGCCTGCTGGCGAATCTCGCGGGCATAGTCGTAGAGCCAGTCGACCACCGACCGCGGCGCAAGCAGGCAATCCCCGTATTCGACGCCGAGCTGCTCGAGGGCGGTGGTGAAGAAATCCCGCCAGAGCGGATCGGCGCTCCACTCGCCGGCGATCTCCGCCACCTTCGAGACCGCGAGCGCGGGCAAGGCGAGCGCGCGCAGCTGCGCGACCAGCCCGACGAAGGGGCGCTGGCGGGTGAGCGGCAAGCCGTTTTGCGTGTCCGCCGCGAGAAAATACGGGATGCCCTCGCGCTCGCACAGGGCCTGCACCGGCCACAGGTAGCGGTGGCTGCGCGCCAGCACCGCACAGCCCTGCCAGTCGTCGCGCGCGTCGAGCCTGCGCAGCCGATCGAGCTCCGCGATCGCGGCCTGGGCCTGCAGGTTGCCGCAGGGCCGATCGGACCCCGCCACGCGCAGCCGCAGCACGCTGCCGCGCCGTTCGGGGTCGAGCGCCTGCCACCGTCCCCCGGCCGGACCTGCCGCCCGCGCCTGGTCGATGCGGATCGGCTGCGCGGCCTTGAGCCGTTCGGCGTTGTGTTCGATCAGGCGATTGGCTGCGACGATGATGGCGCGGCTGGAGCGGTAGTTCTCGACCAGATAGCTGATCTCCGCGCCGTACTCCGCGCAGAAGCGGGCGATGTGGCGGTTGCTGCCGCCGCGCCACTGATAGATGTTCTGGTCGTCGTCGCCGACGGCGAGGATGCACAGCTCGCCGTCCTGCTCGTCGTGCCGCCCGGCCAGCGCGCTGACCAGCCGGTACTGGCGGTCGTCGATGTCCTGGTATTCGTCCACCAGGATGTAGCGATAGCCTTGCAGCAGGCGTTCGCGGAGGTCGTCCTCGCCCTCCACCGATGCACGGCCCTCCAGCAGTTCCGCGGCGCGGTCGAGGACGGCGTCCAGCTCGCCCTCTTCCACCTTGTCGCGGCGATCGAAGCTGGTGCCGGTGAGCCGCATCGCCATCGCGTGATAGGTGAGCACGGTGATGCCGATCGCGTCGTTGCCGACCAGGGCGAACAGGCGCTTGCGGATCTCGTTGGCCGCATGCCGATTGAAGGTGAGCGCGATGATCGCCGCGGCCGGCACGCGCCGCACGCGCAACAGGTAAGCGATGCGATGCACCACCACCCGCGTCTTGCCCGAACCCGGGCCGGCGAGCACGAGGCGGTTGCGATCGCGGTGATCGGTGACGATGGCCTTCTGCGTTTCGTTGAGCGTGCCGATGATCGCCTTCCACGAGCCCTCGCTGGTGGCGAGCTGGAGGATCTCCTCCTTGCCCGCGAAGTAGCGGCGCAGGAAGTCCTCCTTGCTGCGGGTGAAGTAATGCATCACCAGGCGCAAGGCGTCGGCCATCTCCCTGAGCGCGATCTCGGCGTATTCGCGCATCACATGCACCTGGATGCGGCGCTCGCGGTAGTGTTCGTCCAGGCGCTGGAAGTCGTCCTTGACGTAGCGCTGGCCCTGCTTGTCCGGGTTGATGTCGATCGTCATCGCCCGGCGCATCACGGTCATGCCGTGGTTGAGCGTCAGCACCTCCTGGTGATGCAGGTAGAGCAGCACGTGTTCGAGCGCCTTCAGGCGCTGCTCCGGCTTGATCGTGGTGGAGAGTTCCAGGTCCGCGGCGAGCAGGTGCTGCAGTTCGCCGAAGGTGGTCTGCACCAGCAGGTCCTTGCCGCGCTGGCCCGGCGGCAGCTTGCCGAGCAGGAAGGGCAGCACCACCGCGGCGATGCGCCGCCGCTTCTCGCCCAGCCCCTCGACCTGCGACCAGCTGTATCCGCCGCGGATGCGCAGCTTGAGATAGTCGCGGTTCACCTGCCTGAGCTCGAAGCTGCTGCGCTGCTGGCTGTCGCCGTCGCGATCGAGCGCGAGACTGTGAAGCAGGCGGGAGACATGCAAGGGCAGCAGCTCGTCCTGGCCGCAGCGCGCGCGCAGGGCGGCCGTCAGCGGCGGCAGGTTGACGTCCTGCCACGACCCGTCGTCCGCGTCCGGCGCGAGCTCGCGCAAGACCTTGAACAGCGCCGCCTCCAGCTCCAGGCAATGCGCCAGCCGCTCGCTCGCCGCCCCCGCGATGCCATGGCGGACGTAGAGGGTGAGCTGGGTGTCGTTCTCGAGCAGGCCGAGCGCCTCGAGCTGCCTGAGCGCGGCGCTGACCTCCTCGCTCGTTTGCCCGGTGAGCAGCATCAGCTGGTCGGTGTTGATGCGCTCGTCGGCCTCGGCTGAATACAGGTAGCGCACGATCGCGCGGAATTCCTCGAGACGCCGCTGCGGCAGGCGGGCGTTGTCGAGCCGCTTTGCCGCCTCTTCCTCAGTCAGGCACAGCTTGGCGGGAAAAACCTTGGTGTGGTTCTCTTCTCGCCGCAGAAACTGCCCACGCTCCAGCCAGGCGATGGCGGTCACGACCTTGGTTTCCGCATCCCGGTCATCCGACTCGAAGCTGGTCTGGACGGTCTCGTCCTGCAAAATCTCGCCCGCGGTGATCACCACCTGTCCGCCCTTGCGCTTGGCGGCTTCGAATCGGAGCTTCTTCAGGATCTGCTGGATGTCCTTGTAGCTCAGCCGTGATCGCTCGCTGAGCCCGAACTGGGTTTCGATGTCCTGCGGGTCGTAAAGCAAGACGCAACGGGCGTCGTCCTGGTCCCGCCCGGCACGGCCGGCCTCCTGAAGGTAGTTTTCCAGGGAGCCGGGGATGTCGGCGTGGATGACCAGGCGCACATCCGGCTTGTCCACGCCCATGCCGAAGGCGTTGGTGGCGACGATCACACGCAGCTCGCCACGGATGAAAGCGTCCTGGATGTCCTTCTTCTCGTGCGGCTGCAGCCCAGCGTGAAAATGCCTGCAGGTCCAGTTCTGCCCGAGGAGGAAGTCGGCCAGCTCTTCCGCCTTCTTGCGGCTGGCAACGAACACCACCGCGCCGCCCTCACGCCCTTCGAGTTCGTCATGCAGCAAGTCGTGCGTGCGCGCAAATTTCTCGCCGGCCGCCACGGGAAAGACCTCGAAATGCAGGTTCGGGCGCTCGGGCGTGCCGATGAAGGNNGAAGATCCAGGCGCCGATCTGCCGGTTGGCGATCGCCTTGCGGAAGGCCTTGTTGCGGAACTGCTCGGGCGACACCAGCAGCAGGCCCACATCGCCCAACTGGATCTTCTCCAGCACGTCGGCCCGCTCGGGCATGGTCAGCAAGCCGTTCAATGCTGCGGCACATTGGACGTTGCGTGCGAGCAAGCCGTCCACCTGATCCTTCATCAGCGACTGCAGCGGCGAGATGATCACCGTGAGGCTGCCGTTGCGGTGATAGCGATTGAGCGCCGGCAGCTGATAGCCGATCGACTTGCCGCCGCCGGTGGCGAGCACGGCCAGCACCGACTCGGCGCGCATGCCGGCGCGCACGATGTCGTGCTGCATGCTGCCACCGTCCGCCTCGCGGCGGAAATCGTCGAAGCCGAAGTGGCGCCTGAGCGCCTGCCGGGGATCGTGGGTCGTGCGGCAGTAGGTGCAGGCGGCGTCCTCGCAGGGCCGGTCGCGCAGCTCGGCGATCAGGCCGCCCACCGCCGGAAACTGGTGCCGCACCCAGGGCGCCAGCACCGAGTTGCCGCCCGACACCCGCAGCCATGCGAGCACGTAGGCGATCGGCCAGTGCAGCTCGGGCCGGCGCAGGTCTTCCGCCACAAGCCTCGCCAGCCGCGTGCGACAGACCTTCAGTTCGCGTTCGAGCCCGGGATCGGTCTCGGCCAGCAGGGTCGGCAGACGGCGCCCGACCTCCTCGATCGACAGCGGTTTCCGCCGGGTCAGCGCAAACAGGAGATTACCGAGCCCCGGCCCGGTGCGCGGCGCGATCAAACCCTGGTAGCACAGCAGCTCGTCGGCGTTCGCCTCGAACAGCGTGGCCAGGGCGGCCTGTTGGTCGGCGAACAGGGTGAGCGTCGAGCGGCAGTCGGACAGCGGCGAGTTCAGGCTGTCGCGAATCAGCTTGTAGTCCTTGATCAGCCGGTGGTAAGGGTTCTGCGGAAAGGCCAGTGGCGACAGGCGCAGCGTATCGATGACAGGAAGGCGCAACAGCGACGTCTCCGGCGCGCGCTCGCGCAGCACGGGCAGGTCGTGAGCGAGCACGTTGTGCCCGAGCACGAAGTTCGCCCCGGCGCACATCGACTCGAGCCGCGCGAGCGCAGCATCGAGCCCGGCCCCGGTATTGAGCTCGAGCGTCTCGCCGGTGTCCGGGCGCAGCGCGCCGATCTTGATGATCCGCGGCCGCTCGCCGTCCGCTTGCGGAACGGTTTCCAGGTCGAAGATCAGGCACTTGGGTCGTAGGGTCTGCAATGTCTGCGCCATCCGGGAATCTTACGCTCGCCGGCCCCTGGCCGACGCCAACAGCATGAAGCCGACGAGCCCACAGCCACCGCAGATCGGCAACTCCTTTCGCCGAACGAGGACTAAGCTGACGTTGCCTCAAGATCGGGCAGCCGCCGAGACGCCATGCGCTGCAAGGGGCGGCGCGCCTTATCCACAGGCTGACCCACACCCCTGTCCCCACCGGCTGGGGAAAAGCCGCCCCCCTCGGCAACGGCTTCACGCCGCCCGACACCCGACGCCCTTCGCCGTGCAAGCGCGTCGGCCCTCCATCCTCACCGTGACCGACATGACCGAACAGACCCCCTTCACCGCCGATACCCCACCCATCGAAATCGAGACCGGCCCCAATCCGCAATGGTCGATCATCTGGATGCACGGTCTGGGCGCCGACGGCAGCGATTTCGCGCCGATCGTGCCCGAGCTCGGCCTGCCCAAGTCGCAGGCGGTGCGCTTCGTCTTCCCGCACGCGCCTTTCCGGCCGGTGACCTGCAACGGCGGCTACGTCATGCGCGCCTGGTACGACATCATCTCGCTGGCGCCCGACGCGCGACGGATCGACGAGGCCGGGCTGCTCGAATCGCGCGCCTTCGTCCGCCAGCTGATCGACCGCGAAGCGGCGCGGGGCATCCCGAGCGAACGCGTCATCCTCGCCGGCTTCTCGCAAGGCGGCGCGATCGCCTACCTCAGCGCGCTCACGCACCCGGCGCCACTTGCGGGCGTCATCGCGCTCTCCACCTACCTCCCGAGCGCCAGGCTGGTGACCGACGGCCTCGCGGATGCGAACCGCAGGATTCCGATCCTTGCCGCGCACGGAACGGACGACGACGTGGTGTCGCTCGCGCTCGGGGAGCAGGCGCTGGCGGTCCTGCAGTCGCTCGGCCTCGAGCCCGAATGGCGTACCTACGACATGCCGCACTCGGTGTGCATGGCAGAGGTCGCCGACATCGGGGCGTGGCTGAGACGTGTGTTTGACGAAGTCCGCTGAGCGTTGACGGAAGAACACGACCCACACGAGGAGACCCCATCATGAGCCCGATCGTCCGCATCCCACCCCGCGACGCCGACCTCGGCGACGGCTTGCGCGTCCGCCGTACCCTCCCCAACCGCCAGCGGCGGACCATCGGCGCCTGGTGCTTCCTCGACCACGCCGGCCCAGTGCAGTTCGAGCCCGGCAAGGGCCTGCATGTCGGTGCGCACCCGCACATCGGCCTGCAGACCTTCACCTGGCTGATCGAGGGCGAGGTCATGCACCGCGACAGCCTGGGCAACGAACAGCTTATCCGCCCCGGCCAGGTCAACCTGATGACCGCCGGCCACGGCATCGCCCATACCGAGGATTCGCTGCGCGACGGCGAGCGGCTGCATGCGGCGCAGCTGTGGATCGCCCTGCCACCGGCAGACAAGGATTGCGAGCCGGCGTTCGAGCACTACCCCGAGCTGCCGCAATGGCGCGAAGGCGGCGCCGAACTGAGCCTGCTCGCCGGCCGCTACGGCCATCGGACGGCGCCGGCGCGGATCCATTCGCCGCTGGTCGGCATCGACATCGTCTGCGATGAGGCAAGCGCGCTGACGCTCGAACTCGACCCCGGGTTCGAGTACGGGCTGATGCCCCTCGTGGGCGACGCGACCATCGACGGGGAACGCATCCTCACCGACGAACTCGCCTACCTCGGCACGGGGCGGCGCGAACTGCACCTCGCCCTGCCCGCAGGCGCGCGCGCCTTGCTGCTGGGTGGCGAGCCATTGGACCAACCGGTGTTGGTGTGGTGGAACTTCGTCGGCTTCAGCAAGACCGACATCGCGCAGGCGCAGGCGGCCTGGGAAGAACGCGACCCGCGATTCGGGACGGTCGGCGACGGCCGGGCGCGGCGGCTGGTGGCGCCGCCGATTCCGTGGCGAGAGGAGGAATGAGTAGCCCGCCCGAGTTCGACAGTTACGCTCGCAAGTACTTGTTTTTGCTAGAGCGCACTTTCAAAAATGCCACT
>JRYI01003664.1_pt1 | contig 20465 bp, 14 predicted proteins | sample 235361 | NCBI WGS metagenome assembly JRYI01 (sample SAMN03074212, study PRJNA261471) | activated sludge metagenome | biome: Common Effluent Treatment Plant; feature: Wastewater; material: Activated sludge; isolation source: activated biomass in a lab-scale reactor treating industrial wastewater at...
CCCACCATGCGCAGCACCACCAGCGTCTCGTCCCAGAGGAAAATGTGGACGTGATAATAGGAAAAGGCGTCGCGCAACAGCTCGACCACTTCGTGCACCAGTTGCCCCTGATCGAGAATGGTCGAGAGCCGGCGGCTGACGGCGGCGCTGGTCTCCAGAGCGTGGGTACGCTCGGCTACACGCTCTTCCAATTGTGTCCTTTCGTTATCCAGATCGCGCGACAGGTTGCGGGCGAGGCGCAGCAGCGCGCGGATATCGCGCCGCGTGATCACCAGGGCGAGAACCAGCATCCCGGCGGTCATGGCCAGACTGAGCAGTATGTAACTGAGCGTATAGATGTCGTGCGGAAAGGGCCGGCTGCCGACCGATGTGTTGAATGCGATACCGCCGATAGTGACAATGCCCAAGGCGACCACCGGCATTGTCATGCGCAACGGCAGCAGCATGGCCGCGAAGCCGGCGAACGCCACCAGGAAGAAACCTGTGACGGGTGAAAGGCCGCTGATTTGAAGATCGAGCAGCGCCAGCCCCAGATAGACCAGCGTCAGCCCCACGGCGCGGGGAATGTAGGGGCCGTCACGCCAGAGCGCGATGCCGAGCAGGAATAAGTAGAGCAGAATGTAGGCCGCGATCGCTGCCGGCACTGCGGTTTCCCCGCGCAGCAACAGGGTCAAAATCGGTGCGAGCGCCAGAAAAAAGAACACCGCCAGACCCAATGACACCAGATTCAGGCTGCGCATTTGTGTAGTCTGTGTGGCCAGCGCCGCGTCGATGCGGTCGAATGAGGGCGCCGGTACGCTCAACTCCGGCACCAGTTCGAACAGATGGAGCCGGAACCAGCCCCAGGCGAACAGTACCGCGCTGAAGGCGAAGGCGGGCACGGTCAGGTCGACGTAGATGGGCAGGCCGCCAAAGATGCCGATCTGGTAGATCGCGTTGCTGAGGATGGGCAGGATCGCGCCGGCGGCGATGATGGAGGCCAGTTGCCGTTGCGGTCCCGTCGTGCGGAACCAAACGCGGATCATCAGTGCCGTGGCGGTCAGGATGAGCAGATAGGAATAGATGACGTGGACGAGATAGGCCGGGCCGCGTTCGGCCGAGAAGACCACGAAGTCGCCCACGTCGCGCACGCCGGGGTTCACGTAGAGCAAGGCGTGGGCCGGGGTCGTCCAGGCCAGCACGATCATGACGGCCGGCAACACCACGAGCAGCGCGATAACCGGCAAGCTGAGCCATCGTGTATGCCCTGCATAGGCCAGGGCGAAGAGCAGCCAGGCCACGGGCAACAGGGCGATACTGATCCACTCCAGCTTCACCCAGAACAGCATCGTCGTCGGATCGGTGGTGAGAAGCTCCAGGGCGTAGGTATAGCACCACCACGCCGAGAGGATGAGCAGAACGAGGAAGACAGTGCTGCCCGAGGAGGCCTGCCCGCGCCGCCAGGCGTAGCCCGCCAGCAGGGTCAGCACGATGGCCGCGCCGATGATCGGCATTAGAAATGGTGTGAATTGCAGAGCGAATTGATTCATGCTCCCCACCTGACCGCAATTGTAAAGCAATCATTCCTGATTGCGTTTTTCTCCGCAGACAGGAACGCCTGCGCAACCTGTCAGGTTGCGTTCCGTGCCACCCTTGCAAGCCGGATGATTTGCGCTACAGCACCGCAGACAGGAATGTCTGCGCTACCTGTGGCGCTCTTCTTCCAACCGCTTCCGCAATAACTCGTTAATCACCGCTGGGTTGCCCTGGCCGCGAGTAGCCCGCATCACCTGCCCGACGAACCAGCCGATCAGGCTCTCCTTGCCGCCCAGATAATTGGCCACCGGCCCCGGGTTGTCGGCGATGACGCCATCGACGATTGCCGCCAGCGCCGCCTCATCTGAAATCTGGCCCAACCCGCGGGCCTCGATGATAGCTGCCGCGCCTCGTCCGCTGTCGATCATTTCCGCCAGCACCTCGCGGGCGCTGGTCAGGTTTACCGTGCCTCGCTCCACCAGCGCCAGCAACTCCACTAGCCCCGCCGGCGTCAACGAGATCGCCTCGATGCTCCGGCCGCGCTCGTTCATCAACCGGAAGACGTCATTGAGAATCCAGTTGGCCAGCGTCTTGGGGTTGCCTCCGGCCGCAACCGCCTCGTCGAACCAATCGGCCACGGCGCGGTCATCGGCCAGCACGGCCGCCTCATAAGGCGTCAGACCGCAGGCTTCCCGATAGCGGGATTCGCGGGCCTGCGGCAACTCCGGCAATGCTGCCCGCACCCGCTCGATCCAGGCTGCGTCAATGAACAGCGGCGGCAAGTCCGGCTCGGCGAAATAGCGGTAATCTTCGGCCTCTTCCTTGGCGCGCTGGCTAAACGTCTCGCGGCGGGTGTCGTGCCAGCCGCGCGTTTCCTGCACCACCCGGCCGCCGCCGTCGAGAACGGCCGCTTGTCGCGCCAGCTCGAAATCCGTGCCGTCGGCCAGGACGCGGAAGCTGTTGAGGTTCTTCAGTTCGATGCGCGTGCCGAACGTTTCGCTGCCGCGCGGCCGAATGCTGATATTCGGCTCGATGCGCAGCACGCCCTTCTCCATGTCGCCGGTGTTCACATCCAGATAGCGCAAAATCTGCCGGATGCACGTCGCATAGGCCCGCGCTTCTTCGCCGGAGCGAATGTCCGGCTCGGAGACGATCTCCAGCAACGGCACACCGGAGCGGTTGTAATCGACCAGTGAGCCACCGTCGAGATGGGTCAGCTTGCCGGTGTCCTCTTCCATATGGACGCGGCGGATGCCGATGCGTTTGGTCGTGCCGTCGCTCAGAACGATTTCGAGCGCGCCGTGGCGGCCGATGGGCAGTTCGTATTGACTGATCTGGTAGCCCTTGGGCAGGTCGGGGTAGAAGTAGCTCTTGCGGGCGAAGATGTTATGGGGCTGTATCTCGCAGCCGAGGGCCAGCGCCACACGCATGGCGAACTCGACGGCGCGGCCGTTGATGACCGGCAGCATGCCGGGCATGCCCAGGCAGACGGGGCAGACGGCCGTGTTCGGGGCCGCCTCGACGCTGTCGACGACGCGGCAGCCGCAGAACATCTTCGATTGTGTCAGCAGTTCGGCGTGTATTTCGAGGCCGATAACGGGTTCATACCGTTCGTGCATAGAGCTTTCTCTCCAATGGCGGCCGCCGGTCGCCGCGTGGCCGCCATTTGTCTGATTGTAATCCTTCCCTTCGTGTTGACGGGTGCTATTCTCGTGAAAAACTATAGCGCATTCATTCCTGATTGCGCTCCGGCCTCGGATGTTCTCCCACAGACAGGAATGTCTGCGTTACGTGCCGGCCGGCAACACCGGCAAGCGCCGGTGCCACGGCCGGACGCGCTCATAGGCATGGGCCACGTTCAGGATGCGCGCTTCCTGCAGTGTGTCGCCGATAAGTTGCAGGCCGATGGGCAGCCCCTGGCCGTCGAATCCGCACGGCACCGACAGCCCGCAGCTCGCGCTCAGGTTGAGCGGCAGTGTGAAGATGTCGGCCAGATACATGCCTAAGGGGTCGTCGGTCCGATCGCCGATCCTGAACGCTGTCGTCGGGCTGGTAGGTGCAGCGATGACGTCGACGGACTCGAAGACGCGGCGGAAATCTTCCTTGATCAAGGCACGCACCTTGAGAGCGCGGCCGTAATATTCGTCATAATACCCGGCGCTCAGAGCATACGTGCCCAGCATGATGCGTCGTTTGGTCTCCGGGCCGAAGAGCGCCCGCGTTTGCCGGACGGTGTCGATCATATCGGCCCCGGCCACGCGCGGCCCGTAGCGCGTCCCGTCATAGCGGGCCAGATTGGCGCTGGCCTCGGCCGGAGCGATCAGGTAGTAGACCGGCAGCCCGTAGCGCGTGTGCGGCAGGCTGATCTCGACGATCTCCGCGCCCAGCGTCGCCAGGTCGTCGATGGCGGCGCGGACGGCTGCCTCCACTTCCGGGTCCATGCCCTCGACGAAATACTCCCGCGGTACGCCCACGCGCAGTCCGCGAATGTCGCCCGTGAGAGCCGCCTCATAGTCGGGCACAGGCACGTCGAGGGAGGTGGAGTCGCGTGGGTCGTGGCCGGCCACTACGCCGAGCAGAGCCGCCACGTCGGCCGTCGTCCGGCCAAACGGTCCCACCTGATCGAGCGACGAGGCGAAGGCGATAACCCCCCAGCGCGAGACGCGGCCGTAGGTAGGGCGCATTCCAACGAGGCCGCAGAACGACGCCGGCTGGCGCACGCTGCCGCCGGTGTCGGTGCCGAGCGCGCCATAGGCCAGACCGGCGGCAACTGCCGCAGCACTGCCGCCGCTGCTGCCGCCGGGAACCCGCTCGATGTCCCACGGGTTGTGAGTGGTGAAGTAGGCCGAATTCTCCGTAGATGACCCCATGGCGAATTCGTCGGTGTTGGTCTTGCCCAGAATGACCGCCCCGGCCGCCACCAGTCGATCGACGGCGTGCGCGTTGTAGGGAGGGATGAAGCCTTCGAGTATCTTGCTGCCGGCGGTCGTCGGCGCACCGGCCACGCAGAGTATGTCCTTAACGGCGATGGGCACGCCCAGCAACGGGGAATCATCGCCCGCGGCGCGGCGCAAGTCGGCCGCTGCCGCCTGCTCCAGGGCCATCTCGTCGGTGACGGTCAGGTAGCTGCGGATGGTGTTGTCGTGGGCCACGATGCGGTCGAGCATGGCCTGGGTCGCGGCGACGCTGGTGGTCTCGCCGCGCCGCAGCGCGGCGCGTAGTTCGGTCAGGGTCAGGGTGGTGATGTCCATAAGGGGAAGTGGTCGGTGGTCAGTAGGTCAGTGATCAGTCATTCGTCGTTCGTAGATCGTAGTTCGTAGCTCGTCGTTCATTCCTCCAGAACCGACTGGATCAGGAATTGATCGTCGGCGGTGGCGGCGGCGTTATACAGGGCATCTTTCGGGGCCAGCGAGGGCATCACCACGTCTTCGCGCATGACATTGTGGCGGCCGTCGGGGCGCTCGCCGGCGAGTTTCGGCGCAACGAGGCCGGTCAGGTCTACTTCGTTGAGGCGGGCGGCATAGTCAAGCACGGCCGATAGCTGCGCACCGTAATGCGCCAACTCTTCCTCGGTCAGGGCCAGACGGGCCAAATCGGCAATTTTCAGGACGTCTTCACGGGTCAGGGACATTCGTTGGCTCTCTTTGGTAGGGGTGTTGCTAATCGCCGACAACCGGATCATGGTTTTCCGATTGCTCCTGCTTCTTTTGGCGCGCCTCGCGCATCGCTTCGAACTCTTCCTCGGTCCAGATGTTCTCCGGTCCGGTCAGCTTGTCGATATAGAGCACGCCGTTGAGATGATCGATCTCGTGCTGGAAGATGCGCGCATCCCAATCGTAGAAGCGGCGGCGGAACTTGCGGCCGTAGCGATCCAGCCCCCGCACGCGAATCGACTCGGCGCGCTCGACTTCGCCCACATAACCGGGGATGGACAGGCAGCCTTCCAGCCCTTTCACCGTCTCGCGCGACGTCCAGTAGATCTCAGGGTTGATGATGACGAACAGTTCGCGGGTGCCCTCGATCTCGTTGCCCTCATTGTCTTCGTCGGGCAGCGTCTCAATGATGGCCAGCTTTATTGGCCGCCCCACCTGCGGGGCGGCCAGACCGGCGCCGTTGGCCTTCTGCAACGCGACGATCATATTGTCGATGAGTTGCTGTAGTTCGGCGTCGAACTTCGTTACCGGCCTCGTTTTGGCTCGTAATACGTCGGCGGGAATGGTCACAATTGGTAGTGTGCTCATGTATCCTCAAAGTCCTCGGAAATTTCAGTCGGGGTGCGTTGCGGGATGCGCTGCTGCTCCATCGCCTGGCGATACACGTCCAGTAACAAGGCATATTCCTGCCGGCGGGAGCTGCCTTCCTGGACTCGCTCCCGCCGTTTGGTCTCATCGATGCGGGCGAAGATGTCGCTCTGGATCAGCTCCGGGTTGGGCACGTAGTCGAAGACAATATCGGACTGGGAGCCGGCTGTATCAATGCTGACAAAGCCATAGTTGAACAGCGTGGGCAACAGCCCCGGCCGTAGTGCGTCGACGTTCTGGATGTTGGCGATGGCTGCTTGCTTGCGGCTCTCTCCAAAGCCGAACGGCTTGCGGTCGACATCGAGAACGAATCGGTCCGTCAGTTGGAAGATGTCGTTGCGCCAGTTCTCCAGTTGCCAGACGAACCACAGCAGGTTTGCGAATCCGGCGATACCGATGACCGTTTCCAGTATCCAGGATGGCATGTTGAGGTTGATCCCTATGATACCCAGCACGATCAGGACGATAAAAACAAGCGTCGGCAAGGCAACCTGTTTGGCCAGCACGAAAAGGCTCTTGCGATAAGTGATTGTCTGTCCCTGCACCACGCGCCAGCCGAACTGCCTGTCAAAAATATTGAAAAAGCTCCGGCGCGGCGCGGCGCGGAGCGGGGTCTCAATCGGTTCGTCGGTGGTGGCGAGTTGTGGGTCGAGGCCGAAATGGTTCTCGATCGACTGGCGCATGACTGCCTGGGTCTGGGCGGATTCGACGGATTTGTGCTGCTCGCTCAAGCGACGAATGGTATCTTTCACGGCCGTTGGGTCGTCGATATTGTCGAACAGAACGATACCGGCCATCGCGGCCGTGGTTACCCGCGCCGTGCCGATGTTGAACAGGGTGGCAAAGAACGACGGCTTTACGATCTCGACCGTTTGAATCTGACCGATGGGCACCTTCACCAGATGGATGCGGAAGCGCCGCAACTCAAATTCATGATGGGTCATGTGCTTATTGGTGATGATGAAGTAGTCGGCGCGAAAGTCGATAAGTCGCAGCAGGAATATGATCAAGCCGATGAGCATCATGAGGGCCGGCAGTCCGATCTTGAGGACCCGTTCAATCTGCGAGTCGGTTGGGACCATGACCAGCACGACGGCTGCGGCCACCATGATCATCGTCGGCAGTATCAGCCGGCCGAGCAGGAACCACCAACTGCGGCGGGTGAACAGCTCGATGTGCTCATCCTCCAACATGGCTCTGGCCACAGACGAGTAGAGTCGCCGCGGCCGAACCTTCAGCTTCTGGGCTTCGGCCCACGCCTCATCGTTCAGGCCGTAATGAATGTCATTGTCCTCGCGGGGAGCCAATTCGTCGATGATTGACGGGAATTGCATGAGCAACTGAATGAACTCCGGTCCCTCGATAATGTAGAGACGGCCGCCCTCTCTGCCCTTGCCTTTAATAGTAGCCGTGTGAACGCCCGGTACGAAGAGCCAGCCCTCGTTGAAGTATTGGCCCGGCAGATAGGAGTAGGTCTCGCGGGCGATGCCGTTGTCGTCGATGGCGCGAGCGAAGAGTCGGCCTTCCTTGACGATGTAGAGGCGATTGGCGAGGTCGCGCTGGTAGGCGATGATGGCGTCGTCCTCGAAGGCGTATTCCCGGGTGATCCGCGCGACAGCATCCAGCGCGGCCACACTCAGGTCGGCGAAAATCGGCAATGCGGCTAGAAACTCGCGCTTGTCGGTCACGCTTCCATTTTAACATGGCGACCGAGGGGCCCTGTTATACATTGGCCGAGCCGTTCTATTGGCGATTCAAATCGCTCGCGATTGGACCGTCATCCGGCAGGAGCCACTTACCAGGGAAAAGCAGCGCCTGAGCGAACAGGCGGCATTTTTCCTTGGCGTCCCCCCGGCTGTGTTGGTGCATGAAGCGACTCACGCTCTGGCTATCGTCCTGTTCGGTGGTCGCGTGGCCGAGTTCGGCTATCGCGTGTTCTGGGGCTACGTCGTGCCCGTTGGTTCATTCACCGCCATCGAGAACTGGATCATCGCCATTGCCGGGACATTAGGTTCACTGGCCTTTGGCGGGTTGCTCTGGCTTGTCTTGCGCCGCAATGAGAGCCGGACGGTGCAATATTTCGGCTTGCGCGCCTTTCGCTTCCAGATTTATTTCTCGCTTCTCTATTACCCGATCTTTACTTTGTTTTTGCCTATCGGCGATTGGCGAACGATTTACGATTTCGCGGCCACGCCGGTACTGAGCGGTGCGACGCTGATCGTCCATGCCGTGCTGCTCCTGTTATTTTGGCGTGCTGACCGGGCGGGAGCCTTCGAGATGGTTGCTTTTGATTCGGCCGCTGCCCAGAAGCAGCATCACGTGATCCAGGCCGCTGCTGCCGGGGGCGACCCCATGGCGCGGTTGCGGAAAATCGCTGAGCTATGGAGCGGCGGGGCGCAGAAAGAGGCGCGTCGCGAGTTGGATGCGTTATTGACCCAACACCCCACGTTTGCCCAGGGCTACCTGCAGCGGGCGATTATGGCCGGCGGGGGAGCGCACCAACTGAACAAGGATGCCTTCGAGGCTGCGGGCAAGGCGTTGGAGCTGGGTCTCGACGGTGCGGATCAGCGGGCGCTGGCCCATCAACTCAGGAGCCTCTACCATCTGGAGCGCGGCGACGGCGCGGCTGCCCAGAAAGAGCTGGACGCGGCGCTCACGCCGACCGCAATGAACGACCCGGATGAGATCCTCCCGATCCGGCGGGCCGAATTGTACCAGTTGCGCGCCCAGGCCTATCGGCGGCAAGGGCAATACGAAGCCGCCTATGCCGAGATTGAACAAGCCCTCAAGTTGGCCCGTGAGATGGGGCTGGAGTCGGCGATTCACCGATACGCGGAAGAGAAGGAAATCATTGGGAAACATGCCCGACGCACTTTGACCGGTTCGCCGCCGGGGCCGCCGGGGCAGTGATTATCAAACTGTAATTACGATGAATGTCATATCAGATTCAGGATCAATGACAGTACCAACAGCCAAACGCATCCGGTATCCTTAGGTTGCGCATCAGCCCTGCGCTGATTCGCCTTTGAATTTNNCCCCCCACCGGCGGCGAGATCTTGCTCGACGGCCGACCGGTGACCTTCCACTCTCCGGCCGACGCTCTGGCCAAAGGGGTCGGCATGCTCTATCAAGACCCGCTTGATATGCCGCCGTTTCGTGTGATCGATAACTATCTGCTCGGCCGCGACAGTCGGGTGCGCCTCGATTATAAGGAAGCGCGCGCTGAACTGGAGGGGCTGGCCGAGCGCTATAGTTTCCATATCGATGTTCACGCGACTATCGATTCGCTATCGATGGGCGAGCGGCAGCAATTAGAGCTGGTGCGCTTGCTGGCCGGCGGGGCCGAGGTGCTCATCCTCGACGAACCGACCACCGGCATCAGCGCCGAGCAGAAAGAGATTCTCTTCGACTCCATGCGCAAGATGACACGCGAAGAGGGCAAAACAGTTATCCTCGTTTCCCACAAGCTGGAAGAGGTGCAAGAGCTATGCCTTTATGCCTACGTCCTGCGGCGCGGCAGGCTGGCAGGGGAGCAGGAATTGCCGTGTCTGAATGAGCAACTGGTCGAGATGATGTTCGGCCAGGTGCCGCAACGGAGCCGGCGACCCGCGTTCGATATAGGCGAGCCTGTCCTGGAGTTACAGGATGTTGCCATCCAGACGTATCAAATGAAAATACCCTCGATAAATCTCTCCGTGCGTGCCGGGGAGATTTTTGGTTTTGCAGGCCTGGAGGGGAGCGGCCAGAACCTCGTCATGCAGGTCTGTGCCGGGTTGCTGTCCCCGACCCAGGGGCGCATACGACTGAAAGGTCAGGACGTGACCGGCTGGAGCTATCATCACAGGCGGAAAAACGGCGTCGGCTATGTCCCCGCCGGGCGGCTGGAAGAAGGTCTTGTCGCGGGACTATCGCTGACCGAGCACCTGGTTCTGGCCCGTCCCGATAAGCAGTTCTTCGTTGACTGGAAGGGGAATCAGGCCGAAATGGCGGAGCGCATCACGACTTATCAGATCGTCGGACGGCCGGAGACGACGGCCGACGCGCTGTCCGGCGGCAATCAGCAGCGGCTTCTGTTCTCTTTGCTGGATACGCCCCTGAACCTGTTGCTGCTGGAACAACCCACGCGCGGTCTCGACGTGCGCTCGACGGATTACACGTGGCAATTACTCTACCGACGGCGCGAGCATGGGACAGCTATCTTGTTCATCTCGGCCGATCTGGATGAAATCATCGCTCATAGTGATCGGATTGCCGTGTTCTCCGGCGGCGTGATGTCGCGCGTCCTCGACGCCCGCGACACCTCGGCCGATGAACTGGGCCATCTCATAGGAGGACAAGTATGACCGATACCCAGCGGGACGGCCGCGCCTGGCTTATGCGCCTTTGGCCCCTGGTGCCGATTGTGGCCGCGTTGATCTTCACCAGTGCCTTGTTGCTCCTCTACGACACCAGCCCGGCGGTGGCCTATCGGGCCATGTGGGACGGCGCGTTCGGCGGCCAGGCCAAATTCCTGAGCGTCATGGCTTTCTGGGTGCCGCTGCTGCTCGCATCGGCGGGCCTTGTTGTCACCTTCACCGCCGGCCTGTGGAACATCGGCGTAGAGGGTCAGATCATCCTGGGAGCCATCTGCGCCAGTTGGGTTGCCTTGAATGTGCAGGGGCCGGCCTGGGTGCTCATCCCACTGGAGATCGGCGCGGCGATGCTCGGCGGGGCGTTGTGGGCGGCGATTGCAGCCGTCCTGAAGACGCGCGGCAAGGTGAACGAGATTTTTGGCGGCCTGGCGCTCAATAATCTGGCCATCATCATGACGAATTATTTGATCTCCGGCCCGTGGCAACCGCCGGAGGGGGGATCGTTCCGCGGGACCGTGCCTTTCCAGGGAGCGGCCCTTCTGCCCCGGCTTTTCGAGTCGCGGTTTAGCCCGCTCTCGTTCGTTCTGGCCGCGGCGGCGGTCGCCGGCGTCTTCATCATTCTGCGCGGCACGACGTGGGGGCTGAAACTTAAGGCACTGGGCAAGAATCCGTACTCGGCCTACTTGCTGGGTGTGTCCAGCGAACGCGAGACGGTGCTGGCCATGATGTTTTGCGGGGCGCTGGCTGGGTTGGGCGGCGCAGTGCGCGTGCTCAGCTGGTTCGACAGCCTGCGGCAAAGCATCTCCGGCGGCATCGGCTTTTTGGCCCTGCTCGTCGTCATGCTCGCCGGCTACCGTATCTTGTGGGTACCACTGATCTCCTTCTTCTTCTCAGTCGTGCTCAATGGTAGTATCACGCTCCAGTTGAAGACCCAGCTCCACTCGGCGCTGGGCGGCATCCTGACCGGCGTGATGGTCTTGTTTGTGCTGCTGTTCGGTTCGCCGCGCCAATTGGGATTTGGCCGGAAACAGGACGCGACGGGCGGCTCTTTGGAGACTGCCCCGTCGGCTCCGGAAAATATCACAACTGATCTGGGAGGATGCGACTGATGGATAACGCCCAACTGATCGCCGTGCTCGCATCTATCGTGCTGCAATCTTCGCCGCTGATCATCGCCGTCTGCGGCGAGATTCTGACCGAACGCTCGGGCGTCGTCAACCTGTCGCTCGACGGCTCCATGTTGATGTCGGCCATGACCGGCTTTGTGGTAGGCATGAAGACCGACAACGTTTGGCTGGGCTTTGCCGCGGCGGCCGTCGTCGGCATGATCTTCGCCGCCATCGTCGCTTTCGGCAGCATTCGCCTGAATCAGAGCCAGGTCGCCATCGGCTTCGTACTTACGCTGCTGGGCGATGACCTGAGCGCCTTCGTCGGCCAGAACTATACGCGCATGCGCGGCGCGATTGTGCCCCACTACGGCATTCCGGTGTTGAAGGACATCCCCGTCATCGGCAAGATCTTCTTCGATCAGGATATCGTCGTTTATTTTGCCATGGCGCTCATCGCCGCCACCTGGTGGTGGCTCAATCGGACGCAGCCGGGTCTGAAGCTGCGCGGCTCGGGTGAACGTCCCCAGGCAGCCTTTGCCCGCGGCGTCGACGTGAATCGTCAGCGCTATATCTATACGCTGTTGGGCGGCGCGCTGGTCGGCATTGCCGGGGCGGCCTATTCGCTCAACGTCAAAATCGGCTGGTCCGACGGCCATATTCGCGGCATGGGCTGGATTGCTCTGGCCATCGTCATCTTCGGCGGCTGGTCACCCATTCGCGGCGCGTTCGGCGCGATACTCTTCGGTGCGACCAAGGCGTTGGCGACTGTGTTGCAACGCGCATTCCCCGAGGTATCGGTGGTGGCCTTCAATAGCTTGCCCTGGCTTCTCATGATCTTCGTGCTGCTGGCTGTCGGTAGCGACTATACGGAACGATTTATCAACGCCATGCCCCAGGGCTGGCAGCGACCGCTACGCCGGATTTTGCGCGTCTCGCCGCCGATGGCGCTTGGGACGCCCTTCCATGAAGGGTAGCGACACATAACCCAAGGTGACTCATGGTTGATGTCTTCGTCAAATACCCACGTCTCGGACGGTTATTCGATTTAACCCTGCCCTTGCTGGCTACGCTGGCCGCGCTCGGTGTAGGGGCCGTTATGCTCCAATTGCTGGGAGCCAACCCGGTTCAGGCCTATGGCGCGTTGCTGAGCGGTGCGTTTGGCAGCCAGAACGCTGTGGCCGACACCATTGTGCGGGCCACGCCGTTGCTGTTGGTCGCGCTGGGCATCTGCATCGCCTTTCGCGCGGGTGTCATCAACATCGGTGGTGAGGGGCAGTTGGTGGCCGGAGCCATCCTGGCGACGCTCATCGGCCTGAAGATGCCTGAAGCGCCGGGCATTGTCATCATCCCCCTGGCGCTTATCGCCGGTTTTGTGGGTGGGGCCATCTGGGGCGGCATCCCCGGTATTTTGAAGGCGTACTACAACGTCAACGAAATCCTGAGCACCATCATGCTCAACATCATCGCCGTGCAGGGGATGAACTACCTGCTGCGCGAGCCGATGATCGACCCGGCTCAGATGGAAGTTTCCTCGCGCATCCCCCAGACGGCGCGACTGGCTCAGGCGTTCGATTTGCCGCGCTGGGTGCCTACCCGGCTTCACCTGGGGGCGCTGATCGCCGTGATCCTGGCCTTCGTCGTCTACATCTTTCTATGGCGCACGACCACCGGCTATCGCATCCGGGCCGTTGGATTGAATCCCGAGGCCTCGCGCTACGCGGGTATCCGGGTCAAGCGCAACATCGTCCTGGCTTTGCTACTCAGCGGGGCTTTCGCCGGTCTGGCGGGGGCGATGCAGGTCTACGGCGTACATCATCGCATGTTCACCGACGGCTCGCTGGCCGGGTTCACCGGTTCGGCCGGGTTCAACGGTATCGTGGTGGCCCTGTTCGGCAAGCTGAACCCGATCGGCGCGATACCGGCTTCGTTCATATTCGGCGCGCTCATTGTGGGCGCGAACAGTCTGCAACGGGCCATGCAGGTGCCCGCCGCGCTGATCACGGCACTGAACGGCCTCGTGGTTGTCTTTGTCGTCAGCAGCGATATTTTCAGCCGCCGATTGGCCCGCAGCCGGCAGATCGGCGCGGAGACGGCCGCAAGTTCGCCCGATGCAGGAGCAGGTACGGCAGGCGGCCTGTCGTCCAAACCCGCTCCTCCGGAAGATATAGCCGCGTCGTCGGAACCGCCAATTCTGAGCATTGAGGGAGACACAACCAAGTGATTAGCGATCTGTTCACCACGACCGTACTCATTGGGGTTCTGACCTCCGGGATCCGGCTGGCCACTCCCTATCTGTTCGCTTCCATCGGCGAGATGTTCGGCCAGCGCAGTGGTGTCTATAATCTGGGCGTAGAGGGCATCATGCTCATGGGCGCTTTTGCTGCTTTCTATGTGACACTCACTTACGGCAATCCGTGGCTGGGGCTGCTGGCGGCGATCATCGTCGGCGGCGCGATGGGGCTGGCAATGGCCTTTATCAGCGTCACGATGCAAGCGGAGCAGGGTATCAGCGGCATCGGCGTCTATCTGTTTGGCCTGGGCATGAGCGAGTTGCTTTTCCAGAGAATGCTGGGCAGCGTTGAGACGGTAAGAGGGTTTCGTCCGGTTGGCGACTTTTTCACCCGGAACTTCCCCGACCTCATGGCCTCGCTTGTGGAGATACCCGTACTCGGCTCCATCATTTCGATTTTTGCCCAGCAAAGTATCATCGTCTATTTCGCCTATGCGCTGGTGCCGATCGCCTGGTTCGTGCTCTACCGCACGACACTGGGGCTGAAGATTCGCGCCGCGGGCGAGAATCCGGCTGCGGCCGACGCCCTGGGTGTCAGTATCTCGCGCACCCGTTACGCCACGGTCACGTTTGGCGGGGTGATGGCCGGAATCGCCGGCGCTTCGCTTTCCATTGCGTTACTCAACGTATTCCAGCAAAATCTGACCAGCGGGCTGGGCTTTATCGCCGTGGCCCTGGTCTATTTCGGCGGCTGGAAGCCGTATGGCGTCCTGTTCGGCGCGCTGTTGTTCAGTATGGTGAATGCCCTCCAGTTATGGATCCAGGCGCTCAACATCCCGATTCCCGGCAACGCGTCGGAGTTACTCATCATGATGCCCTATGTATTGACCATCGTTGTCCTCACCTTTTCGGCCGGCCGGATGCGCAAACCCGCGGCCCTCGGCAAGGCGTATGAACGAGGCAGCTAACCGAACGCATCGAAACCTGCGTTATACTTGAGGAGGTGATGTTTTCCCGAACAATGCTATGAGTCTTGTTTATGACGGGTCAATCGATGGTCGATTGACCACCAATGCGGGCCGCTGTTGATCCACATTCTGTGGATTGCCACATTCTGTGGATTGCCACATTCTGTGGATTGCCACATTCTGTGGATTGCCCACATCACGTGGTTGAAAAACGGTGGAGAAAGATTCTCATGTGGAAACCAATAGGTTCAATGGAGAGGAAGATAATGAAACGCTATGCATGGCTTGCTTTGTTGTTGATCTTCGCGATGGCTATTGTGGCCTGTGGCGGGGGAACGCAGCCAACGACCGAAACGGGCGGGGAAGCCGCGCCCACCGAGGCAACGACCGAAGATACCCCCGTCGAAGAGGCCAGCGGCCCGTTCCGGGTGGCTGTGGTCATGCCCAGCGCCATCAATGACCTGGCTTTCAGCCAGAGCATGTATGACACGCTGGTCGCTATCCAAAACGAGATGGGTGCGGAGAACTTTGAGTTCGCTTATTCCGACAACATGTTCGTTGTGGACGATGCGGCGACGGCGCTGCGCGACTACGCCAGCCAGGGTTACGATCTGGTTTTGGCCCACGGCTCGCAATACGGCAGTTCGCTGCAGGAGATCGCCCCCGACTTCCCCGACACGAGTTTTGCCTGGGGCACGACGGTCGACACCTTCGGCATCCCCAACATCTACGCCTATGAGGCACGTTCGGAAGAGGGCGGGTTTGTCAACGGCGTTCTCGCCGCTACCCTGTCATCCAGCAATATGATCGGCGTCGTCGGCCCAATCGAAACGGGTGACGCCAAATTGTATGTTGATGGCTTTACCGCCGGCGCCAAGTCGGTCAATCCCGACATTACCGTCAACGTCAACTATATCGGTTCCTTCAGCGACGTCGCCCTGGCGTCTGCGGCGGCCACTACTCTGATCGAGGCAGGCGCCGATGCTATGACCGGCACGGCCCAGATGGTTGTCGGCGCGATCGGTGAGGCTGAGAAGAGGGGTGTCCCGTGGTTCGGCACGCAATCGAGCCAGACCTCGCTGGCCCCTGATATCGTCGTCGCCAACCAGATTTATGACTGGACGGGCGTCGTGAACACGATTATCGACAACGTGAAGAATGGTGAGCTGGGCGGCACGTCCTTTGCTCTGACGCTGGAGAACGGCGGTCTGGTGATGGACTACAATCCTGACTTCGCGTTACCGGCCGAAGCCAAGGCCGCGGCCGACGCGGCGGCGGCAGCTATTGCCGCGGGTACGCTGTCGGTGTTCGGCGGCGAGACAGCCGCTCCGGCCGAGGAGACAGCCGCGGGTGAGCCTATCACCTTTGGCGTGATCTTGGTCGGCCCGCGCAATGATCATGGCTGGAGCCAGGCACACGCGGACGGTGGCCAATTCGTCCTCGATAATCTGCCCGGTTCGGAAATGATCCTCTTCGAGTCGATGAACGCGGCCGACAAACCGGAAGCGACTGTGGAAGGCGTCGTCGACGACATGGTAGCCGCCGGCGCGACGCTCATTTTCACGACTTCCGATGAGTTCGAGGAAGATACGCTCAGCGCGGCTGAGAAATATCCTGACGTCACCTTCATTGCTATCTCGGGCGACGATGTCAAGACCGGCGAAGCGCCGCCCAATCTGGGCAACGTCATGGGCCGTATGGAAGATATGAAGGCCATCGCCGGTTGTGCGGCCGCTCTGGCTACCCAGACCGGTAATATCGGCTACGTTGGCCCGCTGATTAACTTTGAGACCCGTCGACTGACGGCGGCTGCCTATCTGGGCGCGAAATATTGCTACGAGAACTATCGTGGTGAGGATGCCGCCAATATGGGCTTCGCGGTCAACTGGATTGGGTTCTGGTTCAATATTCCCGGCGTCACGCTGGACCCGACCGAAGTGGTGACCAACTTCATCGATACGGGAACGGATGTAATCCTCAGCGGTATTGACACCACGGAAGTGATTGACATCACCGGGCAGCGAGGAGCGCAGGGCGCTGCTGCTCTGGCTATCCCCTATGACTACCTGTCGGCGTGCGACAACGCGCCGGAGGTCTGCCTGGGCGTACCGTTCTTTAGTTGGGGTCCGTCCTATCTCGACATCGTCACGGCCGTATCGAACGGCACCTGGGAGCAGTCCTGGGATTGGCTGCCGGCCGACTGGGACAACCTGGGCGACCCGGCGCTAACGAACGTTGGTTGGGTCGACGGCCCGGCCCTGACCGATGAGATGAAGGCCCAGCTTGACGAGTTCATCGCCGGCCTGGCCAGCGGTGAGATCAACGTATGGACCGGCCCGATCAACCTGCAGGACGGCTCACCCTACATCGCCGAAGGCGCGGTCGCGACCGACGATGAGATCTGGTACTTGCCGCAACTGCTTGAGGGTATGACAGGCTCCAGTAATTAATCAGAAGTAGTATAAGCAGTATCCGGTATCCAGTCCGGAAGAGAAGACTGGATACCGGATACTAGTATTGGTGACATTGCACTGATAATGATTCACACCCTAGCCCAATGACCTGAGGCTCAAATGACCACAGAACTCCTCCCTTCCGGCACTCGCCGCATAGACCGTATGGAGATGTGCGGTATTACCAAGCGTTTTCCAGGCGTGTTGGCCAATAATCGTGTTGATTTCGACGTGCTCTCCGGCGAAGTCCACGCCCTGCTGGGCGAGAACGGCGCGGGGAAAAGCACGCTGATGAAGATCCTCTACGGCCTCCAGCCGCCGGATGAAGGGGAGATTCGGCTGAATGGGGAAACGGTGACCATTCATTCCCCGGCCGATGCCATTTCCTTGGGTATCGGCATGATCCATCAGCATTTCATGCTCGTGCCGACGCTGACGGTTACTGAGAATGTGGCCCTCGGCCTTAAGTCGTCACGTGGGATTCGCACTGATCTGGACAAGGTGGAAGCGCGCATCAACGAGCTGGCCGAACTGTACGGGTTACGCGTCGATCCCGACGCGCTGGTGTGGCAATTGTCGGTTGGGCAGCAGCAGCGGGTGGAGATCCTGAAGGCGCTCTATCGCGGCGCGGCCTTGCTTATCCTCGATGAACCGACGGCCGTGCTGACGCCGCAGGAAGTGGACGAGTTTTTTCTGACGCTGGAGCAAATGAAGAAAGACGGTCATGCCTTGATCTTCATTTCCCACAAGCTGCACGAGGTGATCCAGTTATGCAACCGGATTACGGTCTTGCGCGACGGCCACGTCATCGGCACCCGCCCGACGGCGGGCGTGACCAAGCACCAATTGGCCGAGATGATGGTCGGCCGTCCGGTGGGCATGCAGCCAACCAAGTCGCCGATAAACCTGGGCGACGTGCGCCTCAGCCTGCGCGACGTGGAATCTTTGAGTGATCGTGGGGTGCCGGCTTTGCGGGGCGTGTCGCTGGATCTGCGCGGCGGGGAGATCGTTGGGTTGGCGGGCGTGTCGGGCAACGGCCAGCGCGAACTGGCCGAGGTGGTTGCCGGGCTGCGGCCGCTGACCGGCGGGACGATTTCCGTGGGTGATCGTTCCATCGCCGGGGCGTCGCCTCGCGCTATTATGGATCGGGGTCTTTCCTACATCCCGGAAGAGCGCATGCGCGACGGCATGATCCGCGACTTCACGGTTTCGGAGAACCTAATCTTGCGAGAATTCGACAAGTCGCCGTTTGCTCGGGCCGGTTTCCTGAACCCCGGAGCTATCAAGCGGAATTCGACGGAACTGGTCAGCAAGTTTAACGTCAAGACGCCGACGCTGGAAACGCCGGTCAAGAACCTGTCCGGTGGTAATATCCAGAAGCTGGTGCTGGCGCGGGAGCTATCGCGCAAGCCTCAGGCCATCGTTGCCGCCCAGCCGACGCGCGGTCTGGACATCGGCGCGACGGAGTACGTTCATGCCCAGTTGCTCGCCCAGCGCGATCTGGGCACGGCGACGCTGCTCATCTCCGAGGACCTGGACGAAATCCTGGCTCTCTCCGATCGCATTCTGGTGATCTTCCACGGACAGATCATGGGTGACGTGCCGCGGGCCGAGGCGACGGCCGAGAAGCTGGGCCTGATGATGGCCGGGGAATCGCACCAGCCCGAAGAGCCGGCGGTTGCCTGATTGGGGCACGGCTTGTGATCGCCGGTCAGGCTCCCGGCGTTGGGTCCGGACGGCGCTTGCCGCGGCCGGACAACCACAGAAGCAACAACACGATAGCGGCGATCAGGATGATCCCGCCTATGCGCTTCTCGCGATCGTCCATGCCGGTCGGTTCGGTGGCGGCGATCCATTCAAACGTTTCCCGCATGCCGGCCTGGATGGGGCGCGGCCGCCATCCCAACTCCGCTCGCGCCTTGTCTGAGCGACCGGCGTAAGATGTGCCCAGCGAGCCGAACAACGTCCCGCTGAAGGCCTGGGGCAGGGATAGGGCCGGTTGGGCACGGTTGGCGACGGGGGCCAGCCCGCGCGCAAATCGCGCCGGAATGCGAGCCGCCGGTCGCGCCTTGCCCGTCAGTTGCGCCCAGAAATCCACCATCTCACCCAGCGGTACAGCCGGCCCGGCCAGTATGTAGCTTTGGCCGGTACGGCCTTTCTCGGCGGCCAGGATGTGGCCGTCGGCGATATCGTCCACGTAGGCGTAGGTGAGGACCGTCTCGGGGCCAGGCAGGATAGGCAGCATCCCACGATAGAACAGGCGCATCATCTCGCCTATCACGCTGCTGTCGCCGGGGCCGTAGACGCCACCCGGCATGACGATGATGATCGGCGCACCCTGAGCCATGAGCGGCTCGGCCACTTCGTAGTGGGCCAGCCATTTTGTGCGATCATATTCGGAGAGGAACGGCCCCCCGGCGTAATAGGTCTCGTCCGGTACCTCGCCCCGTGTGTCGCCAAATACGGCTACGGTGCTCGTGTAGACGATGCGCGGGATGTCCAGCTCTACAGCCAGCTCCAGGACGTTGCGCGTGCCGCCGACGTTGACGGATTCCGCCCGGGCCAGAGCTTCTTGCGTGAACTGGTAGATGGCGGCGATGTGGAAGACGACATCGCTGCCGCGCATCCCTTCGCGCATGGACTCCCGGTCGGTGACGTCGCCGGGGATCACGGCCGCTCCCATTGCGCGAAGCATCGCCCCACCGCTCTCCGAGCGCGCCAAGGCGCTGACCGAATAGCCGCGCTCGATCAATTTCCGCACAACCGTCCGGCCGATGAATCCCGTCCCACCGGTGACAAATGCTTTCATACCGCTACCTCCGATATCATGCCGCAGAATTATATCCGCGAATAGGCGAGATGGTGAATGGAGCGCATAATCTGATATAGTTAGGAAGCTGATTGGACGTTAATTTTGTTGTAAGGTTGTTGCCCTATAGTTATCACGGTGGTTAAGTCGGACAGGTCCGTCACGGCAAGATCGAGTCCCTGATCACCTCTCATCATGGACGATTCAGTTACCGAGATCATCCATACCCGGCAAGCCCGGGCTTCGCGCATCATCACGATTGCGATGATTGTTCTGGTCATTCTCCAGGCGGCGATCTTCCTGTTGCTGTTTGCCGTCTTTGGCCGGCAGAGCGTCATGGAGTGGTTGCTGGAATTGGTGCTGGCGATCCTGTTCACATTGCTGATGGGCGCTATCGCACTCTATATCGTGGGGCAGGCGCGGCTGACTGTCGTGCGCGATATAACTTTGGCCGTGGGGCAGGAAATGCGCGAGTTGAAATCGGCCAATGACCGGGCCCAATCGCTGCAACGTATGGCCTCGACCCTCAGCGCAACCCTGAGCTTCGAACGGGTGGTGGAGCAATCGCTGGACGTGTGCAGCCTTGCTCTGGAAGAGATGGGGGTCCCGCGCGATTCGTTGGTAGGCGCTGTGTTTTTGTATGAGGGCGGTGTGTTGCGGCCGATCGCACGTCGCCGCTTCCTGGGCGATGACGGCGAGCAAGTGATCGCCGGCAAACAGGGCGTGGT
>JRYI01000593.1_pt1 | contig 20442 bp, 20 predicted proteins | sample 235361 | NCBI WGS metagenome assembly JRYI01 (sample SAMN03074212, study PRJNA261471) | activated sludge metagenome | biome: Common Effluent Treatment Plant; feature: Wastewater; material: Activated sludge; isolation source: activated biomass in a lab-scale reactor treating industrial wastewater at...
CTTCCACCGCGGCCCGCAGCGCTGCGACGGTCACCCGCGCCGGATCGAAGCGCACCTTCGCCTCCGCGGCTTCGAGCGACACCTCTGCCTCCGTCACTCCCGGCAGGGCCTGCAGCGCGCCGGNNCGCCGGCCATCGCCGCCGCGCCGCGCCCGCCACTCAGCGCCGGGGCTTCCAGCGCTTGAGCAGCAGTGAATTGCTCACCACCGACACCGAGCTCATCGCCATCGCCGCACCGGCGATCACCGGATTCAGCATCCCGGCGGCCGCGAGCGGGATGCCGAGCACGTTGTAGATGAAGGCGAAGAACAGATTCTGGCGGATCTTCGACAGCGTCGCGCGCGACAGCTCGATCGCGTCGACCACGCCGAGCAGGCTGTTGCGCACCAGGGTGATGTCGGCCGCCTGGACCGCCACGTCGGCGCCGACCCCGATCGCGAAGGACACGTCGGCCGCCGCGAGCGCGGGCGCATCGTTGATGCCGTCGCCCGCCATGCCGACCCGCACGCCGCCGGCACCCAGCTCGCGCACCGCGGCGGCCTTGTCGCCCGGCAGCACGCCCGCGCGCCACTCCGCAACGCCGGTCTGGGCGGCGATCGCCGCGGCCGTCGCCGGATGGTCGCCGGTGAGCATGCCGACGCGGATGCCGCGCGCGCGCAGGCGGCGCACCGCCTCGGCCGAATCCGCGCGCACCCGGTCGGCGACCGCGATCAGGCCGGCGAAGCGGCCGTCTACCGCCACCGCCACCAGGGTCTTGCCCGCTGAGGCGAGCGTCGCCACCGCGCCCCCATCGACCGCGATATCGCGTTCGGCGAGGAAGGCGGGCGAACCGACCAGGACCTCCCGCCCCGCCTCGCCCACGCGCCCCTCGAGACCCTTGCCGCCCACCGCGCGCGCCTGCCCCGCAGCGGCAACGCGCCCGCCCTCTTCCCGCGCCGCAGCCACCACCGCCTGGCCGATGGGGTGGGCGCTGCCCTGCTCGAGCGCCGCCGCCAGCGCCAGCAGCTCGCTGCGCGCCCAGCCCGCGGCCGGCACGACGTCGGTCACCGCCGGCCGGCCCTCGGTCAGGGTGCCGGTCTTGTCCAGCGCCAGCACCTGAAGCCGCTCGGCGAGTTCCAGCGCTTCGGCGTTTTTCACCAGCATGCCGGCGCGCGCGCCCTGGCCGGTGCCGACCATGATCGCGGTCGGCGTCGCCAGCCCGAGCGCGCACGGGCAGGCGATCACCAGGACCGCGACCGCATTGATCAGCGCCTGCTGGAAATCGCCCGACCACAGCCACCAGCCGGCCAGCGTCAGCGCCGCGATCACCACCACCACCGGCACGAACACCGCGGCGATGCGGTCCGCGAGCCGCTGCACCGGCGCCTTCGAGCCCTGCGCCTGCTCGACCAGGCGGATGATCCCCGCCAGCAGCGTGCTCGCCCCGACGCCGGTCGCGCGGCAGCGCAGCAGGCCCTCGCCGTTGATCGTGGCCGCATAGACCGGGTCGCCCGCACGCTTGTCGACCGGCAGGCTCTCGCCCGTGAGCATGGCCTCGTCGAGCGCCGACTCGCCGGCCTCGACGCGGCCGTCGACCGGCACCGCATCGCCAGGACGCAGCACGAAGGCGTCGCCCGGGCGCAACGCCTCGACCGGCACCTCGACCAGCTCGCCGCCGCGCTCGACGCGCGCCATGCGCGGTTGCAGGCGCAGCAGGGCGTCCAGCGCCGCGGTGGTGCGCGCCTTCGCCCTCGCCTCGAGCAGCTTGCCGAGCAAGATCAGGGTGATGATCATCGCCGAGGCCTCGAAATACACATGCAGGTCGTGGCGGCCGGCGAGCGTCACCACCAGGCTGTAGCCGTAGGCCATCGAGGTGCCGAGCGCCACCAGCACGTCCATGTTGGCGCCGCCCCCGCGCAAAGAGGCCCAGGCGCCGCGATAGAAGCGCGCGCCGAGCCAGAACTGCACCGGCGTCGCCAGCAGCAGCTGCAGCCAGCGCGGCACGAGGTCGTGGTGCCCCTCCGCAGCCCATCCCGCGCCGAACATCGCCGGCATCTGCGCCGCCAGCGGCAGCGTCAGCAGCGCCGCGATCCAGAAATGGCGCAGTTCGCGGCGCCACTCCTGCGCGTGCCTTGCGCGCGCCTCCTCGCGGGCACGCGACGACGCCTCGATCGCGCGGAAACCCGCACGCTCGACCGCCGCCGCGGCCGCGTCCACGCTCACGGCTCCGGGCGCGAACCGCAGGGTGGCGCGCTCGGTGGCGAGGTTGACGCTGGCCTCGACGCCGGGCAGGCGGTTGAGCACTTTCTCGAGCCGGATCGAGCAGGCGGCGCAGGTCATCCCCTCGATCGCGAGCTCGAGCGTGTCCTGCCCATCCTGCCCGCGGCTGTCCGAATCCTTGTCGTGCATGGTCGCCCCCTTGCGGGAATCCTGAGTTCCGCGCAGTGTAAACCCCGTACTCGAGTACGGAGTCAACACATGGACAGGGAAGCAGCCGGCGAATTCACCATTGGCGCACTCGCACGACGAGCCGGGGTCGGGGTGGAGACGGTGCGCTATTACCAGCGCCGCGGATTGCTCGGCGAGCCGCCGCGCACGCGCGGCGCCTACCGGGTCTACGGCGAAGCCGAACTTGCCCGCCTGCGGGCGATCCGTCGCGCCCAGCAACTCGGGTTTTCACTGGAGGAGATCGACGGCCTGCTCGCCCTCAACGCCGATACCGACCGCGAGCACGCGCGCGAGGCGGCGCAGGCCAAGATCGCGCTGATCGACGCCCGCATCCGCCAGCTGCAGGAAATGCGCGATGGGCTCGTCGAGCTGGTGGATTGCTGTCGCCACACCAGCGCGCCAACGCCCTGCCCGATCCTGAGGGCGCTCTCGAGCGACTAGCGCGCCGGCCGGGCGAGCGCGCCGTTCAGGTCACGCACAGGACCCCGTTCCACAGCTGGCCGCCCAGGGTCGGCGCGTGGTAGAGGCCGAACAGGCCGAAGCCGAGCACCAGCAGGCCGGAGGCGAAGCGCACCTTGCCGTTGCGGGTGAGGTCGCGGAAGCGCTTGAACAGCATGCCCGCGAGCATCAGATTGGGCAGGGTGCCGAGGCCGAAGGCGAGCATCAGACCCGCCCCGCGGGTGGCGGAGCCTGTCACCAGCGCGGTCGCCAGCACCGAATACACCAGTCCGCAAGGCAGGAAGCCCCACAACAGGCCGAGCGGCAGGGCCTGCTTGACCGAGCGCGCCGGCAGGAAGCGGCGGGTGGCCGGCTGGATCCGACGCCACAGATGATGGCCAGCGCGCTCGATCGGCGCGAGCAGCCGGGTGAAGCCGGTGAGGTAGAGCCCGAGCGCAACCAGCATGAGGTTCGCCAGCACGTACAGGGTCATCTGCACCGGCAGCATGCCGTCGTAGAGCATGCCGACCGAGCCGATCGCGCCGAGCAGGCCGCCGAGCACGGTGTAGGTGGTGATGCGGCCGAGGTTGTACGAGAGATGGATCGGCCACTGACGCCGGCTGGCGCCGGCGGGATGGACCTGCACGCTGAGCGCGCCGACGATGCCGCCGCACATCGACACGCAGTGCGTGCCGCCGAGCAGCCCGATCAGGAAGACGGCGAGGTAGCCGGTTTCGAACATCGCGATTCCATGGCCGCGAGGCCGATTGAGGAGCCCCTCATTCTACGCTGCACCGCAATACGATGCAGCCGCCTCGCTCAGATCACCCGCGAGTAGCGGGCGCGCTCGCGGTCGGACCGCAGGTAGCGGTCGAACACCATCGCGATGCCACGGACGAGCAGGCGTCCGGCGGGCTGCACGCTGATCCAGTCGCCCTCGATCTTCACCAGCCCGGCGGCCTGCATCTCCTCGAGGTCGGCGAGCTCGGCGGCGAAGTATTCGCGGAAGTCGATCAGGTGGGCGATCTCGAACGATTGCATCGACAGCTCGAAATGGCACATCAGCGCCTGGATCACCGCGCGCCGCAGCAGGTCGTCGGGCGTGAGTTCGATCCCGCGCAGCACCGGCAGCTCGTCGCGATCGAGGGCATCGTAGTACTCGTCGAGGGTCTTCACGTTCTGCGCGTAAATCGGCCCGATCTTGGCGATCGCGGACACGCCGAAGGACAGCATGTCGCACTCCGCATGGGTCGAATAGCCCTGGAAGTTGCGGTGCAGCCGGCCCTGGCGCTGGGCGATCGTGAGCTCGTCGTCGGGCTTCGCGAAGTGGTCCATGCCGATGTAGACGTAGCCGGCCTCGGTCAGGCGGCGGATGCCGAGCTGCAGCAACTGCAGCTTGGTGTCGGCGCTCGGCATGTCATTGACCGAGATCCGGCGCTGCGGCTTGAACAGCCCGGGCAGGTGGGCGTAGCTGTAGAGCGAGATGCGGTCGGGCGAGATCTCGAGCACCTGCTCGAGGGTGCGGTTGAAGCTGATCACGTTCTGCCGGGGCAGGCCGTAGATCAGGTCGAGGCTGACCGACTTGAAGCCGTTGGCACGCGCGGCGTCGATGACGAGCTTGGTTTCGTCATAGCTCTGGATGCGGTTGACCGCCCGCTGCACGTCCTCGGCGAAGTCCTGGACGCCGACGCTCATGCGGTTGAAGCCCAGCTGGGCGAGCAGCTCGACCGTCTCGAAATCGACCTTGCGCGGATCGACCTCGATCGAATATTCGCCGTTGGGCACCAGGCTGAAGTGCTCCCGCACCGAATCCATCAGCTCGCGCATCTCGTCGTGCGAGAGGAAGGTGGGCGTGCCGCCCCCCAGGTGGAGCTGGGTCACTTGCCGGCTCCCCTCCAGGCAGGCCGCCTGCATCGCGATCTCTTTCGCAAGATATTTCAGGTACTTGGCCGATCGCCCATGGTCCTTCGTGATGATCTTGTTGCAGGCGCAGTAGTAGCAGATCGTGTTACAGAAGGGGATGTGGAAGTATAATGAAAGCGGTTTGCTCACGCCTCCAACGGACCTGTTGGCAAGCCAGTGCTTCAACGCATCCGCGTTGAAGGCCTCGACGAAGCGGTCTGCCGTCGGATACGACGTGTAGCGCGGCCCGTTGATGTCGAAGCGGCGGATGAGCTGCGGGTCGAAGATGAGATCGGTCTGGCTGGTCATGGTCGTGAGGCGGTTACGTGTGCCGAACAATGGCAGATCGACTTATCGATGTGGTTGACATGGATCAACGGCGCCCCCCTGCGGCCCGGATCGCAACGAACGGACAAGGGAGCGAGAGTGACGTGCAAATGAAGGTGACGGTGCCCATCACGGTGAACGGTCTCAAGTCCGCTTGTTCACAGTGTAACCTGCTGGAGCTGTGCCTGCCTTTCGGCATGCCCGAGCATGAGCTCAACCGCCTCGACGACCTCGTCGGCGCGCGTCGCAAGATCAAACGCCAGCAGAACCTCTACCGCGCCGGGGACCCCTTCGAGGCGATCTACGCGATTCGCGCCGGCTCGTTCAAGACCGACGTGCTGCTCGAGGACGGACGCGAGCAGGTCACCGGTTTCCAGATGACGGGCGAGATCCTCGGCCTGGACGGCATCAGCACCGAAAATCACTCCTGCAATGCGGTCGCGCTCGAGGACAGCGAGGTGTGCGTGATCGCCTATTCTCGGCTCGAGGAATTGTCGCGCGAGGTCGAGGGCCTGCAGCACCAGTTCCACAAGGTCATGAGCCGCGAGATCGTCCGCGACCATGGCGTGATGATGCTGCTCGGTTCCATGCGCGCCGAGGAGCGGCTTGCCGCCTTCCTGCTCAACCTCTCGCAGCGCTTTACCGCGCGCGGCTTCTCCGCCGCCGAGTTCAACCTGCGCATGACCCGCGAGGAGATCGGCTCCTACCTCGGCCTCAAGCTCGAGACGGTGTCGCGCGCCTTCTCCCGCTTCCAGGACGAAGGCATCGTCACCGTGCAGCAGAAGCACATCCGCATCCTCGACCCCGCCCGACTGAAGAAGATCCTCCAGCACCAGGCGGGCGGGCGCTGAGCGCGGCGCAGGCGCTCAGAACGGACCGAAAAAGCCGGCGACGTCCTTGGTCAGCGCGACCGACACGATCCACGCATACGTGAGGACGGCCGCCGCGAAGGCGGCGAGCCGCACTCCCGGCGTCCGCCCCCGCTTCAGCGCGACGGTGCCGAGCAGGATGTAGGCGATCAGGCCGAGGACCTTCGCCGTGACCCAGCCGGCCGCGAAGGGATACTGGCCGATCATCACCGCGAGCGCGATCGCGCTGCCCAGCAGGAAGGTGTCGACCACGTGCGGCAGCACCCGCGTGAGGCGGTGGCGCAGCAGCGCGCTGCCGCTCAGCATCCACAAGCCGCGCAGCAGGAATCCGGCCGCGCTGAGAACGACACAGGTGACGTGAAGGTGCTTGATCGCGAAGTACATGGAGTGAGCCGTCCGCGCGCGGCGCCCCGCCGTCGGGGTCGATGCGCCGCAGCGCGCTAGAATCGATGCCAGTCAAGAAACTCAGGAGCGAATCCCAGATGCCAGCGCAAAACGCCGATATCCACTCCCTGGTGCGGAGGATACCGCTTTTCAGCGAGCTCACCGACAGCGACATCGAGCGCGTCACCCGCTATGCGCGCGAGCGCGCCCTGGCGCGCGGCGAGGTCCTGTTCCAGCGCGGCGACCAGCCGCACGGTTTCTATTTCGTCATCAGCGGCCAGATCAAGCTCGCCTTCTCCTCGCCGCAGGGCACGGAGAAGGTGGTGGAGATCGTCGGCCCGATGCAGAGCTTCGGCGAGGCGGTGCTGTTCCTCGAGCACCCCTACCCGGTGTTCGCCGAGGCGCTCGCCGAGACCCGCCTCCTGCACATCGGCCAGGCGATCGTCACCGAGCTGATCGAACAGGATCCGAGCTTCGCCAAGAAGCTGCTCGCGGGCATGGCGATCCGGCTGCACGGCCTGGTGCAGGATGTCGAGACCTACTCCTTGCGCTCGAGCACCCAGCGTGTCATCGGCTACCTGCTGCAGCAGGCCGACCGCGACACCCCTTGCGACATCGCGCTGCCCACCAGCAAGCAGGTGATCGCCTCGCGCCTGAACCTGTCGCCCGAAACCCTGTCGCGCATCTTCCACGACCTCTCCGAGAACGGCCTCATCACGGTGCACGGCAAGCGCATCACCCTGCACGATCCGGTGCGCCTGTCCCGCCACCAGGGCTGAAGCGCGCGGCTTGACCGTCAGGCCAGCCGCCAGGGTTTGCCGGCGACCGCCACCTGAACCGAGCGCCAGCCGAGCCGCGCAGTCACCGTCTGCGCGAAGATCGCTGCTGTTTCCGCCTCGCCATGGTTCACAAAGGTGTGTTGCGGCGCCGGCTGGATATGCTGCATCCAGTCCAGCAGCGCCGCCTGGTCCGCATGAGCCGAGAGCCCGCCGAGGGTGTGGATCGAGGCGCGTACCGGAAGCCGCGTGCCGAACAGGGTGACCTGCCGCGCACCATCCACCAGCCGGCGCCCGAGGGTACCCGCCGCCTGGAAGCCGACGATGACGATCGCGTTCTGCGGCCGGTCGATGTTGTGCCGCAGGTGGTGCTTGATGCGTCCCGCATCGCACATGCCGCTCGCGGAGATGATCACCAGGCCTTCACGCTGCTCGTTGAGGGCGATCGACTCCTCCACGTCCGCCACCAGCCTGAGCTTGAAGCGGTCGGCGCCGGCCATGAACCAGCGGTAGAGTTCGCGCGTTTCCTCGTCCCACAGCCCCTCGAAACGGGTGGTCAGCTCGGTCACTGCCGTCGCCATCGGGGAATCGACGACGACCTCGAGGCGTTCGACCCGCCGGTCGCGCACCAGCTCGGCGAGCAGGAACAGCATTTCCTGCGTGCGACCGACCGCGAAAGCCGGGATGATCACGTTCCCGCGACGGCGAAGCAGGGTGTCGTTGAGGATGCCGACCAACTCGTCGCAGGTCTGGTCGAGCGGACGGTGCAGCCGGTTGCCATAGGTCGACTCGATGCACAGCACGTCCGCCCGATCGACCCGCACCGGGTCGCGCAGCACCGGGCGCATGGGTTGTCCGAGATCGCCCGAAAAAACGAGTCGGCGCTCCGCGCCTCCGGCATCGACATCGATCTCGATGATCGCCGAGCCGAGGATGTGCCCCGCATCATGGAAGCGGCAGCGGATCCCCGCGCCAGGCTGGACCGTCTCGTCATAGGCGACCGATCGCAGCCTCGCCAGACTGGCGCGCGCCTGCTCGACGGTGTAGAGCGGCACCGTGCTCCAGCCGCGCCGGCTGCGGCGCGCTCGCGCCTGCCGGTTCGCCCACTCCGCCTCCTTCTCCTGGATGAAGCCGGAATCGACCAGCATCACGCCCAGGAGGGCGACGGTGGCTTCGGTCGCGTAGATCGGGCCACGATAGCCGAGGGCGACGAGCCGCGGAATCAGGCCGGAATGGTCGAGGTGGGCATGGGTGAGGAGCACGAAATCGATCTCGCCGAGATCGAAGTCGAACGCGCGAAAATTCTTCGCGTCGGCCTCGCGCCCGCCCTGGAACATGCCGCAATCCACCAGAAAGCTGCCGCGGTCGTGATCGACCCGGGTGCACGAACCGGTGACCTCGCCTGCCGCGCCGAGGAATGTGATTCGCATGGCACGCCCTCCGCGATGGGAATGTCCTCTTATCCTCCCAATGCTTGACTGCGGTCAAGCCCGAAGCGGCGCCGGTCGTCGCTATAATGAATCACGATCCTACTGCGCACCGGAGACACGCCATGTTCAAGCACTTCCTCGTACCCACCGACGGCTCCGACCTTTCCGAGGGGACGGTTGCCAGGGCCGTCTCGCTGGCCAAGGAAACCGGGGCCCGCATCACCTTCTTCTATGCCCAGCCCGACTTCCCGATGCCCATCTACGGCGAGGGTGCGCTGATCGACCCCACCACGCCCGAGCAGTTCGCCAAATCGGCGGCGGCAGAGTCCGAACGCATCCTCGGCAAGGCCAAGGACATGGCGAACGCCGAAGGGGTGAATGCGGACACCGACAGCGTGGTCAGCGAGGTCCCCTACGAGGCGATCATCGATGCCGCCGACCGCCACGGTTGCGATCTCATTTTCATGGCCTCGCACGGCCGCCGCGGCATCGCCGGGCTGCTGCTGGGCAGCGAGACGCAGAAGGTGCTGACCCACAGCAAGACGCCGGTGCTGGTGTACCGCTGACCGCCGCACGCAGCGCAAGAGCGACGACGGCCCCTTCCGGGGCCGTCGTCGCTTGCGGAGATTTCAGCCGCGCCGGTTGATCTCGTCCGCCGGGCGCTGCAGAAAGATGGTGCTGAGACTGGACGCGGCGCACACCAGCCAGAACCCCAGGAAGCCGATCGAATAGGTCGCGATGCGGCTGTAATGCACCGGCTCGCCGAACAGGTAGAGTTCCTGCGGGTCGACCACGGTGAAGAAAACGGCTTCCGCCACCGCCGCGATCAGAAAGGACGGCCAGAGCACCAGGATCCACTTACGCATTGCCTCACTCCTCTCACTGATTCGCGTGAACCTGCCGAGAAGGCCAGATCCGCACAATTCCCGATCAGGAACCCGAATAATCGATGCGAATGTCCGACTCCGCCGGGAGATAGGCGGCGCCGTTCATTCGCCAGCTTCGCGCCGCGTCCTCGAGCTGGAACAACCAGCGCCCGGTCGACAAGGGCGCCAGCCTCGCCTCGAAAACGCCGTCGCGCCCGGTCAGCCGTACGACCTGATCGAAGCCATCGCGCGTCGGGTGAATCACCGTCAGCACCAGATCCTGCGGCAAGGACGCGGGCTCGGCCGCGGAAAGATCGATGCGCACCGACTCGCTGCGCACCTGCAGCCGCGCGACGAGGCCGAGTTCGCGGGCATGCTCGGCACGGCCGATCGTCTGCACGATCGCCCTGCCCTCCTTCTGGTAGTCGTCGACCACCATCCCGTCGAAGGTCCGCACGGCGATCACCAGGGTGATGATGCCGGCGACGACGGCGATCGCCGGGAAAAGCATGAGGAACCACGGCCAGCCGTGCTTGTACCAGGGCTTCGTGTCTCGGTCGGTCAAGGTTGTACTCATCTCAGCGCGGGAAAAGGAAAGTGGTTTCTTCACGCAGCGACAACGAGGGATCGTCGTCGGCGCGCACTTCGAACTCGACCGGGTTCGCCCCCGGCTTGCCCGAATCGTAGGGCACGAGCACCCGCAGGGTGACCGACTGCGTCGCCGCCGGGCCGATCTCGATCAGGTTCTCGCCGTCCACCTTGATGCCCGGCAGGCCGGACACGGAGAAGTGGAAGCTGCGCGGCTGCTCGCTCATGTTCATGACCTGCAGGCTATACACGTTCTCGATCATCCCGTCTTCGACCTCGCGCGCGAGCGAGGTGCGGTCGCGGATGACGTCGACACGCAGCGGCTCGCGGGTGGCGAGCCCCCAGACGAAGCCCGCACAGAGGAGCGCGAGGATCGTGCCGTAGATCAGGGTGCGCGGTCGCAGCACATGGCCGAGGATGTCCTTGGCACCCCAGTGCTTCTTGATCGCATTCTCGGTCGAATAGCGAATCAGCCCGCGGGGGTAGTTCATCCTGTCCATCACCTGGTCGCAGGCGTCGATGCACGCGGCACAGCCGATGCACTCGTACTGCAAACCGTCGCGGATGTCGATTCCGGTCGGACAGACCTGGACGCAGATGCCGCAGTCTATGCAGTCGCCCTTGTTGACCGAGCGCGGGTCGATGCCCTTCTTGCGTGCGCCGCGCGGCTCGCCGCGCTCCTCGTCATAGGTGATGACCAGGGTGTCGGGATCGAACATCACCCCCTGAAAGCGCGCGTAGGGGCACATGTACTTGCACACCTGCTCGCGCATCACGCCCGCGAACAGATAGGTGAAGCCGCCATAGAAGAGGATCCAGAACAGTTCCCACGGTCCGAAGCTGAACGTCCTCGCCGCCTCCAGCAACTCCTCGAGCGGGGAGAAGTAGGCGACGAAGGTGAAGCCGGTCCACAGCGCGACCACGGCCCAGGCGAAGAATTTCAGGCCCCGCCGTGCCGCCTTCTCGCCGCTCATCGGCGCCTGATCCAGCTTCTGGCGCTTGACGTGGTCGCCCTCGATCTTGCGCTCTATCCACATGAAGATCTCGGTGTAGACCGTCTGAGGGCAGGCGTAGCCGCACCACAGGCGACCGGCGATCGCGGTGAAGAAGAACAGCGCGTAGGCGGAGATGATCAGCAGCAGGGCGAGGAAGATGACGTCCTGCGGCCAGAACACCCAGCCGAAAATATAGAACTTGCGTTCGACGAGATGCAGGAGAACGGCCTGGCGGTCGTTCCACTGCAACCACGGGAGACCGTAGAAGACGATCTGGGTGATCCAGACCAGCGCCCAGCGCCAGTTGTCGAAGAGTCCGCTGACCGCGCGCACGTAGAGCTTGCGACGCGATGCGTAGAGGGTGTCCTGAGAGGAGGTGCCGGCGTTTGCCGCTTGCGGCTTCGAGGATGTGTCGCTCATGTCAACTATGCCTGTCCATTCTTGTAGTTATCTTCAAATGGAAGCCCGGGAGGCCCCCCTCCTCCCGGGCATGATCCTGCGATGCGACAGTCGTCTTGCTTACTTCTTCGGCAGGCTCAGCACGTAGGCGGCCAGCAGGTGGACCTTGTCCTCGCCGAGGAACTCGCCGAAGGCCGGCATCTGGTTGGTGCGGCCGTGGGTCACGGTCTCGATGATCGCCGCCTCGCTCGACCCGTAGAGCCAGCTCTTGTTGGTCAGGTTGGGCGCACCCATCATCGGGTTGCCGGTCCCGTCGGCGCCGTGGCAGGCCACGCACTGCTGCGCGAACAACTCGCCGCCGCGCTGCGCGCGCAGGGAATCATGGGCGAGACCCGACAGCGACCGCACATAGTTGGCGACGTCCTTCACGCCGTCTGCGCCGAGCACCTGGCCGAAGGGCGTCATCACACCCATGCGGCCCTCCATGATCGTGGTCTTGACCACTTCGGGCTCGCCGCCCCACTGCCACTCGTCGTCGGTCAGGTTGGGGAAGCCTTTCGCACCCTGTGCGGCGGAGCCGTGGCACTGCGCGCAGTAGGTCAGGAAGAGCCGCTGCCCCATCGCATTGGCCTCCGGATCGGCAGCCACCGCCATCAGATCCATGTCGCGGTATTTGGCGAAGATCGGGCCGTATTTTTCGTCGGCCGACTGCATCTCCGCCTCGTACTGCGCGATCTGGCCGCGATGCTGGTTCCGGTCGCCGAAGCCCGGATAGATGGCCAGATAGGCCAGCGCGAACACGATGGTGCCCCAGAACAGATAGAGCCACCAGCGCGGCAACGGGTTGTTGTACTCGGCGAGGGTCTCGTCCCACACATGCCCGTGAAGCTCGACCGGCCCCTTGGTGCGCTTGGTCATGTTCGACGCAAGCACGTACACGCAGAACAGGATGGACAGTGTCACCAGGACCATCACATACATGTTCCAGAAACCGCTGATAAAGTCAGCCATTTGCTCTTCCTTCTCTATTCGCGTCGGCCGCTGGCGGCCGGCAGGTCGTCATCGGTCAGGGGCAGCCGCGCCGCTTCGTCGAAGCCGGCCTTCGCGTGCTTGCTGTAGGCCCAGGCACAGATCCCGAGGAAGCAGATGAAGGCCACCAGGGTGAGGACGGACCTCATGTCGTTGATATCCACGGCGCCCTCCTCCTTACCTTACGTTCTGAAGTGCCAGGCCAAGCCCCTGGAGGTAGGCGACCACGGCGTCGAGCTCGGTCTTGCCTTCGAGTTCGGCCGGCGCGGCGGCGATCTCCTCGTCGCTGTACTTGTGATGACCGACCTTGTTCAGTGCGCGCATCTTGGCCTGGATGTCGTCCTGCAGCGGACGATCCAGCCAGGGGAAGGCGGGCATGTTCGACTCGGGCACGACGTCGCGCGGATTGATCAGATGAACCCGCTGCCACTCATCCGAGTAGCGGCCGCCGACGCGCGCGAGATCCGGGCCGGTGCGCTTCGAGCCCCACAGGAAGGGATGGTCGTAGATCGACTCGCCGGCCACCGAGTAATGCCCGTAGCGCTCGGTCTCCGCGCGGAACGGACGAATCATCTGCGAGTGACAGTTGTTGCAGCCCTCGCGGATGTAGATGTCACGTCCGGCCAGACGCAGCGGGCTGTAGGGCTTGACCTCGAGCTGGTTGCCCTTGAGGTCGATCGGCGTGGTGGTCGAGTGCTGGAAGAACAGCGGCACGATCTCCACCAGACCGCCCACGCTGACCGTCATCAGCGTGAGCACGATCAGCAGGAATACGCTGCGTTCGATTTTTTCGTGCTTGGATTGAGCCATTTTCTCGAATCTCTCCGCTTAGGCGTGGGCAGCCGCAGGTGCGAGCACCGGCGCGTCATAGGCCTTCTGGCCGGCGATCGTCTTCACCATGTTGTAGAACATGATGAACATGCCGGTGAGGAACAGGATGCCGCCGACCAGACGGATGGTCCAGAACGGGTAGCTGGCCTTCACGCTCTCGACGAAGGAGTAGGTCAGCGTGCCGTCGGCGTTGGTCGCACGCCACATCAGGCCCTGCATCACGCCGGCGATCCACATCGAGGCGATGTACAGCACGACGCCGATGGTGGCGATCCAGAAGTGGGCGTTGACCAGCTTGACGCTGTACATCTCCGCCTTGCCGTAGAGGCGCGGAATCATGAAGTACACCGAGCCGATCGAGATCATCGCCACCCAGCCGAGCGCGCCGGAGTGGACGTGGCCGACGGTCCAGTCGGTGTAGTGCGACAGCGCGTTCACCGTCTTGATCGACATCATCGGCCCTTCGAAGGTCGACATGCCGTAGAAGGACAGCGCGGTGATCAGGAACTTGAGGATCGGGTCGGTGCGCAGCTTGTGCCAGGCGCCCGACAGCGTCATGATGCCGTTGATCATGCCGCCCCAGGAGGGCGCCAGCAGGATCAGCGAGAACACCATGCCGACGGACTGGGTCCAGTCGGGCAGCGCGGTGTAGTGCAGGTGGTGCGGACCCGCCCACATGTAGGTGAAGATCAGCGCCCAGAAGTGCACCACCGACAGCCGATAGGAATACACCGGACGCTCGGCCTGCTTCGGCACGAAGTAATACATCATGCCGAGGAAGCCCGCGGTCAGGAAGAAGCCGACCGCGTTGTGGCCGTACCACCACTGCACCATCGCGTCCTGCACGCCCGCATAGGCGGAGTAGGACTTCATGCTGGTCCACGAGACCGGGATCGCGGCGCTATTGACGATGTGCAGCAGCGCCACGGTGAGGATGAAGGCGCCGAAGAACCAGTTCGCGACGTAGATGTGCGAGATCTTGCGCTTCGCGATGGTGCCGAAGAACACGATCGCGTAGGAGACCCAGACGACGGCGATCAGGATGTCGATCGGCCACTCGAGCTCGGCGTACTCCTTCGACGTGGTATAGCCAAGCGGCAGGGTGATGGCCGCCAGGACGATCACCAGTTGCCAGCCCCAGAAGGTGAAGGCGGCGAGGCCGGGCGCGAACAGGCGCGTGTGGCAGGTGCGCTGGACCACGTAGTAGGACGTCGCGAACAGCGCACAGCCGCCGAACGCGAAGATCACCGCGTTCGTATGCAGCGGACGGATCCTGCCGAAATGCAGGAATTCGTGCACGTTCAGTTCGGGCCATACGAGCTGTGCCGCGGCGATGACGCCGACCAGCATGCCCACGATGCCCCACACCACCGTCATGATGGCGAACTGGCGCACGACTTTATAGTTATAAGTCGCTTGCGATTGCATGTAAGTCACCCCTTAGTTTGAAAAACCTCTCGTGGCGCACTCCCGGAAATCCTTGAGAATCCCGAGATCGTCAGCGCGGCAAGATTACCTGCCCAGCATCGAGCCAATTTGACTTGAGTCAACATTGTATTGCAGCGCGTCAGCACGCGGAAGCCGACCGATGCCGGATCCGGCCATGATCGCGCGCCAATTTGCGCGTTCGCAACAGCCGGCGCCGCCGGCTGGTGGGGCCGGCGACGAAGCCGCGCGACGCGTGGACGCAAAAAAGCCGCCCGTTATAGGCGGCTTTTTCAATTCTTTGGTCGGGGAAAGAGGATTCGAACCTCCGGCCCCTGCGTCCCGAACGCAGTGCTCTACCAGGCTGAGCTATTCCCCGACACTTTTTTCACCGAGAGAATCGCTAGTGATTTCTCTCAACTGCAAAGTCCGACAATTCTAGCAACGAATTCCTGAAAATGGAAGGGGGAAGTGAAGAAATCGCTTCGATCGCCTTTTTCGCCTCCGCCCGCGCATGGGCGCGCGTGACCTCGAGCGCGCCGCTCGCGTGGATCGCTTCGAGCACCGCGGCGAAATCGTCGCGCCCGCCCTCCTCGATCGCACGCCGCACGAGCGCAGCCTGCGCGGGGGTGCCGTGCTTCATCACGTGGATCAGCGGCAGCGTGGGCTTGCCCTCCGCGAGATCGTCGCCCAGATGCTTGCCCGTCTGCGCCTCGTCGGCCGAATAGTCCAGCACGTCGTCGACCAACTGGAAGGCCGTCCCCAGATGAGTGCCGAAGGCGCCGAGCCGGTCCTCGAGGTCGCGGTCGACGCCGGCGACGATGCCGCCGACCCGCGCCGCGGCCTCGAACAGCTTCGCGGTCTTGTAGCGGATCACTCGCAGGTAATCCTCCACGTCGACATCCGCGTCGTGACAATTCAGCAACTGCAGAACCTCACCCTCGGCGATCACGTTGGTCGCTTCGGACAGGACCTCCATCACCCGCATGTTGCCCGTCTCGACCATCATCTGGAAGGTTCTCGAGTACAGGAAGTCGCCCACCAGCACCGAGGCCGCATTGCCGAACAGCGCGTTCGCGGTCTCCCTGCCGCGACGCAGTTCGGACTCGTCCACGACGTCGTCGTGCAGCAGCGTCGCCGTGTGGATGAACTCGACCACCGCGGCGAGTTCGTGGTGCTGCGTGCCCTGGTACCCGGTCGCACCGGCGGCGAACAATACGAGCGCCGGCCGCAGACGCTTGCCGCCGCTGTGGATGATGTATTCCGCCACCTGACGGATGAGGACCACGTCGGAGTGCAGACGGTTGCGGATCACCGCATCGACCGCCTGCATGTCGGCGGCGATCGGCGCAAATAGCTGCTTGACGGACAAGACGGCGGCGCTCACTGGAAAAGCGGCGATGTTAGGCGGCGGCGGCGAGCGCCGTCAACCGCCGTCGGCGCGGAGGCGATCAACCGCCCGAGGCCCGCTCTACCGCCTTGTCCAGCGCCTCCTTCGCGGCCTTCGTATCGGCCCACACGCCGGCGAGTTCCTCGTCGATGATGCGGCGCACCTTCTCGCGCTCCACCACCGGCTGAGCAGCGGACACGCCGGTGACCGGCTTGTTCGTCAGCTGCCCGACCGCCACCCGTACGTTCTCGAGGTCCTCGCCGAGCAACTCGCTGGACGAGGCGAACAAGCCGGCGCGGTTGAGCGGCAGGTAGCCCGTCTCGCGCTGCCAGGCGACCTGGTTTTCCGGCTGCAGCCAGAAGCCCACGAAACGCGCCACCGCCTTGTACTCCGCCGCCTTCTTGCCCGCCGAGACCCACAGCGCCGGCCCGTCGGCCAGGGTGTTCTGGGGCGCACCGGGGAAATCGTCGTGGTAGGGCAGCCGCACCACGCCGACGTCGACGCCCCCCTTGCGGCGGAACTCCGGCCAGCTCGCCGAGGGCGCGGCGAGCACCGCACACTCGCCCGCGGCGAAACGCTCCTCGGCCTCGGTCTCGCGCTCGAACACGTGCAGGTAGCGCGCGCGCGACCAGCTCGCCATCATCGCCACGTGCTTGACCTGGAACATGCCGTTGAAGGAGGGAGCGTCGGTCTTGCCGCGCTTCACCGCCACCGGCTGGTTGTGCCACGCACTGAGGTTCTCGACCATCACCCGGCCGGGCTGGGCCACGGTGTAGGGGCAGGTGTGGCCGGTGTCGGCGAGGCGGCCCAGCACGTCCTGCAGGCCGAACCAGGTCGCGACCGAAGCCTCGTCCGGATTGACCCCCGCGCGCCGCAGGGCATCGCGGTTCAAGTACAGCACAGGCGTCGACAGCCCGACCGGCAGCGCGAGCAGGCGGCCTTTCGCATCCACCGGGGTGCGCGTCATCATCGCTGGCGGGCGCAGGGTCTGCAGCGGCACGCCGCCTTCCTTCATTACCGCGTGGAGCGGCTTGAAGCGGGGCTTGCCGGCGAGAAAGGCCTCTTCCTCATCCGCCTCGAGGATCAGCAGGTGCGGCGCCGACGGCGCCCGCCAGTCCTGCTCCGAGAGCACCACCCGCACCGCGCCCCCCTGCGCGTTGAAGCGCTCCACCAGGTCCCGCAATGCCCCGGCCTTGGACGCCGGCAGCCGGTGATAGAGGCCGATTTCCTGCACCGTCGCCTGCTTGCTCGGCGCCGCCGCGAGCGGCAGGGAAACCGCGAGACCCAGGCCGATCCCGAGGCTCGCCACAAGGCTCTTGAAACGCTTTTGATTCATGGATTTATTTGCACCAATTTGAAGTACCGCGAGAACGGCGAGGACGCGCGCGATTATAGTCCCGCGACCCTCGGCGGATGGAAGCGAATCGCGGCCGAAAGCGCGACCGCCGGAGTCAGGGTGCCGGATTCGTGAAGCGCAGATGCACTTCGTCGATCGCCTCGAGCAGTTCCGCGTCCACCACATGGTCCCAGGCCGCCAGATTCTGTTCGAGCTGGCCGATCGAGGTCGCGCCGATGATCGTGCTGAGGGCGAAGCCGCGGGAATAGACGAAAGCCAGCGCGAGCTCGGTCAGCGTCATGCCGCGGCTGCGTGCCAGCGCCTGATAGGCCGCGCACGCCGGCGCGACGCCAGGCTTCGCATAGCGTTGCCCGAAGTTCTCGAACAGGGTGATCCGGCCGGAGGCCGCGGGATCGGCCAGGTACTTCCCGCTCAGATGCCCGAAGGCGAGCGGCGAATAGGCCAACAGTCCGACCCGCTCGCGATGGCAGACTTCCTGCAAGCCGTACTCGAACACCCGGTTGAGCAGGCTGTACGCATTCTGCGTGCTCACCACGCGCGGCAGGCCGTGCGCCTCGGCCAGGCGGACGAACTCCATCACGCCCCAGGGATGCTCGTTGGACAGCCCCACCCGGCGAACCTTGCCCTCCTCCACCAGCTCTGCAAGGGCCTCGAGCTGCGCTCGGATCGGCGTCGCGTCGCGCTCCCGCGCGGGGTCGTACTGCCACTGGCCGAACATCGGCTGGTTGCGCGCCGGCCAGTGCAGTTGATAGAGATCGATGTACTCGGTGCGCAGCCGCCGCAGACTGCCTTCGACCGCCGCGCGGATGTTCGCGCGATCGAGCGCGGGCGGGCCGCCGCGGATCCATTCCAGGTTGCGCGACGGGCCGGCCACCTTGGTGGCCAGGATCACCTTCTCGCGCGGCTTGCGCGCGAGCCAGCTGCCGACGAAGCGCTCGGTCGCGCCGCTCGTCTCGGCGCGCGCGGGCACGGGGTACATCTCGGCGGTGTCTACGAAATTGACACCCCGCTCGAAGGCATGATCGAGCTGGGCGTGCGCCTCCGCCTCGGTGTTCTGCTGGCCGAAGGTCATCGTCCCCAGGCAGATCGCCGAGACCTCGGGGCCGCCCTCGCCCAGCTGTCGGTATTCCATCGCTCGCTTCATCTTCGCTTCTCTCCTTTGCCGGCGCCGCGGGCGGCGGGCGCGAACGTCCTCGCGCGGGCCGCCGCCTCGGCATATCATTGCGGGTTTCGGCCGATCATACTTCAACGCGAGAACGCCCCACCCGATGACTCAATCCGCACCCGCCGCCGCCCTCGCCGTTTCCGGCCTGATCGCCTATTGCCGTGCCGGCTTCGAGAAGGAACTCGCCGCCGAGCTCGACGACATCGCCGCCGAGGCGGGCATGATCGGCTATGTGCGCGCCACGCCGGACACCGGCTTCGTGATCTACGAGTGTTTCGAGCCGGTGCCGCTGCGCGAGCTCCCCGAGCAAGCCCTCGACTGGCGCCGCCCGGTGTTCGCCCGCCAGCTGCTGCCCTGGTTCGCGCGGGTGGACGCGTTGCCGGAACGCGACCGTGCGACTCCGATCGTCGCCGCGGTGAAGGCGAGCGGACAGCGCTTCTGCGGGGTGCTGCTCGAGACGCCCGACACCGACGAGGCCAAGCAGCGCTCCGGCTTCTGCCGGCGCTTCACCGAGCCCCTGAGCCGCGCCCTCGAGAAGGCGGGCGCCCTGCGCACCAGCCGCACCGGCCTGCCGGTGCTGCACGTAGTGTTTACCGACGCCCAGACCGCCTGGCTCGCCGCCGCCCTGCCCGGCATGGTCGCGCCCTGGCCGATGGGGATCCCGCGCCTGCGCATGCCCGCGAACGCCCCCAGCCGCTCGACCCTCAAGCTCGCCGAGGCCTTCACCACCCTCTTGAGCGACGAGGAGCGCGAGCAGCAGCTGCGTGCCGGTCAGCGCGCGGTCGACCTCGGCGCCGCGCCGGGCGGCTGGACCTGGCAGCTGGTCGGCCGCGGCCTGCGCGTGACCGCGATCGACAACGGCCCGCTCCGCGACAACGTCATGGCGACCGAGATGGTCGAGCACATCCGCGCCGACGGCTTCACCTGGCGGCCGGCGCGGCCGGTCGACTGGCTGGTGTGCGACATGGTCGAGCAGCCTTCCCGCATCGCCTCGCTGATGGCCGAATGGGTCGCCACCGGCCGCTGCCGGCACGCGATCTTCAACCTCAAGCTGCCGATGAAACGGCGGCTCGAGGCGGTCGAGCAGTGCCGCGAGCTGATCCGCAAGCGCCTCAACAGCGTCGGCCCCTTCGAGCTGCGCATCAAGCACCTGTACCACGACCGCGAGGAAGTCACCGCCTACCTCAGCCTGAAACGCTGACCCGGGCCTCGGTGCGCCGGCCGCTCGAATGCCGTCGTCGGGCGGCGCGCCGAAGCCCCTGTAATGAATCGGTTTTCCGCAGGGGTGTATAATCGGCCTTTTCCATTTTTCCACGCCCGCCTCGCGCGTCGCGCGGACCCAGAAAGGCCCCCATGAGCTTTGCCGACCTCGGCCTCATTCCCGAACTGCAGCAAGCTGTCGCCGACGCCGGCTACAGCGAACCCACCCCGATCCAGCGCCAGGCGATCCCGATCATCATTGCCGGCCACGACGTCATGGGCGGCGCCCAGACCGGCACCGGCAAGACCGCCGGTTTCACCCTGCCGCTGCTGCACCGCCTCGCCCGCCACGCGAATACCAGCACCTCGCCCGCCCGCCACCAGACCCGGGCGCTGATCCTCGCCCCGACCCGCGAGCTGGCGATGCAGGTGTACGAGTCGGTCAAGACCTACAGCAAGCACCTGCCGCTGCGCGCCGTCTGCCTCTATGGCGGGGTCGACATCCGGCCCCAGCAGGCGGAGATGCGCCGCGGCATCGAGGTGGTGATCGCGACGCCGGGGCGGCTGCTCGACCACGTCGAGCAGAAGTCCATCAACCTCGGCCAGGTGGAAGTGCTGGTGCTGGACGAGGCCGACCGCATGCTC
>JRYI01009806.1_pt1 | contig 20434 bp, 21 predicted proteins | sample 235361 | NCBI WGS metagenome assembly JRYI01 (sample SAMN03074212, study PRJNA261471) | activated sludge metagenome | biome: Common Effluent Treatment Plant; feature: Wastewater; material: Activated sludge; isolation source: activated biomass in a lab-scale reactor treating industrial wastewater at...
CATCATAGCACGCGTCGAGCCCGATGAACCACCCAATAATCATTTATACAATGCTTGGTTTCGCAAGGCTGTTTCGGTTCTTGATAGAAGTTTCAAATCAACTGAAATAAGTGTTAGAACGTAGGTATCGATCCGGAGCAAGATCACGTAGTCGTCCGTGCCGGCCAACAGTTTGGCATCGGACCAAAATCCGTGCTTGCTGTAAGAACCGTAATATCCAACCGACCTCATTTCGGAACGAATTGAAAAGATATCAAAACTCTGCCCGATCTCCTTTTTTGCCTGCTTCTTACTGCTGAACTTCACTATCTCGACTATGATTCGGCGCGAATTCGCGAGCGAAATTGTCATCTGGCATTCATCTCCGTAATCGTCATTTCGACCGAACGCGAGATCCGGAAACTCGGCTCTCAACATCTTTTCGAACGGCTTGCAGAATGAATTGCTCGTAACTTGAGCAGACAGCACCGCAGGAAAAAGAGCTAGTAAGAGCACAACACCAACGCGAAGAACTGTCTTATGCTTATGAGGAAGAAATTCTTTACGGCCAACTATTTCCCTTTCTTGAAGCATTTCTTAAGAACCTCCTTTTGGTTTTTTATACTCTCATTTGTGCTTGATTCTGGCCCAAACTCACCGATTNNCATTGACCATGGATTCAAGTAAATATTCTCTCCAATAGTTCGTGCTTCGGATGTTGTAGGAACATTCAAATTCTTGTCATCATATTCGATGTTTTTCTTGACCCTCGAGAATTCGGCGATGGCGTGCTCACCTAAGAGATCCTTACATTTACCGACAGCGTTGTTTACCACGGTTTCAGCCGCTGTTATGAGGTCGTCAAGCCCATACCGGCCATCAAAGAAAAGCGGCTCTGAACTTCCGTTGCCGTTGCCGGTGTCGTACCAATAACGATTGATGTGTAGCACACAGTGCCATTTCTGNNGATGAAGTTTGTGGGTTGGCCGGAAACGTATGAAAATCTGTTGAATGATTGTGGTTCGCCGAGGGAGATCGAGCCGTTGCGTGAATTTTCGACCACCTTCGCGTCAATCCTACAGTTCCCTTCGAACGTTTAGAAGGGCTCTAATTCCGCCGCTTCTGAATCTCCCTTAGCTTTTTACGATCTTTCAAAACTAGATAAGCAGCACCACACCAGGCCAGAATAAAAATCGAGGCCGCCAAAAGAACTAGAAATGCCTTGTCGGCGACAAGTTTAAGGTATTGCTCAAGAACGCCACTCGGATCTCGCCGCGATGATCCCATATACTCAGCAAGCTCAACCACTCGATATATGAAGACTAGTAAGACCTGCGACGCGAAAGCAAGAGCGCCTATCCGACACCCAACTCCAATAGCTGCCCACGAAAACCCGCTAGGTCGGAAAAGGATTGCGAAGCCAAGGCAAACCAAGTAGGAACCAAGGCAAAAAACCAATAAAATGTCTGCTCCCGTTAACATATACTTCGCCCTTAACTGATCGATTCTAACGAACACGTTGCCCGGCAAACTCTCTTCACGCTTTAGAAAACGCCAAATCGGAACGACTGACTGTCTAGTGCGGGTGAGCCGCGCCAAGCTGGACCCCGGATGACTCCGCGCAATCCTCCCAAGCACGATTCGATTTTGTTTTGGCGTCGGCACGAGCGTCAGCCCTTTTTTCGTTCGCATTGGAAACAGAGATACCCCCCGCTGTCGTTGCCAAAGCCACTTCGCCTCCGACGCTCACCAAAAAACCAATTCCCACAAGGGCACCCGCTCCACCTGTAATCGCGGTAAAAATGACGGTCCCAACTATCGTGAGTCCAAGCATTGCGATTCCTACACCGATGTCCCTTGTTTCGTCCCTATCTATCTTGTCCAAAGTAGTTTTCAAATCTTCCTGAATTCGCTGTATCGTCTTCGTTACGCAAGACTCAAACTGACGCGCTGCACTATCGGGATTGTTGATGTCAACTCCAACGACGCCTCCCTCACCGGGGAAATCTGATCTAACTTCCGTCCCACCAAATGAGTAAGTTGTCGTACAAACAAGCCAGCTGTTGCCTGCCTGTTTTTTTGTCTCTGGATGGTCAAATCCATCAGGGTAAATAAACCATCCCCACCACTGGCAAACGGTGACCACATTTAATCCCTTAGGATCGACATAATTTGTCGGTTGCCCAACTACATAGGAATATCTATTTAGTGTTTGAGGATTTCCGCGGGACATCGAGCCGTTGTAGGGGTCGNNGTGTGATCGAGGCCCGTGGCGGAATCGCGTTCGGTGAGGCCGTATTGCTGACGCGGATTGATAGCAGCATCAAAGCCTTGGGCGTTCGTGCGAAGCCCTGTTCCCGCTCCGATATTTTCGCCGTATGCGGTGTAATCGACGCGTGCACGGACATTTCCCGTGTTCGAGAGCACCGCACGATTTGATCCTTGCCAATCTGAGAGGAGATATTTCACGCCGCCTTCGTCTGTGGCGGGGACGCCGCCGTATTCCGCTACGATCTTACCCCCAATGTCATAGATGCTGAAACGCCACACATCGTTCACGCGCTCCGCCACACGCATCCCCGCCGCGTCATAGACCGAAAGCGCGTCCGGCACATTCGCCTTCGTAGCCTTCACCATACGCCCGTTCGCGTCGTACCTAAAACCCATCCCGCGAAACTTCGCATCCGACGCGACATTCCCCGCCTCGTCATACGTCGTCCCCGTCGTAAACCGATTCGTCGCCTTATTTCTTCACTGTACACGGCAGATTTACAAACTTGGTAACAAAATGTCCGGGCTTTCCGGTATCGTAGAGGAAGCCACCGCTGCATCCTTCGTAAATACTGTCGTATATCTCGGTAGAGCGGCTATAATTAGCCATCTTATGATTCTCCCGAAATCGATCTCGGCCTGAGCGCGTCGACATTGCCGCCCTTTCCTCAGGCGTTTCCAAAGTCATTAGACTTGTGTGGACGATTATCTCAAGACCCGTAGGCTCGCTGTAATAGTCCGAGAGATACTTGAATAGATAGATCAAGTTCGCCTTGTTGAAGGCCTGAGAGTCCATCAACACTGTTACAACTCGAAATATCGGCACCTCTCCCTTAACATCATCTCCTTCGTCGAACTGAAGATCGTCACCTACTATGACATACCTGAAAGGCGATTTGATCTCATTAGGTACGTTGTCACCTTTAGCGACTTTTCGGTTACTTCTTCTTTCTTTGGCCTTAGGTAAAACAGAACCATCTTTTAAGTTCTCCGCTTGTTGAGGTAAGGCCGATAGATCGTCATCAATTAGAATGCAGTCCTCGCAGATCAGACTGACATCTAATCGCATCTTTGAGTTCCATAAGATCTGATATTCTGGGATCTCAAACGTTTTGAACGGCGCCTTAACAAACTTTAGTGAGTAGATTCCGGATTCCAAGCTTGTTTGATATTCGCCACCGGAATTCGACGCAATAGTGAAAGTCTTACCATTTCTTGCTTTGAACATGATCTCAACACCGCTTATCTGCGAGCCGAACACATCCGTCACGATCCCAGAAATGGTCGTGGGCGATTCATTCTGAGCGAGTGCGTAGGACGCACACACAAAGACCGACAATATTATCCAAATGATTTTCTGCATTTGATGACCTTAGCATCTTTAGTATCCGACATTGGCGCTGTGGGCGTCTAGAAATATGTCCGTTGCGAAGAGCCGCAACGGGTGCGCAAGCAAATAAAAGTAGCAGAAATTTATCCATCACCTTATCGAGCTGTTCGGTTGCCGACGTTCTACGGGTCCCTGTCGCCCAAGCAATCCCTGCACCTAAAAAAGTGACTCACTTCTTTTTCTTCTTATAGAACGTGTCGCAGGAGAGCGCGTCGAGCTTGGCAATGAACATCAGTCCGAACGAGTAACCCGAGACGAGGCTGCCTACATCGATGCCTTCAACTCGGTCGTTCGTATTGTGTAAGTACTTCGCCCCGGCGGCATTAAGCCCGTCAAATGTTATCGCCGGTATTCCAACATCGATGAATGCCGAAGAGTCCGAATCTCCATTGTCAATAGAATCACTGTAAAGCACGAAGTCAAGGTCTTTTGCGAGATCCTTTGCAGCACGGATCATTTTTGAGTTGGCCATATTTCCCGGCGCTTGCGGTGCCGTAAAACCAAAGCTGTCAAAATTAACCATCGAGCAAACCCTACGATCCGCCTCGGCTTTCGCCTTTTTAGCCATGTACTTCGATCCCAGCAGCCCTTTTTCCTCGGAGTCGAACGCGGCGAAGATATATGTCTTCTCGGTCGGCACGTTCACGAGTGCGTGATAGATATTTGCGAGGATGAGAATGCCCGTCCAATTATCGATCGCACCGCATCCATCATCGACCTTGTCATAATGAGCACCGACGAATATCGTCTCGGCGGACTTGCCTTGTTTGGTGACAAGAATGTTCTCGCCTTGGTCGAACTCCTGCGTCTTGATCGCACTTTCCGGCGCGCCCATCTTCTCAAAGAGGGCGATCACGGCCTCTTTGCGTTTGGTCGAATCGCAAGGTGTACGTTTGATCTCCTCCGCGAACTCAGCCGCCTTGTCGCCCGCCGTCGGCGTCTGGCCAAAAGAGTGAACGGCTGCGGTCACAAGCAGCAGAAGAAGAATTAATGGAGTCGCTCTTCGCATTGGATTATTTAAGCTGCTCGAGCAGGTCTTCCCACTCGCCATATAGAGACTTTACGCGGAGCTCGGCCGAATTGAGTCCTTCAGCGATCTCGCGAAGTTTCTCAGGGTCCGCCGCCACAGCGGCGTCGGTCATTTCCGCTTGGAGTTTCGCAACATCATCTTCAGCTTTTACGATGTCGCGCGTTTCAAGATCTCTTATTCGGTTTTCGATCTTTTGGATCTGATTCTTTGAGAGATTTGATGCTCGGGAGACCGTGTTGGTTTCCTCAGCGGCTTCGACATCAGCTGATGAGGCGGCATGCTCAGGCGATCGAAGCCTCGCAGCCTTCCAATCGTGAAATTCCGAGTAGTTGCCGGCGTAATCCAGCACGCTGCCGTCCGCCTCGAATGAGAGCATTTGCGTTGCAATCCGATCCAAAAAATATCGGTCGTGGCTGACCGTGATGATCGTTCCCGGATACTCGTCGAGCGCTCTCTCAAGAGCCTCGCGTGCGGGAATATCAAGATGATTCGTGGGCTCGTCGAGGATAAGGACATTCTTCTGCGAATAGATCAGTTTTGCGAGAGCAAGCCTGCCTTTTTCACCGCCCGAAAGATCGCGAACTCGCTTCTCAACGTCCTCACCAAAGAAAAGAAATCGTGCGAGGAACGAGCGAAGTTCTACATTCTCCGCCATCGGTGCCACGCGACGAAGTTCCGAGATGATGTCGTTGCCCTCGTGCAGATCGTCGAGATTCTGAGAGTAGTAACCAAAATTCGTCTTTGTTCCCCAAGCAAGCTTGCCGTCGAGCTCGCGGATCTCGCCGATCAGCGTTTTCAATAAGGTTGTCTTGCCTGTGCCGTTTCCGCCGATGATGCCCAACGCCCCGCCCCGATGCAGCGAGAGATTCAGCCCGGAGGCAAGCACCTTTGAACCGTAACCGATCGAAAGTTCGTCGGTCGTAAGCACGTTGTTGCCCGCACGCTCGACCTGTCTGAGCTTGAAGTTGCCGCCGCTCTTTTCCGAACGCACGGCCTCGATCCGGTCGAGCCGTTCAAGCATATTCCGTCGGGATTTTGCCTGCTTTGTCTTTTGTCCCTCGAGGTTTCTCCGAATAAACTCCTCGGTCTTTGCGATCATCGACCGCTGATTCTCATACTCACGCTGCTGCTGTTCGCGGCGAAGTTCCCTTTCGACTAGAAACTTCGAATAATTGCCCTTGTACGAGACCGCGCGTCCATTCTCCAGCTCGATGATCCTGTCGGTCGTCCGATCAAGAAAATAGCGGTCGTGGCTGATGATCACGTACGCTGTCGCGTAGTTCGTCAGGTATTCTTCGAGCCATTCGACGGCATCGACGTCAAGATGGTTAGTCGGTTCGTCGAGCAGAAGTACGTCAGAGTTCGAGAGCAGAAGCCTCGCCATCCCAAGCCGATTCTTTTGGCCGCCGGAAAGCGTGCTCGTCTCCAGATTCCACTGATCGTTCGAGAAGCCGACGCCTTGCAGGATGGCCTCGGCCCGGGCGGCGTAAGTAAATCCGTCGGCCTGCTCGAACGCAGTTTGGAGCTCCGCATATCGCTCAAGGATCGGCTCTGAATGATCGGTCTCCATCTGCCGCTCGAGAGCACGCATCTCGTTCTCGATATCGTGAATGTCCTCGAACGCGGAAAGTGCAGCGGTGTGCACAGTCTCCTTCCCCGCAAAATCGACGTGCTGCTCGAGAAGGCCGAGCTTCAGCCCGCGCATCTTCACGATCTCGCCGGCATCAGGTGCTTCGCGGCCGGTGAGAAGGTTGAACAGCGTCGTCTTTCCGGCGCCATTTCGCCCGACGAGTCCGATCTTCTCGCCGGGATTCACCTGAAACGAGACGTCCCGAAGGATCGCGTTGCCGCCGTATGATTTAGAGATATTTGAGAGACGAAATAACACTTGACCAATAACAAGCGAAAGGTAGAAGAAAACCGCAGCGGTTCGCCTCTACCTCTCGGATCTAAGAAGCTGCTTTTGAAGGTTGGCCCGCGTATGCGGCCAGATCAAAGCAGGCTATTTCTTTGCAGCGTTCGCCGCTGGTTTCGCAGCGTTTACCGCAGGTTTGGCATTGCCGTTCGGAGCGGCATTTGCCTTATCGGCGTTCGAATTCGCGTTCGTGTTCGCAGGAGCCGCTCCCGCATTAGCATTAGCGTTCGAATTTGCATTCGCCGGTGCGGCAATTCCTGCCGGACGTGCGCCGCTCAGTTCGTTCGGATTCGCTACGATCTTGCGAGCCAGCATATTGTCGATCTTTGCTTCGCTCATAGCGATCGTCTGATACGCAGCCTGCAAGAGCTGCTTTTTAGCACTGATCAAAGCATCCGTGACCTGCTGGCGAACACCCGGGCTTTCAAGCGTCAGAGCCTCGTCTCGGTCGCTGCGTTCCTGCAGCTTCAAGATGAAGAACTTGCCTTGCGCCCTCGTAATGAAAAGCTTTCCGATCTCGGTCTTCGGGTTCATCAAAGCTTCGACGACATCGCCCGGAAATGTCTGCCGAAGATCTTCCTCGGAAGCATATCCAAGATCACCGCCCTGAAAACGGCTCTGGTCTTCACTCTTTTCACGTGCAACGCTCGCAAAATCCGCGCCTGCCTGAAGCTGTTTCACGATCTCGTCACCACGAGCCATAGCTGAAGCCTGATCGACGGTAACATCACCTTCGCCGCTATTCGCCGGATCTATCACGATAGCGGCAAGTTTGACGCCTTTCTTCTTGACGAATGCCTCTTTGTTGCCTTCGTAGAACTTCTCGATCTCATTGTCCTTCGGCGGCTCGATCTTGCCGGTGATCTTGTCGAAAAGCTTCTGGATCGCGATCGTTTTCTTGAGCTGGAGGCGGACCGTCGCATCGTCCATGCCAGCGTCCTTCATCTCTTTTTCAAGCTGCTCGGCGGATTTGCCGCTTTGCGTCTTCTGCTTGTTCAGCTCGGCGGTAACTTCCTCGTCCGTCGGAACAACGCCCTCTTTCTCGGCCTTCTGGAACAGGACTTCCTGCTCGATCAGCCCTGAAAGCACCTGAAGCCGTGAGTTCGCAAGCTCAAGCGGTGACATACGTGCATCCTGGCCCTGTGCCTGCATTTTGAAGACGCGTTCAACTTCTTCGTTCTTGATGGCCTTGCCGTTCACGGTCGCTGCCGTTTCATTCGGGTCCATACCGCCCGACGAGCTGTTGCTGCTTGTTCCGCCACCGCACGCCGTTAAAACGACAGACACGATCGCGAACAGAGTCGCGACCAAAAAGATCCTTCCAAATTTTTCCACTACGGAATTCGCTCCTTTCAACCTTTCGGTCATTAACATAACTTGACTATTACCGTCTATTTCTGGTATAAAATCTGTTTTCGAGTTTTTAACAAACTCTGCAATACTTCCTCGTAATGATACGGAGGCTTTAAACTTATGGCTCAACGCTGCGATGTATGCGGAAAAGGTCCGCAATTTGGTAACAACGTTTCACACGCGAACAATAAAACTCGACGTCGTTTCAATCCGAACCTTCAACCGGTTCGCGTCTCGCTGCCTGCCGGCGGCACCGGACGAATCAAAGCTTGCACACGATGCATCAAGTCCGGAAAGATCGTTAAGGCCGCGTAATTCATATTTGAGTAAACGGCCAAGCTTTTGGTTGCCAAACGCCCTCATTAAAAATGGGGGCGTTTACTTTATTCCCTACTCAACGACCCCGATGCAATCGATCTCGACGCGGCAATCTCGAGGCAGACGAGCCGCCTGAACGGTCGCCCTTGCCGGCTTGTTTGAATCAAAATACCGGCCGTAAACTTCATTCATTGCGGCAAAATCATTCATATCCGCAAGAAATACCGACGTTTTGACCACGGTCTGAAAACTTGCTCCTGCCGCGGCGAGAACTTCACCAAGGTTCTTCAAGACCTGCTCGGTCTGCTCCGCAACGTCTTCTGATACAAAATTCCCGGTCGCCGGATCTATCGGGATCTGACCCGAACAAAAGACCATTCCGTTCGCCTTTATCGCCTGCGAATACGGGCCGATCGCACCCGGTGCCTTATCTGTCGCAACAACCTCGATCATATCTCTCCTAAATTGCCCGGTTCCTATGCCTTTGAGCAAAAGCGAAATAGTAACAAAACTCGGGGTAAAAGGAAAGTTTAAGGGCAGGATTTTATACGTTCGTGCGCTCAACGGCGATAACACCGGGCACGCTTCGGACGGCGCTCATCACCTTGTCGAGGTGCTTCTTGTCGTGGACCTCGACCGTTACTTCGATCAGTCCGATATCTTCCTTCGAGACATTGGCGCGTGCATCGCGAATTCCCGTCTTGATCTCTGCGATCGCATTCGTGATACCGGCGAGCATCCCGGTGCGATTCTCGGTCGTTGCAAGCAGCTGGACGGACTGGATCTCTCCGTCGCGATCTTTGGCCCATTCAACATCGACGATCCGGTCGCGGTTGACCATCAGCTGCCGCACGTTCTTGCACCGCTTATTGTGCACAACAACGCCCTTCCCGAGAGAGATGTAACCGATAATGTCCTCGCCTCTCAGCGGATTGCAGCAGCGCGCTCGCGTTACCAGCAGATTCTCGACGCCCTTGACGCTGATCGCATCTTCGCCGAGGCCAATGAACTTCTTAACGGCCTTGACGCCGGCAGAGATCCGCGTCGGTGACTTTTTCTCCGGATCGAGCTCTTCGAACTTTTCCGTACCGAGGAACTTCGAAAGTACATTTCGCGGCAAAGTCTTACCGTAGCCGATAGACGCAAGAAGATCGTCCGGACGACTGAGGCCGTAGTCGCTGGCAATGCGTTTCATTTCGGCCTCGTTATTTACCAGCTTCTTAGCCGAAACCCGGAAACGTTCAGCCTCGCGTTCCAGCAGCTTCCGCCCAATATCGACCGATTCCTGCCTCTGCTGTTCTGATATCCAATGCCTGATGCGGTTGCGGGCCCTTGAGGTAACAACATGGTTGAGCCAGTCGCGGGAGGGTTTTGAGTTCTGCGTCGTGAGGATCTCGATGACGTCGCCGTTTTGGATCTCAGTGCGAAGCGGGACGATCCGGCCGTTGATCTTCGCACCCGTACACGTATCGCCAACGACCGAGTGAATAGCGTACGCGAAATCGATGGGTGTCGATCCCCTTGGAAGCTGAATCACCTTTCCCATCGGGGTAAAGGCATAAACGTCCTTCGGAAAAAGATCGAGCTTCAAAGATTCGATGAAATCTTCAGAATTCTCGTTATCCTCGGTGGTCTCGACCAGCGGAAGCAGAAGCTTTTCGACCGTTTTTCTTAGTTCATCGAGGCTCTCGTCATCCTCGCTCGAACCTAAAGAGCTTTCTTTGTACTTCCAGTGGGCAGCAACGCCCTCTTCGGCGATGTGGTGCATTTCTTCAGTCCGGATCTGCACCTCAAATGCCTGTCCGCTGCCGCTGATCACCGAGGTGTGGAGCGATCGATACAAGTTATCCCTCGGGATCGCGATCCAGTCCTTAAAACGCTCCGGCACCGGCGTCCAGATGTCGTGGACGACGCTCAACGCAAGATAGCAGTATTTTCGATCATTCGGCGTGATGATGCGTGCGGCTATCAGGTCATAGACCTGCTCAATGTGGATCTTCTGCTTCTTGAGCTTCTTCCAGAGCGAATACAGACGCTTCACACGGCCCTCGACCGATACGAACGGTACGTCATTTTCGAGCAGCTTTGTTTCTATGGTTTCTTGTATTCGGGCGAGGGTAGCTTCGAGTTCGGGACGGCGGGCTTCGACGATATCGGAAAGGCGTTTGTATTCGTCCGGATGAAGATTCTTGAACGAAAGGTCCTCGAGCTCGCTTCGCATCTTACCCATTCCGAGCCGATGTGCGATAGGGGCGTAAATGTCGAGAGTCTCCTGCGAGATCCGAGCCCGCTTTTCCGGCTTCAGGAATTCCATCGTCCGCATATTGTGCAGACGATCCGCAAGCTTGATAAGCACGACCCGAACGTCCGTGATCATCGCGAGAACCATTTTTCGGACATTCTCGGCCTGCTGCCGCTCCTTCGACAGATTGCTTATGTGAGCGATTTTCGTAAGGCCGTCCACCAGATGCGTGATCTCATCGCCGAAGTACGACTTTATCGTATCGAGATCGACAAGCGTGTCTTCGACAACATCGTGAAGCAGTCCCGTCGAAACGCTGACCTCGTCAAGCCGCATCTCGGCAAGGATCTCGGCAACTTCCAGCGGATGGACAAGGTACGGTTCGCCAGATGCGCGCGTTTGGCCTTTGTGATGAAGCGCGGAGAAAAGGTATGCGCGCCGGATCAGATCGACGTCGGCGTCAGGCCGATTCGTCGTAACTGTCTCGATAACGTCTTCGATCCGGATCATACGGTGGTATTTCGGCAAGGCATGTCGCCCAGGCCAAACCTACAAAAAAAGTGCCCATCTAATTGTAAATGGGCACCTCGCTAAATTGGAAGGAAAATCGACTGTCCGATTATTTATTTGCGTTCGCAGAACCGTTGGCGTTGGCCGCATTCGCCGCCTCGGCCGCTTCCTTGGCCGCAGCTCGTGCTTGAACTGCGTCATCGATCTTCTGAACGACATCGCCCAACTGGTTCATCGCGCCTTTCGCCGTCTCGTAGTCGGCCTTAAACTTGTCGCGTCCCGAATTATCGCCGTTCATCTCGGCGATGCGCGCCTGCTGGTTGATCAAGCTAGCCTTATAGGAACGAACCGACTGGAATATCTTCAGCACCTCGGAAGCAAGAGCGAGTTCGACATCCGACATCGTGTCCGGATTGAGCGAACCTGACTTCTTGACCGAGTCCGGCTCAAGGGCCATCGCCTGATCGATCAGCGCCATACCGTCGGTCGTGCACTGCTGCAGTTTTGCGAATTGGGCCGCATCCGCCGGCTTAACGTATTGATAAGCCTGCTTGCCGTCACCGGCAGCCACCGTCTTCTTGGTCTCAGGTGTATCTGAGATCTCGCTCGCGCAGGTATTCTGCTTTGCGGCAAGAGCGCTGAGGGCACGGGCACGGGCCGTCGGAGGATATGCCTGATCCTTCGCCACCTGTTCGAGCCAAGCAGTAGCCTTGTCCGGCATCTGAATATTGTCGTAAAGGCTCGCTATCGCACTAGAGGTCGAGTTCACCGACGACAGCGAATTGAGATACATACGCTGCGCATCCGCAGATGCTGGGTTCGCATTGTATGCCGCCTCGGTCTCCTTTAGGTCCTTCAGGTATTGCGGAAGGCTGACCTTATAAGCATCGATCGCTTCTTGGGCCTTTCCTTTGTCCGAGCGGTTTCCGATGTATTCCGAATGGAGGGTACGAGCAAGAGAAAGCTGCGCCGTACGTCCTTCGAGTGTCTCACCCTCTGGGTCAAGCGATGCAGCATACCTAAAACGCTCTTCGGCCTCGGGAAACTTTCGGTCCTTATAGGCCTTGGCACCGTCCACGAGGTTCTTACGCGCCATTACGCGATTGTAAAAGGAGCAGCCGGAGCCGAGTGAGACCATCACTGCGACCACCGCTAGAACTCCTAAACGAGAGATTCTCATTATTACACTCCAGTTAATAAGAGCCGGGACGTAAGGCCATTTCCCCTAAAGGCCGATCGCTCCAAAGGCGCCTTCCGCTCGAATGAACGAACGGCAACAAGGCCACGCCCCGTTCCAAAATTGTTAGTTTGCAAGATCGTCGATCTGCAGGCCGATGGGCGAAGCCCCGGCCTGTTTGACCGCGTCGATCACCAGGACCACATCACCGTACCGCACGCTTTTCGGCGCTTTTACGAACAGTGTCCGCTCGACCTGGTTGGTGTTCTCATTCAGGACGCCTTTATCAGCACGTTCCTTGAAAACCTCTTTGAGCTTTGCGATAAGGCCTTCGGTATTGGTCACATCGCCATAAGGCTCGTTGTTCAAGGTTACGCCTTTAGTGTCTTTATTGATCGCGACGACAAGGGTGTACGGGTTCGCCTGAACCACAACATCCTGTTGATCTTTTTTCTCGGCCGGGACCTTCGCCTCAAATCGGCTAGGCTTCAGCGGAGTAATGACCATGAAGATAACGAGCAGCACAAGCAGCACGTCGATCAACGGGGTCACATTGATATTTGGTTTGGCGCCGTCACCGCCGCCGGTTGACATTCCCATATAAACTCCTCAGTACCCGGGAGCAATGAATCAGAGAGGTCCTTTTCGGTCCGTCTTCATTGCTCCGAGTTGTTTTGCGTTAGCCTCCCTGCTGAGCAGGGGCTCCCTTCTTCTTATCCGCGACGAGGCCGACCTTGTCGATATCCTGTCGCCTGATAGTGTCGATCGCCTGAACGACCGTTCCGTAATCCACATCGATACCGCTCTTGATATAGACGATACGCTGTGCAGGTGCCTTACCTTCCATCCTCTTCTTGATGATGTCACCAAGCTGATCGATCGGGTATTGCTCCTTACCGATGTAGAAGTTGTTGGAATTCGGGATCGCAACTACAACTGACGACTCCTTTGCGATATCCGGATCCTCATCCGGGCTTATCATGTCGCGCGGCAGGTTAACTGTCACGCCCGACTGAAGCAGCGGTGTCACGATCATAAAGATGATCAGGAGCACCAGCATGATATCGACCATCGGAGTTACGTTAATATCCGAATTGTATTCGTCGGCTCCGCCGACCTGCATACTCATAATTAACCATCTCCTAGTTCGGGCTTTTGTAAAAAAGCCGAGAACGCTGCGATCCTAGCCCTTCAGATTCTTTCCGCGCTGACGGATAAAGTAGTCAACGAGTTCAGAAGCCGAGTTCTCCATTTCGACACCAAAGCTGGTAACTTTGTTCGTGAAATAGTTGAAAAGCCACACCGCAGGAACTGCGACGAGAATACCGCCTGCCGTTGTTACAAGGGCTTCAGCGATAGCACCGCCGACCGCGCCGATACCGGCCGTCTCGTTGGTCCTCAAAGCCTGGAACGCACCGATGATACCGATAACCGTACCGAAGAGTCCGACGAACGGAGCCGTCGAGCCGACCGTTGCAAGGCCTGCGAGGCCGCGCTTCAGTTCAGCCGTCTTCACGGCAATGGCACGCTCGAGGGCACGCTTGGATGATTCCATCTCGAGATCAGTGATCTCCGAGTTGCTCTGGTGAGCTGAGAACTCCTTAAGGCCCGAGGAGACGACCATAGCAAGGTGCGAATCCTTGTGGCGGTCGCTGATATTGATCGCTTCGTCGATATTGCTCGTCTTGAGCGCCTGAGCGACCTTCGGGGCATACTGACGGGATTGCGTCTTTGCCTTGTTATAGGTGAGCCATCGTTCAATACCCACTGCGATCATATAGACCGACTGGATAAGCAGAACGATAACCACGCCCCATCCGGGGATCGTCAAGCTGTGCACGATATCGTAGAGGCCGAATGAAATGCCTCCCTCGAACATCATAAAAAGTGTCATTGTTTTTCCTCCAAAAAGAAATCGAAGATATTTTTACTCTGTATTTGCAGAAAATTTGCGGGATGCCGGGCCTAATAGCGTCAGGAGCGGCATCCCGCGAATACGTCGCCAACTATCCGTAATTTACGGATTGAACGTGTACCGGATCACGCCGGAGACCTTCACGGGCTGTCCCGAAAGCAATGTCGGGCTGAACTTCGAGCGTCGGGCCGCCTCGACAGCAGCCTGTACGAGCAGCGGATTGCCGCCCGCAGGCGTTGCAGAAACAACGTTCCCATGCTCGTCGATAAGCACCTGGACAGTTACGGTTCCCGAAGCGTGCATCGCACGAGCGGTAGCCGGATAACGCGGTTGAACGAGGTTGACGGCCTTACCGTTCAGCACACCGCCCGAAACCGTCTTAGGAACCGGCTTTGGCGTCGGCGGAGGAGCATCGATATCGTCGTTGCCGTCCTTATCACCGTTTGCGGTCTTTCCGTCACCGAAAGTATTCGTCGTTCCAGCTACCGCACCTTGACCGCGCTGCTGGGTGGCCGCCAAGTTCGTCACGTCCTGATTCCCCTGCATCGTCTTAACGTTCTCGCGCATGGCGACGACCTTTTTGTTATCAGTGGTGATCGGCGGCGGCTTGTCAGGCGGCGTCGTGTTGATGTTCGCGATCAGCTCCTTGCGAATATCGACATCCGGGGCTCTCTTCTGCTCCGGCTGCTTCTCCTCCTTCGGCGGAGGTGCCTCATCGGGCGGCGGCGGTGCGACCAAAGCGGTAAGCTCAAGGTCTCCGGTGCCCATTCCATAATCCTTGCCGAACAGGCTAACGGTCGTGCCCGCTACCAACCCTGCGAGAACCAGCACAAAGAACACCAGGAACAGTGCTCCTTTTCGTCGGTTTTCCGGCGAGTTGTTTTTAGACTCTACTAGTTGATCAAGCATCTTAATCCTCCATTCTGCCTCTTGGTGCCAAATTCGAGGTCAACGGTCACGAAACGTTTTCAAAACTTAGATGTAGCCGCACCTGCTCTCGTTGCAGCCGCAAACATGGGATCAGGGCGACGCGACGAGACGATATCCTGTTGTTTAGATCGATGAGTTCCGAATTATCGGCGAGGGCTGCTTGAACGTCAACCGACTGCCTGAATTCGCAAAACGGGAAACCCGACACCTATCGCATTAACTGCGAATTCGGATACGAGCTAAACAAACTTTCTAATTGACCAGCAACGTAGGAAAGTCTAAAAGTTTGAAACCCTAAAGTCAAGATGAATAATGCTTTTTATTACAAAAGGGCGGCTTTTCCGCCATACCCTTTTTGCGCCCGCGTCGAACTACCGCGTTACCGGACGACGCGTTACGGATCTACGCGAAGAAGACGCAAGCTTTTCACCCTTAGTCGTCGAAGGCGCAAGCGCATCTTTGATCTTCGAATCACCCAATTTTGACTGCCACCAAATGGCGATCGGGCTCGCGATGGCGATCGTCGAATAGCAGCCGAGCGTCAAGCCGACGAGCAACGCCAGCGAAAAGCTCCTTAAGACCTCTCCGCCGAAGACCACGAGAGCAAGCACCGAAAGGATAACAAGGCCCGCAGTGATGACCGTTCGCGAAAGCGTCTGGTTGATCGAATCGTTCGTGATCTCGAACAGTGAATCATGGCGCCGCATCGGGACATTTTCGCGCACACGGTCGAAGATGACGATCGAGTCGTTAACTGAAAAACCGACGATGGTCAAAATTGCCGCGATAACGGTCAAATTCACTTCCCATTGAAAGATCGAGAAGAAGGAAAGCACCATGATCACATCGTGGAATACGGCGATGACCGCACCGGCAGCGTATGTCCAGTCGTATCGGAAAGCGATGAAAACAAGTATGCCCACGAGGCCCAAAAGCGTCGCGATGACCGCCTGATTTCTAAGCTGCGATCCGGCGATGGCGCCGACAGAATCCGTTCCGATGATCTTGTAAGCTGCGTCAGGGGCCGTATCGAGCGTTGCGTCGCCCTCAGCGGCAGTACCGAACGTATCAAGCGCAGATTTCACCTCTGCGCGGCCGGCTTGGACCTGCAGCGTATGATCCTGATCTGAAACGCCCTCAGGGCTCGTTTCCGCCTCAAGAAGCGGTATCTTGATCAAGACCTCATCGGGCTTGTTCGTGGACGACTGGATGACCGGATCGCCGACGCCGGAATTATTGAGGGCCGCCCGTATCTCGTCGTCGGTCGGGCGGTTCCTGAATTTCGCGGTCACGATCGTTCCGCCCTTGAAATCGACTCCCATATTGAAGGAATCCGTGCCGCCCGGAGTAAGTTCGCGGCCCACCGCCGAGACCAGTCCGGCGATCATGATCGCGATCGAAATACCAATAAATGCACGACGACGGCGAAGCCAATCGAAATGGAAGTTGTCAAAAGGATTTAACATCTGTAATCACTAACACTTTCGAAACGGGAAGCATCAAGACGCTTCCCCGTCCCGCATAGAAAACCTAGATACTTAGCCTGTCCATCTTCGGCCGCAAACTCAACTCCCAGTTGAAGATCGTTCTCGATACGAAAACGGCCGTGAACAGGTTGATCAGCAAGCCTAAGATGAGGGTGACGGCAAAGCCGCGGATCGGGCCGGCACCGCCGGCCATATACAAGATAATTGACGAGATGATCGTCGTAATATGCGTATCGATGATCGTCACGAAGGCCCGGTCGAACCCAAGGTCGATCGACGTCGGAATATCAAATCCGGCCTTCAATTCCTCCCGGATACGCTCAAAGATCAGCACGTTCGAGTCAACGGCCATACCAATACCGAGGATCAGTCCCGCGATGCCCGGCAGCGTAAGCGTCGAGCGTATGAGCACGAGTGCGGCGATCGTCAGAAGCATATTCAGCACAAGGGCCACGACCGCGTTCACGCCCGAACCGCGATAGTAAAAGAGCATGAAGACGATAACGAGCCCAAGGCCGCCAAGCGACGCTTCGACGCCAGAGCGGATCGAGTCAGCACCAAGGCTCGGCCCGACCGTTCGCTCTTCCTGATAGACGATCTTCGCCGGCAATGCACCTGATTTCAGCGTCAACGCGAGGTCCTCGGCCGACGTTTTTGTGAACTTGCCGGAAATCTCGCCGCTGTCAAAGATCTGCGACTTGATAAACGCCGCGGACTTGACCTCGTCATTCAAGACGACGGCCATATAGTTATTGATGTTCTTGCCCGTCCACTCACCGAACTTCTGTGCACCCGAAGGCTTGAATTGGAACGAGATCTGGTAATCGCCCTGGGCGCCGGTGCGGGAAACTGCTTCGGCGTTTCGAAGTTCGCTTCCGTCAACGACCGCCGGATATTCGACCACCACATACCTCGTCGGAGCCTTCTGATCCGGCGTTTGTCCGGCCGCCGTCGGTTCGTCACGCTCAGCGTACGGCAGGATCTTGCGATTTGCCGGAACAGTTCCGCCAAGCGATGCCTTTGCCGCATCGACCGTTGGATAAGTCGTTACAGGTGCAGGGTTTGCCGCACTGACGATCTTCATCAACGCGAGGTTCGATTCCGCACCGATAAGCGACTTCACACGCTCAGGATCGTCAACGCCCGGCATCTGCAAAAGGATCTGGCCCGAAGTCGGTGAACCCTGATTCTGTATGGTCGGTTCCTTGACGCCGTATGTGTTGATACGGCTCTCGATGATCTTCTTTGCCTGCGATACCGCATCGACTTTCAGGACATTTTGCGCCGCAGCACCCAGCGTCCATGAGATCGTCGAACCCGAAGTGGTCTCATTCCAAGTCTGAAGATCGACCTTCTTTTTCACGGCCTCGGCAACTGCGCTGAGGTCCGTCCCGTCGGCCAAGGTCACGTTGAAAGAATAATTTCCATTCTCTGCGACCGTCGCGTTGTTAGTCACCTGAAACTTGGGTTCGGTGCTGTCCTGAATCGCCGAGACCGCCGCCTGTGCGTTATTCTCGGTCATCGTCTTGAGGTAATCATCGAGCTTTACGCGCATCACGAGATGCGAGCCGCCCTTGAGATCGAGCCCGAGATTGATATTCTCGGCAAGATTCGTCTTGATCCCTTCCCAAGTAAAGTCGGCCGACGTCGGCATGCGACGCGGGCCAAACACCATATAAATTCCGACCAGCGTGATGGCGAGAATTACGCCCGTCCTGATCCACAACCCAGTTCTTTTCATTGGTTAAAAATACGTGCTATCAAACTTGCAGAGCTTTAGCTCTCGGCCTTTTTGCCGACGACGGCGGCCTTTCCGATCTCGATCAGCGTCTTTTCGGCACTCATAATGACAAAGCTCGTGGCTCGGATCTCTTTCACGCGGCCGATGATGCCGCCATTGGTCACTATCTCGTCATTTATCTGTAAAGATGCAACCAACTCGGCCAACTGTTGCTTCTGGCGCTTCTGCGGCAGGATCACAAGGAAGTAAAAAATGCCGCCCATGAGCAGCAACGGCAGCACAAGCCCGAATATCGAGCCGGCACCCGAGTCCTGAAAGAAAAAAAGCAATATGTTCATCGGTAAAAAAGAGCGTGCCCTCTAAAGACAAAAAGCAAATGATATACAACTAAAACGCGATTATCAAACGCCGAGGGGACTCTCGGACGCCATTTTTTCGAGGGCTTCTCGCCGGAATTCTTGAAATCGGCCATCGATGATCGCCCTTCTCGCCCGCCGCATCAGTCCCAGGAAGAACGCGACGTTGTGATGCGATATCAAAGTTGCGGCCGTCATCTCGCCCGCTTGCTGGAGATGCCTAAGGTATCCGAGCGAATATCGTCCGCACACTGAACAGCTGCACTCAGGGTCGAGCGGCGCTTCATCGAGCCGGAATTTCGCGTTGCGGATGTTCAACTTCCCTTGCGACGTGAAGGCTCTTCCGGTGCGGCCGTTCCGCGTCGGAATGACGCAGTCGAACATATCTACGCCGCGGCCGACGGCCTCGAGCATATCCTCCGGCGTTCCGACGCCCATCAGGTATCGAGGCGAATCTTGCGGCATCTTCGGCGCAAGATTTTCGAGCACGCGATACATCACGCTCTTCTCTTCGCCGACGCTCAAGCCGCCGATCGCATAGCCGTCGAACCCGATCCCGACCGTACGCTCGAGGCTTTCGAGCCGGAGATCGTCGTAACCGGCACCTTGCACTATCGCGAACAGAGCCTGCCGTCCGCTAAGGCCTTCTGTATCTGAGACAAAACCGAGATCTTCGCCATTTGCCTGAAGTTCGTCGAATCTTGCCTTCGACCGCATCGCCCAACGGATCGTGAGGTCGAGGCTCTTTTTCGTCGTCGCGTGATCGGCATCGCCCGGCGGACATTCGTCGAACGCCATCACGATCTCGCTTCCCAATGCAGCCTGAGCCTCCATCGAAACTTCCGGTGACAGAAAGTACTTGCTGCCATCCAAATGCGAGCGAAATTCAACACCTTCCTCCGTGAGTTTTCTCAGATCCGTCAGCGAAAACACCTGAAAACCGCCTGAATCCGTCAGCAGCGATCTTTTCCAACTCGTGAACTTATGCAGCCCGCCGAAATGCCGCATCGCTTCGACGCCGGGCCGCAAAAAAAGATGATACGTATTGCCTAGGATGATGCGTGCGTCGAGCTCGTCTTCGAGCGACTCGAAGCGAATTCCCTTGACCGCACCTTGCGTTCCGACCGGCATAAAGACGGGCGTTTCGATCACAGAGCGGCGGGTTCGAAGCACGCCGGCGCGTGCCTCGCCATCGGAAGCCTCAACATTCCAATCGATAGCTTTCGCGGATTCAGTTGACATTATTTTGGCCCAAGAGAGCCCAGATGCTTGCAGGGCCGACGGCGGTTTCGGATTCAAAGACACCGTCCGCATTTATCATTACGGCCGAAGGCGTGCCGTACATTCCGAGCTTTGCCGCAAGCTTGTAATTCTCATCAGCAACGACGCGACCCGGCATTTTTGCTTCGAGCGATGCGTCGTCGGTAAAGACGACAACGTCCGGTTCGCCGGTCGAACGTTTTGCGAACCAGTCGAAGAATTCGTCGTGCATCGTCTTGCAGTGAGTGCAGTTCTCGCCCCAAAAGAGAAGCATCGTCCGCTTGCCCGACAGCGAACGAGTCGAGATCTCGGTGCCGTCGCCGGCCGTGTGTGAGAATTCCGCTGCCTTTTCGCCGACAAAGTTCGAATGGCCGGCTCCCGCGATCGGAAAATGGAGGAACTCATCGGAGAAATCCGCCCGCCTCACTCGTTCGACAAGGCTGCGGAGCGCTATATCGCCAGCCGCGACATTGCTCACGAGCTTTCCGTTGCGGCCGATCACCACGAGCGACGGCGTCCAACGCGCAAAATACGCATCGGCGACCTCGCGAACTTCTTGG
>JRYI01006006.1_pt1 | contig 20353 bp, 17 predicted proteins | sample 235361 | NCBI WGS metagenome assembly JRYI01 (sample SAMN03074212, study PRJNA261471) | activated sludge metagenome | biome: Common Effluent Treatment Plant; feature: Wastewater; material: Activated sludge; isolation source: activated biomass in a lab-scale reactor treating industrial wastewater at...
CCGCCTGCCGGCCCTCACCACTCTGCCGATCGCCATGCTCATCGGCGCGACGCATATGATCTACGGCCACCAGCAGCCGGGCGATGGCTTCACGGCCGGGGTGATCATCGCGCTGGCCGTGGCCTTGTGGTATGTCGTGTTCGGCTACGAGGAGACGCGGCGGCGGTTGCCCTGGCTGCGCGGCTTTTCTCTCATCGGGTTGGGGGTGATCATCGTCTTTGTCGTCGGATCGATCACCTATGCGATCACGGGCTTCTTTTTCGCTCACGTCAATTTCGGCGAGATGATCGGTCTGCCCCTGCCCTATGGCTTCGATTTGAGCAGCGCCTTCCTGTTTGAGGTGGCCATCTGCCTGACGGTGTTGGGCAGCGCGGCACTCATCCTCAATACGCTCGGCCATCCGGATGACGTCAATGAAGAGCCGGCCGATGGCCCGGCGAAAGGATAGACCTTATGGAATTGCTAACCGCACTCACAGTCGGCTTCCTGTTTGCCGTCGGCATCTTCCAGATGCTGCGGCGCAACATCATTCGTTCGGCGATTGGTCTGGTCATTCTGGCCAATGCCGTCAACCTGTTTCTGCTGAGCACCGGGGCCTATGACGGGCTGGCCGCGGCCTACACCACATCCACCGGCCAGCGCAGCGACGCGCTGCCGCAAGCGCTGGTGCTGACGGCTATCGTCATCAGCATGGGCGGCACGGCCCTTGTCCTGTCGATGCTCTATATCATCTCGTCGCGCTACAAGACGGCCGACATGGATGAGGTGCGGGGCCTGAAGAACTAAATGGATTTTATCGCCGATAACCTGGTGCTTTTGCCCATCGCGACGCCGCTGATCGGGGCTATGACGGCCCTCCTCCTGAGGCGATTCCCGCGCGCTCGGGCCTATTGGTCACTGGGTGTGATGCTTCTCAGCCTGGCGTTCAGTCTCCTGCTTCTGTGGCGGGTGACGGAAAGCGGGACGGCCGTCGTGGTGCAGGCCGGCGGTTGGCGCTTTCCCTATGGCATCTCGCTCGTTGGCGATCCGCTGTCGGCGCTGTTCGCCGTCATGGCCCAGCTCGTGCTCACGCTTGGACTGATCTACACCCTGGGCAGCAAGGATGCGGTCATCACCTACCGGCCGTTCTACCCGCTCTTCCTGCTTCTGGCTACTGGGCTGACCGGCGCGTTCCTGACCGGCGACCTGTTCAACCTGTTCGTCTTCGCCGAGTTGCTCGTCATCTCCGGCACGGCGCTGACGGCCGCGTCCGACGACCGCTTCGGCACCGAGGCCGCCTATAAATACTTCTATATGAGTCTGCTGGCCTCGACCTTCATGCTGCTGGCCATCGGCTCGCTCTACGTCTCCTACGGCACGCTCAACCTGGCCGATCTGGCGGCGCGGATAGCCGACAAGCCCGACGGAATCCTGCTGGCTCCGGCCGTTGCCCTGCTGCTGGCGACGTTCATGATCAAGAGCGCCGTCTTCCCGTTCCATTTCTGGCAACCCGACTTCCACGCCGCAGCGCCGACGGCCGTCAGCGCCATGCTGTCGTCGGTCGTGGTCAAGGTCGGCGTCTACGGCTTCCTGCGCATGACGACGCTGCTGTTCGTGGCCCAGGCGCCGCTCATTCGCGGCATCCTGATCATCCTCGGCGTGATCGGCGTCATCTTCGGCGGCCTGTCGGCCGTGGGTACCCACAATGTCAAGCGCATGCTGGCCTATTCGACGCTGGCGCAGGTCGGCTTCATCCTCGTCGGCATCGGCTGGGGCACGGCTCCGGCCATCGCTGCGGCCGTCGTGTTCTCTTTCAACCACAGCCTCATCAAGGCCGCCATGCTGATGCTGGCCGGCTACGTCGCCAGCCGCGCGCCGGTCAAGTCGGCCGCGTTCGACGTGGTGACCGGCATCGGTCGCTATCTGCCCGCCGCCGGATTCCTGTTCTTCATGGGCGGCCTGTCACTCATGGGCATTCCGCCGACGAACGGCTTTGTCAGCAAGATGCTCCTGTTTCGCAGCGGCATCGATGCCGAAGGATATGTGCCGCTGCTCATCATCGGTCTGGCGAGTATTCTGACGCTCGTCTACGTCATTCGCGCATTCCAGCTTATCTGGTGGCAGGCTCCCCGTGAGGGCGCGAAGGCCAAGCCGGGCGGCGATAGCCTGCTGGCACCGGCACTGCTCATTGGCTTGGTGCTGCTGTTCGGCTTATGGGCCGAACCGCTGGTGAGCGTCGCCACAAATGCCGCAGAGTGGTTACTCAATCCGGCGCTCTATCTGGCGGCAGTCGCCGGGGCGGGAGGGTGACATGATCATTTATTTTCGCTGGGTTATGATGCTCGCCTTGGTATATCTCACCCTGACCTCTAATCTGGAGCTGAGCAACATTGTCGTCGCTCTTCTGCTGGCGACGGGAGTGGTGGCGCTGGTGCGGCCGACGCCCCGGCCGACCACACGGCGCAACTTTGCCCGATCAACGGTGGCCCTCATTCTCTACATCGCCAACCTGATTCGCGCTCTGACCGTAAGCGGTATCCAGGTAGCCCGGATAGTGCTTTCCCCTTCGTTACCCATCCGGCCGGGCATTATCGCCATCCCGGCGGAAACGGAGACGGATCTGGGTCTCGCCCTCGTCACCCACGCCGTCACGTTGACGCCGGGCGAACTGGTCATGGAGATCGATGACGACCATGTGATGTACACCCACGCCCTTGACGCGACGCGCGCCGAGGCGCATGTTAGAGAAGCGCTGGAGTTGCAGCGCGAATTGCTGGACGATATCTTTCCGTAGGGATTCATCGTCGGGCGGCGGCGCGATCCGCTTGACGCAGGCGGTATACTGTTAGCGATGGTCGAATTATTGAGAGAAGTGGCGACGGTGGCGATAGCTCTCCATGTGGGGATGCTGGCGGCCGCTGTCTGGCGCATCTGGCGCGGTGAGACGGTGGCCGATCGGCTCGTCGGGGTTGATCTGATCACAACGTTGTTGATCTCGATTCTCATCCTGTTGTCGATCATCCAACGCGATAGCATCTACATCGACCTGGCGTTGGCGTTGGCCGCGCTGGGATTCATCAGCACCATCGCGCTGGCCAAGTATCTGGCCGATGAGCAGATGTTTTAGAGGCCTCCATGACGATTGAAGATTTCCGCGCCCTAATCGCCATCCTGGCTATCCTGGTGGGCACGTTCTTTTCCCTGATAGGGTTGCTGGGGATGATCCGCTTGCCCGACGTTTACGCCCGGTTGCACGCTACGGGCAAGATAGGTCTCTATGGCGCTGTGCTGCTGCTGGTGGCCGCGGCCGTTTGGACTCCGCTGGGCTGGGGCCGGGCCATTTTTCTGATGGTTTTATTGATGGTGACCGGCCCGGTGACGGCCCACGCCATTTCCTCGGCCGCCTATCGCATCGGCACGCCCATGAAAAATCCCATTCGCGATGATTTGTCCGCCGCCGAGGAAGCCCCGGCTCCCGGCGATTGATGCATTAAAAAAACCGAAACAAGCCTATGCCCGCCGCAGACATCGAAGACACAACAACAGGCGGAAAATCATACCAGCTCTCCGGCGATTTTCGCGGAGCGATTGTCAACATCGAGTCGACGTTCGTTAACTCGGCCGCTGCCCAGGATATCGAAGGCCTGCCCCCCGAAACGGGAGAGCCACCCTATAAAGGACTGCAATATTTTGATGAGGCCGACGCCGATCACTTCCTCGGCCGCGAGGCGCTGACGGCCAAGCTGGTCGGGCAACTGCGCGAGACGCGCTTCCTGGCCGTCATCGGCGCGTCCGGCAGCGGCAAGTCGTCGGTCGTGCGGGCCGGGCTGGTGCCTGCGCTGCGTCGCGGCAAGCCGCTGGCCGACGGTGCGCTGCCGCCCACGGGTTCCGACAACTGGCTCATCCGCGTGATGACGCCCACCGCTCACCCGCTCGACGCGCTGGCGGCGGCGCTGTTGCCCGACGGCGAACCGGCGGCCGTGGCCGCCCTGCGCGACCGGCTGGCGGCCAATCCCGCCGCGCTGGTCGAAGCGCTCCCCACGACTTTGAGCGACGCGCAGCCGAAATTGCTCCTCGTCGTCGATCAGTTCGAAGAGGTGTTCTCTCTCGGCCGTCATGAGCCGGAGCGCAAAGCCTTCATCGACAACCTCGTGACGGCGGCCACCGGCGACCGGCCCGTCGCCATCGTCATCGTCCTCCGCGCCGACTTCTACGCCCATTGCGCCCAGTACGAAGGCCTGCGCGGGCTTGTCTCCCGCCATCAGGAATACATCGGCGCGATGAGCCGCGAGGAACTGTTCCGGGTCATCGTTCTGCCGGCGGCCCGCGACAAGTGGAAGCTGCAAGAGGGGCTGGTCGAGTTGATGCTCGACGATGTGGGCGACGAACCGGGCGCGCTGCCGCTGCTTTCCCATGCCTTGCTGGAGACGTGGAAGCGGCGGCGCGGCCGCACGATGACGCTCTCCGGCTACAAGGAGTCGGGCGGCGTGCGTGGGGCCATCGCCAAGACGGCCGAGACCGTCTTCCGCCAGCGCCTTACGCCCGACCAACGCCCCATCGCCCGCATGATCTTCATGCGCCTGACAGAGCTGGGCGAGAGCGCCGACAGCGACACGCCCGACACTCGCCGTCGTGCCCAGTTCAGCGAACTCATCACCCGCTCAACCGACGCCGCGATGCTCGACGCGGTTCTTGCCATATTAATCGATTCCCGTCTGGTGATGACCGACGTTATCCCTCCCGGCGAGACCAAGGTCGTTGAAGTAGCGCACGAGGCGATCATCCGCGAGTGGCCGACCCTGCGCGATTGGCTGAATCAGGATCGCGAGGGGCTTATCCGCCACCGTCAACTGACGGCCGACGTCAACGACTGGCTGAACCTCAACCGTGACCCCGGCGCGCTCTACCGCGGCGCGAAGCTGGAGCAGACGCTGGGCTGGACGGCCGGCCCGCCCGATCCGCTGAGCGTCGTGGAGACGGAATTCCTCGACGCCAGCCGCGCCGCAGCCGAGGAAGACGCCCGGCGCACGGAACGGCTGGCGAAGGCAGCTCGCAACCAGCGGGTTTTGGTGGGTGTGGCGGGTGTGCTGTTGTTGGCCGTCATCGGTGCGGTGCTGTTGAACCTGGGGGTTTTCAACCCACCGCTTAAAGAGATGACGACCGGCGATTTCAGGATCGCGGTGGCCGAGTTTGCCGTGCTGGATGAGGCCGGCCGATTGACCAACGATAACCACAACGGAGGCCGTCGTATTTCCGAACGCATCGGCACAGGTCTGATAGGCGAATTACCGGACAATGTCCTGGTCTGGCACGATGGGGAAGGCAATGAAGAACATGTGGCGGTCGGTGTGGTTGGCGAAGGAATAGCCGGAGCAGAGGATCCCGCCACCAGGGCAAACGAACTGAATGCCGACATGATCATCTATGGCGTGGCCGAGCCGAGGGGGCAGGTCGCCAATCTGAAGCTCCAGTTCTATCTGCGGCCGCAGTTCGGCGCTGACTTCAGTCAGATGGTCGGCAATTATGAATTCAAGACGCCGATCCCCGTTTTCGATCCTTCCGATCCGGCCGAGGAGGTTTGGGATCGACTGGACCCATTGGCCAAAGCGCTGGCCTGGGTGACTCTGGGGTTGCGACAGGAAATTCGAGGTGTACAGGATCAGGCGGTCCAATCCTTCGAACGAGCGGCGACGTTTGCCCCCGATTCCGATGTGATCCGGTACTTCATAGGGCAGGAGAACTTTTATAGCGCCCAACGAGATGAGGGGGCATCGCCTGAAAGCCTGGTGGCGGCCGAGGCAGCATTTGCCGAATCCTTGCGATTGAACCCCGACAATCCCCGCGCCCGAATTGGGCAGGGCAGCGTCCATTTCGTGCAAGCCCAACGGTTGCTCAGCGAAGCCAAGGGCATGACTGAAGGAAACGAGAGGACTACCGCACTGGAAACCGTGGAACAGGAGGCGCGGGCGGCGCTTGCTGCCTATAACGAGATCGCCACCCAACCGGAGCAGATCGAGACTTATGGCGTGCCCGTGGCCGGTATTGCTCGCCTGGGCCGGGGGATCAGCTTGCGCTTGTTGGCCGAGGTCGCCTTTTTACAGGGAAACCTCACGGCGGCCGAGACCCATATCGACGAGGCTATTGCCGCCCTGGAGGATGAAATCGGGCAACTGGATACGGCCAACGACCCTCGTCTGGTGGCGCAGACTTTTCAGGCGTTGGGTTCTTTCTATGAATGGAAGGCATTTCTATTGAACGAGCGCGGCGCGGCCGATGCGGCGGCACAGGCGCTTGCCACGGCGCTATCTTATTACAACGATTGCGCGCAGCAGGGGGCCGATTTTCCGATTGATACCTATTTAGTCGAACGGATCGTGCAGCGATTATGTGAACCAAGAATTGATGCGCTGCAACAACCGGCTGGAGGTGGATGATGGCCGCGAATTGGAGAATTTACCCGTCAAAACAGATTTTGACGATCGTACTGATGCTGCCGGTCTTGCTCGTGGCTTGTGGTGGAGGTGGGGCCAGTGACGAGCCAACCGCTGAGGTCGCGGTCATTGATCCGGTTGCCACATCGGTGCGGCAGACCATGGACGCTATCGCCGTGGCCCAGACGGTCGCGGCGCTGTCTACACCAGTCATAGAGGCGACGCTTCCACCGGCCACGGCCGCTTTGCCCTCGCCCACTCCGGCACTTCCACCGTCTCCCGCGCCGACGAGCACAACAGTTGTCGCGTCGCCGACGACGGCACCGCCGACGGCTACCGCGACTCGCGCCGCAACCCCCACCCGAACGCCGCCGAACGTCGAAAACGACGCGCCCGGCGGCTCCTTCCCCGAAGACGGCACGGTCGCCTTCAACATCATCGTCGATCCCGCCTTCCTGTTTCGCATGGATGTTCGCGATCTAGGGGTGGGAGACTTCGAGGGCGCGGGTATCGAGTCTGTACAATTCAGCATCTCCGGTGACGATGTGAATTATTTCCGGGAGGAACGCACAGCGGGCTTCTGCGTCTTCGGCGGCGGCGAGCCGACTTGCAATCCGTGGCCGATCAATGGGCATGGGCAATATACATGGGGTGCAGATGGCCCGGTGGTGCAGAGCGGTGAGTATTTTGTCAACATGGCAGTGACGGCCGAAAATCCTGATGATGACTTCGGCGGCAACTGGAACTGGAACTTCAATTTCAGGGTGACGGTTCCCTGACATCTTGTCTAGAGGTCTGGAGCGTGCATCATGCTTCCGAATCGATCGCCGGTGCGAGCCTTGTTGCTAATTGCCATCCTCAGTGGGTTGGCTGCTTGCCGCGGCGCTGCACCCGACGAGACGGAAGTAATCGCCATTGACGAGTCGGCCCGTTCTGCGGCGACTTTGCCTATCCCCGAAGGCCCGCCCATCGTCGAGAACGATGCGCCGGCCGGCATCTGCGAAGATACGGCCAACATCCTCAGCCGTGTTGATCCCATCGCGCCCGGTCTGTTCCGGGCTGTCGCTTTTGATAACCGTGCGGGTCCAAATGACGGCGACGGCATTCGCGGCGTCCGGTTCGCCGTCAACGGCCAAGGAATTACCTACGCCCACGACGAACTGACCGCGCCATACTGTATATTTGGCAGTAACGAGCCGGATTGCGGTGAATGGCCGCGCGATGAGGCAGGCCGCTACACGTGGGGTGTGGGCGGCGCCATCGTCAAACCGGGTTCGTATGATGTTTTTGTGGAGGTGGTGGGCGAACAGGCTGACTCATTGAGCGGCCGCGACCGCTGCGACTGGAGCTTCGGGTTAATTGTTGAAGTGCCATAGAGACCTATCTAACCATATTTTCGGCCTGACCCTACCGACAGTTGGAGCGCGATTGTTCCCAACATCGCAGCCGTACTGAGAAGCTGAAACCCACGACCGATTCTGTCAATCACCGATGTGCCAATAGGAATTGACGAACGGCGAGTTCGCCATCTATTTTCAAATATTACCGGCGTTTTGCGCAAATCACGAGGTGGAAAACCATGGACATGTTCAAGCGGCCAAAATCGCGGTTCAATTGGCGTCTCTTGTTGGTCCAGACCTTTGCCAACGCGCTCGCGTTGGGGCTGACGGTCCTGCTGTTGCCGGGCATCCACATGCCGCACGACAACGTGATTACCGAACTCCTGGCTTCGGGGGTTATCTTTGGTCTGCTCAACGGTTTTGTCAGGCCAATCCTGCAACTGATCATGTTTCGTTACCTGTTCCTGACCTTTGGGCTTGTATTGCTGATTATCAACACCGTCATTTTGTGGATGATGGCGGCTCTGACGCCTGAGCGATTTCAGGTGGACACTATATTGTCTCTGATTCTGGCCGGGGCCCTTGTTGGTCTGTTCGGCTTGTTTTTTGAAACGCTCATGGGGGTCCAGCCGCCGATCATGGACAACGGCCCTGTCGCACAATCGAAAGAGCACGTTTTCAGCCTTGGCAGCGCCCCGATTTATGTTCCGACTCGGCAAAAACCAGAACCGGAAAATTCATCCTTGCAGCCCACGCTAACGGAGTAATCAACGATGTACCAGCGAACCAGTGGAATGGATCAGGCCAGGGAGAGCCTGCGACTACAACAAATCTACAACACCATCACCCGTTATGGACTGGATATGATTTTCGATCGCGGGCCGACGGGGCGATTTCGCCGCCGCATGCAGCGGTTCATCTATAAGCCGGGCGTGCCGATCGAGCGTCTGCCGCGCCCGGTCAAAGTGCGGCTATTGATGCAGGAACTTGGTCCGACTTACGTCAAGATGGGCCAGATCATCTCCAGCCGTTCCCAGACCCTGCCGCCGGGCTGGTGCGAAGAGCTGAGCAAGTTACAAAGCAACGTGCCGCCGTTTTCATCTGAGGAAGTGCGGGGAATTATCCTGGACGAACTGGGCGACACCCCGGAGAAGCTGTATGAGGAATTCGCGCCGGCGCCGTTTGCCGCCGCATCCACGGCGCAAGTCCATCACGCCCGGCTGGCGGACGGAACGCGCGTGGNNCGGCGACGGCATCATCCGCGAACTTGATTTGGCCAGCGAACAATACAACATGAAACGCCTGGCCCGCAACATGGAAAACATCCCCGGCGTCATCGTGCCACGAGCCTTCCCCCAATTGAGCAGTTCAAAAGTGCTAACCATGGAGTTTGTCGAGGGGGTAAAGATCACAAACGTGTCGGCCATTCAGGAGGCTGGCCTGGTGTGTAACGCCATCGGCGAGATCATCCTGCGTGCGCTGGTCAAGCAACTGCTCATCGACGGCTTCTTCCATGCCGATCCGCATCCGGGCAATATCCTTGTTAATCTCGATACCGGCAGCGTCGGGTTTCTCGACATGGGCATGATGGGCGAGATCGATCTGAGCAAGCGACTGCATTTGATCAACCTGCTCATGGTCGCCCGACAACGAGACGCTGCCGGGCTGGCGCGAGCCGTGCGTAGTCTGAGCGTACCGTTCCGCAAGCATGTGGACGATGGGCGGTTTTATCGAGACTTCGAGCGCTCCGTCGGCCGCTACCTCGATCCTGATGTGGATCCGTCCTTTGGCGATCTGATGGCCGTCGTATTCACCCTCTTGTCGGCCCACGGTCTGCGCCTGGACTCTGATCTGACGCTGGCGATCAAGGCTATGATGCAAGCGGAAGCGATCTACAATGCCCTTTATCCCCAAGGCGGCGGCCTGATCGATCAAGGGTTCGATATCACCCAGGAGATGGTGTTGCAAGAAGCGACGGCCGACAACATTAAAAACGTCCTGACCCGCCAAGGGACGTTGCTGTTGCAGGACGCCGCCCGGCATTTACCGTCGTTACAGGAAGCGGGATTGCGCTGGCTGAACATGTATCGGCGTGGCCGGTTTGAGCTGTATGTGGACACGTCCGACCTGAGCGTGCAGGTCAAGTCGTTGCGGCGAATTGCCCAACAGGTCATTGTCGGCATCCTGCTGGTGGGGATCATCATCGGTTCGGCCATCGCCGCCAGTTTCTCCAGCGGTTCGACTACGCTGACCCAATTGACCAATTGGGCGCTGGTGGCTTATTTCGCATCAACGATCCTGGGCGGCATCCTGATCATTGGCATTCTCTATAATCTTGTGTTCCGGATGTCGCGCGAGGAATGAGGGCAGGCCGGGTAGGGCCTGCGGGCTCTACCCGGCCGCGCCGAAAACAGGCTAGCTCCGACTTTCGTCAATGGCGGTGAATTTCGACCATTTGAGCTACTTTTCTCTCGAATTATTGTCGCAAATGGGGTACGATCGCCCCTCTATGGCTATCACCTACGTTGCGGTCGATGTGGAGACAACCGGACTGGACCCTTCGCGCGACGCGATCATCGAGATCGCGGCCATCACCTTTCGTGATGCGGCCATCGTGGACGAGTTCGCTTCGCTCGTCAATCCGCTGGTCGACATCCCGCCGTTTATCACCCAACTAACGACGATCACCAACGAGATGGTGGACGACGCGCCGACGCTCCACACCCTGCGGCCGCGACTGCGCAGCAAGCTGGGCGACAACGTCCTGGTCGGCCACAATGTCGAGTTCGACCTGGGCTTCCTGCGCGAGGCGCGGCTGGCTTTCGGCAACCGGCGCATCGACACACTGACGCTGGCCTCGATCCTCGTGCCGGAGGCGGGGCGGTTCAGTCTCCGCGCAATGGCCGACTTCCTGAATCTACCGGCTGATAACGGCCGCGGCCACCGCGCCCTGGCCGACGCCGAATTGACGATCGAGCTGTTTCTCGCCCTGCGCGAACGGGCGCTGGCCCTGTCGCTGGCCCAACTGGAGGAGATCGTCGAGGCCGGGCAGCGACTTGGCTGGCCGGAGACACTCTTCTTCGAGGAGGCGCTGGCCGAGCGTGTTCGTGGCGCGTTCGAGGGCAACGAGCTGCGCATGCGCGGTCAACTACAGCGCCTCTACACGCCGCCCAAGCTGGAGGGGGCCACGCTGGTGCCCGAGGAGCGCCCCGCGCCGCTCGACGTGGGCTCCCTGACCTCGCTCATTCGTCCCGGCGGCCGCTTCGACCGCGCCTTCCCCGGCTTCGAGCACCGCCCGCAGCAGGTGGAGATGCTGGAAACCGTGGCCGAGGCGTTCAACCATACCCGCCACGTACTGGTGGAGGCGGGCACAGGCACAGGCAAGAGTCTGGGCTACCTGATCCCGGCCGCATTCTGGGCCACAGGCAACGGCCGCCGGGTTGTCATTTCCACCAACACGATCAACCTGCAAGACCAATTGATCGACAAGGACATCCCCGCACTGCAACAGGCGCTCCGCCTCGATCTGCGGTCGGCCATCCGCAAAGGGCGCAGCAACTACATCTGCACGCGCCTGTTCCAGCAGATGCGCCGCGCCGGCCCCGGCAATGCCGACGAGATGGCGCTCTACGCGCGCATCCTGCTCTGGCTGCCCGACTCGCGAACCGGCGACGTGGGCGAGATCGCCCTGCGCACCCCCGGCGAGCGCCAGGCCTGGTCAAAGATCAACGGCGAGAACCCGACCTGCACCGCCGACCAATGCGCGGCCGAAAACTGCCCGCTCCACATTGCCCGCCGCCGCGCCGAGATGGCTCATTTGGTTGTCGTCAATCACTCGCTGCTGCTGGCCGACCTGCGCTCCGACGGCATGGTGCTGCCCGATTATGAGGACCTCATCATCGACGAGGCCCACCATCTGGAGGCGGCCGTCACCGATGGCCTCAGCTTCCGCGCCGATCGCCGCTCTCTGGATGCGATTCTGGAGGAAGTGACTCGCCCGCGCGCCGGACTAATCGCCAACGCCCAGCAGCGCATCGCCGCTGTGGCCCCAAAGGAAACCGGCATAGAGGTCGACGCCATCGCCGAGCGCATGCGCGGCGAAGCCCAACTGGCCACGCTGCGCACGGAGGAGTTTTTCACCACGGTCGACTTCTTCCTGCGGAACCAGCAGCGCGAGCGCAGCCAGTTTGCGACCCAACTCCGCGTCACGCCGGCTGTGCGTACCCAACCCGACTACCATCTGGTGGAAGAGAGTTGGGCCGATCTGAGCAGGCTCTATGCCGTGCTGGTGAAGGGATTTCAGAAGTTGGGCCAGACCGTAGCCGATCTGGCCCATGTGGTGGATATCGAGGGCGGGGATGAACTGCGCGCGGCGCTCGTCAGCAACGGGAAGCTGCTGGAGGAAGCGCGGACGAACCTGGACGCGCTCGTGTTGACCCCTGATGCGGCGATGATCTACTGGATCGAGCAGTTCAAGGATTTCATCTCGCTCCATGCCGCGCCGCTCCACATCGGCCCCTTGGTCGAGGCCCACATCTTCCAGAACAAGGAGACGGTGGTGTTGACTTCGGCCACTTTGCGCACGGCCGATCATGGCCGCGCGGAATCGACATTCGATTACGTGCGCGACCGGCTCCATGCCCATGAGGCCGACGAACTGGCCGTCGGCTCCCCATTCGATTACAAGAATTCGACGTTGCTCTATCTGGTGACTGATATCCCCGAACCCAACCAGCCGGGCTACCAGCGCCAGTTGGAGCAGGCGATCATCGACACGGCCGTCACGCTGGGCGGCCGCACGCTGGTGCTTTTCACGGCCAACAACCACCTGAGCCAGACGGCGACGGCCATCGAGAGCAAGCTGGCGGCGCACAACATCACCACACTGGCCCAAAACCAGGGCGCGTCGCGACAGCAATTGCTGGAGCAGTTCCGGCGCGAGGGCAATCGGGCGGTGCTGCTGGGCACACGCTCGTTCTGGGAGGGCGTGGACATCCCCGGCCCGGCGCTGACGGCGCTCATCATCGCCAAGCTGCCGTTCGACGTGCCGACCGACCCTATCATCGCCGCGCGCTCGGAGACCTACGAGAGTCCGTTCTTCGAGTATACGATCCCCGAGGCAGTGTTGAAATTCCGGCAGGGTTTTGGCCGCCTCATTCGCCGGATGACCGACGAGGGCGTGGTGCTGGTGCTCGACAAGCGGGTGATCACCAAGCGCTACGGGCAGGCGTTCATAGAAGCGCTGCCTGATTGCACCGTCATTCGTCAGCGGTCGGATCGCATCGAGGAGTTGATCGCCCGATGGATGGCTCGCGACCGCAACAAGCGCTTGTAGGGCGCGGCAGGCTGTCGTCCAACCTCTCTTTACTCAAATAAAAAGGCAGGTCATCGACCTGCCTTTTTATTTGAATCAGATTGGCCGGCTATTCGCCTTAGCTGCGCGGCAGATCACCCACGACGATGAACGTATCGAGGATGTGGTCCAGCGCATCCAGATCGGCGTCGGTGACGACCTGCACCAGCACGATCACGGAGTAGTGCTGCTCCACCGGTTCGGCCGCCAGGACGATGATGATGCTGCCCTGACCGTCGCAATTGGAATACTGATCATAGACACCGGTATAGAACCCATCAGAGTAATCGAAGCGCCCATCATAGGTGCAGGCGTCCGAGAAGTCCATGATGTCCGCCAGCTCGCCCATGGTCGAATCGCCGAAGACGGTGCCGGCCAGAATCTGCATGCCGGGTGTCGTATAAGTAGAACTGAACCCCTGAATATCGGTCGAGGCGATGATCGAGCTGCCGTAGATGGAGCCGTCGTCGCCGACCCAGTTGGAACCGTCGACGTCGGCCCATTCTACCGGCACTTCCACATATACCGCCTGAGAGTCGTCGTAGATGCCGACGAACTCCGTATAGGTGGCAGTCGCATTACCGCCGGCGGCCGGTTCTTCCGCAACCTCAACCGCCTGGGCGAAGGAGAAGGATTGCTCCAGCTTGGGGCCGTTTAGCTGACCTTCCAGCACTTCCTGGGTGGCGAAGCGCAACACTTCGATATTCATCGGGTCGGTGGCGTTGCGGCTGCGCAGGATGTCGCAGTAGTCAGCCATGGTGCCGTCGGTAGACAGTAACAGTCCTTCCAACCGGGTGATGATGTCGCCGGCCTTGACGCCGACCTTGTCGGCCGGGGAGCCGGACTTCACTGAGGCGACCCAGATGCCCGTGGTGTTGTCGCCGGTGATGACCGCTTCACCGTTGATGCCGATGGAATCGAGATCGCTGCCGGCGCGCAATTTCTCCACGACCGAGCGAGCATCGGAGGCGTTGATGGAGAAATATTGGTTGACGCCGGAGTTGCCGGCATAGTTGACGCCGACGACCTTGCCGTCCGTCGTCACCAGCGGGCCGCCGGAGTTGCCGGGATTGATCGTGGCGTCATGTTCGATGACGTTGTTTACCGAAGCCCAGCTTGTCTCGCCGCCGGCGCGCTCCTTGGAGATAACGCCGCGAGTCAGGGTCGGCTCCGGGTCGCCAAGCGGGAAGCCAAGGGCGTAAATCTCGGTGCCGAGGCGGGCCGCGACGTCGCTCCATTCGAGGAAGGGGTAGCCGTCACCCTCGATATCGATCACGGCCAGGTCGTTGCATTCCGACACGCCGAGGATCTTGGCGTTGAGCGGCCGGTCGTTACCCTCGACAAAAACCTGAAGAAAAGCCGCGCCGGTGACGACGTGGTTATTCGTGACGGCGATGCCCGACGGATCGATGATGAATCCGGAGCCGCGGCCCGCAGTGTTCAACTGCATGCCGAATTCCGGGTCCATGAAGCTGCCCTGGGCCTCGATCTGGATCGTGGCCTTAATGGCATCCTGGAAGCTCGACTCGGCCGCGGGGCCGGCCGGGGCGGGTTCTTCAGTGGGGGCGGGTGCCTCGGTCGGAGAAGCCTCGGTGGGCTGCTCCTGTGATTGCTGCGTGGCAATCGGTTCGATGGTGGCCTCGGCCTCTTGTCCACCGCCGCCACACGCGACCAGAGCGGTCATGAGTATCAGGGTAAACATGAGCATAAAAATTCGACCAGGGTTCATCCTAACCTCCAAAAGATTTAACATTACAAATTTCTGCACTCAAAAATGAGGATGAGGTAGCTCATCTCCCTCATTAGGGACGGGATTATACATGATATTGTCCTTAGGAAAAGTTAAGAAACGGGGGGAGTTGGGTAACATTCAGCGCTATTTTTCGTCTATCAGTTATGGACAAATAATTGATGTCGCAGCGCGTCAAGTCGGCGGCACCCAAGCCGTCCTGGCCTATTGACTTTTGTCTGTGGCTTATGCTAGACTGCATTTTTGATCTATAGGAAGAGGAAGAGATGCGTTGGGCTATAGCCAACCCATCAACAACGCTGAAACACCATTAATTTTATCATTCCGTCTCGCTGCTCGGCAGCGTTCAGCATTGTTGCACGCATCTCGGGTTCTCGATGTTATATCGTGAGGCTTCGAGACCCTGCTGAAGATTGAGGGAGACCACAAGGAATTATTTGATATGACAGACTTGAACGATCCATTGTCGGATGAGATGGAAATCCTTAATGCGCTTTTGAACGAAGGGATCGAGCAGCGATATTTAACCTATGATCAAATCCTGGAAGCGTTGCCGGAGATCGAAAATAATATAACGCTGCTGGAAACATTGCTGGAAGAAGCCCAGACGCTTGGTCTCGCCATCTATGAGAACGAGGAAGATATCGTCGCTGCGGCCCTGAGCGTCGACGGTGACGATGAAGATGTCGATATCGATCTGGACGATGAAGCTCCCCTGCCGCGAGAAGAGCGTGTCGTGCGCCCGGCACGGGTGCGTTCCCATGATGCGCCGTTGTTCGATCTGAGCAACGTGCCGATTGATGACTCTGTGGGCCTCTATTTCCGCGAGATGGGTCAGCAGTCGTTGCTCTCGGCCGATGAAGAAGTCCACCTGGCGATGGAGATCGAGGCCGGCCGCGCAGCCGTCGAGCGCCTGGAATCGGGCGAAGAGATAGACCTCGACACGCGCGATCTGCTGGAGCGCCAGCGCGAAGTTGGCGACGCCGCCCGCGCCCACCTGATTCGTGCCAACACCCGCTTGGTCGTCAGCATCGCCAAGAAGTATCGCGGCCGCGGCTTGCAGTTCCTCGATCTCATCCAGGAAGGCAACGTTGGCCTCATGAAGGCGGTTGAGAAATACGATTATCGCCGCGGCAACCGCTTCAGCACCTATGCCACGTGGTGGATCCGCCAGGCGGTCACCCGCGCGCTGGCCAATCATGGCCGCACCATCCGCATCCCGGCCCATCTGGGCGGGCGGATCAGCAAACTCTATCAGGTAGCCCAGGAACTGGAGCAGGAATACGGCCGCCAGCCGACGGCCGAAGAGATCGCCGAGAACATGGAGCTGCCGGCCGACCGCGTGCGCTGGATGTTGCGCACCAGCCGCCAGCCGGTTCATCTGGAGCGGCCGGTGGGCGACGAGTCCGACGCCGAATTGGGTGATTTCATCGAGGATATCGAAGCGCCGGCCCCGGCCGAGTCAGTGGCCCAGACGATGCTGACCGAGGAGATCGGCGACATTCTGGACCAGTTGACCCCGCGCGAGGCGCGTATCCTGCGCCTGCGGTATGGCTTGCAGGATGGCGAATCGCGCACCCTGAAAGAGGTGGGCGAGATGTTTGGCCTGTCCCGCGAGCGCATCCGCCAATTGGAGAAGGAAGCGCTGCGTAAGTTGCGCCACCCGAACTTCGCCGGGCATCTGCGCCAGTATTTGAATTAGGCATTCTGAAGTCTACGGTAAACACCCTCCCGCGACCGCGAGAGGGTGTTTTTATTTCCGGGCCGCGCCGGCTATTTGTTTTACGCGATGTTCACAACGGTTTCACAAGCCATTTATCCGGAATTCGGCCGAATGTGGTAAGTTACTAGCGGTAACTAGGTGGCGCTGCGTCATTTGTTGCTCCCGTTCGGGCAGGCGCACGCGCCGCGGACGGTGATCGAGGGGATTGGTCCGGAAATGACACAAATGAAGTCTGAACAGATCATCATAGAGCCGGTGCGCGGCTGGCAGGTAATCAACTGGCGAGAGTTGCGCGATTACCGCGATCTCTTTCGCTTCCTGGTCGACCGCGACATCAAGGTGCTCTACAAGCAGACGGTGTTGGGATTCGGCTGGGCCATCCTGCGGCCGGTGTTGAGCATGGTCATCTTCACGATCATCTTCGGCAATCTGGCGCAGGTAGACAGTGACGGTGTGCCCTATGCCATCTTCAGTTATGTGGCCCTTGTCCCGTGGCTCTACTTCTCCACGGCGCTGTCGGCATCGGCGCTGAGTCTGGTCAACAACACCGAGATGCTGACCAAGATCTATTTCCCGCGTCTGACCTTCCCAATGACGCCGGTCTTTTCCAAGCTGGTCGATTTCGCCATCTCCTTCATTATCGTGTTCGTGTTGATGGCCTGGTTCCGCATTATGCCCACCGCACGGGTGCTCTATTTGCCGTTGCTCATCCTGCTGATGATGCTGACGGCCGCCGGGATGGGCTTGTGGTTCGCGGCCATGTCGGTGCAATACCGCGACGTGAAGCACGCCATGCCCTTCCTGACGCAGATACTCATGTATGCCGCGCCGGTCGTCTGGGCGGGTTCGCTCATCACCGAACGGTTTGGTGAGGTCGGTCGGATCCTTTTTGGCCTTTACCCGATGGTGGGCGTCATCGAGGGTTTCCGCTCGGCGCTGCTCGACACGGGGCCGATGCCATGGGACATGATCGCCGTGGGCACGGTCTCGGCACTGGTTATTTTCATTACCGGGCTGTTCTATTTCCGACGCATGGAAGCCACTTTCGCAGACGTGGCCTAAACAGAAGATAATATTAATGAATATGGGTAGTAACGGACAGGCGACCGACAAAGCCATCATCGTCGAGGGCGTCGGCAAGCAGTATCACATCGGCCTGATGGAAGACCGGCACGATACCTTGCTGAAGTCGGCCGGGGCATGGCTGGCATCGCCGGTGAAGAATTTCCGGCAATTGCGCCGTCTCAGCGCGCAGGACGACGACGAGGCCGAGGATGTCATCTGGGCCTTGCGCGACGTGTCGTTCAGCGTCAATCGCGGCGAGGTAGTCGGCATCATCGGCCGCAACGGCGCGGGCAAGAGCACCCTGCTAAAAATTCTGTCGCGCATCACCCCGCCGGCCGAAGGCCGCATCATCCTCAACGGTCGCGTTTCCAGCCTGCTGGAAGTCGGCACCGGCTTTCACCCGGAGCTGACCGGCCGCGAGAACGTCTATCTGAANNGAAGTCGGCACCGGCTTCCACCCCGAATTGACCGGTCGCGAAAACGTCTATCTCAACGGCACCATCCTGGGTATGCGCAAGGCCGAGGTCGATCGAGCCTTCGACGAGATCGTCGCCTTTGCCGAGGTCGAGAAGTTTATCGACACACCGGTCAAGCGCTACTCCAGCGGTATGCGCATGCGACTGGCTTTTGCCGTGTCGGCTCATTTGCAATCGGAGATACTGCTGGTTGATGAGGTGCTGGCCGTGGGCGACGCCGCCTTTCAGGAGAAATGTCTGACCAAGATGGAAGGCGTTACCCAGGTCGGCCGCACGGTGCTGCTGGTCAGCCACAACATGCAGGTGGTCCAGCGGTTGTGTCATCGTGCTCTGCTGTTGCAAAAAGGGCAACTTGCGGCCGAGGGGCCGCCGGCGGCCATCGTTGGCCGCTACCTGAGCGATGCTCTGGCCGCGACGACGCTGGAGCCGGTGGAACTGGGCCGACAGATGCGCATGAACCGGTTGACCGTGACCCAGGACGGCGTTCCGGCCGGTGAATTTCTGGACAGCGAGCGGCCATTCGAGGTTCACGTCCATTATGATATCCTGGAGCCGGCGCGCAACCTGCTGCTTGGTTTCAACGTCATCGCGGGGGACGGCATCGCCCTCTTCCGCACTTACGACATGCTGACCTACGGCCTGGGCGAGCGCGCTCCAGGCGCTTATGAGTCTGTATTCCAGCTCCCCGGCAAGCTGCTTCCCGCCGGGCATTATTTCTTTGAGGTTGTCGTTGGTATCCACCGCCTGCGCTGGCTGAGCAAGGGGGACATCCGGTTGCGGTTGAACCTGGGCGGTACACGCGAGACCGACGTCGATTTTCCCGGCATCATGTCACCGGTGGGCACCTGGGCCGTCCACCGGAACGGCGATCGCGAGCATTGATCATGGCACACTTTTATTGGCTCTCACACCGTCGCTATATCGAGGATGGCCGCATGCGTTGGCATGCCGAGCAAGCCGATGAGGCATTCTGGGCAAGTTACTGGCGTGAGCGCGTGACCCCGGCTTATTTCCGCAAGGCGGCCGGCGCGGATCCGGCGACCGACGAAATGGGGCGGATACTGCTGGCTGAGATGCCCGCTGAAGGGCGCCATCTGGAGGCCGGCTGCGGCGCGGGATACTGGGTGGCTGCGCTGCGGGCCGCCGGGCGTGATGTCGAGGGAATAGAGTATGCCCGCGACCTGGTCGAACTGGTCAATGACGTCTGCCCTGAGTTGCCGGTGCGCTACGGTGACGCGCTGGCCATTGATTGTCCCGATAACACCTATGCGTCTTATCTGTCTTTCGGCGTGGTAGAGCATCGGCAGACCGGCCCTGAGCCGTTCCTGGCCGAAGCCTATCGTGTGTTGACCCCCGGCGGCAAGCTGCTCATTACCGTGCCCTACCTGGGGCCGGTGCGCCGGTTGCGCGCCCGACTAGGTCGCTACGAGGCGACCCAGCCCGCTCCGCCATTTTTCCAGTATGGCTTTCGCTCCAGAGAATTCGCCGGGCTGGTGGCCGGGGCGGGCTTTGTCGTCGAGGCTACGCGTCCGCTGTTTTTCCATCGCATGCTGCTGGAGGAGAATGCTGCCTACCGCTGGCTCTATGATCGGCGTTATGGGGTGCTGTGGCGGCGTGCTTTGTCCGGATTATTCGACGGCCGCGACGGCCATATGCTGATGGTAATTGCCCACAAGCCGTCCGGCTGAGCGGCGAGGAGCGAGGCAAGCGCGATATGTGCGGTATTTGCGGCGAACTGCGATTTCATGACGGCCCACCCCGCGACGAGCAAGTGATCGGTCGCCTGAGCGGGCTGATGGCTCGTCGTGGTCCCGACGATGCCGGGCTATGGCGTGAAGGGAGCCGGGCATGGCTGGCCTTCCGCCGCCTGGCCATCCTTGACTTGTCGCCCGCGGGCCACCAGCCGATGCTCTCGCCCGACGGTCGCTACGCTTTGGTATTCAACGGCGAGATCTACAACTTCGTCGATTTGCGCGGGCAGCTTGAGCAGCTGGGCGTGCGGTTCCGGTCCACCGGCGATACCGAGGTGGTGTTGCAAGCGCTGGCCCATTGGGGCACGGCGGCACTCGACCGCTTCAACGGCATGTTCGCCCTGGCGTTCTACGATCGGCAGGCGTGCGAGCTTCTGCTGGCCCGCGATCACGCCGGGATCAAGCCGCTCTACTACCTGCTGGGCGAGCGTGGCCTCTTCTTCGCCTCGCAGTATGATCAGATTATGGCTCATCCGTGGCGGGCC
>JRYI01000313.1_pt1 | contig 20237 bp, 21 predicted proteins | sample 235361 | NCBI WGS metagenome assembly JRYI01 (sample SAMN03074212, study PRJNA261471) | activated sludge metagenome | biome: Common Effluent Treatment Plant; feature: Wastewater; material: Activated sludge; isolation source: activated biomass in a lab-scale reactor treating industrial wastewater at...
CGGCCAGCCGGTGTACTTCCTCACACCCGACGTGATCGGGGTCGAGCTCAAGGGCCAGCTGCCCGAGGGCGCGACCGCCACCGACCTCGTGCTGACCGTCACCGAGATGCTCCGCCGCGAGAAGGTGGTGGGCAAGTTCGTCGAGTTCTTCGGCGAGGGCACGGCCAGCCTGTCGGTGACCGACCGCGCCACCATCGCCAACATGGCACCCGAGTATGGCGCGACGATGGGTTTCTTCCCGGTCGACGACAAGACCGTCGCCTACATGCGCGCCACCGGCCGCGACGAGGCCGACTGCGCCCTGCTCGAGGCCTATTTCCGCGCCCAGGGCCTGTTCNNATCACCTCGTGCACCAACACCAGCAACCCGGCGGTGCTGATCGCCGCCGGCCTGCTGGCGAAGAAGGCGGTGCTGCGCGGGCTGCGGGTGAAGCCCCACATCAAGACCTCGCTCGCGCCCGGGTCGCGGGTGGTCACCGACTACCTCGGCAAGGCCGGCCTGCTCGAGCCGCTCGGCGCGCTCGGCTTCTCGCTCGCCGGCTACGGCTGCACCACCTGCATCGGCAACTCGGGCGACCTCGCCCCCGAGTTCAACGAGGCGGTCGTCGAGCACGACCTGGTGGTGGCGGCGGTGCTGTCGGGCAACCGCAACTTCGAGGCCCGCATCCATCCGAACATCCGCGCCAACTACCTGGCCTCGCCGCCGCTGGTGGTCGCCTTCGCCCTCGCCGGCCGGGTCAACATCGACCTCACCACCGAGCCGCTGGGCACCGGCAGCGACGGCGAGCCGGTGTTCCTGCGCGAGCTGTGGCCGAGCTCGGACGAGATCGCCGAGGTCATGCCCTTCGCCACCGACCCGGCGACCTACCGCCGCCTGTACGCCGACTTCACCCGCGACCACGACCTGTGGAACGCGATCGCGGCGCCCTCCGGCCAGGTGTACGACTGGCCGCCCTCCACCTACATCGCGAAGCCGCCCTTCTTCGACGGCTTCTCGATGACGCCCGCGCCGGTGGGCGACATCCACGACGCGAAGGCGCTGCTGCTGCTGGGCGACTCGGTGACCACCGACCACATCTCGCCCGCGGGCTCCTTCCGCGAGACCAGCCCGGCCGGCCACTGGCTGCTCGAACAGGGCGTGCCGCGCGAAGCCTTCAACTCCTACGGTTCCCGTCGCGGCAACCACGACGTGATGGTGCGCGGCACCTTCGCCAACGTGCGGGTGAAGAACCTGATGCTGCCCCCGAACCCTGACGGCAGCCGGGTGGAAGGCGGCTACACCCTGATCGACGGCGAGCAGACCACGGTGTTCGATGCCGCCAACCGCTATCTGGCGCGCGGCGTGCCGACGATCGTGTTCGCCGGCGAGGAGTACGGCACCGGCTCCTCGCGCGACTGGGCCGCCAAGGGCACGGCGCTGCTCGGGGTGAAGGCGGTGGTGGCGAAGAGCTTCGAGCGCATCCACCGCTCCAACCTGGTGGGCATGGGCGTGCTGCCGCTGCAGTTCGCCCCCGGCGACAGCTGGCAGAGCCTCGGGCTGGACGGCAGCGAGCGCTTCACCCTGGAGGGCATCGCCGCCGGGCTCGAACCGCAGCAGACGCTCACCCTGCAGGTGCACCGCGCCGACGGCTCGACGCAGGCGGTGCCGCTGCTGTGCCGGATCGACACCCCGATCGAGATCGAGTACTACCGCCACGGCGGCATCCTGCCCTACGTGCTGCGCGAGATCCTCGCCGATCGATGACGGGGGGCGGCGGCCGGCCCGCCGGCCCGCAGGCCGGCGGGTTGCGGAAACGGATCCGATCGGGCGAGGTGGCGCCGCCGGTCATGACGAAGCTCATCGCCTCGTCCATCGTCCAGTCGGTCGACACCACCTGCGACACCGGCACGATCTCGATGTAGCCCGAGGTGGGGTTGGGCGAGGTGGGCACGTACACAGCGGCGAGGTCTTCGCCGCTGTGCTCGTCCTGGATCACCCGGGTGACGAAGCCCACCGCCTTCATCTCGGTCGACGGAAAGTTGATCAGCACCACCCGCTGCACCCCGGCGGGCTTTTCCTTCACCGCCGCGAGCAGGCGCTTGGTGCCACCGTAGATCGCCGCCACCAGCGGGATGCTCTGCACCAGGCGCTCGAGCCAGCCGATGATGCGCTGGCCGATCACGTGCGAGGCGAACCAGCCGAGCAGGTAGAACACCAGCAGGGTAAACACCGCCGCGAGCACCGACTGGAACACCGGCAGCAGCACGAAATCGGCCATCTCCGGCCAGTTGCGCCGCAGGCCGCGCGCGATCGCGGCGACGCCGGGCGCGCCCAGGCGCGACAGCTGGGAGAAGATGAAGTCGAACACCAGCCAGGTCACCCACAACGGCGCCGCGGTCAGCAGGCCGAGCAGAAGGTAGCGGCGGGTGTGGCGGATCCGCACTTGGGTTTCGGGTTGCATGGCAGGCGGGCGAGAGTTCGAACCGGCCGAGCATACCGCATCGACATGGCGCCGCCGATCGCGCACGGGGGTGCGCTCCTACAGCGCCTCCGACGAACGCCCCCCTGTAACGCCCCCCTGTAACGCCCCCCTGTAGGAGCCCTGCCCCCAGGGCGATCGCGGCCGTCATCGCCGGTACAACCGCCGCTATCGCGCACAGGGGTGCGCTCCTACAGCGCCTGCGGTCAGCGCCTTCCCTGTAGGAGCCCTGCCCCCAGGGCGATCGCAGCCGTCATCGCGAGCACCACCGCCGCTATCGCGCACAGGGGTGCGCTCCTACAGTGCCTTCGGTCAGCGCCTTCCCTGTAGGAGCCCTGCCCCCAGGGCGATAGCAGCCGTCATCGCGAGCACTACCGCCGCTATCGCGCACAAGGGTGCGCTCGTGCCGTGCCTCGACCGCCGATGGCGCGGACGAGGCAGCAACGGCGCCGCTCGAACGACGAGCGGACCGATCTGGGGTATGCTGGACCGACACATCGGATCCAGGTTTCATCACGCCAGCTGGGCGCAAGAATGTCCATTCATCTCCGCCTGCCGCGGGGAACCACAGGAGGTCTGTCATGCTGCCGACGCGCATCCCGGTACGAGAATTCACCACCCCCGATCCGGTCACCGCCACTGAAAACATGATGATCGACGATCTGCAGCGGCTCATGCAGAGCCACGGCATCCGCCACCTCCCGGTGGTGCGCGGCGAAGCAGTGGTGGGCGTGATCAGCGACCGCGACGTGCGCCTGGTCTCGGGCCTCACCGCCGCCGAGAAGTTCCAGGTGCAGGCCGCCGACATCATGGCGACCGATCCGCTGTCGGTGAACGCCGACACGCCGCTCGACGAGGTCGCCTACCTGATGTCCGACAAGAAGGTCGGCAGCGTGCTCGTCACCGACGACGCGGGCGAGTTCCTCGGCATCTTCACCGTCACCGACGCCTTGAACGCACTCATCGAGCTGGTGCGCCAGGGCGCGATCCAGGCGCGCTGAACGCGGCGCAGGGCGCTTGCCGCCGATGAAAAGGTCCGCCTCCTGCCCATGCGGCACCGGCCGGCCTTTCGAGGCCTGCTGTGGGCCGGCCCTCGCCGGCACCGAGGCGCCCGCCGACGCCGCCGCGCTGATGCGCTCGCGCTACACCGCGTTCAGCCGCGGCGACGCCGCCTACCTGCTCGCCACCTGGCATCCGGGCACGCGCCCTGCCACCCTCGAGTTGGACGAGACGCCGCGGCCGCAATGGATCGGCCTGCAAGTGAAGGCGCACGCAACCCAGGACGAGACCCACGCCACCGTCGAATTCCTCGCCCGCTACCGCATCGGCGGCCGCGCCCATCGCCTGCACGAGACCAGCCGCTTCGTGCGCGAGGACGGGCGCTGGTATTACGTGGACGGCGACATCCACGAAGGCTGAGCGGGTCGGCTGCGCGCCGTTGCCCGCGCGCCTCAGCCCAGGGCCAGCCCCTGCGGCCGGAACAGCATCGCCAGACCGATCGCGAGCAGCAGCACGCCGCCGACAAGGCGCGAGGCACGCGTCAGCCCCGCCGAGGCGCCGGTGATGCGCAGCGTGGTCATCGCGACGACGAACACCAGCAGGTCGTCGAGCATGAAGACGAACACGTAGAGCGCGAGGTAGGCGTAGTGCTGCCAGGCCGGCAGCGCGCTCATCGTCAGCATCTGCGCATACACCGCGGGCAGGCCCGCCGAGCACAGCAGTTCGACCAGGTTCACCGCCACCGCCAGGCCGACGATGCCGGCGAGTGCGAGCAGCAGCCCGCGCTGGCCCGCCGCGGCACGCAGGCGCCCGAACACCGCCCGCCGCCGCTCGGGCGCGGTCACCTCGCACACCATCGCCGGGTTGCGAAACCACTCGCGCAGGTAGTGTGCGCCGGCGAGGAGCGCCACCAGGCCGACCGCCAGCCGTACCCACTGCGACATGCCCAGCAGCAGCAGCGCATTGAGCCAGGCCGCCATGAAAACGTAGTAGACCGCCGCCGAGGCGAGGATGAAGGCGCCACCCAGGATCCAGCGGCGCGCGGCGTCCTGCATCGGCAGCAGCAAGCCGAGCAGGAACACCAGCACCCACATCGCGCAGGGATTGAAGCCGTCGAGGGCGCCGAGCACCACGGTGAGCAGCGGCAGCGACAGGCTGGCGAGCTCGACCTCGCCGAACAGCGGCAGGCTGACGCTGCTGCGCACCGACGCGGTGGCGGCGGCCCCTGTACCGGCGTCCCCCGCGCTGGCGCGGGCCTCGCGGCCGTCCGGCACGCTGCCCGCATCCCCCAGGCCGGGCGCCATCCCTGCGCCCAGCGCCGCGACCAGGTCCTCGCAGCCGTCGCGACGGCAAGCGGCGATCGCCTCGGCGTAGGCGGCGCCCACGCCCCCGGCATCGTCGTAGCCGATGAAGCCGCGGCCGCCGATCACCACCAGCGGCACCGCCGGCCGTTCGATGCCGAACAGCGCGACCAGGGCGGCAAAGCGCTGGCGGGCATCGTCGTCGCCGTTGATCTCGTGGCGGCGCAGCCTCACCTCGGCGTCCTGCGCCACCTGGCGCTCGAGCTCGGTGGCGGCGAGCGCGCAGTGCGGACAGCCCGCGCGCTCGAACAGATGCACCGTCACTTCCGCCGCCGCTGCCGGCCCGGACAGACAGCTCAACAGGAACACCAGCGCACGCAGCCAGTTCATGGAGACAGCATAGGACGCAGCGCCGCGCGCGGTGTTGATTTGGGGCAATCGCGGGCCGGTCGTCGGCCGCGACGCGGGCTCAATCCTGGGCGGCGACCAGCACGATGGTCTGCCCGCCGAAGGCGACGCGCTGGCCGGCGCGGAGCTTGGCGCGCTTGCGGCTCTCCGGGCGGCCGTCGACCCGGACCTGGCCGGCCTCCACCGCGGCATGGGCGGCACCGCCCGAGTCCACCAGGCCGCAGGCCTTGAGCAGCTGGTCGAGCTGGATATGGTCGCCGCGCACGGCAAAGGTGATCGTCATCGTCTCGCTCCCGCAGGCGGCACCCGGCAAAGGGCGCCGCAGCCATGTCAGAATTGCGGGATTGTCTCCCGCCACCCGCCAAGATGAACAGCCCGCATCCTCTCGCAGCCGCCGACGACCTCCTCGCAAGCGCCGACCGCGTGATCGCGCTCGCACTGCAGAGCGGTGCGCTGCAGCCGATCCGCACCGAGTGCACCGAGCTCAGCGAGGCGGGCCTGCCCTTCTCGGTGCGCTGGATCTCCTCGCTCGCGCTCAAGGAGCAGGCGCGGGTCGATACCGTGATCCGCCGCGACCCCGCCTTCAACCCCTTCCTGCCGCCCGAGCCGGCGCTGACCGTAGCCGAGCTCGGCGCCGAGCATCTGGTCGTGCTCAACAAGTTTCCGGTGATCGAGCGCCACCTGCTGATCGTGACCCGCCGCTATGAGGCACAGACGGCGCCGCTCGGCGCCGACGATTTCGACGCCCTCGCCGCGGTGATCCACCGCCACGGCGGGCTCGGCTTCTACAACGGCGGCACCGAGGCCGGCGCCAGCCAGGCGCACAAGCACCTGCAGTGGGTGCCCGACCACGGCCTCGGCGCGCTCGCCGCCACCCTGCCAGACGTGGGCGCGGGCGAGGTGGTGAGCAGCCCGCTGCTGCCCTGGCGCCACGCCTTCGTCCGCCTGCCGCACCACTGGCCGCCCGCCGAGACGGGCGGCGCGATGCTGGCGGACGCCTTCACCGCCGCCTGCGCGCACGTCGGCCTGCCCCCGGCGGCGGACCCGATGCCTCCCTACAACCTGCTGGTGATCCGCGACTGGCTGCTGCTGGTGCCGCGTCGCTGCGAGAAATGGACCGACGTCTCGGTCAACTCGCTCGGCTTCGCCGGCTCGCTGTTCGCGCGCAACTGCGGCCAGATCGCCCGCATCCGCGCCGCCGGCCCGCTCGCGGTGCTGGCCGCCGTCTGCTTCCCGGCCGACGATGCGCCCGCAGATCCCCTGCCCCCAGGGCGATAGCAGCCGCCGTCGCCGGCACAACCGCCGCTATCGCGCACAGGGCTGCGCTCCTACAGCGGCTGCGACGCCGGTCAGGCGGCGTGCGGGAGCGAGAAGTCGGGCAGCGGCGGCAGGCCGATCGTCGCGCGCAGCTCGTCGCATTTGGGATTCGGCCTGCCGTCGTCGAAATACACCGGAAACTCGCGGCAGGGGGTCGGGCGGTTTTCGTAGATCGTGCACGCGACCTGTTCTCCCACCGTGCCGGAGAGCGCGCTGCAGCGGCGCGGGACGTCGTTGCTGCCCTTCATGCAGGCCATGTGGTGATTGAGCTTCTCGGTCATCGCGGTCGGCACGAAGCCGCCGGGCACCTCGTCGATCTCGCCCCAGTAGAAGGAGATGCGGAAGTGGGTGCAGCAGATGCCGCACTCGAGGCAGGGGTTGAAGTCTTCCATCGCGTGTTCCGTTGCGGGCTGTGGGGGTGGCCCTGAGGGCGCACCACCGGGCCGACCACGCACGCTGCGCTCGCGGAACGTGCACCGTAAAACCCGGTGCGGTCAGGAAGATTCAAGGGCGGTCGATCGACCTCGGCGCGCGGATTTTAATGATCTTTGGCGCGTGCGCAAGCGTCGATTTCGAGCCTTTTCGATCAGTGACTTGCAGAAATATTCGGGGGAATTCAAAGCGCCGCTCAGAGCGGCGCCAGCCCGTGCCTGATGCGCGCCCGCGCGCAGGCGTCGTCGCCGATGCCCAGCGGCGCATAGGGCGCGAACTCCTGGCAGGGCGAAGGCCGGCCGGCGTAGATCGTGCAGCGCACCGAGCGGCCGATCTCGCCGGCCAGCGCGACGCAGCGCGCGGGCGCCGCGTCGGTGCCGCGCATCCGCACCAGGCTGGCGGTCACCGGCACGGTGAACGCGTCCGGCACGCCGCCCGGCGTAGCGCTCGCCAGCTCGGAGCGGTGGAAATCCACCCGGAACGCGGCGCAGCAGGCGCCGCACCGGGTGCAGGGGTCCTCACGCATCGTCGGGCTCGTCGATCGCGCCGCAGCACTTCTTGTACTTCTTGCCGCTGCCGCAGGGACAGGGATCGTTGCGACCGGGGGTCGTGGCCGCGGGCGAGGTCGGCGCGTCGGCCGCGAACGGCTGCGGCGCGGGCAGCTCGAGGTCGCGCCAGTGGGCGAAGATGTCGTTGACCGCGTCGCCGACCGCCTCGAGCCAGCCCAGCCGCGTCTCGTCGTCGGCCTCGTCGGCTTCGTCCTCGCCCCAGGGCGCGAGCACCTCGTCGAGGGTGGCGCGCACCGCTTCGACCGCGTCCTCGGGCAGCCCCTCCTCCCAGTCCTGCGGCCACAGGTCGAGGCCCTGGGCGAAGCCCTCGATCCACTCCTCGCCCAGCTTCAGGGTGTCGCCCTCGGCGATCGCGAAACAGAACGGCTCCCAGCACTCCTCGGCGTCCTCGTCGAGGCCGAGCGTGGTCGCCATCTCGTTGTAGTAGGCCTTGACTAGGCGGATCGCGCGCTGCAGGCCGCTACCGCCGCCGAACGAGGCTTCCTCGCCGTGCGCCGACCACACCGCCGGCAGCCAGCGCTCGGCCGGGATCACGCGCGGCGACATCAGCACACCGGCGAGAAAGCCGTCGAGCATCTCGAGGTCCATGCAGTCCTCGGGCACGACCTCCGAGGTCAGGATCTCCTCGAGCGCCTCGAAATCGTCGTCGCTCATCAGGTGGGGATTGGGGTTGGCGCTGGTCATGCTTGTTCTCCGGAAGGGGATGCATCGAGATCGGTGACGACACGGTACAGCAGCTGGCCGGAATCGCGGTACTTGCGCTCGAAGGGCGTCAGCGGGGCGGGCGCCTCGAAGCTCTCCCAGGGCACCGTCGCGCCGAGCAGGCGGCCGAGGGCGAAGGCGAACTCCTCCGCGTACACCCGCCAGTTGGTGCGACATTCGAGCACGCCACCCAGCCGCACGACGAAGGGGAACACCGGATGCGCCGGCCAGCGCCGGGCGACGTGGCCGATCTTCGGCCAGGGGTTCGGGTACAGGATGTAATGGCGCGCCAGGCGCAGCCCCGCCTCGTCGAGCAGGCGCCAGAAATCGACCAGGTCGGCGCGCACGAAGACCATGTTGGCGGGCATCAGCGCATCGGGATAGGGCTTGCGCCGCGCCAGGCGGTCGGCCGACTGGTCGACCCCGATCACCCAGTGGTCGGGATGGGCGCGCGCGAGCTGGATCGTGCTGTGGCCGACGCCGCAGCCGGCGTCGAGGATCAGCGGCGCGGCCGGCGGACGGCCGGCGAGCGCGGCCTCGAGGGCGGCGCGGTTGTAATCCAGGATCGGCTTGCGGAAGGGCTCGGCGGCGTGCTTGTCGACCAGCCGGGCGAGGTTCTCGTGGATGCCCTGCTGGGCGCTCTCGGGAATGCGGGAATTGGCGTAGCTCATGACGGGAAGGCTTCAGGCGGCCTGCGCCAGCGGGGCGCCGCCGATGCCCGCGGCCGCCAGCGCGCGCTCGACCGCGGCAGGCTCGGTGAGCGGGCGCACGGCGCGGAACAGCTGTTCGGCCTGCGGATAGTTGCGGCGCAGCAGGTTGAGCCACTGCTTGAGCCTGCCAGGGGCGTGGCGCGGTGCGCAGTTGGCGCGGACCCGGCGCCAGAAGTCGGCGACCAGCGGCTGCAGCGCGCGCCACTCGGCTGCGCGCCGGTCCTCGTCGGGCAGCCCGAGCTCGCCGGCGCGGACGCGCGCGGCGAGGAAGGGGTCGGCGACCGCGCCGCGCCCGAGCATGACGTCGGCCACACCGGAAACCCGGCGGCAGGCGAGCCAGTCGGCGGCGCTCCACACTTCGCCGTTGGCGGCCACCGGGATCGCCACCGCGGCATCCACCCGCGCCACCCACTCCCAGTGCGCCGGCGGCCGGTAGCCCTCGTCGCGCGTGCGGGCATGCACCACCAGGGCGTCGACCCCGCCGGCCTCGAGCGCCTGCGCACACTCGACCGCCCTGCCCTTGTCGCCCACGCCGAGCCGCATCTTGGCGGTGAACGGCACGCCGGCCGGCACCGCGGCGCGCACCGCGCGCGCGATCGCGTGCAACAGCTCGGGCTCGTCGAGCAGGATCGCGCCGCCGCGGTGGCGATTGACCACCGGCGCCGGGCAGCCGAAGTTGAGGTCGACGCCGGCCGCGCCGAGCGCGGCGAGACGGCCGGCGTTGTCGGCGAGACAGGCGGGATCGGAGCCGAGCAGCTGCGCCCGCACCGGCATCGCGCCGGTGGTGCAGCCGGGGCGGTCGAGCTCGGGGACGATGCGGCGGAAGGCGCGCGCGGGCAGCAGCGCGTCGGTGACGCGGACGAACTCGCTCACCGCATGATCGTAGTCGGCGGCCTGGGCGAGGACCGCGCGCAGCACGTGGTCCAGCAGCCCTTCCATCGGCGCGAGCAGCAGACGCACGGCGCTTCTCTCCTCGGGCCCGCGCGGGCGGGCGTGTGGCGGGTTGAAATCTGCGCCGGATTGTAATCGATCCGCCCCGCGCGACGGACGCGGCGGCGAACGCGATTCTTGCCTTTCGCCGGAAACCCGGAGATAATTTCGGGCTTAATCAATCAGGGCGGTCACATCCTCCGCCCGCATGAAAGGAACAGACATGAGAGCGGATATCCATCCCAAGTATCAGGACGTGAGCGTCACCTGCTCCTGCGGCAACACCTTCACCACCCGCTCGACCATCGGCAAGCCGCAACTGCACGTGGAAGTGTGCGCTGCCTGCCACCCGTTCTACACCGGCAAGCAGAAGATCGTCGACACCGCCGGCCGCGTCGAGCGCTTCCGCCAGAAGTACGGCAACGTTCAGCGCCTGGGCTGATCGCCGGCCGCACCGTGCGATGCCGGTGCGGAGAGCAAGAAAAGGCAGCTTCGGCTGCCTTTTTTGTTGCCCGCGGCTCCGCGGCCGCGTCCGCCGTTCGTCCTTCGTCGTCATCACCGCGGCGGCGGGCGGATAGAATCGGGCAGGCGCAGCGGTTCGCGCCCCGACTCCTCCCGCGCTTCGCGCACCACCCGAATCCGAACGCGCATGAACCAAAGTCCGACCCCCCAAGACTCGCTGCTGCAGCGCAGGATCTACGGCACGCTGGGCCTCAGCGTGCTCGTCGGCCTCTACCTGCTGGCCGGCCTCACCGGCCACGACCCCTGGCGCGGCGACGACGCCCGCCACCTCGGCCCGGTGATCTCGATGCTGCGCGGCGAAGGCTGGCTGCTGCCGATGCTCGGCGGCGAGCCGACGTACGACTATCCGCCGCTGTACTACTGGACCGCGACCGTGCTGGCCTGGGCCGCGAGCGGGGTCCTCGCGCCGCACGAGGGCGCCCGGCTGGCGAGCGTGCTGTTTACCGCGATGGGCATCTTCCTCGTCGCGCGCACCGCCGAGGCGCTCTACGGCCGGCCCACCCGCACGCCGGCCGCGCTGCTCACCCTCGGCACCCTCGGGCTGGTGATCCACGCCCACGAGACCCAGCCGCTGCTCGCGCTGTTCGCGATGCTCGCCCTCACCTTGCGCGGGCTCGCCCGCGTGCCCGCGCAGCCGGTGGCCGGCAGCCTGCAGGCCGGCCTCGGCAGCGCGCTCGCCTTTCTCGCCGCCGGCCTGCCGGGGCTGCTGCTGAGCCTGCCGCTGTTTCCGCTCGCCTTGCTGCTGAGCCCGGACTGCCGCTCGCCGCGCGCGAGCGGCGGGCTGCTGCTCGGCCTCAGCCTCGCCCTGCTGCTGATGGCGGTGTGGCCGCTCGCCCTGCACCTGCTCGCGCCGGCGCAATTCACCCCCTGGCTCGCCGCGCAGTGGCGCGACATCCAGTTGCACGCGCCGACGCTGGCGGACCTCGCCACCCAGGCCGAACTGTTCGGCTGGTTCACCTGGCCGCTGTGGCCGATCGCGCTGTGGTCGCTGTGGCGCGCCGGGCGCCGGCTCGCGACCCTGCCCTGGCTGCTGCCCGGGCTGTCGCTGATGCTGGTGCTGGCCTGGCTGGTCTTCGTCGGCGACCCGCGCCAGGCGCGCCTGATCCCGCTGGTGCCGGCGGTCGCCCTGCTCGCCGCCGGCGGCGTGCCCAGCCTGCGGCGCGGGGCGGCGAACGCCTTCGACTGGTTCGCGCTGATGACCTTCGGCGTGTTCGCCATCCTGGTGTGGGTCGGCTGGACCGCGCAGGCCTTCGGCTGGCCCCCCGGCCTCGCCCGCCACGTCGCGCGCAGCGCGCCCGACTTCGTGCTGACCGCGGCCGGCACCCAGCTCGTGCTCGGCGTGCTGATCTGCGCCGCCTGGCTCGGCTTCGTCTGGCGCCTGCCGCGCACCGCCTCGCGCGGTCCGGCGAGCTGGGCGATGGGCATGACGATGCTGTGGTGCCTCGCGGTGGTCCTGCTCATGCCCTGGTTCGATCACAGCCGCAGCTACCGGCCGATGGTGCGCTCGCTCGAGCTGGCGCTCGCCGGCGAGCCGCCGGCCTGCATCGCGGCCGGCCCCATGCCGCCCGGGGTGCGCGCCTCGCTCGACTATTTCGGCGGGATCCGCCTGGTGCGCGTCGTGGACGACACCAGCCCCTGCCCCCTGCTGCTGCGCGTCGGCGAACAGCCGTCGGCGAGCGCCACCATCGCACCCGAATGGCACATAATCTGGGAATATCGTCATGGCGGTGGCAAGCGTCAGGAGCGCTACCGCCTTTATCGCAGGACCCCCAGCTGATGCCCCCCGTCACCCCTCCCGAGGCCCTGCCCGCCTGGGCCGCGCTGCAGGACCACGCCGCCCGCCTGCGGGCCCTCACCCTCCCCGGCCTGTTCGCCGATGATGCGCGCCGCTTCGACCGCCTGTCGCGGCGCTGGCGGGGGCTGACCCTCGACCTGTCGCGCCAGCGCCTCGACCCGGCGGCGCTCGAAGGCCTGCTGGCGCTGGCCACCGAGGCCGGCCTCGCCGACGGCATCCGCGCCTTCTTCGGCGGCGAAGCGATCAACCACACCGAGGGACGCCCCGCCCTGCACATGGCGCTGCGCGGCAGCTGCGCGACGCCGGCGGGCACGACGCTCGACCAGCGCCCGCTGCGCGCCTTCGCCGCCGCGCTGCGCGCCGGCGAGGTGGCGGGCGCGAGCGGTGGTGCGCCGATCAGCCGGGTGATCAACATCGGCATCGGCGGCTCCGATCTCGGCCCGCGCCTGGTGGCCGAGGCGCTGCGCGCCACGGTCGCGCAATCCCCGGTCGAGGTCGGCTTCGTCGCCAACATCGACCCGCGCGACCTCGACGAGGCGCTCGCGCACGCCGACCCGGCGCGCACCCTGTTCATCGTCTCCTCGAAGAGCTTCGGCACCGCCGAGACGCTCGCCAACGCAGGCGCCGCGCGCGACTGGCTGCGCGCCCGGCTGCCGGCCGGCGCAGACCTGTCGCGCCACTTCGCCGCGGTCAGCAACGCCACCGCGGCGGCGGCGGCGTTCGGCATCGACCCGGCGCGGGTGTTCGCGCTGCCAGAATGGGTGGGCGGGCGCTATTCGCTGTGGTCGGCGATCGGCCTGCCGCTGCTGGTCGCGCTCGGCGAGCCGAGCGTCGATCGCCTGCTCGCCGGCGCACGCGCCCTCGACGAGCATTTCCGCGACACCCCCTTCGCCGACAACCTGCCGGTGCTGATGGGCCTGGTCGGGCTGTGGAACACCGACTTCCTCGGCCTCGAGACCCTCGCCGTGCTGCCCTACGCCCACGGCCTGCGCAGCTTTCCGGCCTGGCTGCAGCAGCTCGAGATGGAGAGCAACGGCAAGCGCAGCCTGCGCGACGGCCGCCTCACCGCGGTGCCCACCTCGCCGATCGTCTGGGGCGGGGTCGGCACCGTGGGCCAGCACGCCTTCCATCAGCTCTTCTACCAGGGCACCCGCACCGTGCCGATGGACTTCATCGTGCCGGTCGGCGAGGACGAGCCGCGCCAGCGCGACCTGGTCGGCAACGCCTTCGCCCAGGCGGCGGCGCTGATGCACGGCCGCGACCTCGACGGCGCGCGCGCCGCCCTGGGCGCCAAGGGGCTGCCCGCGGCCGAGGTCGAGCGCCTCGCGCCGCACCTGGTATGCCCCGGCAACCAGCCGAGCACCACCTTGCTGATGCCGCGCCTCGACGCCTTCCATCTGGGCCAGCTGCTCGCCCTCTACGAGCACAAGGTCTTCGTGCAGGGCTGGATCTGGGGCATCAACAGCTTCGACCAGTACGGCGTCGAGCTCGGCAAGGAGATGGCGCGCAGGCTGGCCGGCGGCGAGGGCGAGCGCGACGCGACCAGCGCCGGCCTGATGGCGATCGCCGAGACCCTGCGGCGCGGCTGAGCCCCGGCCGGCGCAGCCGTAGATCTTGCACATGCCGGGGATCGCCACCGGCTGGCTGAAGTAGCCGAGCAGGTAGAAGAAGGCGATCACCAGCGCGATCACGATCAGCCGCCGGCGATTGCGGCGCAGCCAGGCGCGCGGCCCGCGCGCCGCCGGCGCGGGGGATCCGGCGCGCGGTGCGTCGGCCATGTCAGTCGAGCTTCAGGAAGGTGTCCCGGTAGTGGCGCAGCTCGGCGATCGACTCCTGGATGTCGGCCAGCGCGGTGTGCGCGCCCGCCTTCTTCACCCCGGCATACACCTCGGGACGCCAGCGGCGCGCGAGCTCCTTGAGGGTCGACACGTCGAGGTTGCGGTAGTGGAACCAGGCCTCGAAGCGCGGCATGTAGCGCGCGAGGAAGCGGCGGTCCTGGCACACCGAGTTGCCGCACATCGGCGAGGTGCGCGCCGGCACCCATTCTTCGAGGAAGGCGAGCATGCGCGCCTCGGCCTCCGCCTCGCCCACGGTCGAGGCCTTCACCCGCTCGATCAGGCCCGATTTACCGTGGGTGTTGCGGTTCCACTCGTCCATCGCGTCGAGCACCGCGTCGGGCTGATGCACCGCGATGACCGGCGCCTCGGCGACGGTCTCGAGGCGCTCGTCGGTGATCACGACGGCGATCTCGATGATGCGGTCACGGTCCGGTTCGAGGCCGGTCATCTCCATGTCCAGCCAGATGAGGTGTTTGGGGTCCTGTGCCATAATCCGCATGCCTTCCTGATAGTCCGGGGCGAAACAAAAGAGGCCGGGATTGTGTCACAGATCGAGGAGATCGCCGTGGCCGCCACGGCCCCACACCATCTGCCTGCGCGCCCGCCAGCGCGCCTGCCCTCGCACCCCCAGCGCCCCGCATGCCCGAAGCCAAGCTCCTCGCCGCCCTCTTCCTCGCCCTGCTGCTCGCCAGCGCCATTGTGCGCGCGGCGCTGATGCGTCGCCAGGTGCGCCACGTGCTCGCCCGCCGCGGCTCGGTGCCGACCGCCTTCGCCGACGCCATCGGCCTCGCCTCGCATCAGCGCGCGGCCGACTACACAGTGGCGCGGATGCGACTGGCGATGCCGGAGCTGGCGGTCTCCACCGCGCTCGTCCTGGCCCTGACCGTCGGCGGCGGCCTGCAGGGGCTGCACGACGCCTGGGCCGGCGCCTTCGACGCCGGCGGCATCGCCCACGGCGTCGCCCTGCTCGCCTCGCTGGCGGTGATCGGCTGGCTGCTCGAACTCCCCTTCACCCTGTGGCGCACCTTCGTCATCGAGAAGCGCTTCGGCTTCAACCGCATGACGCCCGCGCTGTTCGTCGCCGACACCCTCAAGGAGGGCCTGCTCACCGCCGTCGTCGGCCTGCCGCTGCTGGCGGCGGTGCTGTGGCTGATGCAGGCGATGGGCGCGACCTGGTGGCTGTGGGTGTGGGCGCTGTGGCTCGGCTTCAACCTGCTGGTGATGCTGGTGTGGCCGACCTTCATCGCGCCGCTGTTCAATACCTTCACCCCGCTCGCCGACCAGGCCCTGAAGGCGCGGGTGGAGACCCTGCTGGCGCGCTGCGGCTTTCGCGCGCGCGGCCTGTTCGTGATGGACGGCTCGCGCCGCTCGGCGCACGGCAACGCCTACTTCACCGGCTTCGGCGCCGCCAAGCGCATCGTCTTCTACGACACCCTGCTCGCCAAGCTCAGCCCGGAAGAGGTCGAGGCGGTGCTCGCCCACGAGCTCGGCCACTTCCACCACCGCCACATCCTCAAGCGGCTCGCCCTGCTCGCCCCCGCCAGCCTGCTGCTGCTCGCCCTGCTCGGCTGGCTCATGCAGCAGCCCTGGTTCTTCGCCGGGCTCGGCATGAGCGCCAGCGACACCGCGAGCGCGCTGGCGCTGTTCTTCCTCGCGCTGCCCGCCTTCACCTTCCCGCTCGCGCCGCTGGCGAGCCACTGGTCGCGCAAGCACGAGTACGAGGCCGACGCCTACGCCGCGCGCCAGACCCGCGCCGCCGACCTCGTCAGCGCGCTGGTCAAGCTCTACCGTGACAACGCCTCGACCCTGACCCCCGACCCGCTCTACTCGCGGTTCTTCGATTCCCACCCGCCGGCCGCGCTGCGCGTGGCGCGGCTGCAGTCGCTGTAGCCCCCCACCACAATGAGAGATGAGGAGGACGACATGAGCATTCGCACCCTTGCCCCCGCCGGCGCCCTCGGCGCGCTGCTCGCGCTGTCGCTGCCGGCCGCGGCGGAGCCCTTCCACGACGCCGACGTCGGCCTCGGCGAGGAGATGCACGCCGAGCTGTGCGTGGGCTGCCACGCCGACAAGTTCGGCGACCAGGACGGCTCGACGATCTACCTGCGCGACGACCGCCGGATCACCACCCCGAGCGGGCTCGAGCAGCAGCTCACCGCGTGCACCACGATGCTCAACCTCGACCTCTTCCCCGAAGACGAACGCAACATCGCCGGCTATCTCAACAAGCAGTACTACAAGTTCAAGTGAAGCGCGGCAGCCCGGTCCGCGGCCATGGCGCCAAGCTGCTGTCCGGTGTCATCGTCGCCGCCTTCGGTCGTCACTACGAGGTCGACACCGCCGCGGGCCGGCTGCGCTGCACGCCGCGCGGCAAGAAGAGCAACTACGCCTGCGGCGACGAGGTGGACGTGCTGCCCGGCGGCGAGGGCCAGGGCGCGATCGAGCACCTGCACCCGCGCCGCAGCCTGCTGTGGCGCTCGGACGCCTTCCGCGAGAAGCTGATCGCCGCCAACCTCAGCCTGGTGGCGATCGTCGTCGCCACCGAGCCGGGCTTCTCCGACCTGCTGGTGTCACGCTGCATCGCCGCCGCCGAGAGCCAGGACATCACCGCGCTGATCGTGCTCAACAAGGCCGACCTCGGCGACCGCCTGGAGGCGGCGCGCGCCCAGCTGGCGCCCTTCGGCGCGCTCGGCTACGAGCTCCTCGAGGTCTCCGCGCTCGACGGCGCGGACGCGCTGCGCGCGCGCCTGCGCGGCGAGCGCAGCATCTTCGTCGGCCAGTCGGGGATGGGGAAGTCCACCCTCACCAACGCCCTCGTGCCGGAAGCGAACGCCGCCACCCGCGAGATCTCCACCGCGCTCGACACCGGCAAGCACACCACCACCTTCGCCCGCCTCTACCCGCTCGGCGAGGACCCCGCCACCGACGGCTGGCTGATCGACAGCCCCGGCCTGCAGGCCTTCGGGCTCGCCCACCTCGACGCCGAGGAGCTGTGCGAGACCTTCGTCGAGTTCCGCCCCCATCTGGGCAAGTGCCGCTTCCGCGACTGCCGCCACGACGCCGAACCCGGCTGTGCGCTGCTCGCCGCGCTCGCGGCGGGCGCGATCCTGCCACGCCGCTTCGAGCACTTTCGTACCATCCGTGCCGAGATCGACGAGGCCCGCCGGCTCAATCCCGGCTGGTGAGCGGCCGGGCGCGCCTCAATCGTCGGCGCGAAAGGCGTCCAGCGTCTGCGAGGCGAAATCGCGCCGGTACAGCACGATCACGATCACCGTGGTGAGCGCGATGAACAGCCCGGGCTGGATGAACCAGGCCACCGCGGCGAGCCCGAAGTAGTAGGCCCGGATGCCGCGGTTGAAGTCGTCGCCGGCGAGCGAATTGACCCGGCCCAGGCGCTGCGCGGCGCGCTCGGCGGCGGCTTCGTCCTCGCCCGCCTTCATCCACGGCGTGCCGCCGATCAGGATCGACAGCAGGTTGAACTCGCGCAGCGCCCAGGTGAACTTGAAGTAGGCGAACACGAACACGCCGAGCAGCAACAGCAGCTTGATCTCCCACAGGGCGCGCGAGCTCTCGCGCGCGAACGGCAGGTCGGAGGCGAAGCGGATCACCTGGTCGAGGGTTCCGAGCACCGCGAGCAGGCCGGCGATGATGTAGATCGTCGTGCTCGCATAGAAGGACACGCTCTGCATCAGGTTGCCCACCAGCGCGGCGTCGGTCATCCGCATCTCGCGCCGCACGAGCTGGCGCGCCCAGCGCAGCCGGTGCTGGTCGCCGACGTCCTGCAGGCCGTTCTGCGCCCAGCGGCTGCGCTCGGAGAACCAGCCGTAGCCGACCCACGCGGCGAGGAACCACGCCACCGCGAAGACGTCGGCGATGCCGAGCGTATCGAGCAGGAAGCTGCGCATCGGGGCGAGGTTCAGCCGGCGCGCAGGAAGTCGCGCACCACCTCGATCTGGGCCGGATCCATCAGCATCGGCGCATGGCCGACGCCGGGAAACTCCACGGTCTGCGCCTTCGGCCCGCGCTCGCTCATCGCCTGCAGGGTGGCCGGCTCGAGCAGGTCGGACTCGGCGCCGCGCAGGGCCAGGGTGGGACAGGCGACGCGCTCGTAGATCTGCCACAGGTCGATGTCGGCGGTCGGCGGATTTTCGCGGAAGGGGTCGCCGAGGCCGGGATCGTAGATCATCGCGAAGCCGCCCTCGACCGGCCGCACCGAGTACTCGGTGAGATGGCGCCACTGCGCGTCGGTGAGCGGACCGAAGGGCGCGCTCACCTCGCGGATGTAAGCCTCGGCCGCCGCCATGTCGGCGAACCGCGGGGCGCGCCCGACGTACTGCCCGATGCGCTCGAGCGACACCTGGGTGATCACCGGGCCGACGTCGTTGAGCACCAGCCGGCTGATCGGGGTGTGCGGCTGGCTCGCCAGCAGCATGCCGATGATGCCGCCCATCGAGGTGCCGACCCAGTGCACCTCCTCGACGTCGAGGCGGGCGATCAGGGTCACCATGTCGGCCACGTAGAGCGGGAAGCCGTAGTCGGTCTTGATCGCCAGCCAGTCGCTGCGGCCGCGGCCGACGACGTCGGGGCACACCACCCGGTAGTCGCCGGCCATCGCGCGGGCGAGATCGTCGAAATCGCGGCCGTTGCGGGTGAGGCCGTGGACGCACACCAGCACCCGCGGGTTGTCGGGCTCGCCCCACTCGGTGTAGGCCATGCGGTGCAGGCCGTGCGGGCCGATGCACTGCACGCGGCGCTCGCGATGGCCGTGATAGGGCCGCGCGGGCGGCGGCGGCGCTTGGAACAGGTCGCGCAGGCTCATGGTCGGACTCGCTCTCCGGTCGGCAATGGTCTGCACGAGTCTAGCATCGCCGCCGGGCGCGCGGCCGCTCAGCGCCCATGCCAGTAGCGTGGCGCGCGTTCGCGCGCGGCGGCCAGCGCGACGCCGTCGGCGCCGACCTCGACGGTGATCGCGCCCTGGCTGTCGGTGCGCCAGTTGCGCGCGCCCGCTTCGGCCCAGCGCGCCCACACCGCCGGATGCGGATGGCCGAAGGGGTTGCGGTAGCCCGCGGAATGGATCGCCGCCTCCGCCTGGACCGCATCGACGAAGGCCGGCGAGGACGAGGTCCGGCTGCCATGGTGGCCGACCACCACCACCGCGCTGGCCAGCGCCGCGGCGCCGTGGCGGGCCAGCAGCGCCGCCTCGCCCGCGCTGCCGAGGTCGCCCACCAGCAGCAGCGAGCCGCCCGGCGACGCCACCCGCAGCACGCAGGACTGGTCGTTGTCGCGCCGGGCGCTGCCGGCATCGGCCGGATGCAGCAGCGCGAACTCGACCCCGTCCCACGCCCAGCGCTCGCCCGCCCGACAGTCGCGCAGCGGCCAACCTTCGGCTCCGGCCGGCGCCACCCCGCCGGCGAGCACCTCCCCGGTGTCGACGCCGGCCAGCACGCTGACCGCGCCGCCCACGTGGTCGGCGTCGTCGTGCGATAGCACGAGCCGGTCCAGCCGCTCCACCCCGCCCGCGGCCAGCCACGGCAGCACCACCCGCGCGCCGGCGTCCGCCGATGGCCCGTAGGGCGGTCCGGCATCGTAGAGCAGGTCGTGGCGCGCGGTCTGCACGTGCACCGCCAGCCCCTGGCCGACGTCGAGCACCGTGGCGCGGAAGGTGCCCGCGGTCGGTCGCGGCGCCTGCCAGCCGAACAGCAGCGCCACCACCACCAGCGCCGCCGGCCGGCCCGGCGTGCCCCGCGGCAGCAGCAGGAGCCCGACCGCCACCGCGCCCGCCAGCACCAGCCAGGCGGGCGGCGCCGCCTGCTGCCACATCGCGCGCTCGAAGCCCGCGAGCCATTCGAGCCAGGCCATCATCGCGCCGAGGCAGGCGTGCGCGAGCACGAGCAGGCCCTCCACCGGCAGCACCACGCCGAGCAGCACGAGCGGCGCCACCAGGTAGCTCACCAGCGGGATCGCCACCAGATTGGCGGGCAGCGACACCAGCGAGACGGCGTGGAAGCACAGCAGCAGCGCCGGCGCCAGGGCGAGCTGAAGCGCGAGCTGGATCTTCAGCGCGGCGCGCCAGCCCTGGCCGCGGCCGAGCCCGTGGCGGCCGGCGAGCAGGTAGAGGATCACGCCGACCGCGCCGAAGGACAGCCAGAAGCCCGCGGCGAGCACCGCCCAGGGGTCGACCACCAGCACCGCGCCGAGCGCGAAGGCGAGGATGCGGGCAGGACCCGGCTCGCGCCCGGCGAGCAGCGCGAGCGCG
>JRYI01011819.1_pt1 | contig 20096 bp, 17 predicted proteins | sample 235361 | NCBI WGS metagenome assembly JRYI01 (sample SAMN03074212, study PRJNA261471) | activated sludge metagenome | biome: Common Effluent Treatment Plant; feature: Wastewater; material: Activated sludge; isolation source: activated biomass in a lab-scale reactor treating industrial wastewater at...
AGGACCTCGAGCTTGTGCGCGGCCCAGTGCCCGAAATCGAGCGGCCGCACGCTGCCGCGCTCGAAGGGGTCGCCGCCGTGAGCGATCTGGCGCATGTGGAGCAGCGCGCAATGCCGGATCAGCTTCTCGAGCGGCTCCGACGCAAAGAGCGCCAGCGCCTCGGCCTTCTCCTCGAGCCATTCGAAGAAGGCCCGGTCGCGGATGAGCGCGACCTTGACCGCCTCCGCCATGCCGGCGCGCTTGTCGCGGCCCGGCAGCACATCGATGAAGGCGGAATCGTTGATGACGGCATGCGGCGGAACGAACGTGCCTAGCATGTTCTTCATGCCGAACGCATTGATGCCGTTCTTGACGCCGACCCCGGAGTCGTTCTGGGCGAGAACGGTGGTCGGAACGCGGATATGGCGGATGCCGCGATGCGTGGTCGCCGCCGCATATCCGACGAGATCGAGCACCGCGCCGCCGCCGATGCAAACGACATAGGAATGGCGGTCGAGACCGTTGTCGACGAAGCGTCGCTGGAGATCCGTCAGGAGCTTGGGGTCATTCTTCGCTGCCTCACCGCCGACGATCGTTTCGACAGGGCCGGCGAGGATTGCGCCCGGGCACGTGTCGACGTAGGCCGCGATGCGCCGCTTGAGGTCCGGCATCTCACGCAGCACGCCCTCGTCGAGAATGACGCTCACGCGGGTTGCGGCATCCCGTTTAGGGCCCAAAATCAAATCCGCGAGTGTGCGATTATCCGTCGAAAACGCATCACGCGTAAAAGATACGGAGAATTCATAAGCCAATGAGAAGCGTTGCAGAAATAACCGATCGTCGTTTTTTGATTCAAGCAGAGGCAGAGCAATTGCTGTCTCGCGTGGCACGGCGTTTCCCCAGGCTATTTTATTTTTATTCAGGCGTCGGAGCTTGAATTCGGGATTTATTCCCGCATAAGTCCGGAACAAAACCCCAATCCGCCAAGGCGGCTGTCCTCGACAGCGAAGCCTGACGCATTCGGTTTTGCTCCTTCCTATCGTGCTGGCAACTTCGGCAGGTGTCAAAGACAAAGGTACTTCCGCCTCCTGCGGGCACGGCGCTTCGCGCATCCCGCGTGCCAACGCGCGCTCAATCGGGAATAAATCCCAATGCAATGAAGAAACTAGGAAACGTCACACCGGATAACTTCCCAATTGCCGGTTATTTCTCAAAATTTAAATTTTGCTGATTGACCTGGGTCATGAAGCCATTGCTCTATGAGGCGCGTTCAGAACTCTGAAATGCAATGCAAGCGAAGCCTCGGCGGAGCGCTTGTATTTTGCGCGACGCAACATAATCAGCGCACGCAAATCATGCCGTTTAGAAACAAACAAAATGGGAGAAACGTCCAAATGCGAATGCGGTTCATAATGTCCGCGTCGGTGTTGGCGGCTGGCCTCCTGGCAATGGGCACCATGCCCTCCGTTGCTCAGGAGGTTCCCAGGACAGCCGATCAGGTGGCGCGTCCGGGCGGAAAGTTGCCGGGAGATCCGAAGATCGCACTTGTGAAGGTGGCCGATGGCTTCCTGGACCCGGTCGGCGTCGCCTCTGCCCGTGACGGCACCGGGCGTATCTTCGTCGTGGAGCGCCAGGGCAAGATCCGGGTCGTAAACAAGGACGGCAAGGTCAACGAGAAGCCGTTCCTGGACCTGACCAAGAACAGCCCGCTCGGCAGCGAGGTCCAGACAGGCTTCGTCGAGCAGGGTCTGTGGGCCGTGGCCTTCCACCCGAAGTTCAAGGAGAACGGCCACTTCTTCGTCAGCTACGCGTCGCTGCCGTTCAACGGCGCGCACATCATCGCGCGCTATACCGTCGATCCGGCGAGCCCGGACGTCGTGTCGGTCGAGCATGCCAATAAGACCGTCAAGGTCATCATGCTGATCCCGCAGCCGTACTACAATCACTACGGCGGTGGCATCCAGTTCGGCCCCGACGGCTTTCTCTACATCGGCAAGGGTGATGCCGGTTGGGAAGGCGATCCGCTCGATGCGGGCCAGAGCAAGAACGTGCTTTGGGGCAAGATGCTTCGCATCGATATCGATACCCCGGACAACGTCGGCTATCACATTCCCCAGGACAACCCTTGGGCAACCGCCTACCAGGATCGCATGATGACGCTCTTCGGCATCACCGAGGACGGCTTCTCCAAGATTCATATGGGAGCCCGCGGTGAATCCTGGGCCTATGGCCTCCGCAATCCTTATACGTTCCATTTCAATGCCAAGACGGGCGACCTGTTCATCGCCGACGTGGGTCAGAACCACCTCGAGGAGATCAACTGGCAGCCGGCATCGAGCAAGGGCGGTGAGAACTACGGCTGGAAGCACAACATGGGCACCATGTGTCACCCGCTGAGGGGACCGGACGACAAGTGCCCGCAGGTGGGCGTGCTGCCGGTCGCCGAGTATCCGCACCAGGAGCCCTATCCCGGTGCTGAGAAGCTCAAGGACGGCTGGGGCTGCTCGGTCATGGGTCTCGGCGTCGCCAACTATGCCGGCATGAACGGCGTCTACCTCACCGGCGACTGGTGCTCGGGCCGCGTGTTCGCCACCGGCTGGGATGGCAGCAAGTGGCAGATGCAGGAGCTTGCACAGACGGCGCTCCAGTTCACGGCGGGTAACAACGACGAGGACGGCACCGTGCTGGCGGTGAACTGCAACTGCTTCTACCTCGACGACAAGGGTGCCGCGGCCAACCCGCCGGGGTCGCTCTGGAAGGTCGTTGCGGCCGACAAGGTTCCCGAGGGAGCCGAGGTCGCCAAGACGAAGAAGTAGCAGCGGACAAGGTCACGGATCGCGCCACGCTTCATGACCTTCGGAAGGCCCTTGCGCCACGCGTGAGGGCCTTCCGTCTGCCGGCACCCACACGCTCCGTATTCAGAGAGATGCACGACACATGATATCGAAACTGCGGGCTTTTTTCGCCAAGACGGCTGGCACGGCAGCGGTTCTGCTGAGCCTTGCCTGCGCCGGGCCGGTGCTGGCCGACGTCGAGTTCCGCCATGCGCTCGACGATTCCCCGCTCGATCTCGAGCCCCTCAAGGGTGAGGAGATCACGGACGCGGTGAAGTCGTTCCGTAAGGACGGCGTCAATCCCTACAACGGCAACGCCGAGGCGCTGGCAGCCGGCAGGACGCTCTATGAGGAAAACTGCCAGGCCTGCCATCTCGAGGATGGCCGCGGCGGCATGGGGCCGAGCCTCGTCGACGACATCTACGTGAACGAGCGCGCGAACACCGACGTCGGCAAGTTCGAGATCATCCATTCGGGCGCCTCGGGCGCCATGCGCTCGTTCTCAGAGCGCGGCGTGACTCAGGATCAGATCCTCAAGATCATCACCTATATCAATTCCCTGAAGAAATAGCCTGTCTCCGGGAGATGATGCATCCAACCGTCGTCATCAATGTCGTCGGGCTGACGCCGGCCCTTCTCGGCCCGCACACGCCGAACCTCGCCCGGTTCGCCGCCAAGGGGTGTCTGCGGCCGCTCACGACCATCACGCCGGCCGTCACATGCTCCGTCCAGGCCACGTTCGTGACCGGTGCGGCACCGCGCGACCATGGGATCGTCGGAAACGGCTGGCTGTTTCGAGATCTCATGGAGATCTGGCTCTGGCGCCAGTCGAACCGGCTCGTGGCAGGAGAGCGCGTTTGGGAGGCGGCCAAGGCGCGAGATGCGCGCTTCACGTGCGCCAACCTGTTCTGGTGGTATGCGATGGCGGCTTCGACCGACATCGCCGTCACGCCGCGCCCGATTTACAAGGCCGACGGGCGCAAGTTGCCGGACTGCTATTCCGATCCGCCGGAGCTCCGGCATGATCTGACGCAGAAGCTCGGCCCGTTCCCGCTGTTCCGGTTCTGGGGACCGGCCACGTCGATCGAGGCCAGCCGGTGGATCGCCGAGGCCGCGGCGCACGTTCTGGCCACGCGTGATCCTACGCTGACGCTGGTCTACCTGCCCCACCTCGACTATGGCCTGCAACGGCTGAGTCCGGATCATCCTGATATCGCCAAGGACCTCTTGGAGATCGACACGGTCGCCGGCACTCTCATCGACCGGGCGGAGGCGCTCGGCCGGCGCATCATTATTCTTTCCGAGTATGGCATCGTGCCAGTCAGCCGGCCCATCCACATCAACCGCGCCTTGCGGGAGGCTGGCCTCCTGTCGGTGCGCGAGGAGGACGGCGGCGAGATCCTGGATATTCCGCTGTCGCGCGCCTTCGCGCTGGCCGACCATCAGATCGCTCATGTCTACGTGCGGAACGACAACGATCGTCCTGCGGTGCGCGCCGTGCTCGAGCGGCTCTCCGGCGTGGCCGAAATTCTGGATCGCCCGGCGCAGGCCGGTTGGGGGCTCGATCACGCGCGCGCGGGCGAGCTCGTCGTGCTCTCCGCGCCGCACGCCTGGTTCACCTACTATTATTGGATGGACGACGCCCGCGCACCCGACTTCGCGCGCACGGTCGACATCCACAGGAAGCCGGGCTATGACCCCGCCGAGTTGTTCATCGACCCCGCGATCCGCTGGCCGAAGCTCGCACTCGGATGGCGGCTCCTGAGGAAAGCCTTGGGATTCCGCACGCTGATGGACGTCATTCCGCTCGATGCGACGCTCGTCAAAGGCTCGCACGGCCGGGCCGATACGCCACAGGAGCATGGGCCGGTCTTCCTCTCGTCCGCGCCGCACCTCGTGCCGGACGCCACGGTCGATGCCCGCGCGGTAAAGGACCTGATGCTGTCCCACGTTTTTGATCGGTAAGGAGCTTGAAGCATGGCCGCCGCGCGCGAGCATCTCGTTCTGGTCGACGCCGATGACACGGAGATCGGAACCGCAGAAAAGCTCGATGCGCATCGCCGTGCGCTGCTGCATCGCGCGTTCTCCGTGATTGTCTGGGATTCCGCAGGCCGCCAGCTCCTGCAGAAGCGCGCCGCGATCAAATACCATTCGGGCGGCCTCTGGACCAATGCGTGCTGCGGACATCCGCGCCCTGGCGAATCGGTCGTTGCCGCAGCCCGGCGCAGGCTCGCCGAGGAGATGGGCTTCGTGTGCCCGCTCGAATGGCTCGGGACGGTGCAGTACAGCGCCGCGTTCCAGAACGGGCTTACCGAGAACGAGATCGTGCACGTTTTTCGCGGCCGCTACGATGGCGAGCTCAAGCCGGACCCGGCCGAAGCTGAAGATTACCAATGGAGCGACCTCGATCGGATCCGGAGCGATATCGCCGCCGCACCGGACCGCTTCAGTGTCTGGTTCCTGCGCTACATGACCGAGGAATGGCCGCTCGCGCGGATGCCGCTCGTATAGATGAGTGACGCTTTGCTCGAGAGACGCACGCCTTGTTACTTTTTCTGTAGAACGCCGAACACAGGGGTCCGCACATGACGACCGGGGAGAAGCAGGACACAGGGCACGACGAGCGCACGGCATTGTCTCGCATTGTCGATGAATTCGCCGCCGACAGCGGCACGGTCCACTTCCTCGGAAGAGACGGGCTCCTTCACCTCGCCGCCGCGAGTCCGGGCATTCCCGACACGGTCCTTGCCGTTATCCGCGCCATACCTGTCGGCAAGGGCATGGCGGGGCTTGCTGTGGAGCGCGCGCAGCCCGTTACGGCCTGCAACATCCAAACCGACGCGAGCGGCGACGTGCGTCCGGGCGCACGTGCCACCGGCCTTGCCGGGTCGATCGTGGTGCCGATCTTTGACGGCGACACGGTCGTTGGCGCCCTAGGCGTGGCGAACCGATCCGAGCGAACGTTCAGCGACGACGAGGTCGCGCGCCTGATCGAGGAGGGACGGCAGCTCGCCGCTCAGCGCCGCGGCAACCGTTGCACGACGTGAGCATGACTGTTGTGTCGAGCTATCGTTATTAAGGCGATTAAGGCGGCAGTTCTGCTTCGCACCGACCCTGGATCCTGGTGAACGACACCGCAGGATTGCACGCTCCGACATGGCTGCCGCAGAAATCATTCAACCTTGCGGTCTCGGCAGCATACTCGTAATTTGGATCGCGCGGGGATAAGCGACCGACGGGCATGCCGTGCCGTCGTATGAGCGTTGCCTTTCACACTCACAAAGGCCCCCATCATGCCGGACAAGCCTGCAAAAGGTATCGATCGACGCGATCTGATGTTGGCATCCATTGCCACCGTCGGCGCCGCCGTCGCCGTCAACACTGGCGCTGGTGCGGCAAATGCCCAGGACGCAGCGTCCCCTTCTGCCGCTCCGCCGTCGGGAACGGTCTATACCGGCGACGTTATCGAAGGCAAAAAGGTCATCAGCACGCTTGACGTCAATGACCTGGAGCCCGGCAAGAAGCACCTTCTGTATTTCCGGGGCGTTGAGATGCCGAGCGGACAGCACTGGTATGTGTCTGTGACGGTCGCCAAGGGAGCAAAGCCAGGCAAGCGCGGCGTCCTGACCAGCGGCGTGCATGGCGACGAGATGAGTAACGTGCATACGGTCCACACCGTGATGAGCCGGCTCGACCCGGCGCAGATGTCGGGCACGGTGATGGCGGTCACGGACGTGTCCCCCCCGGCCCTGCAAAGCATGCAGCGCAGATGGCCCAACCAGGGCAGAGGCATCGATCTGATCGATATGAACCGGGAGTGGCCTGGGAACGAGAACGGCGCCACCGCAGCGAGCCGGCACGCCGGGCTTCTGTTCAACCGGCTGCTGCGGCCGAACGCCGACTTCGCGATCGACTTCCACACCGGGACAACCGGATTTGAAGTCACCGCATTCAACATCGGCGGCATGGATGTGCCCGAGGTCAAGGCGATGATGGAGTTGTATCCCGTCGGCCAGATCTTCGACAATCATGTCTATCCCGGCGTCCTGCACAACGCGTTCATGGACGTGGGCATCCCCGCCTTCACGCCGGAGATCGGCGCGGCGCGCGTCCTGAACCTCGAGATGATCGCGCTCTTCGTGGAAGGCACGATGAACGTCCTCAAGCATCACGGCATCGTTGCCGGGCCTATGGGACGGACAGGCAAAGACACGACTGTCTTTGTCGGCAACAGCGCCTTCCCGATCCTGGCCACCGCGGGTGGACTCGTCGAGCATCTGGTCAAGCTCAACGACAAGGTTGAGCCCGGACAGAAGGTTGCCGTTCAGCGCGATAGCTTCGGCGAGGTGGTTGCGGAGTACACGAGCGGCGTGGCCGGCGAGATCACGGGCCTGCGCAGCGATGCCATGACCGAGCCCGGCAACCCCTTGGTATTCATCCTCTTCAACAAGCCGGAGCCAAAGGACGTCCAGGTCTACCCCGAGTAGCAATCCGCGTCTCTCTCGAGGCCGGTGACGGACTTTCGACTTTCCGCCCCAGGGGCTCGGCGCGGCCCCAGCGCCTAGACTGCGCTAGGTCAGTGGAAAAAGAGCGGAGGAAGAACTCCAAGCATCTGGCGTACGGCGATGAGGCACCGGCAACCGGCGTGGCTCTGAGCGACATCGCGACCGGCGACAGACCAGGAAAAAACGGTGTAGCGTGCGTGGTGATGGGCTGGCGGTGTACGCCAAGCCAACGGCTGAGCGCTGCCCATCAGCCCCTTGTGCGTCCTCTCGTGAAAACCCCGTTAGGAGGAAAAATGTACAAACACATCCTGGTTGCAACGGATGGTTCGGAGCTTGCCCGTAAAGGGCTTGAGCATGGCCTGTCGCTTGCCAAGCTGCTCAATGCAAAGATAACCGTTCTTGCCGTTTCAAACCCCCTGAGTGCGGAAGAAGCGAGCGCCGCCCAACGAGCCGGCGTTGGCAATCCTACGATCCGCTACGACCAGCAGATCGACAACCTCATGAAGGAGCGGTTTGCGTACATCGAGACGCGTGCAAAAGAGCACGGCGTTGTGGCCGAGCTGACGCATGAAATCGATGAATCGCCGGCTGAGGCAATCGTGAGATTTGCCAAGCTCAAAGATTGCGATCTTATCGTGATGTCCTCGCACGGCCGGCGAGGCATCCAGAAGATGCTGCTGGGGAGCCAGACAAATGAGGTTCTGGTAAAAACGACGATTCCCGTTCTGGTCATTCGCTAGGAAATTCTGCGGCACCCGGAAGCCCGCAAAGGATGGACGCCCTTGCGTCGCTGGTATTCCCCCACCGTTGTCATGCTGGTGGACATGCCTGCTTGCGCGAGAGGGTTACGGACATTCAGTCCTCAGACACCCGGTGCAGCGGCATCGTCCTGCCAAATGGATCCCGAAATATTCCTCTCCGTAGTCGTACGAAAGCTCTTCGCCAGGCTTGATGGCGCGGAGAGCAAAGATATAGATGCGGCGCCTGCGGATGACTGTTTCGCAATTCGGCGCGCAGGAGTGGTTGATGAAGCGGGCGGTATTCGCCGGTATGTTCCCGTCGATCATGCTCATGCCGCTCGTCCAGAAGAGGTACTTCCCGCGATTCTGCTTCATCTGCGCGGCTGTGGCGGGGCGCCCGATGTATTCAATGACGCATGAGCCCTTGGGAATGCGTTCGTCCGTGAAAAGACCCCTGCCGCTGTGCGAGCGACGGACCGTGAGGCGGAAGGGTCCGGGTGTGAAGCGCCGCTTCATCGGTGAGAGGAACTCGCGAGATCATGTCGAGGCAATGGCGGGCAAGGCGGCGTCGCCTCATGCAGGCCGGCACGGGCGCGTGTCAGCCGACAATGCCGAAGCGGTCGGGATAATCAACTCCGTAAGCTGCTACCCTCTCTTGAAGCAGACCTGAGAGCCTCCCTGCAGATCGCCTCAGGGTGGATCTCGGCCGGTGATTTCGAACGGCCCCCGCCCGACGTGCACTTGAGTCCGGAGGCGCCTTGGCTTCAGACTGCGTGAGGGCCGTGAAGAAAGAGCGGAGAACATTCAACATGACGGATGACCGAGGCGTGGCCAACGGCGACGAGCGGGACGCCGTCTCGCGTCGTAGCCGCCTCCTGATCCGCTGGAGACCGCGAGAGGTCGAGGGGATCAAGCCCCGTTTCTCGAAGAGCANNGCGGCGCGGCACTCACCGTTCTGGCTCAGCTCGCCACCGTCATGCCAGTCACGCCACAGATTGCGACATGGCTCGCAGAGTGGCAGCAGCTCACGCAAACGTTCTGGCGCCCGCCGCTCAATCTCGTGGGCTTACCGCTCCACCATGACATGGCGGCTGCCCTCAACGTATCGGCTTTCATGGCCCTTCTCGGGTTAGGCGCGCGGATGTCGGCACGGCTCGCGGGCAAGCCTCTGGCCCCGATGGGCTTTGATCGGTTCTTTGACGATCAGACCTGGCCCAGCCTCATCGCCTTCGGCGCACTATGCATGGTGTTTCTGGTCGGCCACGGCGCGTCGAGCGCAGATACTCTGGTCGTGATGGGAAGTGAGGAGCTCGGCAAGTACGCCTTCGCGGTTATTGTGACCCTCGGCTACTTCGCGGGCGATTTCATCGGCCATCGGCAGTTCCATCGGCGGCTCTACCGCCTGGCTGTCATCGTTGCGGCCGTTGCGGCTGTAAACCTTGCCATCCTCAGCTTCAATTAGGCCGATACCGGAAGCGCAGCGTCGTTGATCCGATCGGTTTCCTCTCGATAATATCGCAATACGATATACAGTGCACAGGGTGCGAGCGAACCAATTGCATCGGTTGAACTGGTTCACTTAGCCCAAGCCGCTCGCTCCAGAAGGAAGCTCGAAAGTGTCTCTCGTTCCGCCGTTCACCGAGGAAACAGCCATCGCGAAGGTCCGCATGGCGGAAGATGGCTGGAACAGCCGGGATCCTGAGCGCGTGTCGCTCGTCTACACACCGGACAGCCGGTGGCGGAACCGGGCGGAGTTCCCTGTCGGGCGACAACAGATCGTCGAGTTCCTCACCCGCAAGTGGGCAAGGGAGCTCGACTACCGTCTGATCAAGGAGCTCTGGACGTACCGAGACAACCGCATTGCCGTGCGCTTCGCCTACGAGTGGCATGACGATAGCGGCCAGTGGTTCCGCTCCTATGGCAACGAGAACTGGGAGTTTGCCCCAGACGGACTGATGCAGCGGCGCTTTGCATCGATCAACGATCTGCCGATCAAGGAGGGGGAGCGCAAGTTCCACTGGCCGCTCGGCCGGCGTCCGGACAACCATCCGGGGCTTTCGGAGCTCGGTCTTTAGAAGTGGCGGGTGCGCCAAGCTCTCGAGTGCAACCGGCCATCAGCGGAAGATCGCCGGGGGCAGTCTGAAGCCCGCCCCACTTTATTCCAGGGAGAATGTTCGCTAAAATATTTGGCCGTTTTTTTAATGATATCAACGGCCGAGAACAGCGGTGGCGCCCCGAACTGAATATAACTGCGAACCCTTATGTCATTGAAATTGCAATATAATTATAAATCATCTGAGGCGGTCGGAGCCGCCGCCCCCTGGAGGCAGTCGATCCGTCCCCATAGCTGACATCAGCGGCGTCCAGCGTCACGTCGTACTCATCCGGGTGCCACATCCGCTGTCGGGCGCGAGGAGCGGGCAACAGGCAGCTCGCGCATGCCGTCGCGAATGACCCGGAGCGGACAGTTTACACCGCTGCTGACTATGCTTTGCCTGCTGGCCTGAACCGAAGAACATCGACTAGCAGCTTGAAAGCGGGTGAAACGTGCCGGCGGCTGGGATAGTAGAGATGGTAAGCCGGTAACGGCGGCGTCCATTGGGTCAGCACACGCCTGAGCCGCGCCGACTTTATGAGCTTCTCCACCTGATCCAATGGCAGGTAGGCCAGGCCGAGGCCGTCGAGTGCTGCATCCTGGATGAGATCGATGGTGTTGAAGATGAGCGGCCCCTCGACGCGCACGCGCGTCTCCCGCCCGCCTTTGACGAACCGCCAAGCGTTCAGCGTGCCCGAGGTGGGGAGCCTCAGATTGATGCAGCGGTGTGCAACGAGCTGATCGGGATGGGTCGGCTGCGCAAGCTTGCGGAAGTATTTGGGCGAGCCGACGATCGCCATCGGAATCTCAGGCCCGATCGGCACCGCGATCATATCCTTGGCCACGTGTTCGCCGAGCCGAACGCCGGCATCGAAGCGATCGGCCACGATGTCGGTGAGCCCATAGTCGATGATGATCTCGACAGTGATGTCGGGATAGTCAGGGAGAAGCCTGCTGAGAGCCGGACGCAGAATCGTCTTGGCCGCATGCTCGACCGTCGTGATGCGGATCGTTCCCGCGGGCTTGTCGCGGAACGTGCTGAGATCGGCAATGCGCTGATCGATATCGTGCAGCATCGGCGCCAGCGACTGCAGCAACCGCTCCCCTGCTTCCGTAGGTGCGACGCTCCACGTGGTGCGGGCCAGCAGCCGCACGCCGAGACGCGCCTCCAGCCTGCGGACAATCTGGCTGAGTGCCGATTGCGACAGATCGAGCTTCGCCGCCGCCCGTGTGAAGTTTTTCGCCTCCGCGACGACCACGAAGGCCGTCAGGTCGGCCATGTCCTCGCGCCGCATTCATCACCATGTTTCTAGGTTCATACACATTATCACATCTAATCGATGAGCAGACAATGCGCTACCTTCCGACCATGCCGTCGTGATCGAGGCGACGGGTCTTCAATGAAACAGAGGAGTATTGGTGATGACCGGAATATCGAAGGAGCGAATGCAGAAGGCCCAGGAGCAGGAGAAGACCATCTCCAAGGCGGATCACGCCAAGGTCAAAGCGCTCGCCGGCATGGTGAAGATGCCGCGCAGCTTCATCTTCAAGAACCCCGACGAGTACGGCATGAAGGGCTGGCACGACCTGTCCATTCCTTCGGACGACGGCACACCGCTCGAAGCCTGGTACATCCCCGCCAAGGGCGGCGAGAGCAACAAGCTGGTCATCTTCAACCACGCCCTGCCAATGTGCCGCGCCGGCTATCCCGGCCACATGGGCGAGCCGTGGAGCAACTTCATCGAGCCGGTCGAGATCGACTTCGTCATCCAGTACAAGCACCTCACCGACGCCGGCTATAACGTGCTGACTTATGACTTCCGCAATCACGGACAGAGCGGCGCTGCAAACGGCGGTGTCTGCGGCGTCGGCCAGTGGGAATGGCGCGATTGCGTCGGCGTGAAGAAGTTCGTCGATGCGCATCCGCGCCTCGGCAAGATGAAGGTCGCTCTGTTCAGCCAGTGCCTCGGCGGTGTTTCACAGTATGCGGCCATCACCAAGCATCCCGAGCTGTTCGAGAACGTGAAGTGTCTGGCGAGCCCGCTGGTGCCCAACATGTCGTCGGTGTTCGCCAAGATTTCGGCGGCCCAGGGCATCTCGCAGTATCAGGAGCTGATCGACCTGGAGCTTTTGAAGCTGGGCGGTTTCGCCGCCGCTGACATGTCGGGCAAGCTCTGGGCTCCGAACGTCAAGCTCCCCCTCCTGATGTGGCAGGTGAAAGACGATGCCATCATCGAGAATCCGACCGACGCGCAGAGCACGTTCGACGCGCTCGCCAGCAACGACAAGGAGCTTCACTGGATCGAGGGCACGACGAAGCGCTTCAAGGACGGCTACAACTGGTTCGGCCGCCATCCCGAGAAAGTGCTCTCGTTCCTCGGCAAGCACATGAACTGAAGTAAGCCGCGCGATTTATTGAGTGCCAACAGCATTCTAGACAATGGTCGATGTCTGCTGTTGGCCCGTCGCTGACATCGGGGCTTTGGGCGAAACGTCCCATTTGCGGAAGTTGGCCATCTATTTCGGCACCCCCGTTGCCTGCCGCCGACCAGGTCCGCTCGTGGACGTGAAGCAGTCCTCAGATGTCATCTTCTCGACGATCTCAGTCGCATCGTCGACCTCTATGCCGAGGTACATCACAGTGCTTTCGATCTTCGAATGCCCAAGCAAGAGCTGGACAGCGCAAAGATTACCGGTACGGTGGTAGATTAGAACCACCTAGTACGCCCGCGACGGGTGCGTTCCGAACTTCGCCGAAAGCCTGATACTGGCAGCCCACTCTTGGACGAGCGCAAGATCGTTTGGTCACTGCGCCGTCCATCTGCCGTCGACAGAAAGCGCGGTCCCGTGATGGCCGCCGCGGCGGGACGGCCGCAAGCGACTGCGTGCGCGGCCGCTGCTCCGTCAGAACGAACTCGCCGCCGGTGAAGTCGCGGCCGGGCTCGGACAGCAGGATGGCGACCTGCAGCGGGAAGACGTGCTCGCCGTAGAGATCCTGGTGCAGGCAGTTGAAGTCGCCGGGGCCGTATCGCAGCAGCAGCGGCGTCGGCCGCGNNGCTGCGGCAAGGCAATGCTGCGGTGTTCGCCGTGCATCATCGTGTGACGGCCGTACTCCTGCGGGGTTTCGCGCTTGAAGGCGTCGAGACGCTTCTTGCCGATTCCGAGGCCGTCGTCGCTCAAGTCCCGCTTCGCCATTTCGTAACTCCCGGCGGTCGCACGATGTCTGTACGCCTAGGCATAGCGCTATGACCTGAACGTTTCGTCTTGCCTTTTGCGCCACGAACTTTCGAGGCAGATGCTCCTCAGCCTATCTGAGATTGCCGTGATGCGACTGTGAGCCCGCATCAAGAACTTTGGGGCTGCAGCAGGCATGTTGGCGAACTGGCTGGTTGTCCCTCCTATGCCCCTTGCCTCCGTTGACGGCAGTGGATATGTGAAAAGCGTTCATTTCGCGCCAATGTTTGGTTTGGGAGTAATTTCAAATAGCTGCGGTCCCTGTGATCTCCAGCCATGTACTGCAGGGCCTGCCCGCATTCATACGAAGTGAGATGGGGGAGGGGGCGCTGCTGCGTGCCAATCGTGCCGCAGGCTTCGATGTCGAACTGATCGAAGATCGAAATTTCTTTATTCCTCAGCAGTCTGTGGTGGGGCTCGTGAACGCGATGGCGAGAGCGGCCGGCGATGCCAACGTCGGGCTTCTCCTCGTGCCAAACATGAACGTCGCCGCCTACGGCGCGTTCGGACGCTATGTGACGGAAGCGAACACCCTCGAGCAAGCGATCGCGCGAAGTATCGCAACCCTTCAATACCATAGCACCTATGACGGTTTGTCGGTCACGACCACTGTCGATGAGCTGTATTTCAGTTATAAATCTGCGTTGGCGACTTCCGATGGATATGGCGCTGTCGCATGCGCTGCTGCTGGAGAACTGCTGAGCCTCTTCAGGGCATATTTACCCGACTGTTGGCGCCCGCTTCGCATCGAACTCGACATACCGACTCCCTGCCGCACTTCACTTTTTGAAGATGTGTTCCAATGCCCCGTCATATTCGATGCACCCGCAGTTGCGGTCGTTGCCGAGCGGCATTGTTTGCTGGCTGCTTCGAGATGCCCACCATCGCGGTCAATCGTGACACTCAATGATGTTTCGCGTGAGCGACCTGGCGGTGCACCGCGTAGCTTGCTCGATATCGCTATCGTCCAGATTCGTGCCCGACTTCTGATGGGATACGTGTCCATCGACGATGTTGCGCGATCCATGGACACCAGCATCCGAACGCTTCAGCGTGAGCTTCAACACGCGGGTACCGACTTTCGCAGTCTGACGACTGCGGTCAGAATCGAGCGGGCGACGGAATTGCTGCGAGATAGAAGCGTGTCGATCACCAACATCTCGGAACACCTGGGCTATTCGTCTCCTGCTGGCTTTTCGCGCGCCTTCCGGAAAGCTACCGGCTTTGGACCGCGCGAGTATCGTAACAAGGAGCCAGACCAGCTTGATTCCGGATCGGACGGCATCGAGTAATGCCCGTTATGGTTGCGCTCTGGAACGGCAGAGAGACTTCGCCGACGAATGGATCCACGAGATCGCTAGCGGCGAGCACGTTGCAGCAGCACTATGAAACCGATGGAAGCGGCAGTCGAAAGGTCGCCGCCACTTCATTGCCGCTTTGCAACAAACAGCGGTGAATCGATACCCCGACGGGTCCCACGGCGTGAAATGGTAAGAAAGGCCGGCTTGCGCATAGTAGCGTCACAATTCGTCAATCGAGAGAAGAGGCTCGCTGCATACGGCGAATAGAGAGCCCCGACGATGAAGGACCCGACGGAGGGCGCGCGTGTGGCTCAGTGACAGTCCTGTTTGTGGCTGGTCGGTGAGTCCCACTGGGGGGGATTGAGTTGTGAGATCCGTGTTGGGAGTTTTCGTCGGGATCGCGACTCTGCTCGCGACGGTATGGCCGGCCGCCGGTGCCGACTTGGGACCTGAGTCCATGCCGGGTGTTCCGACTAGCCAATGGCGATTGAGCTTTACGCCCTACGGCTGGGCGACTTGGATCAAGGGCGATCAGACGGTGAAGGGCCGGACTGTCGGGCTCGACGTCGACCCGGTCCAAATGGTTGAGCATCTCGATACGTTGCCCTTCATGGGCTATGCGGAGGCCCGCAACGGTCCGTTCGCGTTCTACGGCGATATTGTCTACGCAAAGCTTGGGCTCGATGCCGATAGGGTCACTTCAAGAGGCGCCCATCCTGCGATCTCGGGCTCGTTGAGCGCGTCGCTCGGTCAGGAATTCGAACAGACCGTTGCCGAGCTGGGTGGTGTTTACCAGATTGGAAAGTGGACCGCGCCGTCCGGTGGTCTCATGGCGGTCGACGTCCTGGCGGGCGCCAGATACTGGCATCAGGACATGAGCATCAATCTGGCACTCACCAACACTTTGGATATTGGCGATCTCGTTGTGACGCGGGGAATTGCTGTCGCGCGCGGCGGCGNNGTGATCTCACCTGGAACGTCGCAGCCACATACAGCTTTGTGATCTGCACGCAGGACGGAGTTACCTACTCCGGTCTTGTGGGTTATCGCGCACTCGATGTCGACTACGAACAAGGCTCCGGGCGCACTCAATACAGATACGATGTGCTACAGCATGGCCCGCTATCAGGACTAACCATAAGCTTCTGATCTGCGAAATAGCGGTCATGTAGCGGAACGCAAGTGGCGTAAGGGAAAAGGGAGTAAATTTAGAATGCACTTTATCCGGCTCTGCGCGCCAATACTGGCTTTGGTCCTCGCCATTGGCGGGTTGGCGTCTCCTCCGGCACGCGGCGAGCAGTCCATTGTCGAATCTGTCCTAAAAGGCTGCGCCAATGAGCTTCGGACCTACTGCAAGGCCGTAAGCCCCGGTCGCGGGCGCATCGCATCGTGCCTTTACGCTTATGAGGACAAGCTCTCTCTTTCTTGCGCGGTCGCCGTGTACAATGGGATCGTCGACCTGCAAACCACGACGGCTCACCTTGAATACTACGCTCAAGAATGCGGCTCTGACCTCCTTCAGTACTGTGGGGATGTCGTACCCGGGGGCGGGCGCCTTTATCAGTGCCTGGCGAAGAACAAGGCAACGCTAACGGATGCGTGCAGGAGCGGACTGCCTTCCGCCGAGGAGGAAATGCGCAAACTCGGCCTGACGAGATAGCGAGCACAGATCGACGGTAAGCTTACATTGGTTGAGATGGATATCCGTATTCCCCTTTTGATCGAGGACCAGTTAGTACAGGTGCCTGCCGTTCACGACAGGCATCTAGGATCTGAACGAACGCCCAAAAGTCATGGTGGCAAGTGGCGGTCAAAGCGGCGGCGTGGGCAGCTTCGTTAGACGTTGCCTCGCGCTTTCCTGCCTCGCGACGTGGGTCGCTGGCTGCGCAGCCGACCTTGTACCGCGCGTGGCTGTACCGGCCAGTTTGGTCGACAAGGCGAGCGTCTCCGAATTCAATCAGATTAGGTACTGGGGGGACAGCAAACCAAGCGCCTACAAGGAGCTGGCTGCGCACAGGATCGAATCTATCCGCCAAGCCTATGGAGACAAGGCCTCAAAGCTCTCGGGCACTCGGGATATCTTGACCCTGTCGGGCGGAGGCAGTGACGGGGCCTTTGGGGCTGGCTTGCTGATCGGATGGACCGAGCGAGGTGATCGCCCACACTTCGATTACGTCACCGGTATCAGTACGGGAGCCATGATGGCTCCTCTCGCTTTTCTCGGGTCGAAATACGATCCCCAGCTCAAAGAGGCCTACACCACGCTTAGCGACGACGACGTCGCCTCGACGCAGATATTCTCGGCTGTGATCGGTGCTGCGGACAGTCTTGTGGACACCACGCCACTCAAAGGGCTGGTGGCAAAATACATGACCGTGGAGATGCTGAGAGAAATCGCCGAAGAGCATCGCAAAGGCCGCATCTTGATGATCGGTACGACGAATCTCGACGCTCAGCGCTCCGTCGTGTGGGATATAGGCGCCATCGCGGCGAGCGGCTCACCGGATGCTCTTGCTCTGATCCGCCAAATAATCCTGGCGTCTGCAGCGATCCCCGGTGCCTTTCCACCGGTCGAGATCAGCGTCACCGTCGATGGCAAGCTGTACCAGGAAATGCACGTCGATGGCGGCGTGACCCGTCAGGTATTCCTTTATCCCCCCGGCTACACGCCAAAGGCGGTGGACAAAGCCATCGGCTGGAAAATCAAGAGACGCGTCTACATTATCCGCAATTCGAAGATCGACCCCGAGTTCGCTGTCACGAAAGATCAACTGCTTCCGATTGCGTCACGCTCCATCTCCACTTTGATCAAGACCCAAGGGATCGGGGACCTCTATCAGATCCACACGACGGCAAAGCGAGATGGCGTTGATTATAACCTTGCCTACATCCCGTCCGACTTTGATGCCGTTGCTAAAAGTGGTTTCGACAAAACGTACATGAATTCCCTGTTCAAGCGTGGGTATGAGCTCGGTCGGGCAGGTTATCCTTGGCACAAGGTACCGCCTGGGTTTGAACCGGCTGAGAATTGACCGTCCGCAGGGGAGGGATTCGGGCCGAGGACTCTCCAATCTGGATCAACCTGTGTGGCATTGAACAGAAGAGGTCTCATCGCGGCGTCACGCAAAGCAGCCGTGGACCGGTGCTTTCTTCGCTGGGCGTTGCTGCAATCGAGCTGCTCGTCCTGCCGAATGTTGAGCGGCGACAAAAGCGTGCGCAAACAAAGCAAGGAACGACGCTAATCAGGCGGAATACAGGCCGCGCGGCCTCATTCACCAGTGTGCGGTCAAGGCCGTCATCTGGCTGATACCGGCGATGAGCGACATATTCTTCGCCGAGTCGCTGTTTCGTGATTTTGGTACGAAGCCTGCGATCTTGCTGTGATGAGCAAGGCGCTTGTGCCGCGCCATAGATGCGCGTGTTGCCGCCATTTCGCGCCAATCACAATCAATGGAGGCATGAGTTTCGCGGCGCGGTCTTGAAGCGAGGACACCGTAAGCTCCAGCCAGCAGGCCGTGACCTGCCGCGGCGGTTTCACCCGTCTCTACCAGGCGCACTGAGCGGCTGGCGCGAAATGGTAAGAATTAAACGGCTGTAAACTGCATAATGGCCGCATGAACGATACTTTGCCGCCCCGTTAGGCGGGCTAGGCGGGATATTGTTTTGTTCGTCTGAGGCGCAGCAATCGTGGAGCGCCTGCTGAGGACGTCATGCAATGCGCTCATCGCCGTCGCGGCCATAACGTTGCTCAACGTACCGGGAAAGCTCTTGGCGCAATCCGCACCGCGGCCTCAGGGGCACGTCCCTCTTGAAAAGTCCATCGAACAAGGTAGCCGTCGGCATTTAGAGACGCAAATGCGGCGGAGCGGGATAGTCATAATATCGAGGAGGCATACATGAAGGTTACACGTCGGTCCGCTGCAATTGGTGGAGTGAGTTTGCTTGCCACGGCGGCCATGAGCCGTTCCGCCCTTGCTCATGGATCGTTCCTGGGTGTCGAAGAGGGGCTGGAGGAGTTCTGGCTCGCCACCGATGCCTATATCTTCGGCTACCCGCTCGTGACCATGGAAATGACCCGACGGGTTCTGACCAACGTCGCGGATCCAGTCGGGGCGAAGGCGCCGATGGGGCAGATCATAAAGCTGCGCCAGTATCCCGATTCTTCGTTCCGCGACGTCACCGCACCAAATGCCGATACGCTTTATACGACGTCATTCTTCGATGTCGGCGAGGAGCCGTGGGTGCTCAGCATTCCCGATATGCAGGAACGCTACTTCCTGATGCCGATGCTGGACGGCTGGACCAACGTCTTTCAAGTGCCGGGAAAAAGAACGACGGGCACCGCCGCGCAGACCTATGCGATTACCGGGCCGGGGTGGAAGGGCACGCTGCCTGCCGGCGTCAAGGAATACAAATCGCCGACCAATATGGTTTGGCTGCTTGGCCGCATCTACTGCACCGGCACGCCGGAAGACTATGCGGCCGTCCACAAGCTGCAGGATGATTTTAAGCTCGTTCCGCTGAGCGCGTATGGCAAGCTCTATACACCGCCTGCGGGTAAGATCGATCCTTCGGTGGATATGAAGACGCCGGTTCGCGACCAGGTCAATCGTATGGATGCGNNCACGCTGCTTTCTAAACTGATGAAGATCAACCCGCCGTCCGAGACGGATGCGCATTATCTTGCCAAGTTCGAGCGCATCGGCCTCGTACCCGGACAATCCTTCGACGCAAGCAAATTGAAGGCGGATTTCGTAAAGCACGTCCCTGTGGTTGGCTTCGACCGGATCATGCTTCAGTTCAAGATTAACGAGGCGATGAAGAAGGGAAACGGTTGGTCCTATACCATGAAAACCGGTATCTACGGCACGGACTATCTGATGCGTGGACTTGTCACTGCTATCGGGCTCGGTGCCAATCGTCCGCAGGATGCAATATATCCGGTTTCAAAGACCGACGCCGACGACCGAAAGTATAACGGCGCGCACAAATACATTATGAGCTTCCCCAAGGGGCACTTGCCACCAGTCGAAGGATTCTGGTCGCTAACGATGTACGACCCCCAGATGTTTTTTGTGAGCAACCCGATCAACCGATACTCGATAAGTCCACGACAGGACTTGAAGAGCAACTCAGACGGTTCCACCGAACTCTACATTCAGCATGAATCGCCGGGCAAGGATAAGGAGTCGAACTGGCTACCGGCGCCAGCAGGCGATTTCGTCCTGATGCTACGGATGTATTGGCCGAACGAGACTCATCCGACCATCCTCGATGGCACGTGGACAATTCCCGCGGCCAAGAAGGTCTCTTGAGGGACGAACCCATGACGGCTCCTGCGAGTTGGCATGGGCTCGACTTTAGTTATCGAGTGCCGTCGAGAATGGTCGGTCAGCTCGAACCGCACG
>JRYI01005958.1_pt1 | contig 20038 bp, 22 predicted proteins | sample 235361 | NCBI WGS metagenome assembly JRYI01 (sample SAMN03074212, study PRJNA261471) | activated sludge metagenome | biome: Common Effluent Treatment Plant; feature: Wastewater; material: Activated sludge; isolation source: activated biomass in a lab-scale reactor treating industrial wastewater at...
CGGCGTGCGCATCAGCCAGATCGTTCTCGCCGCCCCCGATGTCGACCGCGACAATTTCGAGAACATCGCCCGCGACATCCAGGGCCTCGCGTCGGGCGTGACGCTCTATGCGGCGAGCAACGACCGCGCGCTCACCGTGTCGCGGAACTTCTACGGCGGCATCCCGCGCGCCGGCGACGTGCCGTCGACCGGACCGCTCGTGCTGCCGGGCATCGATACCATCGACGTGTCCGCTTCCAGCATGGACAGTCTCGGGCTCAACCATTCCGGCTACGCCGAGAACAACGAGATCCTGAAGGACATCGCGGCGTTGATCGCGACCGGTACCCGGCCTCCGAAAATGCGCACGCCCACCCTCGAGGAGGTCGAGACGGCGAAAGGCGCCTACTGGCGCTATCCCGCCGCGCGGCGGTGATCGCCCGCCGCGGCAACCGGCATTCCGCACCGACCGGCCGCCAGGCTGATCGGCCCCCTGCTGATCGGACCCCATGTCGATTGACAACAGTTCCTTAACGCCGCTTTGCGAAGCTGGCTCCTCCCGGAGCCGTCGCGAAGTGGGAGCGTGGAATGCGTTGCGTTGCAAGGCGGGGATCGCTGTTGGCCGGTGTGAGTGCGGCTGCGATCCTCTCGTATTGGCCCCACGCGGCGCTGGCCGAGGACACCGCCGCGCTGTCGCCCGAGGCAAGCCGTACCGCGCCCTCCACGGACGACTATTACGCGCGCCGCGCCAAGCGGACTCTCGAGGCGGAGAAGCGCGCCGCCGTGACGCCGCACCCCCTCGCCGCCCACTATCCCGGCATGGACGTCGTNNACGGCGGAGAGCCGCCCGCTCCCCCGCGCACTCGCCGCGCCGCGCGTTGAACGCATGACGCTTCCGCCGCGCGACAAGCTCTCGCCGGTCCGCTGAGCCGCTGGCGCAGGGTATGAATGTCCGGAGGCGAAAAGGCCGCTATCCGAGCGCCTTGCGCAGCTTCTCCGCGTTGGCCGCCAGCACGGCCTGATCCTCCATCTTGCCCGAATGCGGCTTGAGCGGCACGCCCTCGAACCGCGGCACGACGTGGATGTGCAGGTGGAACACGCTCTGTCCGCCCGCCGCCTCGTTGTACTGGAAGACGCTGACGCCGTCCGCCGCGAACGCCGCCTTCACGGCACGCGCGACGCGCTGCACGACCGGCAGAAGCTTCGCGAGCACGGCGGGATCGGCGTCGAGCAGGTTGCGCGAGGCCGTCTTCGGCACGACGAGCGTGTGGCCCGGGCCTTGAGGCATCACGTCCATGAGCACGATCACGTCGTCGTCCTCGAGCACCTTGTGAGCGGGAATCTCTCCGCGCAGGATTTTGGCGAAGACGTTGTCGGGGTCGTAGGCCATGCGTCGTGCCCTCGGATGCGGATGGTGCGCCCTCTAAAAGCATCGCGCCCGGGGCTTCGCAAGTCCGAATCCCGCACGGCGATCGTCCCCGCCGGTCTCATACGTGTCTGGACTCCGGCCTCCGCCGGAGTGACGGAGAATTGAGGCTCGCGTTTCCCAAGAAACCAACGTCATCCCGGCGTCATGGCGAAGCCGTGCTGCACCCGAACGGCCGGGATCCAGACACGTCTCGGAAAAAGCAATACCCAGCCTTAAAGCCCGCGCTTGAACGGCCCATGCGCGCTGAGAAGCGCGTTGATCTCCGCCACCTCCCCGCGCTCCTCCGCGAGGTAGCGCGCGACCGCCGCTTCGAGCCGCGGGTCTGCGAGCCAGTGCAGCGAATAGGTCGTCTCCGGCAGATATCCGCGCGCGAGCTTGTGCTCCCCCTGCGCGCCCGCTTCGACGCGCGTGAGCTTGTGCGCGATCGCGTAGTCGATGGCCTGGTAGTAGCAGAGCTCGAAGTGCAGGAACGGGTGAGGCTCGAGCGCGCCCCAGTAGCGCCCGTAGAGGCAATCCCCGCCGATCAGGTTGAGCGCGCCTGCGACGAGCCTGCCCGTCCGCCGCGCGAGAACGAGGAGGCAGCGCTCCGCCATCGCCTCTCCGAGGAGCGAGAAGAAGCGCCTATTGAGATACGGCCGCCCCCATTTGCGCGATCCGGTGTCCATGTAGAACGCGAAGAACGCGTCCCAGTGCGCGTCCGTGATCTCGCCGCCGGTGACGGACAGGATCTCGACGGCGGCCTGCGCCTCGGACCGCTCCTTGCGGATCGCCTTGCGCTTGCGTGAGGAGAGCGTGCTGAGGAAATCGTCGAACGTCCCGTAGCCCTCGTTCCGCCAGTGGAACTGCTGGCCGGTCCGCTGCAGGAAGCCCCGGGTGCCGAGCCGCATCCATTCGCCCTCGGTGAGGAAGGTCACGTGCACCGAGGAGGCGCCGATACGGTCCGCGACCGCAATCGCGGCCTCCGCGAGCAGCGCCTCCGTCTCCGCCTGCATCGGCCCCGGACGCGCGAGGAACCGCCGCCCCGGAACCGGCGTGAACGGCACGGCGCCCTGCAGCTTCGGGTAATACTGCCCCCCGGCACGATGGAGGGCCTCGGCCCAGGCATGATCGAACACGTACTCGCCCTGGCTGTGCGACTTGGCGTAGAGCGGCATGACGCCCGCAATCATCCCGTCCGGTCGCTCGAGCACGAGGTGATGCGGCGTCCATCCCGTGCCGGGCCCGACCGTTCCGGCCTTTTCCAGCGCATCGAGGAAGGCGTGGGAAAGAAACGGATTGTACGTTTCCGCATCCGGATTGGCGCACGCGTCCCACGCCTCGGCCGCCACGGCATCGATCCGCGGCACGATTTTGACGATCATCTGCTCGGCGTCGCCCAACGTACAAAACTCCGCTCTGTAACCCTCACTCGTCGCTCGGGCTGCGCCCTCGCGTCGACCTCTGCCTTAGCGAGAGGTGAAGGGTTCGCGAACGACGATCCACTTCGCCTCTCCCTGGCGGGGAGAGGCCGGACGCGATTTTCAATCGCGTCCGGGTGAGGGGCCCCGGGACGCTCATCTTCGGCGTTACGCCTCTGCCGGCTCCCGCGCTCCGAGCCACGCGTCGAGATCGTGCAGCGCGCGCCGCGACATGAGGCGTTTCTTCTCCGCGCCGCGCTCCTTGCCCTTGAGCTTGCGCCCGTCGGGGCCGGCGGTCGGAGCCTCCGCGAGTGGCGGCAGGAGGCCGTAATTGATGTTCATCGGCTGGAACGAGGCGGAGCCCGTGTCCGCGAGATGTCCACCCGTGATATGGGCGAGGAGCGCGCCGAGTGCCGTGGTCGGCGGCGGCAAACTGAGCGCGTGACCTTTGCGCGCCTCGGCGGCAAGGCGGCCCGCCAGAAGTCCGATGGCCGCGCTTTCCACATAGCCCTCGACGCCCGTGATCTGCCCGGCAAAGCGCAGCCGCGGCGCCGCCTTGAGGCGCAACGCGCCGTCGAGCAGCTTGGGCGAGTTGAGGAACGTGTTGCGATGCAGCCCGCCAAGGCGCGCGAACTCGGCCTCTCCGAGCCCCGGGATCATGCGGAACACGCGCACCTGCTCGGCATGTTTGAGCTTGGTCTGGAAGCCGACCATGTTCCAGAGGGTGCCGTGCGCATTGTCCTGCCGGAGTTGCACGACGGCATAGGGCCGGCGCCCCGTGCGCGGGTCCGTGAGGCCCACAGGCTTCATCGGCCCGAAGCGCAGCGTATCGCGCCCGCGCTCGGCCATCACCTCGACCGGCAGGCAGCCGTCGAAGTAGGGCGTGGACGCTTCCCACTCCTTGAAGCTCGTCTTCTCGCCCGCGAGCAGCGCGTCGACGAAGGCCTCGTATTCCTCCTTCGACATCGGGCAGTTGAGATAGTCCGCGCCCGTGCCGCCGGGCCCTGCCTTGTCATAGCGCGACTGCTTCCACGCGATGGCCTGATCGATGCTGTCGAGATGCACGACCGGCGCAATGGCGTCGAAGAAGGCGAGTTCGCCTTCGCCGGTGAGCGCCGCGACCGCCTCCCCGAGCGCCGGCGACGTGAGCGGCCCCGTGGCCACGATGACGTTGTCCCAGTCGTCGGGTGGCAGCCCCGCCACCTCGCCGCGTTCGATAGTGACGAGCGGGTGCGTCCTGAGCCGCTCCGTGACCTCGGCCGAGAAGCGGTCGCGGTCGACGGCCAGCGCGCCGCCGGCGGGCAGCTTGTGCAAGTCACCGGCAGCGAGGATCAGCGAGCCGAGGCGTCGCATCTCGGCATGCAGAAGCCCGACGGCGTTCGTCTCCCACTCGTCCGAGCGGAACGAGTTGGAGCAGACGAGCTCGGCGAGTCCGTCGGTCTTGTGCGCGTCCGTCGAGCGGTGCGGCCGCATCTCGTGCAGCACCACGGGCACGCCCGCATCCGCGATCTGCCAGGCGGCTTCCGATCCCGCGAGGCCGCCGCCGATGACATGAACAGGTCTGAGGCCGATCATGCCCCGAGCCTATCGCAGGGCGGGCGCCCGGTCGTCAACCCGCGACAGCAGGTCTCGGCCCATGTCGGCTTAAGGGCCGGCTCAATGATAGCCCTCGCCGTGGCGCACCTTGCCGCGGAACGTCCGGTAGACGAACACCGTGTAGCCGAGGATGATCGGCAGCATGATCGACACGCCGACCAGCATGAAGAGCTGGGACGAGGGATGGGCCGCCGCCTGCCAGACGTCGAGGGTCGGCGGAATGATGTAGGGCAGGTTCGAGACGGCTAGCCCGAGGAAGCCGAGCAGGAAGAGTGCGATGGTCGACACGAAGGGCGCCGTCTCCCGGCCCTTTTCGAGCTCCGACCAGCAGCGCCACGCCGCATAGGCTGTGAGCAGTGGCACCGGCGCGAGAAGGATGACGTTCGGCATCGTGAACCAGCGGTCGAAGATGCGCGGGATGACGAGCGGGGTCCACAGGCTGACCACCGCCAGCGCGGCAAGCACCAGAGGCAGCAGCAGCTTCGCCTGTTGGCGGGCCCTGGCCTGCACCGCGCCGTCGGTTTTCATGACGAGCCACGTTGCCCCGAGGAGCGCGTAGCCCGCGACGACGGCAACGCCCGTGAGCAGCGAGAACGGCGTGAGCCAGTCGAACGTGCCGCCCGCATACGCGTTGTTGCTCACCTCGATGCCGGAGAGCAAGGTGCCGAGGATGACGCCCTGCATGAACGCGGCGACGAGAGATCCCCCGGCGAACGCGAGGTCCCAGAGCTGGTGACGGGGCTTCGCCACCCAGCGGAATTCGAAGGCCACGCCACGGAACACGAGCGCCAGCAGCATGATGATGACGGGCAGGTAGGCCGCCGGCATCAGGATGGAGTAGGCGGGCGGGAATGCCACGAAGAGACCGCCGCCGCCGAGCACGAGCCACGTCTCGTTGCCGTCCCAGAACGGCGCCACCGAGTTCATCATCTGGTCGCGATGCGATTCTTCCGGGCTGGCCGGAAACAGGATGCCGATGCCGAGATCGAACCCGTCGAGCAGCACGTAGAGCGCGACCGCGACGCCGAGCACGGCGACCCAGATCAGCGGCAGCCAGTAGGAGAGGGCGTCCATGTCCATGGCTCACCTCGTCCCTTCGATGGCTTCGTGCGCGGCGCTCTCGGCGGCCGACAGCGGCCGCGACGGCAGGCCCTCCGACGGCGTCACCGAGGCCCCCGTCGGCCCTTTCTCGATCAGCCGGTTGATGTAGTAGATGCCCATCGAGAACACGACCAGGTAGACGACGACGAAGAGAATGAGCGTCGTCAGCACCGCGCCCGCCGAGACCGGCGAGGCGGCGTCCGCCGTGCGCAGGATGCCGGTGGCGAGCCAGGGCTGTCGGCCGGTCTCCGTCACCCACCAACCGGCGAGGATGGCGATGAAGCCTGCGGGCCACGAGACCGAGAGCGGCGCCAGGAACCAGCGCGTCTCGAACAGCGCCCCGCGCCACCAGAGGACCGCGCCCACGAGGCCCGCCGCGATCATCAGGAGGCCGAGGCCGACCATGACGCGGAAGGCGAAGAACACCGGCTTCACCGGCGGCCTGTCCTGCGGCGCGAAGTCTTTCAATCCCGGGAAGAGCCCCTGGCTGTCATGCCGGATGATGAGGCTTGCCGCATTCGGGATCGAGACTTCGAGGCGGTTTGTTTCCGCCCTCTCGTCGGGCCAGGCGAACAGCACGAGATCCGCCGGCTTGCTGCCGTCCCAGTGCGCCTCCATGGCCGCGACTTTCGCGGGCTGGTGCTCGGCCGTGTTGAGACCGTGCATGTCGCCGATGAAAAGCTGCAGCGGCGCCAGAACGGCCACCATGCCGATGCCCATGCGCAGCATGGTCCTCGCTTCATCGACGAACCGGCCCGCCAGCAGATAGCGCGCGCCGACCGCCGCCACGACCAGGGAGGTGGTGAGGAACGCGGCGGTGAACATATGCGCGAAGCGGTAGGGGAAGCTCGGATTGAAGATGATCTCGAGCCAGCTCACGGGATAGACGATGCCGTCGCGGATTTCATGTCCCGTCGGCGTCTGCATCCAGCTGTTCGCGGCGAGGATCCAGAATGCGGAGATCGACGTGCCGATGGCCACCAGCACCGCCGAGAGCACATGCACGTTGGGCGAAACGCGGTTCCAGCCGAACAGCATGATGCCGAGGAATGACGCCTCGAGGAAGAAAGCGGTGAGCACCTCGTAGCCAAGCAGCGGCCCGAGCACGTTGCCGACGACGCGGGAAAAGCCGCTCCAGTTGGTGCCGAACTGGTAGGAGAGCACGATGCCCGAGACGACGCCCATGGCGAAGCTGACGGCGAAGATCTTGGTCCAGAAGCGCGCGAGACGGTGCAGGTGCTCGGCGCCCGTCATGCGCCAGCGGACGAGGAGTGTCGCGATGAATGCCGCAAGCCCGATCGTGAAGCTCGGGAAGATGATGTGGAGCGACACGGTAAACGCGAACTGAATACGAGCAAGGAAGGTTGCGTCGAAATCCATGAGGCACCGTTTCGCGCGAGGGCGTTTGCCTGGCCGTACACGGGATGCATATCTCCGCGCCGCATTGTGGCGCGCCTCGCATCGGGCGTCGAGCCCTTTGAGGGTTTAGGCAAAATATGCCAATTTCTGGTTCGGGCGAACAAAGCGTGATATGAGACCGGCTCGTGTTTTTCAGGAGCACGGAGGAACGAGCCATGGACACGAAAGCCATCGTCGCCATTGCGGCNNCCGGCGCCGCCTGCCGAGCCGGCCGCTCCGGCTCCGGAACCCGAGACGCCGCCCGCGTCCACGCCCTAAAGAGGCTCTCCGAAGACGACGTGCGGCTTCGCCCCCGAGCCCTGCGCACGCCTGCGTCCGGGCGGCGCCCGAGGGCTCGGGTCATGATGCCGGAGACGCATGCGGGAGATAGAATGCCGTGTGACGGGCCGGTGCAGGGGCGTCCGTCCGAGACGCCTATCGTCATGCTCGTGACATAAATTAATCCGGCGATGCGCCCGCCGCAGCGCGGCGGGCGGCAGCCGGGCACGGGAGCGGTCGGCCTTCTTTCGGGATCGTCCCCGAGGGCCGCATCCCCGCGGCCAGCACGATGTCTCGCGACACCAGGATCTCTGCCCAGGATTGCCCATGTGGAGCTACCGCAAACGTCTCGACCACGACCTCGTTCGCTGGCGCGATGCGGGCTGGATCACGCCGGAGGGCGAGGGCGCCATCAGGCGTGACCTCGAGACCGGCGTGCGCACGCTCGGGCTCGCCAACGCGCTTGCCATTCTCTCGGCCGTGCTGATCGGCTTCGCGGTGATGAGCTTCGTGGCCGCCAACTGGCAGAGCATGCCGCGCATCCTGCGCATCGGCATGCTGATCGCCGCTCTCTGGGCCTCCTACGGCCTTGCCGGCGTGTTCGCGCGGCGCGGCATGATCGGGTTCGCCCACGCCGCGATCCTGCTCGGCGTCGGCGTCTTCGGCGGCTCGATCATGCTGATCTCGCAGATGTACCACATGGACGGCAACCCGGCCGACGCCGTGCTGCTGTGGGCGGGCGGCGCGCTGCTCGCCGGCGTCGGACTGAGATCGAACCCCGCGCTGGCCTTCGCGATGGGTCTGGCCGTCTACTGGGGCGTCACCGAGGCGCTGCGTCTGGATCAGGTATTCTGGCCGTTCCTCGTCCCGTGGGCGCTGATCTCGGCGGCCTTCTACTGGCAGCGCTGGCGGCCCGGCCTGCACCTCTCCGGCCTCGCCCTCACCGGCTTCATCGTCAGCCTCGGCTACGAGCTCAACGGCGGCCATGCGCATGGACTGGTCGTGGCGGCCGGCCTTGGCGTGATGGCGGCCGCCATCACGGGCGAGCGGTTGAAGCCCGACCTCTCCACGCTGTGGTCGGGAATATTGAACTACGGCCTGATCACGGCGCTCGCGGGCCTCCTGGCGCTGCAGTTCTTCGAGGACCCGACGCTCGACGTCTTCGTTCTGCTCGCCGTGCTGGCGCTCGCCTTGCTCGTTGCGGCGATCTACTGGGGCTTGAAGTCCGCCAACCGCGGCGCGCTGTGGATCGGCTACACCGGCTTTTCCGTCGAAATCCTCGCAGTCTACGGCAAGACCATGGGCACGCTGCTCAACACGAGCCTGTTCTTCCTCGTCGCCGGCCTGATCGTCTCGGGCCTCGCCGCCGTCGCCTACCGCCTGCATCGGCGCGGCGAGCCCGACGCCGTGGCCTCGTGACCGGAGCACTGCCCATGATCGACAGGCTCTCCCCCAAATCCTGGCTCGCTATCGCGATCGTCGCGCTTGTGCAGACGGTCGTGCTCGCCGGCATGGTCTACGGCCGCGTGACGCTGCTGCGCGACGGCCGTGAGATCGTCGCCGAGGTGATCCCGGTCGATCCGCGCGATCTCTTCCGCGGCGACTACGTCATCCTCGGCTATGCCTTCGGACGCGGTCAGGTGCCGGTCCCCGAGGGCACGCGCCGGGGCGACAGGATCTACGTCACCCTCAGGGAGGCGGCGCCGGAGCAGTGGGAGGTGGTGAGCGCGTCCGCCGATCGCCTGCCTCCGCCGGATCCCTCGAATGTCGTCCTGAGCGGCATCGTCGATTACCTCTACGAGGCCCAGGGACAACCGCCGAAAGCTCAGATCCGCTATGGCATCGAGAGCTATTTCGTGCCGGAGGGCACGGGCCGCGCGCTTGAGCAGAAGGTGCGCGACAAGAAGATCTCGGCCGTGCTCTCGGTCGGCGCTTCGGGCGAGGTGGCGATCAAAGCCCTCGTGGTCGACGGCCAGCGTGTCCACCAGGAGCCGTGGTTCTAGAAGACGATGGCGTTCGCGGTCTCGATGGCCCCGCCTTCGATAAGGCGAGGCTGGCGTAGCGCGAGATCCTTTGCTAAGCGGAGGCGCCATAAGATCCTACGGAGCCGTCCGCATGAGCATCACGCGTCACGAAACCACCGAGATCTATTCCAAGGCCGCCGAAGCCAACGGCTTCGTCTTCACGGCGGGGATTGTGCCGTCCGATCTCTCACGTGACGTCAAGGGCCAGACGGAGGAGGTGCTGCGCGAGATCGACCGCCTTCTTGCGCTGGCCGGCACCTCGAAGTCGAACGTGGTGCAGGCAACCATCTGGCTGGCCGATATCCGCCATCGCGAGCAGATGAACGAAGCCTACAAGGCGTGGACTGGCGGCAAGGATACGCCCGTGCGCGCGTGCGTCGAGGCCAAGCTGGTCGATCCGCGCATGCTGGTCGAGATCAGCGTCGTCGCTGCGAAGTAGGCCGGGCGGGGACTCCTTATAAGGACGCCCCCTAAGGACGCGGTGAAGCCGCGCCTCGCCGGATTTCCGATCTATCCGCTCCGGTTAGGTTCCCTGTGACGTGTTTGCCTCGGCGGAGCTCGATTCGCCGGGATGCTGACGCACGTCTATCGAGCCGCACGTGTGAATCGGGCAAAATGCGCGCCGCACGATCGAACGTGGAGATGAGGCGAAAATGTCGGCAAAGGAAATTGTCACGGCGCTGGCGGCGGTTGCTGCCGTGTGCGCGATTTCGGTGCCCGCGATGGCGGATGACACGGGCTTCGCCTATATGCACGACCTGCGCAAGGAAGGCGGCCGCACCTGCTTCACGGACCACTATCATTACGGAAACGGCTCGGGCGCCACCAAGGCGGCTGCGCAAAAGGATGCCATCGGGTCGTGGTCGAGCTTTACGGATTTCGAGTACGGCAGCGATTGGGCGCGCTTCTCGCGCGCGGCCAGCAAGGCCGTTTCGTGCACCGGCTCCGCCGGCAACGTCTCCTGCCAGATCGAGGCGCGGCCCTGCAAATAGCCGCCCTCCACGGCCGACGAACGTCGCTGTCCAGGGGCGGTGAGGGGCGCCAACCGCTCTGCGCGCGCGTCCCAAGCTCGCGCGTTATCCTATTGGCATTGCAATAGGAATTTTGACCGGAGGCGAATGCGGCACCCGCGCCGCGTTCGCCTTTTTTACCCCTGCGCCTCGTATTGCACCGCCTGCGGTCTTTTGGCATGGTCCGCGCCGTGCGTCGTCACGACCGGGGGTGCTGCGGGATTCGGTTGCCGTTTGTGCGCAACCGTGCGAGGTCGCTGCCAACGCGCACGCCATATTAGGGGAAAGCTTCAATGACAGAGATTCTTTGGGGGGTCATCGCCTGCGGGGCGTTGTCGATCCTCTATGCCGTCTTCACTATTCAGTCGGTGATGAAGTCCGACGCCGGCAACGCGAAGATGCAGGAGATCGCCGGCGCCATCCGCGAGGGCGCGAGCGCCTACCTCAACCGCCAGTACCAGACGATCGGCATCGTCGGCGCCGTCATTTTCGTGCTCGCCTGGGTGCTGCTCGGCGCCCCCGTTGCCGCGGGCTTCCTCATCGGCGCCGTGCTCTCGGGCCTCGCCGGCTACATCGGCATGAACGTCTCGGTGCGCGCCAACGTGCGCACCGCGCAGGCGGCGACCGTCTCGCTCGGCAAGGGTCTCGACATCGCCTTCAAGGCCGGTGCGGTGACGGGCATGCTGGTGGCGGGCCTCGCCCTCCTCGGCGTTGCCATCTACTTCTACATCCTGACCGAGATCATGGGCTACGGCACCGCCGACCGCACGGTGATCGACGCGCTCGTCGCACTCGGCTTCGGCGCCTCGCTGATCTCGATCTTCGCCCGTCTCGGCGGCGGCATCTTNNCGCCGGCATGGCCGCCGACCTCTTCGAGACCTATGCCGTGACGGTCGTGGCGACCATGGTGCTCGCCGGCATCTTCTTCCACGATCAGGCCAACCTCGCGTCGCTGATGGTCTACCCGCTCGCGATCTGCGCAGCCTGCATCGTGACCTCGATCGTGGGCACCTTCTTCGTCAAGCTCGGTGCCAACAACTCGATCATGGGCGCGCTCTACAAGGGCTTCATCGCCTCGGCCGTTCTCTCCGTCGGCGGCCTCTGGGTCGCGACGCACTACGTGCTCGGCACCTGGGGCGAGGTCGGGATCGCCGCGGGCCTCCCGATCACCGGCCAGAGCCTGTTCTTCTGCGGCCTCGTCGGCCTCGTGGTGACGGGTCTCATCGTCTGGATTACGGAGTACTATACGGGCATCGGCTATCGCCCCGTGCGCTCCATCAGCCAGGCATCGGTGACCGGCCACGGCACCAACGTCATTCAGGGTCTCGCCGTCTCGCTCGAGGCGACCGCGCTGCCGACGATCGTCATCGTCGCCGGCATCCTGGTGACCTACAACCTCGCCGGCCTCTTCGGCACGGCGATCGCCACCACGACCATGCTCGGCTTGGCCGGCGTCGTCGTCGCGCTCGACGCCTTCGGTCCGGTGACCGACAACGCCGGCGGCATCGCCGAGATGNNCTCGGCGCGCTGGTGCTGTTCGCCGCCTACAACTACGACCTTCAGCACTTCATCCAGAAGGCGAACAAGGCCGGCTCCACGTCCTACCAGTACTTCAAGGGCGTCGAGACGAACTTCGGCCTCGACAACCCGTACGTCGTGGTCGGCCTGCTGCTCGGTGGCCTCATCCCCTACCTGTTCAGCGGCATCGCCATGACGGCCGTCGGCCGCGCGGCGAGCTCGATCGTCGAGGAGGTGCGCCGCCAGTTCAAGGCCAAGCCCGGCATCATGAAGGGCACCGAGCGTCCGGACTACGCGCGCGCCGTCGACCTTCTGACGCGCGCCGCGATCAAGGAGATGGTGATCCCGTCGCTGCTGCCGGTGCTGTCGCCCATCGTGCTGTTCTTCGTCGTGCAGGCGATCGGCGGGCGTGGCGCGGCCTTCTCGGCGGTCGGCGCGATGCTGCTCGGCGTGATCGTCACCGGCCTCTTCGTCGCCATCTCGATGACCTCGGGCGGCGGCGCCTGGGACAACGCCAAGAAGGCGTTCGAGGACGGCTTCGTCGACAAGGACGGCGTCAAGCACGTCAAGGGCACGGAGGCCCACAAGGCGTCGGTGACCGGCGACACGGTCGGCGATCCCTACAAGGACACCGCCGGCCCGGCCGTGAACCCGGCGATCAAGATCACCAACATCGTGGCGCTCCTGCTCTTGGCCGTGCTCGCCCACGGCTGATCGGCCGGTCGCAGAAAAAGCCCCCGCAACGGAAGGCCCCGGCAGACATGCCGGGGCCTTCATTTTTAGGTTTTCTTGATCCCTATCAATCACGTCCCGCAGATTTGAGCGCTTCTAAAGGAGCTTCGGCGCACAACGGAAGAGGTGGGACCCATGCAGAGACTGGGAATAGCTGCCGCGGCCTTGGCGGGCGCGGTCTTGTCGGCGATGTCGCCTGTGCTGGCCGATGATCTGAGGGAGCGGGCGAACGCCGTGTTCAAGCCGTTGCCCTCGACGGTTCCGGCTGTGAAGGACAACCGGATCACGCCGGAAAAAATCGAGCTCGGTAAGGCGCTGTTCTTCGATCCGCGCCTGTCCGCGAGCGGCGTCTTTAGCTGCAACTCGTGCCACAATCTCGCGACCGGCGGCGACGACAACCTCGAGACGTCCATCGGCCACGGCTGGCAGAAGGGGCCGCGCAACGCGCCCACCGCCTTGAACTCGGTCTTCAACGAGGCCCAGTTCTGGGACGGCCGCGCCGAGGATCTCAAAGCCCAGGCCAAAGGGCCGATCCAGGCCGGCGTCGAGATGGCCAACACGCCTCAGCAGGTCGTGACGACGCTCGAAAGCATGCCGCAGTACGTCACGTGGTTCAAAGCCGCGTTCCCGGACGAGAAGGAGCCGGTGACCTTCGACAACATGGCCAAGGCCATCGAGGCGTTCGAGGCGACGCTGCTTACGCCCTCGCCCTTCGACAAGTTCCTGAACGGCGACGACCTGGCGCTGACCGACGTGCAGAAGACCGGCCTCGGCCTGTTCATGGACAAGGGCTGTGCCGGTTGCCACAGCGGCATCAACGTCGGCGGTATGGGCTACTATCCGTTCGGCGTGCAGGAGAAGCCCGGCGCGGAGATCCTGCCCGAAGGCGACAAGGGCCGCTTCACCGTCACCGCCACGGCCGACGATCAGTATGTCTTCCGCGCCGCGCCGCTGCGCAACGTCGCCGTGACCGCGCCCTACTTCCACTCCGGCAAGGTGTGGGATCTGCGGCAGGCCGTGGCCATCATGAGCACCTCGCAGCTCGGCACCGAGCTGACGGCGACGGAGATCGACGCCATCGTCGAGTTCCTGCATGGGCTGACGGGCGACGTGCCGCGCATCGAGTATCCGGTGCTGCCGGCGGAGACCGCCACGACGCCGCGGCCCACGTCCGAGATCCTGAAGAAATAAGGGACTGTAGGATCGGAAACGGAAAGCCCCGAGGCGCGCCGCGCCCCGGGGCTTTTCTATTGCGCTCGCCGCGAAAGACGCGCGCGCGTCGCGATGAACGTTTGCCGTCTCCGTAAGACCGGGCGAGAGGGGAAGCGGCATCTCGATCTCGAGATCCCGCGCCTCAAGCCCTTACTCGCCGAAGATCTGTTTGGTGCCGAGGTTGCGGAAGAGCTGCTTGAGGAGGCCGTCCTCGCTGCCGCCGGGTGCAGGCGTCGTGCGCGACACGAAATCGAACACCTTGCCGTCCTTCATGCCGTAGTTGGCGACGCGCTCGACGACCCCCGCCGGCGAAAAATAGATGGCGAGCACCTGCCGGTCCACCTCGCTCCCCGACATGAAGGCGACGCGCTTCTCCGTGCTCGAGATGTAGTAGTAGACCGAGCCGTTGCCGTAGGTGGTGGTCGTGGTCGGTGTGCCGAGGATGAGCCTCACCTGCTCCTGGCTCATGCCAGGCTGCACCTGGGCGATGTCGGATTCGCGGAACAGGTGGCCATGCTTGGTGATTTGCTCGCTGCAGGCCGAGAGCAGCACGGCGGCCGCGAGCAGCACCGGCATCAGCGCCGCGAGCGCCAGGTCGCTGGCCCTCCCGCGCTTCGCGCTCCGGCCCGGCGCGTCATGACGGCGCATTGTCGAATGACCCCCTGGGAGACTCATGAAACCCCTGTGCTCAAGTTCCGCCCTTAGCTAAAAGGAGGCCGCAAGGCAACGCCGGGGCCGTCTTAGTCCCCTGTAGGAAAAGGTTGAACCCCCCGTGCTCTCCTGGATGAGACGCAGAGCTCAAGATCGGCGCACAGCAATTGACTTTTATGGCGCGATCGTGGCCCAGGCCCGCCGGCCGGTGTTTTTCGAGCGCCATGGTGTCCTCGATACGCCGGAAGGGCGCACGAGCATGATTATCCTGCTGATGTTCCCGCTGCTGGAGCGGCTTCAGGGCGGAGAGGCCGGTGAGCGCCGCCTGGCGCGCCTGCTCGCAGAGACGTTCGTCACCGACATCGACGACAGTCTGCGGGAGATGGGCGTCGGCGACCTCTCGGTGCCGAAGAAGGTGAAGCGCGCCGCCCAGGCGCTCGGCGAGCGGTGCCTCGCCTACCGCGGTGCGGCTGCGGCGTCCGAGCCGGTTCACGCGCTCGCGCACGAGATCGGCGCAACCGTTCCCGGCCTCGACCGGCATCCGGAGGGCGCCGAGGCCCTGGCCCGCATGACGCTGGCGTCCCTCGCCGCGCTCCGCGCCGTCCCGGCCGAAAGCCTGCACGTCGCGCTGGCCGAGCCCCCTGAAGGCTTGCTTCCCGGAGGTGCCGCATGACCGCTCTGCGCGACTGGACTCATCTCGTCACCGATATTTCCGAGCGCGGTTTGAAAGCGACGCGAGCGGCAACCGGGGAGGAGCGGGCCGAGCTGGCCCGCGCGCTCGACATCCCGTCCGTGGAAAGCGTCGAGGTGGCTTATGAGATCAAGCCGCTCGGCGGCGGCCGGTTGAGGTTCGCCGGAACGCTCGATGCGGATGTGACGCAGGCCTGCGTCGTGACCTTGGACCCCGTTCCCGCGCGCCTCTCCGAGGCGTTCGCAATCGAGCTGGCTCCCGCCGAGGAGGTCGCAAGCGAGGCGCCGGTCTCCGGCGACCGGGAGGTGTCGAGCGTTCCCGACATCGAGCCGATCGAGGACGGCCGCATCGATGTGGGCACGATGCTGTTCGGCGTCCTGTCGGCGGCGCTCCCGCCCTATCCGCGCAAGGCCGGTGCGGAGTTCGATTGGGTCGACCCGAAGATCAAGGCCGATCCGGATGGCACAAATCCGTTTGCCGCGCTGGAGAGGCTCAAGCCGCGGCCGTAGCCGCAATCGTCATCGGCGCAGCTTGGCAGGCGTTGGCGGATGGCGTTTTCCCCGTCACCGTCTCCGCGCGCCGGTCCGCCCGCGGAAAATGTGTTGTCTCGCAGGTGCAAACAGGTATTTTCCCGCTGTCCTTGCGTCCGGGGGCGACCGGGGGCCCTTAGAATATTTTGACAGGTTGATCGCGAGATGGCTCAGCCGCGGACACTGGCGCTCGACGCCATGGGGGGCGATCACGGTCCCGAGGTGGTGGTCCCCGGGGCTGCGATTTCCCTTGAGCGCCATCCTGCGCTGAGCTTCGTTTTCGTCGGCGACGAGGCGCGTATCGCCGCCCAGCTCGCGGCCCATCCCGCGCTCGCCGCCCGCGCCCGCATCGTGCACACGACCCAGGTCGTGGCCATGCACGAGAAGCCGAGCCAGGCGCTCCGCAGGGGCAAGGGATCGAGCATGTGGCTTGCCCTCGAAGCGGTGCGCAACGGCGAGGCGCACGCCGCGGTCTCGGCCGGCAACACCGGCGCGCTCATGGCGATGGCGAAGCTGATCCTGCGCCCCATGACGGGAATCGAGCGCCCGGCCATCGCCGCTCTTTGGCCGACCGTCACCGCCGAGTGCATCGTGCTGGATGTCGGCGCCAACATCGGCGCCACCGCTCGCCAGCTCACCGACTTTGCGCTGATGGGCGCCGCGATGGGGCGCGCGCTGTTCCACGTCGAGCGCCCCTCGGTGGGCTTGCTCAACGTCGGCGTCGAGGACATCAAGGGCGCCGAGGAGGTGAAGGCGGCGCATGCGCTCCTGAAGGGAGCGGCGGACCTGCCGCTCGACTACCGCGGCTTCATCGAGGGCGACGAGATCGGCCAGGGCAGGGTCGACGTGGTGGTGGTCGAGGGTTTTGCCGGCAATATCGCGCTCAAGACCGCGGAGGGCACGGCCAGGCAGATCGGCCAGTACCTGAAGGACGCCATGATGCGGACCTGGCTGTCGCGGCTGGGTGCGCTGCTGGCCCGCGGCGGCTTCCGGGTTCTCAAGGAGAAGATGGACCCGCGCCGCGTCAACGGGGGCACGTTCCTGGGCCTCAACGGCATTGCCGTCAAGAGCCACGGCGGCACCGATGCCCTGGGCTTTGCGAGCGCCGTCGATCTCGGCTACGAAATGGCGGAGAGCGGGCTCTTGTCCCGCCTGGCCGCCGATCTCGAGACGTTCCACGGGCGGCTCGGCGAGGTCCCGGCCCCGAATGAGAAGAACGAGCACGAGCACCGGGCCTGAGCCCCGGGGAACAGAACAGTAGAGGATACCTTGGCAGTCATTCGATCGGTCATCCGCGGCGTGGGCGCCCATCTCCCGAGGCGCATCATGACCAATGCCGATCTGGCGCGGATTGTCGATACCTCCGATGAATGGATCGTCGAGAGAAGAGGTATCCGCCAACGCCACATCGCCTCCGACGACGAGCTGACGTCGACCCTCGGCATCGCCGCGGCCCATCAGGCGCTGGTGCGCGCCGGCATCGATCCCATGGACATCGATCTGGTCATTTGCGCGACCGCGACGCCGGATCGGACCTTCCCGTCCACCGCGGTGAGGATCCAGTCGGGCCTCGGCATCATGAAAGGCGCCGCGTTCGACATTCACGCGGTCTGCTCCGGCTTCGTCTACGCGCTGTCGGTCGCCGACAATTTCATCAAGACCGGCCAGTCCAAGCGCGCCCTCGTCATCGGCGCGGAGACGTTCTCGCGCATCCTCGACTGGACCGATCGCGCGACGTGCGTCCTGTTCGGCGACGGCGCCGGCGCTGTCGTGCTCGAGGCCCAGCCCCAGCACGGCACGCGCGAGGACCGCGGCATCCTCTCGACGCTGATCCGCTCCGACGGCCGCTTCGAGGATCTGCTGTACGTGGACGGCGGGCCGGGCTCGACGAAGACCGTGGGGCACCTGCGCATGAACGGGCGCGAGGTCTTCCGCCATGCGGTGCAGAAGATCTCGGGCGTGATCGAGGAGACGCTGGTGGCCAATGGCTTCGCGGCCGACGAGATCGACCTGTTCATCCCCCATCAGGCCAACGTCCGCATTCTCGACGGCATCGCCAAAAAGCTCGGCATCGATCCGCAAAAGATCGTCAAAACGCTCGAAAAGCACGGAAATACCTCGGCCGCGTCGATCCCGCTGGCCCTTAACCAAGCCTTCGAGGAGCACCGCGTGCGCGAGGGAGGCCTGATCCTCATGGAGGCCATGGGAGGCGGGTTCACCTGGGGCGCCGCGCTCGCGCGCTGGTGATCTCGCAGACGCGAGCTTACGATGGTGCGATGCACAAAATCAGATTGCTGAAGGTCAGAAATCACGCCGCCGAAGCGACTGCTAATTATACGTGCGATTTCAGTTGCTTGTTGCGATCGGTCATTGACCGCCCGCTCGCCGCTCGATAGCATCGGGAACAATACCGAGCTACGGGGACGCGGAGGCGGAGCGCTATGAGCGGGAAAACACTGACACGTGCCGATCTAGCCGAAGCCGTGGTGCGGAAGGTCGGCTTGCCGCGCAACGAGTCTCAAGAGCTCGTCGAACTTGTCCTCAACGAGATCTCGGACAGTCTTGCGCGCGGAGAGCAGGTGAAGCTCTCTTCGTTCGGCTCCTTCGGCATCCGTCAGAAGGGCGAGCGCATCGGGCGCAATCCCAAGACCGGCAAAGAGGTGCCGATCACGCCGCGTCGCGTGCTGGTCTTCCGTCCGAGCAACATCATGAAAGACCGGATCAACTCCGGCCGCTCCCGGCGCACCAAGGCCGCCGAGTAGAGCATCCGTCGCTCCTGCGACGCATTGATTTTCCCATACGATATCGCAGCATCACGAATGCGCGCGCGGCGCCAGCCGCGAACGATGTGCATTCGCATGCGCATGCAAAAAAAGCTGTGGCCATTTGATCCGATTGATCGAGACGGCGCCCGGCGATGACGGTATGCTTGTTGAAGCAAGCTGTAGCGTCGGCGTTCGCGCATCTTTCTCGCAATTTCAGGATGCGACCGGAGAGGGGGGCACTCTCACCTGCAATGTATCTTTGCGGGTTGCGCCGAGCATCAGCGAAGCACGTGGCCGTCGGAAACCGGATCACCATGGCCAAGGCATCGAGGGGTAACGATGAGCAAGGCAGCGGAGGCTTTTCGAACCATCAGCGAGGTCGCTGATGAGCTCGATGTGCAGAAGCATGTTCTGAGATTCTGGGAAGCGCGCTTTCCGCAGGTTCGGCCCATGAAACGGGGCGGCGGCCGTCGCTACTACCGGCCGGAGGATATGGAGCTCCTGCGCGGTATCCGCCATCTGCTCCATGCGGAAGGCTACACCATCAAGGGCGTGCAGAAGATTCTGCGCGAGCAGGGCATCGATCATGTGAAGCAGCACGGCCGCACGACGCGCGAAACGCGCGCGCCGGCCGCCCGGGGCCACGCGCCGGATGCACGCGCCTTGCCGGCGAACGTTCCCTCGATCGGAGCGGGACGCCGCCCGCTCCCCGTCGCGGCACGCCGCAATACGCGGGGCCGCGCCGGCGCCGTCGAGCAGCTCGCCGCCGTCGAGGCCGCGATCAAGGAGCTGGAGCAGTGCCGCGCGATCCTGCTCGAGACTCTGGCCAAGCCCGAGCCCGTCCGTGTCCCGCGCCGCGCACGCGCCGTTGGAGCCTGACGACCGCGGCGCATGTCGCCGGCCATCCCTTCTCGAGCGCGCAACGGAGAGCCATCCAGGGACCGCGGCGCCCGCCCGTTCCCGTGATCGCCGGGCAGGCGGACGACCGCCTCCCGCAGGGTGCCAGCGGGCTTCGCGATAGCCCGCGCGCTTCCGGCCTCAAGCAAGGAACGAGGCGTTGACCGGAGCCCCAATGCCGGACATAAGGGGGGCCGAAGTCGGAGCGTAGCGCAGCCTGGTTAGCGCACCAGTCTGGGGGACTGGGGGTCGGGAGTTCAAATCCCCCCGCTCCGACCAATATTTCAAGGACTTAGCTTTAGTCCGTCATCCCCTTAAAATCCCGTAGCTACCACCTCGCACAATCTTGCGGCCTCCGGCGCTGAGTGCCGGCCCTGTGGGATCAGGCGTTGCTTGATGGGTGATTGAAATGCCCTTCAGCCACCCTCTTTACCTCAATGCGGACCGCGCGCATCGACGCGCAGGTTACGCTGATTGATGATGGTCGCCGATGTCCACACATGGGACGCATCTGCCAAACGCGTTACGTTAGCGCCGGGCCAACAGTGACCTCAGATAGCGGGCGGCTCAGGATGACGCGGTACGTGATCTCGTTCGACGATGGCGCGATGAAGTTCTTCCTCGATCTTCACTTCCCACGTGTCTAGATCATCGTCGGGAACCGGACTGAGCAGATCGGGGATTGCGTGAACGCGACCCGCATCCTCTAGAGCGTGTTCAACTTAGGCGGAAGCATATCCTGCATTCCTGAAGTAATTGGCGCATTCGGCTGGCGAGAGGTGGCGCAGCAGGCTGCCGATGCCGCGCCAGACCGCCTCGACGGTTCTGG
>JRYI01000085.1_pt1 | contig 19940 bp, 20 predicted proteins | sample 235361 | NCBI WGS metagenome assembly JRYI01 (sample SAMN03074212, study PRJNA261471) | activated sludge metagenome | biome: Common Effluent Treatment Plant; feature: Wastewater; material: Activated sludge; isolation source: activated biomass in a lab-scale reactor treating industrial wastewater at...
CCCGTGCGCCGCGAAGAACCCCTGCGCTGCCAAGAACCCGTGCGCCGCCAAAAACCCGTGTGCGGCGAGGAACCCCTGCGCGGCGAAATGATGGCAGCGTTTCCGGCTATCACCGCGCATGCCCCGGAGGCCGCTTCGGCGTCCGGGGCGCCCGCACTGCCGGCACTGGAGGACTTCCTTCCTGCGCTGGGCGCGCTCGATCACACCACCCGGCTCGCGCTGTTCGAGGCGGGCACGGAGGTGCTCGAGTGCCGGCGCGTGCTCGCCCGGGCCGGACTTAATGTGGTGGGGGAGATCCTGCGCGGCCATGACGACTTCGTCGAAATGGCGCACTATCCGCCGGACGATGTGTTCGATGCCGACAGCCACGCGCAGTATTACTACCATGCGCATCGCGGCGCGGCCGAGCACGGGCACTTTCATACCTTCCTGCGCGCGGGGGGCATGCCGGCCGGCGTGGCGCCAGTGCGGGCGGTGGCGCTGAGCGAACCCTGGCCCGAGGGCGACGAGGCGATCAGCCACCTCATCGCCATCTCGATGGATGCCTGGGGCGAACCGATCGGGCTCTTCGCCTGCAACCGCTGGGTGACGGGCGAGACCTGGTACGCTGCCGAGGACGTGATTCGCATGCTGGACCGCTTCGAGATCGACCACGCGTGGCCGTCATGGCCGGCGAACCGCTGGCTGGGGGCGATGCTGCGGCTGTACCGGCCGTGGATCGAGGGGCTGATGCGGCATCGGGATGCGGCGGTGGACGCGTGGCGGCGCGCTTACCCTGGGACGGACGTGTTCGAGGATCGCGCGCTCGAGATCACCGGCTACCTGCCGGTTTCGGTGCCGGCGCTGATGACGGCGCTGCAGACCGGGTTCGGCGGCGTGCGGCTTGAAGAGCCGGAGCCACCCGACAGGAGCCCCCCATGACCCATGCAGATGCACAGGCCGGCAGCCCGCCGTGGGACGACGCGACGATCGCCGCGATCCGGCGCGACATGCTGCGCTTTGCCCGCATGCAGCTGCGCGACGGCGGCGCGGCCGAGGACATGGTGCAGGAGGCGCTGATGGCGGCGATGAGCAGCGCCAAGCGCTTCGAGGGTCGAGCCGCCTTCAAGACCTGGATGTTCGCCATCCTGCGAAACAAGATCGTGGATCACATCCGCGCCTCGTCGCGTGAGATCTGCGCGTCGGCGCTGATCGGGCGTGCGGGCGAGGATGCCGAACTCGAAGACTTCGACGTGCTATTCGACCGCCGCGGCTTCTGGAACCCCGACGATCGTCCCGCGACCTGGTCGGACCCGGAAGCCTCGTTCGAACAGGCGGCGTTCTGGGCCGTGTTCGACATCTGCATGAACAACCTGCCCGAGCACATCGCCCGCGTCTACACGATGCGAGAGTTCCTCGAACTCGAGACCGCCGAGATCTGCGCCCGGTTGGGCATCACCAGCAGCAACTGCTTCGTGATCCTGCATCGTGCGCGTCTCGGACTCAGGGAGTGTCTCGAGAATCGCTGGTTCCAGGGAGAGGCCAGATGAAGATGATGATGAACTGCAAGGACGTGACGCGGCTCATGTCCGAACGTTACGAACGTACGCTCAGCCTGCGCGAGCGCATGTCGCTTCAGGTTCACACCGCCATGTGCGTCGGGTGCACCAACTACGGCAAGCATCTCGAGGTGCTGCGCAAGGCCACGGCACGCTTGCGCGAGGGCAATGCGGGCGGCGAAAAATAGGCGTGCTGCGCGTGAGGGGATGCTTTCATGGGACTCGTTCTCGATCGCCTCGGAAACTGGCTCGGGCGCAGGCTCAGTCGCCCGGTCCATGTCCACGGTACCGCGCAGCCGACGCCGCCCGATGTGCTGCTGGCCTGCCTGCGCCCCGGGGACGTGCTGCTGGCGGAGGGCCACTCGCGCATCAGCAGCGCGATCAAGTACCTCACCCAGTCGACCTGGTCGCACGCGGCGCTGTTCGTCGGTGACGCAGTGGCCGGGCGCGCGTCCGAGCGGCACTGCTTCATCGAGGCCGACATCGTCGAGGGCGTGCGCAGCGTCGGGGTGGGCGCATTCGATGGGCTGCTCACCCGCATCTGTCGCCCGAGCGGTCTCACCGATGCGGACTGCGCCCGCGTGGTCGCCTTCGCGGTCGAGCGCATCGGCCTGCAGTACGACCTGCGCAACGTGCTCGATCTGGCGCGCTACCTGTTCCCGACTCCGCCCGTGCCGCAACGCTTCCGGCGACGGATGATCGCGCTCGGCAGCGGCGACCCGACGCGGGCCATCTGCTCGACCCTGATCGCGCAGGCCTTCCAGTCGGTTCAGTACCCGATCCTTCCGGTGGTCTCAAGCCAGTCTGCAGGCGACCCGCAGTGTCCGGCTTGCATGAACGAGATCCTGCACGTGCGCCACCACAGCCTGTTCACCCCGCGCGATTTCGATGTATCGCCGTATTTCGAGATCGTGAAGCCCAGCCTGGCGAGCGGGTTTGATTACCGCAGCCTGTACTGGGGCGAAGCGCAAGACGTCGCTGGTTAACCCCAGCCCGAGCCGAGCCCCCCTTACCCCTCGAGGAGAGAACGATGTTTGCGGAATACAAGATGACGTGTTTGCGGGGCGGACGTGGTCGGACGGGAGCTGAGCGCGAGCGCAGGCAACACGTCCGCGCGGGCCGGGTGATCGCATCATGAGCGCCGTCATTTTAGAGTCCGTACTGACGTGCCCGCACTGCGGTTACGCCAGGCGGGAAACCATGCCCACGGATGCCTGCCTGTTCTTCTACGAGTGCAGCCAATGCAAGGCGCTGCTGCGGCCCAAGCGGGGCGACTGCTGCGTCTTCTATTCGTTTGGATCCGTGCCCTGTCCGCCGGTTCAGCAACAAGGCAAGTGGCGCCAATAGTGCCTGCCGTGCCCGGGGGTGAATCACTGGGAGCACTCCAGGTGCACCCCCGAAACCCGCTCACTGCGCGCACACAACCGCGCAAACAACGATTCACGAACGCGCGTCTAGCGCGCGGCAGCCAGCCAGGCCAGAACGAGCACCACGCTCGCCGCGACCAGCAGCACGAAGAGCAGGGCCGCATGGCGGCGCATCGCCAGTTCCAGGGGGCTCCCGGGCGGCGGGGCGATGGCGTCGGTCCGCGTGGCGGGCGCCTGCGCTGCCTGCCGGCGAGGGCGCGCAAGGCGCGCGCGCATGCCGGCGAGAACGCGAGTCGCCTGTACCGCACCTGCCCGGATCAGGCGTAGCAGCGGAATGAGCACATCGCCCGCCGGCACCGGCCAGGCGCGCAGCCTGCGGGCGGCGAACACCGCGAGTGCGACGCCGAGCAACGCCGGCCACACCAGATCGGGCAGATAGGCCGGGTCGGGCGGCAGGCCCGCCGGCACGGGCACCCAGGGCAGCAGGATCAGCCCCGCCACGCTGGCCGCCAGCACCAGACCCCAACCCAGCCACAGCGCGGCGGCGGGCGCGGGGTGGCGCTCGTGCGGGCCCGATGCCCGCAGCCCGTGCGCCAGCAGCCACAGGTAGCGCGCGATGAGTGCGGTGGTGCCGATCGCGGCCAGGTTCAGCGCCAGCGGGAGGTGCTGCCACCACGCCGGCGTGACGATGCCCGCGTCGAGCGCGGTCTTGAGGCTGATCTTCGCCGCCGCGCCGCTCACCATCGGCCCGGCCAGCGCCAGGCCGGGCAGCGCGAGCGCCACCCACAGCGCGCGCCTGCGCCCACCCTGCAGGCTCGCCAGCGCGGGCGCGACGCCGACGCCGAGGAAGAGCGCGCCCTTGGCCAGTCCATGGTGCAGCGCGTACAGCGCGATCGCCGGTCCCAACACCGGCCACAGGACGGGCTGATGCAGGCCGGCCCCCACGCCGATGGTGATCAGCCCCATCTGGCTGATGCTGGAGTACGCGAGGACGGTCTTGGGCTTGTGTTGCTGGATGCCGATCGCCGCGGCGCCGAAGGCGGCGAACAGACCCAGTGCAATGAGCGCGCCACCCCACTGCGGCAGCGCCAGCGCGCCGAATGGCAGGGTGTTGAGCCAGCCCAGCAGGCCGGCCTTGATCATCGCCCCCGACAGCACCGCGCTCGCCGGTACCGGCGCCACCGGGTGCGCCAGCGGCAGCCACATGTGCAGCAGCGGCAGGCCGGCCTTGACGCCGAAGCCGGCGAGCAGGCAGACCATGGTGAGGTCGCGCCTCGACGAGGCCGCGATCGCCCCGGGCAGATCGGCCAGCAGCGGCGCCTTGGGCGCCGCGCTGGCGTCGGCGGCGAGCAGCAGGCCGGCGATGATGAGGCCCTCGCCGATCACCGCCATCGCCAGATACACTCGCCCCGCGTGCAGCGCCGCGCGGCTGCGGTCGTGGATCACCAGGCCATAGGCGGCGAAGCTCATCAGCGCGAAGCTGGCATAGAAGCTGGCCACGTCGCGGGCGAGGATGAGGCCGAAGTTGCCCGCCATCGTCGCCAGCCACAAGAGCCGAAAGCCGCTTGCCCGGTCGTCGCCCGCCAGCGTGCCGTGGCTGTACAAGCCCGCCCCGAGCCACAGCAGCGCGGTGAAGGCGAGGAACACCCGGCTCACTTCATCGAGCGCCAGCACGGTGCCGAACAGCAGCGCATCCAGATGCACGCTCACGCCCGGCGCGCCGCTCAGCGCCAGCAGCAGTGCGGGGAGCGCCGCCCACGGCGTCCAGCACTCGATGCGGCAGCGCCAGCCCGGCACGCACCAGGCGAGCATCATCGCCAGCGGCAGCGTCGGCGCCAGCACCAGGCCGAAGGCGTCGATCGCGCGATCCATCAGCGCGCCCCCCGGTCGAACGCCGCGCGTGTCCTCGCCGATTCGTTGGCGGCCCTCACGGCAGGTACTCCCGCCCCACCACCACCTCCGCCCAGTACAGCGGGGAGAAGGGCAGGCCGGCGAACAGGCCGGCGACGACGCTGAGGGCCGCCGTCGCCAGGGTCGGCCACAGCAGCAGCGGGTGGGTGTCGCGGCAGTGCTGGAAGCGCTCATGCGGCCACGGCCCGCGCTGCGCCCGGAACCAGAGGCGGTGCAGGATCGGCAGGAAGTAGGCGGCGTTGAGCAGGCTGCTCGCCACCAGCACCGCGACCACCCAGCCCATGCCGGCTTCCAGTGCGCCGAGGCCGAGGTACCATTTGGTGACGAAGCCGGCCAGCGGCGGCACGCCGATCATGCCGAAGGCGCCGATGGTGAAGGCGACGCTGGTGGCCGGCATGCAGCGTCCGGCGCCGTCGAGCTGGTCGACCCGATGCACCCCCAGGGTCTCGGCGTAGTTCCCGGCGCAGAAGAACAAGGTGATCTTCATCAGCCCCTGGTGCAGCAGATGTACCAGCCCGCCGGCGGTCCCGAGCGGGCCGAACAGCGCGATACCGAGCACGATGTAGGACACCTGGCTCACCGTCGAAAACGCCAATCGACGCTTGAGGTCGGTCTGCGCCAGCGCGCGCAGGGAGCCGTACAGGATGGTGAAGCAGGCGATCGCCGCCAGCGGCCCGAGCAGGCCGCGCCGCCAGGCGAGTTCGATCCCGAACACGTCATACACCACGCGCACGATACCGAACGCGCCGGCCTTGACCACCGCCACCGCGTGCAGCAGTGCGCTCACCGGCGCCGGCGCGACCATCGCCGTCGGCAGCCAGCCGTGCAGCGGGAACAGCGCCGCCTTCACGCCCAGGCCGGCGACCAGCAGCACGAAGACGAGGATGAGCCGCGGCTGCGAGGCCGCCTCCAACGCCGCCAGGGTGGCGCCGCCGCCGAACTCCACGTCGCCGGCGAGCGCGTGCAGCAGCGCGATGCCCAGCAGCAGCAGGGCGCCGCCGGCCAGCGTATAGATGAGGTAGATCCGCCCGGCGGCGAGCGCCTTCGCGGTGCCGCGATGCACGACCAGCGGGTAGGTCGACAGCGTCAGCAGCTCGTAGAAGAGGAAGAAGGTAAACAGGTTGCCGGCGAGCGCGATCCCCACGGTGCTGGCCACGCACAGACTGAAGAAGCCGAAGAAGCGGCTGCGGTTGGGCGCGTTCTCCAGGTAGCCGATGGCGTAGAGGGTGGTAAACAGCCACAGCACGGAGGACAGGCCGGTGAACATGATGCCGAGCGCATCGGCGCGCAGCACGAAGGCGACGCCCTCCACCAGGCTGTAGCGCAGCTCGAAGCGGGCGCCCTCGAGCAGCCGGAGCGCCATCCACACCACCAGGCCGAGCTTGAGCAGCGCGGCGGCGAGGTTGAAGCCGCTGCGCAGCCGCTGGCGGTGCTCGGCGAGCAGGAAGATGCCGAGCGCGGCCAGCAGCGAGGTGGCGATCACCGCCAGCGGCAGCAGGCCTTGCGCGCCGAGGCCGGGATCGGCGGTGACGGTGGGGCCGAGCGTGGCGATCGGGCTCATGGCGCCGCTCCGGCGACGATGCTGCCGACGCGCAGCCAGGCGAGCGGCGTTTGCGCCGCGAGGCCGAGCCCGATGCTCGCGCTCCCCAGCAGCAGGGCCGCCAGCTCCAGCCCGAGCGGCGGCGAGGCGAAGCGGTCGCGGATCGGGCCTTCCACGAAGGCGTGGCGGAACACGCGGAAGACGTAGGCCGCGCTCAGCAGGCCGCCGCCCAGCAGCACCCCGATCCAAAGCCACTGCCCGCTCGCCAGCGCGCTCTGCAGCAGCAGCCACTTCGCGGTGAAGCCGGCGCTCGGCGGCAGGCCCATCAGGCTCACGCCCGCGAGCCCGAAGCTCATCAGCGCCAGCGGCCGGAAGCGGCTGATGCCGGTGAGGTCGGCGATGTGCGGGCTGCCCACCGCCAGCACCAGGTTGCCGGCGGCGAGGAACATGCCGGCCTTCGCCAGTGCATGGGCGATCAGCAGCAGCAGCGTGCCGTCCCAGGCGAGGCGGGCGGCTTCGGTGCCGGGGACGCTGAAGAGCGGGAAGAACAGGAACAGGTAGCCGATCTGGGCCACGGTGGAGTAGGCCACCAGCTGCTTGAGCCGCGTCTGGTGCAAGGCCATCCAGCCGCCCCAGAACACCGCGGCGGCGCCCAGCGCGCCGAGCAGCCAGCCGAGCGCGAACGGAGTCAGGTGCGGGCCGAGCGTCAGCCACAACCGGATCAGGAGGTAGAGCGGGGCCTTGACCACCAGCGCCGACAGCAGCGCGCTCACCGGCGGCAGGGCGCCGCCGTGCGCGGGGGGCAGCCAGCCGTGGAGCGGGAAGAGGGCGGTCTTCAGAAGCAGGCCGACCGTCATCAGGGCGAGCGCGACCAGGGTGGTGGCGTGCGCGTGGAGATCGCCCGCGGCAGCCGCCCCGGCCGCCTCCGCCAGGCCGGCAGGGCCGACCGTGGCGATCAGGCGGCTCAGATCGGCGAGCGCGAGACTGCCCCAGGCCGCGTACAACAGGGCGACGCCGATCAGGTAGGCGAGCGAGCCGAGCAGCGCCGCCAGCAGGTAGCGCATCGCCGCGGCGAGCGCCGCAGCCGAGCCCCTGAGCGCGACCAGCCCCACGGCGGCGAGGCCGAGCAGCTCCAGCCCCACATACAGATTGAACAGGTCGGCCGACAACCAGATGCCGTTGAGCGCCGCCCACAGGAACCAGAACAGCGGCCAGAAGCCTTCTTCCGTGGCCGCATCACGCAGGCCGAGGGCGGCGTGCAGCGCGCACGGCAGGGCGACCGCGGCACTCAGCACGACCATGCCGGCGGCCAGGCCGTCGGCCATCAGCGTAATGCCCAGTGGCGCCGCCCAGCCCCCGAGCGCGTGCGTCTGCGGCCCGCCGCCGACCACTTCGCCCATCACCATGATGGCGGCGGCGGACGTTGCCAGCGCAAGCACCACCGCCAGGGGGCCGCGCCAGCGCAGCGGCAGCACGACGCTCGCCAGCGCCGCGGCCAGCGGCCCGATGACCAGTGCGGGCAGCAGGTTCACCGGTTTATCCCCCCGTCGTTCAGGCGACCGCCTCCCCGAGGGCGGCGCACGCGCCCTCCGGGCGGCCGTGCGGGCGCGCTCATACGTCCTCCGGCAGCGTGCTCTCGCCGCTGACCCGATGCCAGCGCCGAAAGATCACCAGCGCCAGCGCGGTGGAGGCGACCGCGACCACGATGCCGGTGAGCACCAGCGCCTGCGGCACCGGGTCGGGCCCGCGGCCGTCCTGCGCCAGTCCGACCAGCAACAGGAAGCTGCCGCTGCCCATGATGTTGAAGGCCAGCAGGCGGCGCAGCAGGTGGCGATGGGCGACGAAGCCGAACAGGCCCAGGCCGCACAGCAGCACGCCCAGCCAGGCGTATAAGCTCGCGCTGTCCATGACGGCGGCGCTCATTCGCGTGGCCTCCGTCGACGGTCCGGCAGCCGCTCGAGGTCGGACTGCGGCGGCGTCAGGCGGAACAGCGACAACAGGGCGAGCGCGATCGACAGCGTCAGCGCCAGTTCGATGGCCAGGATCAGGCCCCCGGCGATGGCGGGCGGGTAGTCGAGAAAGGCGCGCCCGCCGAGCAGCGTGCCCAGACCGACCGCGGCGAACACCGCCGGGCCGAGCGCCAGCAGCGCGCGCAGCCGGGTCGGCCCGCCCGCGCCACCGAAGCCGCCCAGGCGCACGCCCGCCAGGCGCAGCAGGACGCCGGCGGCGGCAAGGACCGCGCCGGCCTGGAAGGCGCCGCCCGGTCGCGTGCTGCCGGCCCACAACAGGTAGGCCGACACCAGCAGCATCAGCGGCAACAGCCAGCTCATCACCGCGCGCAGCAAGGGGTTGTCCAGTCCCATGCGGTCGGGCCCGTCGGGCTGCGCTTCGCGCAAAGCGAGGGCGACCACCACGGCGACCAGCAGCACCGCCACCTCGAGCAGGGTGTCGTAGCTGCGGAAGTCGAGCAGCACCGCGGTGACCGGATGGGCAGCGCCTGCGCTGCCGATGTGTTGCGTCACCCGTTGCGGCAGGTTCTCGGGCGGGCTGGGGCGCGCCAGCACGGCCACCGCCAGCGCGGCGGTGATCACCACGGTCGCGATCGCCGCGAGCAGGGTCGGCAGCGGGCGCTTCATGTCGTGTCCTCGCCGGCCTGTGCGGCGCCTGCCCCGTCCCGTGTCCGCGGGCGCTCGAAGCGGCGGCGCAGATAGCCCAGGGTGTCGAGCAGCAGCACCCCCGTCAGCCCGGCGCCGATCGCCGCCTCGGCAAGCGCGATGTCGGGCGCCTGCAGTCGCACCCAGACCAGCGCCATCAGCAGGCCGAAGACGATGAACATGACGATGGCGCGGAACAGCTCGCGCGACGCGAGCGCGGCGACGGCGCAGGCGATCAGCGCCCCGCCGAGGAAGAGGTCGAACCAGCTCGTCATCGCCGCGCCTCCGCCCGGGCCCTGCCGTCCTCGCGCCGCCAGGGGCGGATGCCGCGCCGGCGCGCGGCGCGCGCCACCAGATAACCCGAGCAGGCGCTCGCGAGCAGCGCCACGAGCCAGACCAACAGCAGCTTGAGCGCCGCGGCGAGCGATTCGGCGCCGGGCAGCAGGCCGAGCACGACCAGGCCGAGGCCGAGGTTGTCCGCCTTGGTGAGGGCATGAACGCGGGTGTACACGTCCGGAAAACGCAGCACGCCGATCGAGCCGATGACGAAGAAAGCGACCCCGGCGCCGATCAGCAGCGCTTGCAGCAGGGCGATGAAGTTCATCGGCGGACCTCGCCCGCGGTTCCGCCGCGATCGCCGGCCTCCGCATCGTTGGCGGCGCCGGGATCGCCCGCAGGGTTTCCGTCCGCCTCCTCCGGGTCCCACAGGCGGGCGACGAAGGCGAGCACCGCGAGCAGGGCGAGCACCGCGAGCACCAGCGCCACATCGCGCAGCGCGGGCATGTCGAGCGGCGCGGCGAGCAGGAGCAGGATCGCCACCCCGGTGGTGCCCAGCAGTTGCGCGGCGAGCATGCGGTCGGCAAAGCCCGGGCCGCGCCACATGCGCAGGAGGCCGAGGGCGACCGACAGCAACAGGATGAGGGCGAAGAGCTCCAGCAGGGGACTCATGGCCGCCCCCGTGCGTGAGGGCCCGCGCGCGCGCCGGGCGCGGCGTCCAGGCCGAACAGGCGGGCGATCTGCGCCTCGGCATGGCGCACCTCCGCCGCGACCTCCAGCCCGGCGTCCAGGCAGTGAATCTCCAGGCTTCGGCCCTGGCGCTGCACGCTCAAGGTACCCGGCAGCAGGCTGATGACCGACATCAGCCACCAACTCGGGGCGCCGTCGGGGAGCGCCAGCGGCAGCCGTAGAAAGGCGGGGTCGAGCGGCAGGGCCGGGTGCACAATGCGCCGCGCGACGTCCCAGCCGGCGTGCGCGGACTGGCGCAGGAAGAAGGCGACGAACCGCGGAATCCGGCGCAGGCGCAGGCGGTGATGCGTCGCCGGGGTCAGGCGCAGGCTGACACCGGCGGCCAGCATCGAGGCCGCCCCGCCGAACAGCCATCCCTCACCACCGCTCAGCATCCACCACAGCAGGAGCAGGGCGAGCGCACGAAAGCTGAAGGCGCGCAGGGTATCGGGCGTCGGCACGGGCAGGCTCCTGTCGTTCTGACGTCCCGTAAGCGTAACCGATCCGGGCGCGGTCCCTTCAGGGGTGTGCCCTCAGTTTCGCGCCGACCGCATCGACGAGCGCCGCGAAGTCGCTCTCACTGTGCATCTGGGGTGACAGCGTGTTCATGTTGCCGAGGATGGAGGTCAGTTCGGCGATCGTGCGCCGGATTTCGGCGTAGCGGTCGATATCCTCCCGGAAGCCCTTCAGGTCGGCGGCCGAGACGGTCCTGAGGGCTTCGTCGAGTTCGCGGATCTCGGCTTCCCAATGCTGCACGTAGCGCACCCGATCGGCTGCTCGATGTATCTTCGCGTCGTCGAGCAGCACCGGGAAGACGCGGTCCTGGAAGTTGCCCTGCGCCGCGACCGCCATCAACTCGAACATGCAGTGCGGCGAGCGCAGGTACTTGTCGCCGATCACCGCGATCACGCAGCGGCCGCGGCCCAGCCGTTCCATGAAGGCACGGATGTCGGCCTTGTAGCCGAGGGCGTGCTTGTCGCGCACCACGGCGATGCCGCGCGCGGCGAACGTGCGCTCGAGGCGGTCGACGAGGGCCTCGCTCTCGCCGCCCCAGGCATAGGAGACGTACACCTCGCCCGACGTATCGCCCGACGTATCGGCCGGCCTCGGCGCGAGGCCCGCCGCGACGGCCGAGGCCGGAGAGGGACGAGCGGCGGGAGGCGCCGCCGTCTCGTCGAGGGGCTGCGACCGTCGCGCCAGCGATGATGCCAGCGCCCTGAAGATCGCTTCGACGTTCTGCCTGTTGCGACCGAAGTCGAACACCGTCGTGCTCACCTTGCAGCTGCTGCGCGCGTGGACGGCGCCGTCCTGCACCGTGAGCGTGATGGATTCGCCGAAGGACTTCCAGTTGATCCCGCCGCTCGCGTCGATCCGCCCCTCGGCCGGCAGTTCGCGCTCGATCGTGAAGCCGCATTCCGCCAGCGCGCGCCGACACTCGTCGAACAGCTGCGCCGCCGCCAGCGGGTATTGACGCATCGCTTCGTGACTCGCTCCCATGCCGGCCTCCATCATGAATGCGTTCGCCGCGGTTGCGCCGGCGCGGGCGTCGTCGGCGTCGAAGCGCCGCCGCCGCCAGGGCCGGCGCTGCCGCCGGGCGACGGGATGCCCCGATTCTAGCCGCTCGCAAGAGGCGTGGCGCGGGGCCGGTCGGCCGACAGGCGCCCGCCGCGGCTAGCGCAGCAACAGGGTCGGGATCGTGGCCGCGCGCAGCAGGTCGGTGGTCTTGCTGCCGAAGATCAGCGCGCGCAGCGGCGAATGCGCCCAGGCGCCCATCAACAGCATGTCGATGCCGCGCGCCGCGATCTCGCGGGCGATGACGGTCTCCGGGTCGCCGGGCAGGTAGTCGGCGACCACCTGCAGGCCGGCCGCCTCGAGCGTTTCCCGGGCCCAGCCGAGCTGGCGCTCCGCGTCGCCGCGTTCCTTTCCGACCATGACGATGTCGATCGGCAGGCCCTTGAACAGCGGGCTGCCGGCGATCATGTCGACCCCCTTGCGGGTGACCGCGGTGCCGTCGTAGGCGAGCATCACCCGCCTGGGTTCCCGGAAACCCTCGGTGACGGTGAGGATCGGCTTGTGCACCGCGCGAACCACGCGCTCGACGTTGCGCCCCAGATCGCGCTGCGTGGTCTCGGCCGAGGCGCCGCGCCGGCCGAAGACGAACAGCCGCACGCCGTCCTCCTGCTCGGCCAGCGTGTCGTCGAGCGCGCCGTGACGCTGGCGCATGTCGACCGACGGCGCGCCGGCGGCCAGCGCGCGCTCGCGCAGGCGGTTGAGGAAGACGCGGCCCCGCTCGCGCTTGGCGCGGGCGATCGCGGCGTCCTTGTCGCTGAGCGTGCTCAGCAGCTGCTCCTGCGCGTTGATGCCGATCGCGCCGCTGTGGTCCTCGCCCGAGCCTTGCTCGAGGTGGCGGTCGATGACGTGCAGCAGCTCGAGCGGCGCCTCCAGGCGGCGCGCGGCCCAGGCGGCGTAGTCGGCGACGGTGTCGGCGTAGTGGGACTGGTCCACGCAGGCCAGCACTTTCTTGTCTTGCTTGTTCATGCCGTTCATTCTCCTCAGTGGCCCATCAACAGGTCTTCGGCGCCGTCCTTGTCATGGACGCCGAACTTGTCGACCATCGTCGCGCTGGCCTCATTGAGGCCGACCACCTCCACCTCGGTGCCTTCGCGGCGGAACTTGACCACCACCTTGTCGAGCGCGCTGACGGCGGTGATGTCCCAGAAGTGGGCGCGCGAGACGTCGATGACGACCTTGTCGATCACCTCCTTGAAGTCGAAGCCGGCGACGAAGGCGTCGGCCGAGGCGAAGAAGACCTGGCCGCTGATGGCGTAGCGGCGCACCCGGCCCTCGTCCTCGGCGATCGAACGCACGCGCAGGATGCGGCCGACCTTGTGGGCGAAGAAGAAGCCCGAGGCGAGCACGCCGACCAGCACGCCCTGCGCCAGGTCGTGGGTCAGCACGGTGACGACGACGGTGGCCACCATGACGATGGTCGAGCTCGGCGGATGCGCCTTCATGTTGCGGATCGAGCCCCAGTTGAAGGTGCCGATCGACACCATGATCATCACCGCCACCAGCGCCGCCATCGGGATCCGCGCCACCCAGTCGCCCAGAAACACGACCATCAGCAGCAGGAACACGCCGGCGGCCAGCGTTGAGAGCCGCCCACGGCCGCCGGACTTCACGTTGATCACCGACTGCCCGATCATCGCGCAGCCGGCCATGCCGCCGATGAAGCCGCTGGCGATGTTGGCCACGCCCTGGCCGACGCACTCGCGGTTCTTGTCGCTGGGGGTGTCGGTGAGGTCGTCGACGATGGTCGCGGTCATCAGCGACTCGAGCAGGCCGACCACCATCAGGGTCAGCGAGTAGGGGAAGATGATCGCCAGCGTCTCCAGGTTGAACGGCACGTCCGGCAGCAGGAACACCGGCAGGCTGTCGGGCAGCGCGCCCATGTCGCCGACGGTGCGGATGTCGAGCTCGAGCAGGATCGCCACCGCGGTCAGCACCACGATGGTGACCAGCGGCGAGGGGATCGCGCGGGTGACGTACGGGAACAGATAGATGATCCCGAGGCCGGCGGCGGTCATCGCATAGACGTGCCAGCTGACGTTGGTCAGCTCGGGCAACTGCGCCATGAAGATCAGGATGGCGAGCGCGTTGACGAAGCCGGTGACCACCGAGCGCGACACGAAGCGCATCAGCGCGCCGAGCCGGATCCAGCCGGCGATGATCTGCAGCACGCCGGTGAGGATGGTCGCGGCGAGCAGGTATTGCAGGCCGTGGTCCTTGACCAGGGTCACCATCAGCAGCGCCATCGCGCCGGTGGCGGCCGAGATCATGCCCGGGCGGCCGCCGGTGAAGGCGATCACCACCGCGATGCAAAATGAGGCGTAGAGGCCGACCTTGGGGTCGACGCCGGCGATGATCGAGAAGGCGATCGCCTCGGGGATCAGCGCCAGCGCGACGACGAGGCCGGCGAGCAGGTCGTTGCGGACGTTGGAGAGCCAGTCCTGGTGGAAGGATTTCATTTGTCGTTATCGGTCCATCGAAGTGAGCGCGCGTCCGCGACGGGACGCCGGAGCTCGCGTGAGGCCGGTTCGCAAATGAAGCCTCGCCCCGAGAGGGCGGGCGGGGTGTCCGGAAGCGCGCATCCGGGCGGATGCGCAGGGGGCGCCGGATTCAGGCGCCGGATCGGCCGGACGGAGGCGGATCGAGCGAACGCATTGCGGCAAGCCTCGCGCGAGCGGGAAGGAAAGAAAGACAGCTCGCAGGCTGGGCAAGGCTTACATGGGTCGCTTGTCGGTCCGTTGGGGAAAAAAGGCGTCTTCGATCGCGGTCCGGGCGCAGGCCGGATCGACCGCGTCTGGAAGCCCCCGGAGGATAGCGGCTTTGCTGCGACGCAGCACGCCCGCCTTGGCCGCTCGCCTTGGCCGAATTCCCCTCACTGCCGCCGGCCGGGCGGGCCGTGCGCGTGCCTTCGTGGCCCGCCTGCCGACGACCCGGCTTCGCTCATCCGGCTCCGGTGGCCGCTGCCGGTCCGCTGCCCGCAAGGTCGTCGAGAAACGACAGATCGGCGCGCACGAAGCCGATCAGCAAGGCGGCGAGTGCGGGATAGAAGTCGAAGCGCGGCGCGGCCTGCCGGCAGCGTGCGACGAAGCGGGGCAGCCAGTCGAGCAGCGCGTCGCGCAGGAAGCCCGCCTGGCCGCGCGCCGCCGCCGCGATGTCCGCGCTGCCGGCTTCCTTCCCGGCAAGCTCGGCCATGAAGGCGAGCGCCACCGCGAGATGATCGGCGGGCTCGCGGAAGCCGGGCTGGATCGCGAGCGCGCGGGCGGCGAGGAAATCCCGCATCCTGGCTTCCGCCGCGCCATAGAGCGGCGCGGCGGCGTCCTTGCCCGCGTAGGCCGAGGCGTAGGGCAGCGCGCTGGTGCGGCCGTCGAGCAGGAAGAGCTGGGCGAAATCCGCCGCCAGTTCGAGGCGGGGCAACTCGACCGCGCGCAGGGCCGCGCTCGCCGCCTCCAGCCGTTGCAGCTCGGCCGCCAGGCCCAGTCCGCCCAAGCCCGCGAAGGGCGCGAACGCGCCCGCCGCGAACTGGCTCCGATACAGGCGCTCGGACACCTCCTGCGCAAACAGGGCCGAGAACCAGCCGTACAGCCTGCCGCGCGTCGCGCTCGCGAGCGCCCACTCCGCGGCTTCGATCGCGCCTTGCTCGGCGGCGCTCATGTGGCGGGCACCTCGCGGCCGTCCGGATCGACCTCGACCGGGCCGCCGAAGGACGTCACCGGCGGCGGGGCGCCGACGAACTTCTCGATGTCGACCAGGCAGGTGTTGGCGCTGGTGGCCTGGGCGAGGCTGGAGGTGCCGATGTCGAGGGTCAGCGTGTTGGGGTCGCCGTAGGTGTCGAGCGCGCCGATCTCCGGCCCGGTCGGCCCGTACCAGGCCCCTTCCTGGATGCGCGCCACGCCCGGCGGGAAGTCGTCGGAGACGTGGGCGCCGGCCAGCAGCTGGCCGCGGTCGTTGAACACCCGCACCAGATCGCCGTGCGCGATGCCGCGGGCGGCGGCGTCCTGCGGGCTCATGAACACCGGCTCGCGGCCCTGGATCGCGTAGGTGGCGCGCAGCGCCTCGGACTCGCACAGCTGCGAGTGCAGGCGCTTGTCCGGGTGCACCGACTGCAGCCACAGCGGGAAGCGGTCGGAGCCCGGGCCGCCGTGCGAGCGCTCGGCCTTCTCCATCCACACCGGGTGGCCCTTGCAGTCGGCGTAGCCGTAGCGCTCGATCTTGCGGCTGAAGATCTCGATGAAGCCCGACGGCGTGCCGAGCGCGTTGACCTCGGCGTCGTCGCGGAAATCGGCGTGGCGCACCCAGGGCTTGCCCTCGGGGAACATCACGTAGCCCTTCTGCCAGAACTCGGCGAAGGGGGGCATGGCGATGTCCTTGAGGCCGTTCTCCTTGCGGCAGTCCTCGTAGATCTTCTCCACCCACTGCATCTCGTCCATGCCGCGGGTGTACTCGGCGTCGCGGTTGAAGCGCCGGGTGAGGCCGCGGAAGATCTCGAAGTCGGTGCGCGAGTGGAACAGCGGGTCGACCAGCTTCTGCATCGCGATGATGCCGCGGTTGCTGTACGAGCCGTAGGCGTCGAGGTCGTTGCGCTCGTAGGGCGTGCACGCCGGCAGCACGATGTCGGCGAAGCGGCAGGTGGCGGTCCAGTTGTAGTCGATGGCGACCACGGTCTCGAGCTTCTGCCAGGCTTCCTTCATGCGGTTGCGCTGGGGCTGGCGGTGCCACTGGTTGCAGCCGCTGAAGATCGCCATCTTGTAGGGCGGCAGCTTGACCTTGCCGCCGTTGAAGTCGATCTCCTTGCCCGGCTCGAGCAGGGCGTCGATGACGCGCGCGATCGGCACCACCGCGCTGTAGCCCTTGTAGTCGGTGTTGTCGTGCTTGGGCTTGCGGCCCGGGTCGAGGTTGAGCGGGAAGGCGCCCGGCATGGCCGCACCGGACGAGGACACGCCCACCGAGCTGTAGTGGTGCGCGTAGCTGATGCCGCCGCCGGGCAGGCCGATCTGGCCCAGCATGGCGGCCAGCACCGCGCCCATCCAGTAGGGCTGCTCGCCGTGCTGCTGGCGCTGCACCGCCCAGCCGAAGATGAGCTGGGTGCGGTGCCTGGCCATCAGGCGGGCGAGCTCGCGGATGCGATCGGCCGGCACGCCGCAGATCGTCTCGGCCCACTCGGGTGTCTTCTCGACCATGTCCTCGGTCTTGCCCTGCAGGTAGGGCAGGAACTGGTCGAAGCCGAGGGTGTAGGTGTCGAGGAAGGTCTGGTCGTGCAGGCCTTCCTTCACCAGCGTGTGCGCGATGGCGAGCATCAGCGGCACGTCGGTCATCGGGTTGATGTACTGGTGCTCGGCGGCGCCGAGGTAGTTCAGCGTCTTGCTCCTGACCGGGTCGATGCAGATGACCTGGATGGCCTTGTCGGCGACCTTCTGCTTGAGCTGCTCGAAGTAGGCGTAGGACTCGTGGGTCTCGGTGTTCCAGCCCACCTGCAGGTTCTTGATCGGGTCGTTGGCCCAGAACACGACCAGCTTGCTCTCCTGCAGGATCACGTCCCAGGAGGTGCCCTGCGAATACACCTCGGTCGAGCCCAGCACGTAGGGCAGGATCATCTGCCCGGCGCCGGTCGAGTAGTCGCCGATGGTGCCGACGCTGCGGCCGTGCATGCCGACGCCGCGCACCATGTGGTTGCCGCAGCTATGCACCTGGCCGACCGAGCGCCAGCCCACGCCGGCGGTGTGCAGCGCCCACGGGCCGTAGTCCTTCTGGATGCGCTCGAGCTCTTCGTAGAACAGGTCCAGCGCCTCGTCCCAGCTCACCCGCACGAAGCGGTTGTCGCCGCGCTGGCGGGTGTCGCTGAGGTGGCGCTTGCGATACCAGTCGAGCCGCACCATCGGGTAGCGCACGCGGGACGGGCTGTAGATCAGGCCCATGATCCCGTCGATCATCTCGGTCGGATGCTTGTCGAGCTCGAAGGGCCGGATGTCCACCACCCGGTCGCCGACCACCTTGGCGCGCATCGCGCCGAAGTGCGAGCCGGTGAGCTTCCAGGTGGTGATGTCGTCACTGGCGGCGGCCGCCTCGCCGGCCGCGAGGGCGGAGCGCGTGGTCAGCAGGCCGGGCGCGACCAGCGCGCTGCCCGACATCGCCGCCATCGCCTTGAGAAAACCTCGCCGAGAGTAGTTCATGGTGTTCACCCCTGATCAAGGACGGGCCGTCTGCAGCGTGCTGTCGGGCGCGCCGGGGCCGTGATGCGTGGTGCTGAAATCGGAAGAATGCGTCTGCAGGTACTTGAGCACCACGCGCGCCGTGTCGTCGTCCATGCTGGTGAAGCCCACCATCCCGCCGAACAGGCCTGGCCAGGTGTTGGCGTCGAAGTGCGCCTCCTCGGGCTGGCGGTGGCACACGCTGCAGCTGCTGCTGTAGCTGGCGCGGGCGATGGTCCACACCGGCTCGACGCTGTCGATCAGGCTGCCCTTGGGCATCCAGGCGGTCGCGGTGACCTGCTGCCACTCGAGGCCGGTCATCGGATCTTCCTTGGTGTCGAGCACCTTCACCAGGCGCTCGTCGCGGGCGACTTCCTTCTCGAGGATGGCGCTGGTGATGTTGAGGCCGAAGTGGCTGTACCAGACGCGGCCATAGCCCTTGTTCTTGCGCCACAGGGCGAGCTCGACGCGCTGGGCGTCGCCCTTGGTCTCCAGCACCTTGACCGGCGCGGCGACCTCGATCGAGCCGATGCGCTTGCTCAGGCCCTCGTCGGCGAACAGTTCCTGCGGCACGGCGAGGTAATAGGTTTCGCCCGCATTCACGCGTTGCGAGGCCGCGGCGGACACCAGGGTGTCGAAGGCCGGGTTGCGCGCGCCCTTCATCTCGGGTAGCTGGTGGGCGATGCCCTTGTGGCAGTCGACGCAGCTCTGGTTACGCGCCGCCGCGTTGCGCATCGCCACCTGCGAGGCGGGCCGCATCTTGTCGAAGTCCATGTCCTTGTAGTCGTGGCAGGCGCGGCATTCCTTCGAGCCGTTGGCGGCGAAGCGCGTCCATTCACGCTGGGCGAGCACGATGCGGTGCTCCTTGAACTTCTCCCGGGTGCCGATCGTGCCCACCAGATGACCCCAGACCTCGCGGCTGGCCTGCATCTTGCGCGCCACCTTGTCGGTGAAGTCGTGCGGCACGTGGCAGTCGGGGCAGCGCGCGCGCACCCCGGTGCGGTTGTTCCAGTGCACCGTCTTCTGCAGTTCGGGCAGCAGGTTGTCGTGCATCGTGTGGCAGCTGATGCAGAACTCCTCCTTGTTGGTGGCCTCCATCGCGGTGTTGAAACCCTGCCAGGCGAGCACGCCGGCGATGAAGCCGCCGGTGACGAGCACCCCGAGCCCGATCCTGACCGACGGCTTCAGGAACAGGTCTCGGATGAAGCGGATGAGCTTTTTCATGATGTTGCTCCTGCGTTTTGTCCGATTTCCGCGCCGGCGGGAGGGGGCGCCGCCTCCCGCGCAAGGTCAGGGTTCAGGACGGCGGGCCGAAGAAAAGGATCTGCAGAAACCACACCACGAAGCCGTAGGCCGCGATCGCGAGCGTCATCGCGATCGGCAGACCGACGAAGGCGAGGAGCAGGAATCTGGGCCATTCGCGCTTGTGACCGGCTTCATCGGCAACGGATGGGGCGGCAAGCCCGCTTGCTTGTTTGTTCACGTCTCTGTCTCCGTGCTCACTGATTCACCGAAGAGGAACTGCGCCGGAAGCCGGGTGCACGCCCTGCCGGAGGGCCGGAGCCACGGCGTGTACGGTGGATAAATCACCTCCGAACTATAGGGTCTTGGTGTTAATCGCGGGGCAAGATTTGTGAATGGGGATGGAGTCGGTGTTAACGCGATTAATGTTGCGGTGCGCTGCGGGGCCTCGCTGCATCCTTTTGACCGTCCGTGCGTCTTCCTCATAAACAGCAATCAACGCTCATCGAGCCTGGGCCGCGCCTGTCGTCGGCCGGGTGGAGCAAGACGAGGTGTCAAATGGACGGAAACAGCTTCTGGCGCGAGGAGTGGAAACCGTTGACGCTGATCGTGGGCGTCTTCATCGCCTGCTTCTACCTGCCGGTCGAGGCGCTGCAGGGCTGGGACCGGCTCCATAACGCCTTCTGGGAAGCGCTCTATCTGGTGCGCTGGTACGCGGAAGAGCACGTGCTGCTATGTCTCATCCCGGCCTTCTTCATTGCCGGTGCGATCGCGGTCTTCGTCAGTCAGGCGGCGGTCATGAAGTACCTCGGGCCGGCTGCGCCCAAGGGCATGGCCTATGGTGTGGCCTCGGTGTCCGGCACCATCCTCGCGGTGTGCTCCTGCACGGTGCTGCCGCTCTTCGCCGGCATCTACCGCATGGGCGCGGG
>JRYI01001365.1_pt1 | contig 19936 bp, 20 predicted proteins | sample 235361 | NCBI WGS metagenome assembly JRYI01 (sample SAMN03074212, study PRJNA261471) | activated sludge metagenome | biome: Common Effluent Treatment Plant; feature: Wastewater; material: Activated sludge; isolation source: activated biomass in a lab-scale reactor treating industrial wastewater at...
TGTAATGGGCGCTGGTGATGGACCCGCTCGTCCCCTATCCGCCGACGGCTGCCCCGCCGACGTCCGCGCCGCCCACGGCCGCGCCAACGTTGGCCCCCCCGGCGACGATCCCGCCGACATGGACGATGATTCCCACGCTTGCGCCGACGATTGCCCCCACGCCCACCTGGACGCCGCCCGCCACGCAAGCACCGACGGCCACGATTACTTCGCCTCCGCCCGTGGCCTCTCTGTCTTGCGTCCCGGTGCCGCCGATTATCGACGGCTCGCTCAACGTCGGCGTTGAATGGCCGGGCACGCCACTATTCACCTTCCCTTCCAGCCGGCGGTGGCCGGCGCAGAACGCATCGTGCGCGTCTACGGCGTGCGTGACGCGACGTACGTGTATTTTGCCTACCTTATCAACGATAACGTGCCGGAAGCCTCGGATGCGGCGCGCCTCTACATCGATACAACCAACAATGGCCTTGACCCCGATTCGGCCGATCGTATGTTCCAGGTCAATCGCAACGGCGACACGCTGGTTTGGCCGGGCATCGGCAGCAATATCGACGGGCAGGGATGGGATGCCACCTATTCCTCCAGTAATTGGTCGTCCGCCGTGGGCGAGCCGGGCAGCGGCCAGTGGGTTGTGGAAATGGCGATCAACGCCGCGGCCGAGTTAGGCACGCTCGCCGATCCGTTCGGCCTGATGGCCGAAGTGTTCTATACCGGTGATACCTCCCTTTATCCGCCGGCGGCATCATCGACCCAAGCCAATACCTGGCAAGACATCGGCAATCCTTTATGCCAACCCTGAGATAGGTCAATTTGCCTGTTTTTCGGCCACCTGGCGCGTTTCCCGCGTCGGGTGGCTTTTTTGTGCTAGACTAAGCGGTTATGCAATTGTCATGCGACGATCTCGATCCCGTTGCCCGCAAACGGGGCCTTACCGCAGTCCTGGCCGTGACCTTTTTGATGAACGCGGGGTTTTTCCTGATCATCCCCCTCGTCTCTGTGCATTACGTCGACCGTCTCGGATGGGCCGCGGCGTTTATTGGGCTTGTTCTGGCCGTGCGGCAGTTTGCCCAGCAAGGGCTGACCGTCTTTGGCGGAGCACTGGCGGATCGGTTCGGGCCGAAGCCGCTTATCCTGACCGGCATCATGATCCGCACCATCAGCTTTGTGGTGATGGGTTACGCCAACCAGCCCTGGTTGCTGTTGCTCTCCGGCTTTCTGGCGGCCATTGGGGGAGCACTGTTTGATGCCCCGCAGCGAGCCACGCTGGCGGCGTTGGCCCCGGCCGACCAGCTCAATGAGCTTTACGGCCGCCTGGGTATCCTGCAAAACGTAGCCCGGACCATCGGCCCGCTGATCGGCGCGTATCTGATTCGCTTTGATTTCACGATGGTAGGGCTTGGGTCGGCGGCGTTTTTCCTGATGGCCTTTTTCGTGGTCCTGCTATTCCTTCCGCCGGTGAGGGTGTCATCGACAACCCAGTCCGCCGGGGCCGGCATCAGAATGGCCGCCGGCGATCGGCCGTTTGTCGTCTTCACGGTCCTGATGATGGGGTTCTGGTTCATGTGGGTACAGTTGTCCATCGCCATGCCGTTGGAGGTTAAGCACCTGACCGGCAATGACAGCAGCGTCGGCCTCATGTTCACGATCAGCGCCGCGCTGGCGATTCTCCTGCAGGTTCCGGCGCTGCGCCTGGCCGAGCACTTCTTCAAACCCACGCCGACGATCATCGTGGGAATGCTGATCATGGCGCTGGGGATGGGTTTCATCGCTCTCACGTCGAGCGTGTTCGCTTTCTATGTCTCGCTGTTCTTCTTCTCTCTCGGCTCCGTCCTGGCCACGCCCAGTGCGCAAACCGTGACGGCCGAGATGGCCGACGACCGCGCCCGCGGCGCGTATTTCGGCGTCGGCTCGCTGGCCATGGCCGTGGGTGGTGGCCTGGGCCATATCCTCGGCGGCACGCTGGTCGATGTGGCTGCGCGACAAAGCACGCCGGGCCTGCCGTGGGTTATCTTTGCCGGGGTGGGAGCGCTGTCGGCGGTGGGGCTGGCGGTTTTTTACTGGGGGGGACGCTCGCGGCCACCAAGGCGGCTAGCCCACGCTCCGGCAGCAGGCGACTGAACATATGAAGAGCACAATCAAAGTTGCTGATTGCGAGGCAGCCCAAACGACCGTCGCAGCGCGTCGGCATGTTCGCGCTGGTGTTGGGCCATGTCGAGCAGGTATCCGCAGGCGGTGGTCATCTCCGACCACGGCGCGATAAACGGCCGGGCCAGCGCGTCGTCGGGTAACGTCTCGGTGATGAGCAGCAGCGCCCGTCGCGTGGCCCGGTAATTGGCCCATACCTCATTCCACAACATCTCGGCCCAGGTCGGGCCGCGGCTGTTGTTGAATGCGTCGAAATCGGGGATCATCTCGCCATAGGTCGGCTCCCGTTCTGCGGCGACAGCCTTTAGCGCGATCACCCCCAGCCGTTCGTAATCGATCAGATGGCCGATGATCTGCTTGAGCGTCCATTCCCCGTCGAGCGGGCGGGTTTCTCGCTCGTCGGCGGGCAACAGCGCGGCCAGGGTCAGAAATTCCTGTTGTGATAACCCCAGAAGCGGCCGCAGCAGGGCGCGATGGATGACGCGGCGCGATGGATCGAGCGGCGGCTGCGTTTGCCGCCAGCGGGCGATCTCGGCCGCGTGTTCGGCATCATGGCGACAGGGCCAGGTAGCCCACTTGCGGGACATGAGACGCCGATCGGGGCGCGAGGAGTCGCGATTGAGTGCCTCGTCCGGGTATTGCCCCAGCGCCAGCAAAAAGCCGCGCCGTTCCTTCTGGAGCATGGCCACTGCTTCGGTGAAGGGCAGCTCGGCGAATTGGGCGCGCAGGGCGGCGTTGCGGGCGTCGATGGCGCTCGCGCTGAGCGGCCGATTTGGGTTCCGCCGCCCATCGGCCGGCTCGCCAAGCCGGCCGGCGGCAAATGCTTCCCAATAAGCGAGATGGGCCAGCAACGTGGATGCCGTCCAATCGCCGGAGATCGGTTCGCCCGTCAGGGTCGATTCGTCCAGTCCCTCGAGCATCAGCAGCAGGTGGGAGCGTTCGGCGGCGAGACGCGCCAATAGTTGGGCTTGCCGGGCCGAAATGTCCTGGGCGATGAATTCCATGATTAACTGTATTTACTTCGGTCGATGGCGTCGTCGGTCGGTTCCAGCGCGGGGAGGTCCGGTTCCGGCAGCGGCTCCGGCTCGACGGGTTCCGGTTCGGCCGTTCGCAGCCTGAAGATGATGAAGAGGCTGATCAAACTGAACACGCCCAGTATCCCTTCGGTGGCATAAGGGCCGATCTTCGTGACGGTAATCACGGCAATTGCGTTGAACAGGGCATGGTAGCCGATGGCCAGAAACAGCCAGCGCAGCGAGCGGCGCAAAAAGACTTGCAGCACCATGATCGACAGCGCCAGATGTGTGATGATGGCGAAGACGCGCTCGACCGCGCCCAGCAGGAGCGCGTACCACGGCTGATCCATGACACTCGACAGGCTTGCGGTGACGGCAGCCTGCTGGTCGGCGGGGATGGTGCTCATGAGGGCTTCGTTGTTGACTGTAACCACCAGCCCTATGATGCTGACGGCCGCCAGCACGCCGATCAGGATCGACTCGATACCGCCATGCCCCGCGCCGAGCATCAGACCACGCGACCAGGAGCGGGCGTCTTTGGCCCAGAAGCGATAGGCCAGATAGCGGGCCGTTTCCTCAAAGACCCCGGCCGACAGCCCAAGGAAGGTGGCGGTGATCAATAAGTTGGCGGTGGTGTCCAGTGAGTCCGGCAATAGCCCCGTTTGGCCAACCAGCCAGTTGAAGGGGATATGGAAGACTTGCGAGAGAATGAAGGTGACCGTGCCGATAAAGAAGAAGCGCCAGCTCGCGCCCGTGCGGCGATGGATAAATATCGCCAGCATGATAGGGATTAGGAGCATCAGGGAGTAGTTGACGGCGAGGAGGAAAAAGTTCATAGGCACAATAATACCACCGTCCGGTAGAGGTGTGGAGTGCAGCTCATCCCACTTATTTTCGGTTGTTGGGGCAACCCCACAGGGCTGCCGAGTCCAAACAAGCCGTCTTTTTTTCAGATAGTTTGACTCGCGACGCTCTACCGGGAGCGGTGGCGCTGATTAGATAATAGCAAGTTCAATCGCCTGAAGATAGTGATAAATGTCACCCCCAAAACATGACATTTCTGCGACAAGGCGTAGAATGACAGGATGAGCAGTCAACGATTGATCCCCGCGGCCGAAGCCCGTGTCGAGACGCTTGCCGGCAACTCCCGGTTTATTGCCACCATTGGCCCGGCCTTCACGACGGATGAGGCCAAAGCCTTTATTGCCCGAATCAAGGCCGAGTTCGTCGACGCCACCCATAACGTCCCCGCCTACGTGATCGGCCACGGGCAGACGACGATCGCGCACTGCCACGATGACGGCGAGCCGCCCGGTACGGCCGGGCGGCCGATGCTGGCCGTGTTGCAAGGCAGCGGCCTGGGCGACGTAGCCGTGGTGGTCACACGTTATTTTGGTGGAACGAAGCTGGGGACGGGCGGACTGGTGCGCGCCTATGGTGATGCGGTGCGCGAGGTGCTCATGGCCGTGCCGCGGGCCGAGAAGGTGGCGACAGTTACGGCGATGGCCGAAGTACCCTATCCACTTCTGGAACGCGCCCGCCAGCTTGTGGAGGCTCAGGGCGGCGTGATGCTGGAGGAGTCCTTTGCCGCCGAAATTACGCTGACCGCCCGCTTCCGGCGCGAGCGCTATGCCGCTTTCGCCGCCGCCCTGCGTGAGTTATCGCATGGAGCCGTTGAGGCTATGGTGGTGGAGGAGAGCGAGGCGACGATCATGCCTGTTCCATGAGTACCTCAATCCAAAGGTAGGGTATAGTTATGGATATAATCCTCTAAATGTTAATCTTGATCGTAAGATTGCTTCGCTAAATTAGAACCTAGAGCAGCACAGCCGAACGTTTACGCATCGTTAAGGTGGCCATAATTAACGCCCGCGCGACAAATCCCCTTCAGTTGGACTGAACGCGTTGAAAGAGATATATCGCCCGCGCGGCCTCATCCGGCCGGTGTATGGGCTTGTGTCGGCGAAGCAGAGGCTAAGCAAACGGTTTGTGTCGTCTTTACTGTATTAATTAACTTGTAAAATCTATAGGGCGCGCCGTCGTTCGAACCCGATTCGAATCACACAATCCCGCGGCGCGAACAAGGAAAGGTGTGAATTGTTAATGATGACTGCAGAGCCTCAAGTGGCCGAAGATTCAATTTTGGTTTCTCCCTACGGTGGGAAACTGGTGGACCTGATGGTCCCCGCGGCCGAACTGGCCGAGCTGCGCGCCTACGCCAGCACACTCCCCTCGGTTCGTATTTCCGATCGCTCCTCTTGCGATCTTGAATTGCTGGCCACCGGTGCCTTCTCGCCGCTGGAGCGCTTCATGGGTGAGGCGGATCACCAGAGCGTGGTCGACACAATGCGGCTGACGAACGGCATCCTGTTCCCCATGCCCATCCCGCTGCCCGTTGATGAGGAGATCGCCGCCTCGCTCAAGATCGGTCAGGATATCGCTCTGCGCAGCCCCAGCAACGAACTGCTGGCGATCATGAACGTGGAAGAGATTTACCCCTGGAGCGTCGAGGAAGTGGCCTTGAAGGCTTTCGGCACGCTCGATCTGCGCCACCCCATCGTCGCCGAGATGCACAGTTGGGGCAAGTTCAACATCTCCGGCCCGCTACAGGTTCTGCAATTGCCGGCGCGCTATGATTTCAAAACGCTGCGCCTGACCCCCGCCGAAACCCGCGCCCGCCTGGAGCAGTTCGGCCACAAGAACGTCGTCGCTTTCCAGACCCGCAACCCGCTGCACCGCGTGCACGAGGAGCTGACCAAACGGGCGACGATGGAGAAGGACGGCGTGTTGTTGCTGCATCCCAGCGTTGGCATGACCAAGCCCGGCGACGTCGACCACTTCACCCGCGTCCGCACCTACAAGGCGCTGGCCCAGCGTTACTACGACCAGGACCGTATTTTGCTGTCCCTGTTGCCGTTGGCCATGCGCATGGGCGGCCCGCGCGAGGCTGTCTGGCACGCGATCATCCGCCGCAACCACGGCGCCAACCACCTGGTCGTCGGCCGTGATCACGCCGGTCCCGGCAACGATTCGAAGGGCAATCCTATCTACGGCCCCTATGACGCGCAGGAACTGGTGGAGAAGCACAGNNCCCGAAGTGGCCGAGATTCTGGCCGAGACCTATCCGCCGCGCTACCGGCAGGGCGTCTGCGTCTGGTTCACCGGTCTGCACAACGCCGGTAAATCCACGACCGCCAACGTGCTGACGACGCTGCTCCAGGAGTATGGCCGTAACATCACCCTGCTCGACGGCGACGTCGTTCGTACCCAGTTCTCCGAAGGCCTGGGCTTCAGCCGCGAAGATCGTAACGACCACGTGCGCCGCATTGGCTTTGTGGCCTCGGAGATCACGCGACATGGCGGCATCACCGTCTGCGCGGCCGTCAGCCCCTATCGCACCACGCGAAACGAAGTGCGAAACGCCATCGGCGCCGAGCACTACATCGAAGTCTACGTCGATACGCCGCTTGAGGTCTGCGAACAGCGTGACACCAAGGGCCTCTATGCCCGCGCTCGTCGCGGCGAAATCGTCGGCTTCACCGGCATTGACGACCCGTATGAGCAGCCGCAGCACCCTGAACTGGTTATCGAGACCTTGCATCATACGCCCGAAGAAAACGCGCGGATGATCCTCGATATGCTGATCGAGCGCGGCTTCGTGCGTACTGAAGAGCCGGACTTGCGCGCTAACTAATAAAAACAGTATTTGGTAGGTCAGTATTCAGCAGAACAGCTTTTACTGGATATTGACCTATTGATCACCAATTGAAAAATCAAAAGGAAAATATACGAAATGTCCCATCACGAAGAATACCCCGGCTACGTTCTGTGGATGACCGGCCTGTCCGGCGCCGGCAAGACGACCATCGCCCTGATTCTGGAAGAAGAGCTGAAGAACCGCGGCTGCAAATTTGAGCGCCTCGACGGCGACGTCGTGCGCGAAAGCCTGACCCGCGACCTGGGTTTCAGCAAGGAAGACCGCGACAAGAACATCGAGCGCGTCTCCTTCGTTGCCAAGCTGCTGTCGCGCAATGGCGTTGGCTGCGTCTGCTCGTTCATTTCGCCCTACCAGTCCGTCCGCGACATGGTTCGCGCCAGCACGACCAACTTCATCGAGGTCTTCATCGACGCGCCGCTGAACGTCGTCATCGACCGCGACGTCAAGGGCATGTACAAGAAAGCGATCGCCGGCGAGATCCCGAACTTCACCGGCATCTCCGACCCGTTCGAAGCTCCGGCCAATGCGGACATCCACATCCACACCGACCAGGAAACCCCGGCCGAGAGCGCGCAGCGTATTCTGGCCTACCTGGAAGAGAAGAGCTACATCCCCGTTCGCGAAGTAGCCTTCTAATCGGCGCAATTCTTTTCCCCAGCAAAGCTCGAGGGGCGCAATGAGGAATCATTTCCTTATTGCGCCCCTTTTGTTTTATGATGTCCGTGACCGGCTCGCCTCGAAAATAACCAAAATGTGAGGCTTTCCCCGCGTCTTTTGCGTCATCGCGTGTTTGCGTCACAATTCATTCAGCATGACGACGCTCCGCGAAGCTCAGCGGCTCGGCCGCGTTCACCTACATCAATCACCGTCGCCCGCGCTCGATGCCCGACTGCTGCTGGAACACGTGCTCCAGTGCAATCACGCCTATCTGATCGCCCACGACGACGCCCCATTGACTCCCGACAAGGAAGCCATTTACCGGGCATTGCTGAAACGCGCCGCTGCCGGCGAGCCTATCCCTTACCTCATCGGTCACGCGCCCTTCATGGGGCTTGATTTCGAGGTTTCACATCACGTTCTCATTCCTCGCCCGGAGACGGAACAGTTGGTGGAGATGGCTATTGCCTGGGGGAAGGACAAGGGCGCTATTCGTATCGCTGACGTGGGTACAGGCAGCGGTTGCATTGCCACCAGCCTGGCATATTACTTGCCGCAGGCTGAACTCATCGCCGTCGACGTCTCGCCGCAGGCATTGGAGATCGCGGCCACCAATGTGATTCGCTACGCGCCGGGGCAGGTGGCTCTCGTCCGGGGCGATCTGCTGTCTCCCATTGCTGCCGGACTTGATCTCATCGCCGCGAATCTGCCCTATATCGCCGGGCATGAGTGGCCGACTTTGCCTATTGGAGTAAAATCCTACGAACCCACTCTCGCTTTACATGGCGGAGAGGATGGCCTCGACCTCATACGAGAGCTGTTGCCGCAAGCGGCCGAGCGTTTGCGCCCCGGTGGGCTGATGCTCCTGGAGATCGGCTGGCAGCAGGGCGATGGAGTCACCGCACTGGCGCGGAAATGGTTCCCGACGGCCGACGTGGTGGTGCGGGTCGATTTTGCCGGACATGATCGGATTGTGGCCGTCCAGACCTGAACGGGCAGGAAGAAAACAGTTGTCAACGGAATTAAACGTCGAACATCTGAAAACCAGTTATTTGCGGACAGGTAGAGCCGCAGCCATCGACGAGGTGGTCGCCTGTTTGCGTCGGGGTCTCCCGGTTGTTTTCCCGACCGACACGGTTTATGGCGTCGGCGTCCTGCCTTTCGACGAAGCCGCCATTGAGCGGCTATATGCCGTGAAGGGACGCCCAGCCGAGAAGGGCATCCCCATCCTGCTATCCGACCCGAAATACCTGGAGCTGGTGGCGGGAACGATCCCTCCTGTCGCCCGATCACTCATTGAGCGCTTCTGGCCGGGGCCGCTTACGCTTATCGTACCGCGCGGGTCAGGCTTACCGGATATCATCTCGCCCAACGACACCATCGCGGTGCGCATTCCCAACCACGACCTCGCCCGCGCGCTCATCCGCGAGGCGGGCGGCGCGGTGGCGACCAGCAGCGCCAACCTGAGCGGCCAGGCGCCGGCACGCACCGGCGAAGCAGCGCTGGCCGCGTTGCAGGGCCTGGTGGCTGCCGTCCTCGACGACGGCCCGTCGCCCGGCGCCCAGCCGTCAACCATCATCGATTGCACAAGCATGCGTCCCACCGTTCTGCGCGCGGGGCCGCTATCGGCCGCCGACCTCGGACTGGAGCCGTATTCCGCCGACTGATCAAATATGTCTGGAATACTTCTGCCCATCCTCCTCTTCGTCGGTGCGCTCGTGGCCACTTTCCTGACCTATCGCAACATCCGGCGCGGCGGCGCGCGGTTCTACACGCTGGAGCGCGAGATCGTGCTGCGTCGCGCCACGGTGACGCTTGTCGCGGCTTCGGTGCTCTACACGGCCACGCTGGGCCTAATCTACATGCAGCGCCAGCAGCTCATCGAGGCGTTGCAGCCCCCTGAGGAAGAAGAGGCGTCCAATAGCGATGGCTCACCGGCCGCCACACCGACAGTCATGCTGGAAGTGTTCCCCCCGTCGCCGGAACCGACCTCGCTGACGCCGGAACCCACGGCGACGGTCACACCAACCGTCTGCCGCGCGGTGGTCGAGGGCACGAGCGGCAACGGCATCTATCTGCGCGACGCCCCCCAGGGAGAGCAACTCGTGATCCTGGCTGAGGGGACGCTGCTCACAGTGCTGGAAGACGCGCCGGTTGAGGCCGGCGGCCTGATGTGGCGCAGGGTGCGCGCCGTCGGCGGCGAGGAAGGCTGGGCCGCCCAGGACTTCCTGACAATCCGCGCCCCTTGCGGGAGCGAGAACTAGGAGACCACAAATTATGCAGATTCCCAAGGAACCATTCAAATCTGTGTAATCTGTGAAATCTGTGGATGCTCTTTATGATCATCGGCATTGATGCCAGCCGCGCGACAACCAGCCGGCGCACCGGCACGGAGGCCTACGCTTATCACCTCATCCGTGCGCTCCTTCCCCTGACTGCCGAACGCGGCCATCGCCTTCGCCTTTACTTCAGCCAAGCGCCGGCGGGCGATCTGTTCCCCGTTTCGGAGCACGTCGAGCGTGTTGTCATCCCCCAACGCCGCCTGTGGACGCATCTGCGTCTCGGCCGCGAACTCCGCCGGCGGCCGCCCGGTGTCTTCTTCACCCCGGCCCACGTCATCCCCATCGGCTATCGCGGCCCGGCCGTCGCTACGATCCATGACCTGGGCTATGAGCAGTTCCCCGAAGCCCACCCGCGGCGGCAACTGGCTTACCTGCGCTGGAGCACGCGCCATAATGCCCGCACCGCCCACCGCGTCATCGCCGACTCCATCGCCACGCGCGACGACCTCGTGCGGTTCTACGGCACGGATGCGGCCAAAATCGACGTCGTTTACCCCGGAGCCGATCCCGACCTGCGCCGCGCGGAAGATGAGACGCAGATCGCCGAAGCGCTGACCCGCCACAGCATCCGGCCGCCCTACCTGCTCTACCTGGGCACGCTTCAGCCGCGCAAGAACCTTGTCCGGTTAGTGGAGGCCTTCGCGGTGAGTGGGCTGCATCAACAAGGGTATTCTCTTGTGCTGGCAGGAAAGGCCGGTTGGTTGGCTCAGCCTATCCTTGACGCTATCGGCCATCAGCCGTCGGCGGTCAGGGATTGTATTCGCGTCACCGGCTACGTGGACGAAGCCGACAAGACCGCGCTCCTCTCCGGGGCGACGGCGCTCGCCTTCCCGTCATTGTACGAGGGCTTTGGCTTCCCGGTGCTGGAGGCGCAAGCCTGCGGGACACCGGTCATCTGCGCCAATACCAGTTCGCTGCCGGAAGTGACGGGGGAAGGGGCGTTGCTGGTCAATCCGCTGGATACGGCGGCGCTGGCGGAGGCGATGCGGCGAGTGGCAGGCGATGCAGGCCTGCGCCAAAATCTGGTGGCGGCCGGTTACGCTAACCTTGATCGCTTCTCGTGGCCGGATGCGGCCGTCCGCGTTCTCGATGTTCTGGAAGCAGCCGCTGTATCTTGAGGGAGCCTTATTATGCAATATGAAATTACGCAACCCGGCCCTTTGCTCGATGAGAGCGGTCGTCCGGCCCATGTAGGCTGGTCGCGGCAACCGCTGCTGGACTGCAATCTCGAACGGGCGCGCTTCTATCCGTTGGGCCTGCTCCAGCGCTTTCGCAAGAAGCGGTGGGATTATTACGCCGTCTTTACTCCGCGCCGCTTCTTCTCGGCCACTATTGCCGATTTGGGTTACGCGGCCAATATCTTCGTCTACACGCTCGATTTCGCTACCGGCGACCTGCACGAGGAGGGGCTGGTGGTGCCGCTCGGCCGCAATGTGATTCTGGAGCGAAACAGCCCGGAAGGGGAGGCGTCGTATGCGAGCGACAAGGTGTCGCTGTGCTTTGTGGCCGGGCCAAAGGAGCGATACATCAGCGTCGACTGGCCCGGATTCCATGACGGTCGTGGTATCCACGCCGACATTCGTTTGGCCGTCCCGCCGGGGCACGAGTCGATGACCATCGTCATCCCCATCGGCGACCGGCGCTTCTACTACAACACCAAGATCAACTGCCTCCCGGCAACGGGCCACATCCAATACGGCGACAACCATGAGGATTTAGCGCCGGATAGCAGCCTCGGCCAGCTCGATTGGGGGCGGGGTGTGTGGGAGTACAGCAGCTTCTGGAACTGGGCCAGCGCGTCGGGCTTTCTGCCGGACGGCCGGACGATTGGCCTCAACCTCGGCCGCGGCTTCGGCGATCTGAGCCGGGCGACGGAGAACGCCGTCATCCTCGACGGCCGCGTTCACAAGCTGGGCGACGTGGCCTTTGACTATGCCGGCGGCGACTACATGCGGCCGTGGCGCTTCACTGACGAGGAGCAGCGGCTCGATTTGACCTTCACGCCGTTCAAGGATCGCACGGCGCGGACGAACCTGGGCGTGATCTTCAGCGAGGTGCACCAGATGTTCGGTCGCTACAATGGCCGAGTGGTGCTGGATGACGATACGGTGCTGGAGATACGCGATCTGATCGGCTTCGCGGAGGAGCACCGGGCGCGGTGGTGATCTAGATGCTTTCTTCGGCACCGGGCGACAGCGCCGCGCGTATTTGGGCGACGGCCGTGTCGAAATCCAGCGTTTTGCCCCGCTCCCAGGCGGCGGCGTAGGCTTCCGCACCCATCTCCACCTCGAGCCGAGGCAGGCCGGCGGCGATTAGTTCACGATATAGAGGGATCGCTTCCGGATGGTGGTAGACCATCGACAGGATGGGCACTGCTATTTCACCGCCCCCGAACAACGGCGTGAAACCGAGAACGACCGAAAACATCGCGCCCAGCGTCTGCCAGACCTTACCGATAGCCAGATGCCAGTCCAGATTGTCTTGTATGTGTTCGGCCGCCACTTGCGGCAGGCCCATTTGCAAGCGTATTTCTGCCAGATTGTTGCTAGCGCTTCCAATAAGCCAAAGATGCCGCCAGCTTTTACCCCTATTCAGCCAGCGCTTGCCGTAGTAGACAGCTCGTTCATAGTTGTGAAGCGATAAACAATAAGAAGTTAAGGTCCTTAGTAGGTTGTCAACGATATAATAATCCTGCTCGCTTGGTTCAAAATACGTTAAATAAGCCTCCAACCCGCCTAGCGCCGTGGCGTCTCCCCGACCCAAGCTGACACGAATCATCAATTCAGTTGCTCTTGCCCGGGAGGTATTAGACTCGTCGCCCATTTCCAACGCGACCCGAATGGCCTTATTGGACCAATTGAGCGCCTCGATGTCGTACATTCCAACTAGAATCTCCGCGATATCAAGATATAACTCAAACCGGAGGTCAAGATCGCCGAACTCTTCCACTAATGGGACGCATTCCAACGCGAAATCCTTGACATGATGGAGTGCCTCGAATCCCCACATCGAAATCAACAGATTATGACGCAAACGTAATATGTCCGGGTGTGTGTCCGGCAGCCCTAATCGCTGAAGGGATCGCCACGCTTGTTCCAGCAAGAATTTGTGGTGACTGCCTTCGGCAAAGCCCAAGGCTATCATGCCACTGGCCAGCGTTACCACCTCCTCGGACAACGCATGCTCAACCGCGTAACTCCAGGCGCGACGGATATTGTCCGGCTCAGTCGCCAACCGGTCGGTGACGGATGGGAAGGGTGATGATTGCCGCACCTCGCTAACAACCAACCGGGCAAATTCGCGGCAATGGGCCAGTTCGACCGATCCGTCGGGATCGATTTGGCGACGTTGCTCGGCGGCAAACTGGCGCAGCAGCTCGTGCATATCGAAGCGGCCGTCCTCGGCTCGCCGCTGCAGGAGGGACTTGTTCACCAGCGAGAGCAGGACACGCAGGCTCGCCCCGGCCACATTCCCGGCCGCCTCGCGGGTGAAGCCGCCGCGAAAGATGCTCAACCGGGCCATGACCGCCTGCTCCTCCGGCGACAGCGCTTGCCAGGATCGGTCAAAGACGGCGCGCATGCTGCGCTGGCGTTCGGGCAGGTCGGCCATGTCGGCGGAAAGGAACTCCAGCCCGCTCTCGATCTCGGCGGCGATCTCGGCCGATTTCAAAATTTCCAGCCAACCAGAAGCCAGGATAAGGCCCAGAGGCATCCCCCGCACCAGCCGGCAGACGCGAACGACGTCGGCCACGTTACTGGCGGTTAGGTCGAAACCGGGCCGGGCGCGGCGGCCGCTGTCGACGAACAACCGGACGGCCGTGTAATCCATAGCATCAACGGCCGATAGCGTGGCCGGGTACTCCAGCTCGCCCAATTCGTAGCGACTTTCGCTGGTCAGATTGAGGCGCTCGCGAGACGTGATCAGCAGGGCGACGCTTGGACATGAGCGGAGTATTTCGCCGGCTACGGCCGCTCCATTCGGGATCTGTTCGAAGTTATCGAGGATTAACAATAAATTGCGCCGGCCCAAAAAGCCGAACAATTGAGATTTCAATTCGAGCGCCGGATCGGGCGGCTTGTACTCCAGCGCGGCGGCGATGGCCGGCGCGATTTCCTCGGGCTGCTCCACCGGCGCGAGATCGACGAAGTAGACCCCATCCTCGAATTGCGATAATAGCGATAAGCCCACGGCCAGCGCCAGCCGCGTCTTGCCCATGCCGCCCGGCCCGACGATGGTCACCAGACGCTGTCGTTCGCCGGCCAGGAGGCGGCCGATCGCGGCCAGTTCGATCTCGCGGCCGATGAGGGGTGTGGCGTCGGCGGGCAGGTTGTGGCGCATCCTGGCCGGCGGTCGGATCGTCTCGTCCGTCGCCATCCGGCCGAAACGCCCGGACTTGATCTCGTCCAGCAAGGCTATCGTTTCCTGGGATGGCTCGATGCCCAATTCCGTCCGCAACGTCCTGCGGCAAGTCTCAAACTGGGCCACGGCCGCGGCCCGATCGCCGGTCAGCGCGTAAGCTTGCATCATCTGGCGGTGGGCCGGCTCGCGCCACGGCTCCAGGACGAGTTGCTGGCGGGCGGCCGCCTGCGCCTTGTCCAGCCGTCCGGCCGCCAGGTGATCCCGCGCCGCCTCGAACATGGCTTCCAGGGCCAGTTGGTGCAAATTTTCCCGTTCCAGGCGCAGCCAACTCTCGTATTCCAGACTATCGCAGGTGAAGCCGTGAAGCAGTTCGCCGGAGTAGGCGGCTGCGGCCGCGTCCAGGTCATGCGCCTCAATTGCCCGCAGAAATTGGCCGACGTCCAGCGAATGATCGCTATCGGAGTTGAACTGCGCCGTTTGCCGCGTGACTGTGAGAAAGGGGGCGCCGCCATCCTCCCCGTCGCCCAGCAGTTGACGCAACCGGAAGATCGCCTGTCGCAGGTTGTTGTGCGCGTCGTCGGCCGATTCATCCGGCCAAAGAAGCGCGGCCAGGACTTCGCGCGAGACGGGCCGGTCGCTGTGCAGCGCCAGGTAGGCCAGCAATCCCTGATTATTGGCCGAACGAAAGCTCGTCAGCGGATGTTGATCGAGCGTGACGCGAAAGGTGCCGAGGAACGAGAGATCGAGCCGCGCCATTGGCGACATTATACACAAAATGGTAACGATTTTTGAAGGGGGTGCTAACGATCATTTTGCCAATCACAACAAGGAGCTAACAAGCCGGTAACGGCCGATCCCTAGACTGTGGATATCAAGCGTCAAGGAGAGCGACATGTTCAACAGTCTGGAGATGGCAGCGATTTCGCAATTTGGTTTCAGCCATGACAACCCGCTGGAATCTCGCCGCAAGGCCGGCCTTATCTTCGAGCGCGCCCTCCGGCGCGGCAAGGCGCGGGCGTTCTGGAGCCGGGTCACCGGCAAGGCGAATGGTCTACGTGATCTGAGCCACATCAGCCCCGCGGTTGCGCCCCGCCCGGCGCGACAGGCGGGTGTCGTCAATATCCCGCTGGCGAAGATCGTCGGTAGCGAAAATCGCGTACGCGACTTCGATAGCGCCTTTTATCCGCTGAGCGACCACAACCGCGACCGCTGGATCGGCATCGCCGTCGCCCGCCGCAACGGGGCCAGTTTACCGCCGGTAGAGTTGATTCAGGTCGGCGAGGAGTATTATGTACGCGACGGCCACCATCGCCTCTCGGTCGCCAGGGCGTCCAACCAGGTCGAGATCGAAGCCCGGATCGCCTTCGTGTTGCAGGCCTAAAATCTCGATCGGACGTTGATTTATTCAACTATTGCCGCTCATCAGAAACCGCCGAACCGCCACGGCAATCTCGTTCATCCGTTCCTCGCTGACCCGTTCTTCCTCCGGCACCCCCAAATAGCCGAATATCTTCGTGCTGCGCCGGTCATCGGGCTGGTCGGTCATGCGCGGGACGATGTGGAAATGGACGTGACTGTGCCCCTCGGCCTCGGCGAATTGCATCACGTAGGTCTTGACGCAGCCGGTGACTTCGCGCAGCGCGGCCGACGACCGGCGCAGCAGCACGCCCAGGTCGGCCGCTTCCTCGTCGGTCAGTTCGTCGATAGCCTCGATGTGGCGACGCGCCACCAGTACCAGCCAGCCGGGCAGCGAGGTGTTGAAGGCGTGGACAACGTCCCAGAAGGGGGTGCGGTGGATGCTGTCCCACGGCGGGGCGTCGCCGGCATCGCGCGCGGCGATCAGCCGGCAGGTCAGGCAGGGTGTATTAGTCTTCATGGGGCGGATTGGAAATATCCAATTGGCGATCCGGCCGATCAGGATTCGGTTTCGGCCGATTCGTCACTCCGGGCGGGGTCGCCCGTCAGGANNGGCGTCGCGCGCGGCGATCAGTTGACAAGTATGACAGGGTGTATCGGCGGTCATGGGCTAATCCCCTAATAGTTCCTTCATCCGGCTATACATGAATTGCGTGGCCCGCTTGGGACTGAAGCGATAGAACAGGTTCATCATCTTCGCGTCGCGGCCGACGTAGACCTGGAATCGGTCGCGCTCCATCCCGTCGATGATCATCTCGGCCGCGTCTTCGGCCGAAGTCATGGGGAAGCTCTGCGCCGCGTCATCGGTCGTCGGCCTCTCAATGGCTACGCCGGAGTTCTGGGTGATGTTGGTGGCGATGGCTCCGGGGAAAACGATGGTCACCCGGACGTTGGTTTCAAGCAGCTCGGCATATAGTCCTTCGGTGAGAAGCTTGACCCCCGCCTTGGACGCGCCATACACCGTTTGCCCCGGCACGGGGAAGAATCCGCCCATGCTGGAGATGTTGGCGATGTGGGCGGCGGGCCGCGCCAACAGATAGGGCAGGAAGGCCTTGCTCATATAGATGACGCCATAGAGGTTGACGTTGATCACGCGCTCGATGGCATCATATTGCAAGTCGTTGAGACGCACAAAGGGCTGGATGATCCCGGCGTTGTTGATGATGCCGTCGACCGCGCCGTGGGCGGCGATGACCGCGCTCGGTAGCGCTTCCACGGCCTGACGATCGCTCACATTCACCACATGGGAACTAATCTTGTCTCCACTCTGTCCGGCAAGCGCGATGGTTTCCTTAAGGGTCGCTTCATTGAGATCCACGGCGGCAACCCGCGCACCTTTCCTCAGCAGCGCCAACGCCAGTTCGCGTCCCATACCGCTCCCCGCGCCTGTCACGACGACGACTTTGTTTGCTACTTTCATTAGATTGTCCCTTGTGAAGTTGTTTGAATGGCTCAGATTGTTATCTTAGCGCAGGTTGCGCGGCGAGGTCAAGAACCGAAGAGAATTCTTGGGCGGCTGTTTAAAGAAGAATCGAACGCGGATCGGACGGAGAGACGCGGAAAGTTGCTCAGCCGCCGAGATAGGCCTTCTTGATCAGCGGATTCCGACTGATTTCCGCGGCCGAGCCTTCCAGCACCACGTTGCCCGTTTCCAGCACGTAGGCTCGTGAGGCATATTTGAGCGCCAGGTTGGCGTTCTGTTCCACGAGCAGCAGCGTGATCCCGGATTGGTTGATTTCGTACAGGGTCTTGAACAGATTTTGCACCAGCAGGGGCGAGAGGCCCATCGAGGGTTCGTCGAGCAGGATCAGCCGTCCGTTGGTCATGAGCGCCCGCCCCACGGCAAGCATCTGCTGCTCCCCGCCGCTCAGCAGGTCAGCCAGTTGGTCCTTGCGCTCGTCGAGCCGCGGAAAGGCGGCAAACACGCGCTCCATGTCGCGGGCGATGGCTTCCTTGTCCTTGCGCGTGTAGGCGGCCAGCTTCAGGTTCTCCAGCACGGTCAGGTTGCCGAAGATGCGCCGACCTTCGGGCACGAGCGAGATGCCGTATTTCCTGACGATCTGACTTGCCGATTGGCCCAGCAGGTTTTCGCCTCGATAGGTGATGTTGCCTGAGACGACCTGGCCGCCCAGTTCGCCGATCTGGCCTATGATCGTCCATAGTGTGGTCGACTTACCGGCCCCGTTGGCGCCGATGAGCGTGACGATTTCGCCTTCTTCAACTTCAAATGAGATGTCATGGAGCGCCTGGATCGCGCCGTAGCGAACGGCCAGGCCATTGACCGACAAGAGCATCAGTGGACCTCCTCGCCCAGGTAAGCCTCGATCACTCGCGGGTTGTTCCTGATTTCCTCCGGCGTGCCCCTGGCAATGGTCTTGCCGAAGTCAAGCACCTGAATCCAGTCGCACACGTTCATGATGACCCGCATCTGATGCTCGATGATCCAGATGGTGACCTGGAAATGCTCGCGCACCCATTGAATCAGCTCGACCAGTTGGCCGATCTCGCCCTGGTTCATGCCCGCGGCCGGTTCGTCCAGCAGCAGCAATTTGGGCTTCATGACAAGCGCGCGGCAAATCTCGACGCGCCGCTGAAGGCCATAGGGGAGATTGCGTGGCCGCTCCTGTGCATATTGTGCCAGGCCGAAAAGCTCCAGCAGATCGAGCGCCTCCGCGCGGACGCGCAGTTCCGCGCGCCGCAGGCGCGGTGTCAGGAAGAACGTATCGAGAAACCCGTACTCCATCTGGGAATAATGGGCGATGCGCAGGTTGTCAATGACCGAGAGTTCGTTCCAGAGGCGTATGTTCTGGAACGTGCGGCCGATGCCCAGCGAGGTGATTTGATGCGGCCGTAAGTTGTTGAGCAGTCGGCCCTCGAACTGTAATTCGCCCGTCTGCGGTCGATAGAGGCCGCACAACAGGTTGAAGATGGTCGTCTTGCCGGCTCCGTTTGGCCCGATCAGGCCCACCGTCTCGCGTTCATTGAGCGTCGTGGAGAAGCCGGCGACGGCCATCAGCCCGCCGAAGGAGTGGGTCAGGCCGTCAATCTGTAGCAGGGGCACGGGTGATGATCTCCTCAGCAGGGACGAAGTATTTCTTGAGTCGCGGGAAGATGTCGATCAGCTCGCGGTCGCCCATGATGCCGGTGGGGCGGAAGAGCATCAGGCCGATGAGCAGCAGAGGGGTGAGCACCCAGCGGAACAGGTCCAGCGGTCGCAGCAGTTCGAGCAGCACCGTGAAGGCGACGGCGCTTATGATCGACCCGCTGATCGAGCCGATCCCGCCCAGATAGACCATCACCAGGATGAGCGTGGACTGGAGCAGAAAGTAGCTCGATGGGTTAATGAATCCCAGAAGATGACCGTGTAGCCCGCCGGCAACCCCAGCCAGACCACAGCCGAGCATGAAGGCCACGATCTTGAGCCGTCGCGTGTTGACGGTCATCACTTCCGCGGCGATCTCGTCGTCGCGGATGGCAACCACGCTCTTGCCGGTGGTCGAGGTGACGAAATTGCGGATGATGTAGATCGTGAACACCATCGACAGGAAGGTCCAGATCAGCAGCCAGGGCACGTCGGCCACGCCGCCCATCACGCGCAACACGCCGCCCATGCCCATGAAGCCGCGCGGCCCGCCGATGGCATCGACATTTTCCACCAGACTCTTGAAGATGAAATTGACCGCCAGGGTGATGATCGCCAGGTAGTCGCCGCGCGTGCGGAAGGACGGGATGGAGACGAGCAGGCTGAAGAGCGCCGCGGCCACGCCGCCGATGAGCAGCGCAACCGGGAAAACCAGCAGCGAGAGCGCCGGCGGCAGGTTCACGTCGCCCAGGAGCGAGTTCTCGCCGAACAGCGACACCGTGACGAGCGACGCCACGTAAGCGCCGACGCCCATGAACGCCGCATGCCCCACGGAAAACTCACCCATGTAGCCGTTGATCAGGTTGAGGCTGACGGTCAGGATGATGTTGATGCCGATGACGGCCAGAAGAAACTGGATATAGCCGGAGTATAGCCCCAGCCAGGACGGGATCACCGTCAGCAGGAATACAACGATGGCGAGGATGGTCAGTCCGTAGCGTCTCATGGGTGGAACCTACACCTTGGTCCGGCGAGCCACGCCGAAAAGCCCGGTCGGCCGCACCACCAGGATGACCAGCAACAGCGTGAACGTGATGAGGTCGCGATAGGTGGACGGCAGGAAAGCCACGACAAACACCTGGGTGAAGCCGAGGATATAGCCGCCGACCATCGCCCCGCGAATCGAGCCGATGCCGCCGAG
>JRYI01001389.1_pt1 | contig 19908 bp, 13 predicted proteins | sample 235361 | NCBI WGS metagenome assembly JRYI01 (sample SAMN03074212, study PRJNA261471) | activated sludge metagenome | biome: Common Effluent Treatment Plant; feature: Wastewater; material: Activated sludge; isolation source: activated biomass in a lab-scale reactor treating industrial wastewater at...
CGCCTCGCGGTAGCGCAGGAACACCGAGCGCGCGAGCACATCCACCTGCCCGCCGGCGTCGTTGATGTAGTATTCGCGCGTGACGTCGTAGCCGGCGAACGCCAGAAGGTTGGCGAGCGCATCGCCGAACACCGCGCCGCGGCAATGGCCGACGTGCATCGGCCCGGTCGGGTTGGCCGAGACGTATTCGACATTCGTGCGCTCGCCCGCCCCGATGTCGGAGGCGCCGAACGATGGCCCCTCGCTGAGGATGGCGGCGACGACGCCGTGCCAGAACCCGTCGCGCAGGCGGAGATTGAGGAAGCCCGGCCCGGCGACCTCGGCCGAGGCGATATCGGGATCGCGCCTCAGCGCCTCGGCCAGCGCCTCCGCGATGTCGCGCGGCTTCATCCGGGCAGCCTTGGCCAGCACCATCGCCGCGTTGCAGGCGAGATCGCCGTGCGAGGGATCGCGCGGCTGCTCGACGGCCACGTTGGCGAAGTCCAGCTCCGCCGGCAGCGTGCCCGCCTGCTGCAATCTCCCGAGAGCCGCAAGAACCCGGCCCTCGATCTCCGCAAACACGTTCATAGCTCAACCTCTCGCGCCCAGCGTCCCNNCCGGCTATCGCAAATCCGGCTTGCCGTCAAACAGGCGCCGGTGCTGGTCGAGCGCGTAGCGGTCGGTCATGCCGGCCACGAAATCGGCGATCACGCGCGCCCGGCGGCGCTCGGAGAGCCCCTCCTGAGCGGCCCGCCAGGTGTCCGGCAGCGCCGAGGGATCGGACAAGTAGCGCGCGAAAAGGCGGGCGATCCCCGCTTCCGCCGCCTCCATCACGTCCATCACCTTGCGGCTCCTGTAGACGCGCCCCATGAGAAACGCCTTGAGCGCGATGAGATCCGCGGTCACGGCCGCTGAGAAGGCAACGACCGCATCCCCCGACGCACGGATGTCGTCCGGCGACGCCGGAGCCAATGCCGCGAGCCTCACGCGGCTCTCTGCGACCACGTCCTGGATGAGCAGGGTGATCAGGCGCCGCCTCACCTCGTAGGTGAGACGGCTCAGCATCGCCGCGCCTTCGACGGACGGCAGGGCGGCGACGATCCCGCCCGCGAGCGGCGCCTCCCGAAGATCGTCGAGCGTGAGCAGCCCGGCGCGCAGCCCGTCGTCGATGTCGTGCGTCACGTAGGCGATGTCGTCAGACAGCGCCGCCACCTGCGCCTCTCCCGACGCCCAGCGCGAAGGCTCGAGGCTCTGCCAGCTCTCGAGGGCGCGGATCACTTTCCGCACCGGCTCGTGCGCCGCGCCGATGATCGGCCCGTTGTGCTTGGCGAGCCCTTCGAGCGCTTCCCAGGTGAGATTGAGCCCGTCGAAGGCGAGGTACTTGCGCTCGAGCGCCATGACGACGCGCAGGCTCTGCGCGTTGTGATCGAAGCCGCCGAACCCGGCCATGAGCCGGTCGAGCGCCCGCTCGCCCGCATGCCCGAACGGCGGATGCCCGAGATCGTGCGCGAGCGCCAGCGCCTCCGCCAGGTCCTCGTCGAGCCGGAGCTGGCGCGAGACCGTGCGCGCGACCTGCGCCACCTCGAGGCTGTGGGTCAGGCGCGTCCGGTAGTGATCGCCTTCGTGATAGAGGAACACCTGCGTCTTGTGGACCAGGCGGCGAAAGGCCGTCGAGTGCAGGACGCGGTCGCGATCGCGCTGGAAGGGGCTGCGCGTCGGGCAGCCGGGCTCGCTGAACCGCCGCCCCCGCGAGGCGACGGCGCTCGCCGCATAGGGTGCCGGAGACCGCTCGCCGGGCTGCAGCGACGCACCGTAAGCCGATATCCCGTCTGGAGAATGCCGTTTTGCCGTGCCCATCCCGATGCGCGTGTCCTCGTGTATTTGACTTGAACCGGCCGATTACTATCTTCGTATCAGCTTTTGCACCGGGACGGAGCGCCGCGCGCGATCGGTTCCCTAGAGCCTGTTCGCCTCTGATAAATCAGAGGCTAGGCTCCAGGTTTTTAGTTTGATGCGTTTTCTTAATGCGAAGTGGTGTCCACTTCCCTTGAAAACGCTTAGGGGTAACGAATGGCCGACACCAGCGCAGAGACCGTGACCGTGACCGAGCGGGCGGCCGACCGCATCGCGGAGATCGTGGCGGGCGAGCCGGCNNGGCGGCTGCTCGGGCTTCCAGTACAAGTTCGATCTCGTCGATGCTGCGGCGGCCGATGACATCGTCATCGAGAGGAGCATGGCCAAGGTCCTGATCGATCCCGTCTCGCTGGCCTATCTCGCGGGCTCCGAGATCGATTTCGTCGACGACCTGATGGGCGCCTCGTTCAAGATCCAGAACCCCAACGCCACCGCCTCCTGCGGCTGCGGCACCAGCTTCTCGCTCTGATCATGGGAGCGCGCAGGTTCCCTTCACCCGCGCAACGTACGGCGCTGCGCTGTGCCTCCGCCCTTGTTAGGAGGGAGGGAATCTACAGCGCTTGCGTCGGGAGTCCCCCCACCCCCTCCCCGCAAGGGGGAGGGGAAAAACGCGTGCGTCGTGAGGGGGCCCGCGCGTTATGAAAATCACCACCTGGAACATCAACGGCATCCGCGCCCGCATCGAGGGCGCCATCGCCTACGTGCGCGAAGCCAGGCCCGACGTGTTGTGCCTGCAGGAGATCAAGACCGTCGACGAGGGCTTCCCGACCGAAGCCTTCGCCGACCTCGGCTACAACGTCGCAACGCACGGACAGAAGGGCTTCAACGGCGTCGCGCTCCTGGCTCTGCATCCGCTCGAGGACGTGAGGCGCGGGCTTCCCGGCGACGACGGGGATGCCCAGGCGCGCTACATCGAGGCAAGCGTCACGGCGGGCGGCCTCTCGGCGCGCGTGGCGTCCATCTACCTGCCCAACGGCAATCCCGTCGGGAGCGAGAAATTCCCCTACAAGCTCGCCTGGATGCAGCGGCTCGCGGCGCATGCCGCCGCGCTCCTCGCATCCGAGATGCCCGTCGTCCTCGCCGGCGACCTCAACGTCATTCCGGAGCCCGCGGACGCGAAGCGGCCCGACGCCTGGCGCAACGATGCGCTGTTCCAACCCGAGAGCCGCGCCGCGTTCCGCGCGCTCGGCAACCTCGGCTACCTCGACGCCGTGCGCGCCTGCCATCCGGGGCCGGGGCACTACACATTCTGGGACTACCAGGCCGGCGCCTGGCAGAAGGACGACGGCATCCGCATCGACTTCCAGTTGCTCTCCCCGCAGGCTGCCGACCGGCTCACGGCCGCCGGCATCGACCGCTTCACGCGGAGCTGGGAGAAGCCGTCCGACCACGCTCCCGTCTGGACGACGCTAGAGCCTCGTCTCTGATAAATTAGAGGCGAGGCTCTAGGTTTTTGGTTTGACGCGTTTTCTTGACGCGAAGTGGTGCCCACTTCGCTTGAAAACGCTTCAGGCTGAGCGCCGGCCGGAAAACGAAAAGGGCAGACCCCTCGGCCTGCCCGTCATCACGCTCCGTCACATCACGTCGTTCATCACATCACGACGTCCATCGCGTCAGGGCGTCCCCCCGCGCTCCCGCTCGACGGGCATCATCACCGCTCCATCGGCGCCAGGGGCTCTGGCGCGGAGGCCGGCGCGTTGATGTCACGCAGTTTCGGCGGGGCGCCGTCCATGCGGCCGTAGTCGAACGTCTGCACGGCGGGGAGGCGCTGCGTCGGGACCGTGGCGTGCGTCGTCGTCGGGATCATGTCGACGGGCTCGCCGTTCCTACAGGTCCGCACCGGAGCAGCGGTAAGCTGCGGCAACCCGCTGCGATCATAGGAGGCCGTCGGCTTGCGTCCGTAGCGGTTGCCCCATTGCGCGACGATGCCGGTCGCCTGCTTGCGCGTCCCCTCGGCTGCCCCGCAGAAGATGTTCTGATAGATGTCCTCGATCCACATGGCGTCCTGGGGCTGCGCGTTATCGACCGCAACCGCGATCAGCGCCAGCGCCCGCGGCGGGTCGGGCTCGACATGCTTGCCGCGCCACAGGAGATCGGCGAAGAACGCCTGCGCGCCGGCGTGTCCGTTCTGGCTCAAAACCGACAGCCAATGCCGTCCGAGCGGCACATTGGTCTCGACGCCCTCGCCCTTGAGCTGCAGCTTGGCGAGCTCGAACTGCGCGTCCTCGTCGTTGAACGTCGTGGACGCGTTCTTGAGATAGAACACCGCGCGCTCCGCATCGGGCTGAAGCCCGATCTCAGGCAGCCCGCGCAGGACATAGCCCGCGAGCGCCGTCAGCGCCTTGCCGACGTACTGCGCGCGTGGATCGTCCGGATCCGCGTCGAGATGATCGTCGGCGATCTTCTCGAACAGCGCGTAGGCTTTGGCGTGGTCGGTATAGGGACCGGTGTTGTCCTGATAGATCTTGGCGAGGTAGTAGCTCGCCATGAACTCGTCCTTGGCGGCCGCAAACCTGAGCGCCGGCATGGCGAGCTCGTAATAGCCGCCCTGATAGGCGCTGACGCCCTGCCGGAGCGCCTCGCGCGGCGAGTTGAACGAGGCCGACTGCGCACCCGCGACAGCGGGCAGGACCGTCAGTGCCATCAACCCCAGTATCAGCCTAGATGTCCGCATAGCAAACAACTTCCGCCTTCCCGCCTGCATGGGTCACGGCACCGAAACGGGCCGGCCCCACCTGATCCGCAAATTTTCTGATGGCCCCGCTCTGGTAAGCGTTTGGCGGGGCTTTCCAGTCCTTCCGACGGCGCTCGAGCTCGGCCGGCTCGACCTCGAGGTCGAGCGTGCCCTTCTCGGCGTCGATCGAGATCATGTCGCCGTCCCGGATGAGCCCGATCGGGCCGCCGACGGCCGCCTCCGGCCCCACGTGCCCGATGCACAGGCCGCGGGTCGCGCCCGAGAAGCGCCCGTCGGTGATCAGCGCCACCTTGTCACCCTGTCCCTGGCCATAGAGCGCGGCCGTGGTGGAGAGCATCTCGCGCATGCCGGGGCCGCCCTTGGGGCCCTCATAGCGGATCACGAGCACCTCGCCCTCCTTGTACTGGCGCGCATCGACGGCCGCGAAGGCGTCCTCCTCGCAATCGAAGCAGCGTGCAGGGCCGCGGTACTTGAGCATCTTGAGGCCGGCGACCTTCACGATCGCCCCGTCCGGCGCCAGCGTGCCCTTGAGGCCCACGACGCCGCCCGTCGGGCTGATCGGATTCGACACCGGATAGACGACCTTCTGGTCGGTGTTGAAGGTCACCGAGGCAAGGTTCTCGGCCATGGTCTTGCCGCTCACCGTCAGGCAATCGCCGTGCAGGATGCCGCCATCGAGCAGAGCCTTGAGAATTTGAGGCACGCCGCCGATCGCATGCACGTCGTTCGCCACGTACTTTCCGCCGGGCTTGAGGTCGGCGATGTAGGGCGTCTTCTTGAAGATCTCGGCCACGTCGAAAAGATCGAAGTCGATGCCGCACTCGTGCGCCATCGCAGGGAGGTGCAGCGCGCCGTTCGTCGAGCCGCCGGTCGCGGCAACGACGATCGCGGCGTTCTCGAACGCCTTCCTCGTACAGATGTCGCGCGGACGGATGCCGTGCGCGATAAGCTTCATCACGGCTTCGCCCGAAGCGCGCGCATACTGGTCGCGGCTTTTGTAAGGTGCCGGCGTTCCAGCCGACCCCGGCAGCGCGAGACCGATGGCCTCGGAGACGCACGCCATGGTGTTGGCGGTGAACTGCGCCCCGCACGCGCCCTCGCTCGGGCAGGCCACGCACTCGAGCTCGTGCAGCTCCTCGTCGGAAAGCCGTCCGACCGAATGCATGCCGACGCCCTCGAAGACGTCTTGCACGGTGACGTCATGGCCCTTGAACTTACCGGGCAGGATCGAACCGCCGTACATGAAGACGGACGGCACGTTGAGCCGCAGCATGGCCATCATCGTGCCGGGCAGGCTCTTGTCGCAGCCGGCGATGCCGACGAGGGCGTCGTAGCAGTGGCCGCGCATGGTCAGCTCGATCGAATCGGCGATCACCTCGCGCGAGACGAGCGACGACTTCATGCCCTGGTGGCCCATGGCGATGCCGTCGGTGACGGTGATGGTGCAGAACTCGCGCGGCGTGCCGCCGGCCTCCTTGACGCCGGCCTTGGCCGACTGCGCTTGCCGCTGCAGCGCGATGTTGCAGGGCGCGGCCTCGTTCCAACAGGACACCACGCCGACGAACGGACGGTTGATCTCCTCCTCCGTGAGTCCCATCGCATAGTAGTAGGAGCGATGCGGCGCCCGCGACGGGCCTTCCGTGACATGCCGGCTCGGCAGCTTCGATTTGTCGAACGTCCTCGCGTCCATCAACCCACTTCCATTCGTATTCGTTCGTATTCGCTCTGACGCTTCGGACGGCGGCGCATGAGATGCACGCGCCTCCGTCGGTCAAGAGCGGGAATTCTATTCTTGGATAAGGCCGCTTCGGAAAATTGGATCTGCGGTTGCCTAACGAGGCTCTCCGCCAATTCCGAACCTGAAGCCCCCGCAAGCTCCCGTTCTCGCTGACCTCTGGTTGCTCTCCATTTGTGGCCCAAACGAGGCACATCGACCCGGATTGCGTGGCGATCAGGCAACATACCTGACTTCTGAGTTCCAATTTCAGGACGATCCGCCAGGCGTGACATCGAGGGCACACTCGGCGCCATCGAGAGTTTCCGGTCGGCTGCCATGATCCCGTTTACCATCCGATCCCGGCCGATCGTAGGCTCGACTTGGGCCGTCTCGCGGCGATTGCGGGACGCATGCTGAAGGCCCGTTCGACGGGATGGCGGGCGCAGGATGGAACTTCCGCGCGCGGCTCTATCGCAAAAGAACTTTCGCGCCTTCGCCGGAACGACAGGGACGGGAGCCGACGGCGCCTACCCCTCGATGCGCTTCAGCGCGGCCGTGAGGCGCGCGATGCGGTCCGCCGCCTCGGCGACTCGCTCGCGGTTGAGCTCCACCACGTGCTCGGGGGACTTGGCGACGTTGGCGGCATTGGCGAGCCAGGCCGCCGCCTTGGTGCGGTCGCCCTCGGCCTTATCGATCTCCTTGCCCAGGCGCTTGCGCTCGGCGCCCATGTCGATCACGCCTTCGAGCGGCAGTGCGACCGTCGCCTCCCCGATCACGATCAGCGCCGCGCCCTTCGGGGCCGCCGTCTCGAAGGCGATGCTCTCGAGCCGCGCCAGCCGCTGGATCGTCTCGTCGTGCCGGCGCGCCCGCGCCACGGTGGCCTCGCTCGCGCCCGTGATCACCAGCGGGATTTTGGCGCCCGCGGGAATGTTCATCTCCGTGCGCACCGAGCGCACCTCGGAGACGAGACGCACGACCCAGCCGATCTCCTCATCGGCCGCCGGGCTCGCCAGCCCCGCAAGCTTCGGCCACTCCGAGAGGCAGAGCAGCGACAGGCGTTGCTCGCCATGCTCCACCATATGCGCCCACAGCTCCTCGGTGATGAACGGCATGAACGGATGCAGGAGCTTGAGGCACTGGTCGAGCACCCATGCCGTGCAGGCGCGCGTCTCGGTGATCGCCTGCTCGTCGTCGCCCGCCAGGATCGGCTTGATCAGCTCCAGATACCAGTCGCAGTAAACGCCCCACACGAACTCGTAGATCGCGCCTGCGGCCTCGTTGAACTTGTAGCCTTCGAGGCCGGCGGTGACCGCGTTCGCCGCGCGCTCGGTCTCGCCCACGATCCAGCGGTTGAGCGTATGCTTCACCGCGGAGGGATCGAAGTCGAACTGGCGCACGCACTCGTTCATCTCGCCGAAGCGCGCCGCGTTCCAGAGCTTGGTCGCGAAGTTGCGGTAGCCCTCGACACGGGCCGGTGCGAGCTTGATGTCGCGGCCCTGCGCCGCCATCGCGGCGAGCGTGAAGCGCAGCGCGTCCGCGCCGTACTTGTCGATCAGGTCCAGCGGATCGATGACGTTGCCCTTCGACTTCGACATCTTCTGGCCCTTCTCGTCGCGGACCAGCGCATGGATGTAGACGTCGTGGAACGGCACCTCCTTCATGAAGTGCAGGCCCATCATCATCATGCGGGCGACCCAGAAGAAGATGATGTCGAAGCCGGTGACGAGCACGCTCGTCGGATAGTAGCGCTTCAGCTCCGGCGTCTCGTCCGGCCAGCCGAGCGTCGAGAACGGCCACAGCGCGGAGGAGAACCAGGTGTCGAGCACGTCCTCGTCGCGCGTGAGCACGATTTCCCCTCCCGACCTCCCCCACGAGGGGGGAGGAGAAGTGGCGTAGTGCTTCTCTGCTTGCGCGCGTGCCTCGTCCTCGTCGTCGGCAACGAACACATGACCGTCCGGCCCGTACCACGCCGGAATCTGATGCCCCCACCAGAGCTGGCGCGAGATGCACCACGGCTGGATGTTCTCCATCCACTCGAAGTAGGTCTTCTCCCAGTTCTTCGGCACGAACGTCGTCCGGCCGCTCTCGACGGCGGCGATGGCCGGCTTCGCGAGCTCGGCCGCGTCGACGTACCACTGGTCGGTCAACCACGGCTCGATGACGTCGTTCGAGCGGTCGCCATGCGGCACCGTGTGCGACGTCGGCTCGATCTTCGCCAGGAGATCCAGCGCGGCGAGGTCGGCGACGATCCGCTTGCGCGCCTCGAACCGGTCGAGCCCGCGATAGGGCTCGGGCACCTCGGCGGTGTCGGCCATCCGTCCGAACGCATCGAGCACGTTGATCTTTGCGAGATCGTGGCGCTTGCCGACCTCGAAGTCGTTGAAGTCGTGCGCGGGCGTGATCTTCACCGCGCCGGTGCCCTTCTCGGGATCGGAATAGTCGTCGGCGACGATCGGGATCTCGCGTCCGACGAGCGGCAGCCTGACCTTGGCGCCGGCCTTGAGCAGCGCCGCATAGCGCGCATCCTTGGGATGCACCGCAACGCCCGTATCGCCGAGCATCGTCTCCGGCCGCGTCGTCGCGACGACGATGAAGTCAGAGTCGTACCCCGGCACCTTCTGCGCCAGCGGATAGCGGAAGTGATACATGTGCCCGGAGGGGTCCTTTTTCAGGACCTTCCCCAGCGCCTCCGCGTCGAACGGCTTCTCGGGATCGCCGTCCTGTTGCTTGCCCGCCTCCGGCGGGACCCAGGCAAAAGAGCCCTTCTTCTCGACCTGCACCACCTCGAGGTCCGAGATCGCGGTCTGGAACTTGGGATCCCAGTTGACGAGCCGCTTATCCTTGTAGATGAGCCCTTCGCGATAGAGCGCGACGAACACGCGGATGACCGCGCGCGAAAGCCCCTCGTCCATCGTGAAGCGCTCGCGCGACCAATCGCACGAGGCGCCGAGCCGCTTCAGCTGGTTGACGATGGTCGAGCCGCTCTCTTCCTTCCAGCGCCACACCTCGTCGAGAAAGGCCTGGCGGCCCATGTTGCGCCGGTCGGCCTTGTTCTCGGCAGCCAGCTTGCGCTCGACCACCATCTGCGTGGCGATGCCGGCGTGATCCGTGCCGGGCTGCCAGAGCACGTCGCGTCCGCGCATGCGCTCGAAGCGCACGAGCACGTCCTGCAGCGTGTTGTTGAGAGCGTGGCCCATATGGAGCGAGCCGGTGACGTTGGGCGGGGGAATAACGATCGAATAGGCGGCCGCCCCGGCGCGATCCGGCCGTCCCGAGCGGAAGGCATCGGCGCGCGTCCATGCGTCGTTGATGCGCGGCTCGATCTCGGCGGGCTGATAGGTCTTTTCGAGCATGGGTCGCGCGGGCCTTTGCGGAAGGAATAGGGCAGCAGGCGTCCTACGAACCCGCTTGCCGCCTGTCAATCGGCAGCGGGGCCGATCCCGCCGCACCCACGAGCGCGTGAGGTGAAATCGTCCGCATAGCGATTATGGGGCAGCGTCGCACGCCCTCAGGTGCCGGGCGTCTTGCTTCCCGGCTTGACGATCTGGGCGACCTCGGTCCTGAGCGCCCGCTCGATGATGCGCGGCATGTTTTCGGCAACCCATTGCTGCAGCATGGGTCTCAGCATATCCGCAACCGCGTCCTCGAGCGTGCGGTTGACGGGCGCTGTGGCCTCAACGGACAGGGGAGCCGGCAGCGTGGACGGCGCCGGATGGACCCGCACGTCCGCGTCCGGATTCTCGAGCACGGGCGTCAACGGTATCGCGGGCGAGATCGGCTCGGCGGGCGCCGACGCATGAGCCGCCGATGCGGCCAGCCCCAGAGCCAGGGCGTCGAGGGCTTGGTGAGCGGCATCGGAGCCTACCCCGGGCTCCGCGCCGAGACGCACCTCAGCCACGTATCCGGAATCGGGGCGAACGGTCTGAGAGAACGGATCCGCGTGAAGGCGAGGCTCGATCGGCCGCGCGTCCGGTGCCGCGGCGAAGGGCGAATCGGCCGGTGGCGTGCCGAAGGGCGCCCTGGCCGCGCTCCCTAGCGCCGGCGACAAAGGGGCCGCCGCGGGAGAAACACCAGACGACTCCGAAGCGGCAGACGTGTCCGTTGCAGCAGACGGCTCCGAGGCGGCGAACGGAGAAAAGCGCCAGTCCGCGGCGCGGAAGCGCGGCGGCTTAGGCGCGGCCGGCGTGCTGGCGCTCGCCGGTTGCGGCGGCTCGGGAGATCGGGGGCCGGTCGAGAACGGGTCGGTATCGCCCGAAACGTTCGAGCCGATGCCGCGCGGCGCGCGCGCAGCCTCTCCGGCGGGCGCTGGCGCATCGGGCGATGCGGCCGCTGGCGCTGGCGGCTCCGGGTCCGGAGCTGGCGCTGCTGCCGGCTGTGACGGAAAGAACCCCCCTGTCGCGGCCGGCCTCGCCCGCACCGCCGGCTTCGGCTGGGGCGGATAGAAGCTGGTTTTGCGCAGCGGTGGAAACCCGAACGTCGTCGACGGCGCAATCTCGGCCGCCTTCTCCCCACTGCCGAACGGCAACGGCGGGATAAACGCCCCATCGGCAACGGCCGCTGGCTTTGCGCTCTCCTCTTTCTCTGTCGCGACCTCTTTCGCCGTCTCTTTCGTGCCGATCGTCTCGTCTGTCTCGGCGGGCGGCACGCTTGCCAGCGGCGGAACGAAAGGCTTCACCGGCGTCGGCGAGAGCGAGGCCGGAACGCGGATGTCGGGCTTCGGCACAAAGACCGAGTTGCCGTTGACCGGCGCGTTCTCGTCGAACATATCGGCGAGATCCTGGTCAAACGACAGCGGCCGCTTCGATCCGAGCGGGCTCGTCGGCGGCAGCGATCCGCCCTTGAACACGTCGCTCAACCGGTCCGCCAGCGGCGGGCGCGGCTCGGCCGGCCTCATCTCCTTCGAAGGAACCAGCGGATTGGCCTCGATCGCCGGCTCGGATTGATCGCTCGACGGGTCGTCAGCAATGATCTGGCGGATGGACGCCAGGATCTCCTCCATGCTGGGCTCTCCGGCTTTGCCCGGTCCGTTCATGCCTGCCTGCCGCCGCTTTCAGCACCATCCGCAGAGCACCTCGAGCGTCTCGCCTGCGGCCTGGCCGGCGGGATGCCGTCGGAATAGTGCGTTGGATCAAATTTCATAGGCATGACGTACCTCGCAGCCGGGCGGGCTTCAATGCCTCTCGGCACCCCGGACGCAGCCTCCCGGCCCAATGCTCGACGACGCATGCGACGATTTCGAGGCGATCGTGCGCGCGCAGGCGCGCCGCCGGTCGCAGACCGTATCCCGTCAGAGCTTTTTCGGCACCTTGACGCTTTCGGCGATCTCGATGTGAAGCGCCTTCTCCACCATGCGCGGCATGTTGTCGGCCAGCCACTGGCGCAGCATGGGCCGCAGGAGATCGGCGGTCGCATCCTCGATCGTACCAGTCTGATCGGCGCTGACCGGCGGGACCTGATCGGATGCGTTGCGGACCGGTTCGGCCGTGGGCAGCGGCGGTGGCGGCATCGTCACGGACGCCGCGCGCTGCACGGGCGTCGTCGACAAGGAGGCGCGATCAAACTCGCCGGGGATGATGGTGCCGAAATCAGGCGCCTTCGGCTTTTCGGCAGGCGCTGCTGCGGCTGGAGGCGGAACGAACGCCGGGAAAGGCGACGGCGAGGTCTGTGGAGCCGGCGTGGAGGACATGTGCACGAAATGCGTGTCCTTGAACGGTGCCATCACGCGCTTGGGCTCGTCGTCCGGTTTGGCGGGAGACGACGCCGGGGAGGGCTCGCTTCCCGCACCCGCAGGCCCCGGCTTTCCGTTGAAGAGACCCGCGCGCTCGGACGATGCCTCGGACCGGACGGACTTGAGCGAGCTCAGCCCGGAAATGCCGCCCTCGCCCGCACCCGCGTGCTCGGCGCCCTGAGCCTCGTCGGCGGATGAGGCGGCGCGCCCCTCGGGGGATGCGGTCGTGGCGTTGCGGATTGCATCCGTCAGCCGTCCCAGCAGCGGCGCCGAACGCTCGACCTGCGGCGGCGGAGACGCACGGAAAATGGCGGGAAGGTCGAAATCGCTGGCATCTTCCAGAGCGCTGTCGCCCTTGAGCACGATGGGCGTGCCGCGCAGCTCTCCATTATGCGGGTAACTCGTGGGCTCCTCCGAGATGATCCTGCGGATCGACGCCAGAATCTCCTCCATGCTCGGCTGGCCGTTCTTCTCTGTCATGTTCATGACGCCACTCCCTACGCAGTCCACGACAAGCACTCACGGCATCCCATCCCGCAAAAGGATCCGCCCCCGTAAAGAGGAGCACCCGCAAGAGACGCGGCTGCCCCCGACCCGCTGCACACCGGCAGCGAGAAAAACCTCCGGCTCGCGACGCCTGGACCACCGTCCCAGGCCGACGCGTCAATTCCGCTCAGCAAAATTCGTGATGGGTTCCCCACCGATCCCGACGCTAGGCGTCATAGTGGGCAACGATGTGGCAAAGCCACAGGACAACACAAATCGACGAGCAGGGCCGCTCAGCTAGCCCAACCCGCCACCCGTCCTCAAGGAGATTATTTCGCGGAGTTCGCTCCATCCGGCAGCGGCGGCAATTGCTCGGTGCGGCCGTCCGAATGAGTTATCGAGGTTCCCCAGGGCTTACGCCTGACTTCCTGATAATGAGCTTCAGGATCGTAGGCGATCGACGTGAAGCCGAGGTTCACCGCATCGAGCCGGCCGACGGCCGACAGAACTGAATAGCTCGACACGACGAGGTTGCGCCGCGTCGTTACCAGCGCCACCTGCGAGTTCAGAAGCTCAACCTCGGCGTTGAGAACGTCGAGCAGCGTCCGCTGCCCCACCCGCTCTTCCTCGCGCACGCCGGTGAGCGCCGTCGTGTTCGCATCGACCTGCGACTGGTCGGACTGGATCTGCGCCCGCGCGGCGAGAAGCTGCGACCACGCCGAGACGACGATTTCCTCGGTCTCGCTGCGCGCCTGCTCGATCTCCTGCAGGCGGCTGATGTGGATATGCTTCTGCTGGCGAACGCGCGCGTAAACCTCGCCGCCTTCGTAGATCGGCACCGTCAGGCGTCCGGTGACCGTCACGTCCTCGGACTGGTTGATGCTGTCGGCGATGCCGTAGCGATCCGAATAGCTGGCTTCGAGCTGGACGCTCGGCAACAGCTCGCCGCGGATGCGGTCGACGCCGAACTTGGCCGCCTGCTCGAGATAGAGCGCATTGACGACGGCCGGGTTCTCGTGCGTCCCGACGTTGGTCGCCTCATCGAGCGACCGCGGCAGAAGGCGCTCGTATCCCCTCGGCTCGACGAGGCTGCCCGGCGCATGCCCGACGACGCGCTCGTAAACGGCGCGGCTGGTCTTGAGATTGGCCTTGGCGAGGTCGAGTGCCGACACCGCTCCGGCCCGCCGCGCCTGCGCCTGCGCCACGTCCGTGCGCGTCACCTCGCCGACGGCGAAGCGGTCCTCGGTCGCCCGAAGCTCGCGCGAAAGCACGTTGACGTTATTCTCGCGCAGCCGGACGATCGCCTGGTCGCGCACCACGTCCATGAAGGAGGTCACCGTCTGCAGGAGCACGGACTGCTCGACGGCGCGCAACGTCTCGCGCGCGGCCCGCACGTTGGCTTCCTGCTCGTTGACGGAGTTGATGGTGCGAAAGCCGCTGAAGATCGGCTGCACGGCATCGATCGAGTAGCCGCGCGGCTTGAGCTCGTTCTCTATCGAGCCGGTCGTCGTATGGCTCTTCGTCCAGTTGTAGTTGACGTCGGCGCCGCCCGTGATCACCGGCCGGAAGCCCGACCGTGCGCGCGTCACCTCCTCGTCGGTGGCGCGCAGGCGCGCCCGCTCAGCATCGAGCTGCGGGTTGTACTCGTAAGCGGCCGCGAGCGCTTCGTTGAGGGTTTCTGCCTGTGCCGCGGTTGTCAGAGATGCCGAAGCCATCCCTGTGGCCACGGCAACGACGAATGCGGCACATCGCCAATTTCGGTCAAGACAGCGCAAATCCAGCCTCAATATAGCTCCGGCAAGCCGCACATCCCCGCCCGAGGGGTCGTCAGCAACGCTTTCGAAACTATAGTTAGGTAGTGCAGCGGCGCGATTCGCAGAAGCGAACAAAGCCTGCCTGTCCCCTCTAGCACCGCAGGCGTGGCTGCTTTCCCACACCCTCCGTGACGGCCGGCCGGAAACGGTCGAGGCCGCACTCCGGGAAAGACAAATTATTACATTGATTTTACATGGATATCTTAGAGCATCCGTCAACGGATGCTTCTGCGCGCGGGTTCCGCGCGCAAGCGGCCGGCCGGATCCGTCGTCTTGCGATGACGAAAGACGCAACGCCGCGTCAGAACGCGAACACCCGCGGCTTTTCGAAACCGGGCAGCACGTCGGCTGCAGCGTCGAAAATCTCCGTCTTGCCGAATGTGCGACCGTCGCGACGCCAGACGGTGGCGCGTCCCGTGGTGCGGTTCCCGGCAACGGCGATGGCGACGAGCCGCCCGCCGTCCTTGAGCTGATCGAGTAGGCCCGGCGCGACAGTCTCCACCGCGCCTTCGATCAGGATCGCGTCATAGGGTCCCTCGTCAGGCCATCCCTGGTCGAGCGGCCCGTCCACGACGGTGGCGTTGCCGGCGGAGAGGTCGGCAAGCCGCCGGATGGCGTCGTTGCGCAGATCCGGATCGCTCTCGAGGGCGACGACACGGGCACCGAGCCCGGCCAGCAGTGCCGCCCCGTAACCGGGACCAGCGCCGACAGCGAGCACGGACGCCCCAGACGCGACGTCGGCCGCCTGCACGAGCTTGGCGAGGACGCGCGCCGAAAGCAGCGCGCGGCGCGTCCCGCCATGGGTGGCCGGCGTCAGCGGCACGGACCCATCCATATAGGCCAGCGCGCGCAGGCGCTCCGGCACGAAAAGCTCGCGCGGAAGATCGAGCATGGCGCGGATGATGCGCCGGTCGGTCACGTCGCTGGGCCGCACCTGCGATTCGACCATGTTCTTGCGCTGCGTCGCGTAATCCACCCTGTCCTCCCGAATGCCGTCTCGCGCGACCATACCCAAAGTCCCGCCCCGAGGCCACATCCCGCAATGCCGCTCCCCTGCCCTTCGCCTCGCCCCCAAGGACGGGCCCCTTGGGCCAGGCGGCGTCCCGCGATCCGCGCGCTTGTGCGAGGCTTTATGTGTATGATAGATGGCTGCGCACGCGCCGATCCGGCGCGCTCGGCCGTTCGATCACGGACCGAGGCCCAGAGGCGGGCATCGCGCCCCGGGCAAAAGGATCCCAGAGGCCACGTGGCGGAGTGGTGACGCAGCGGACTGCAAATCCGCGTACCCCGGTTCAATTCCGGGCGTGGCCTCCATCTTTTCAAGGACAACGTCCTCACACCCGCGCCGGCGGCGTCGCGGCGAACGATCTTGCCAGCTCCTTCATCATGGCGCGCACGTCGGGGTGCTGATTGCGGTCCCAGTCGGCCAGCATCTCCTCGAGATCCGCCTCGCGCCGCTCGAGCAGGCGCTCGTAGCCCGCTCGCCCCTCCTCCGAAAGCTCATAGAGGCCGTCCTCACTCCGCGTCGCCATGCCGGACGCGACGAGGCGACCGAGAAGCTCCGCGCACGGCTGGGACGCGATCCTGAGGCGCCCTTCGAGATCCGCCTGCGTCGCGCAGCCCCCGCCCTCGCCCATCCGCGCCAGCAGCCACAGCTCATCCGGCTCGAGCGCGAGCCCGATGCGCCCCGCCGCACGTTGATAGACGCGCCAGCGGTTCTCCTGCGCCGTCATGCGCGTGACGATGCGCTTGAGCTCGTCGAGCGACGTGGCATCGCGCGGATGCGGAAAGGCGTCCGTCAGCGGTTCAGGCGCGATGGTGGTCCTGAGCGGCACCTCGCGGATCGCGAGCGTCAAGAGAAAGCCGACGAAGGTCATCACCGCCGCCGTGTGGAACACGGGATGAAGCGCCTTGACGAACTCCGAGAGATAGAGCGAGCGCATCGGCTCGGCGAGCCTGGCGATCTCGGCCGGATTGAGCACGCCCTCGGCGCCGGGGACCGCCCCGTGGATATCCGCACCGAGGAAATAGGCGAAGATGCCGCCGAACAGCGCCGCCCCGACCGAGCCGCCGATCGAACGGAACAGCGTCGTGCCGGACGTCGCCACGCCGAGGCGCTCGTAGGGCACCGCGTTCTGCACGGCCATGACCAGGATCTGCATCACCATGCCGAGCCCGAGGCCGAGCAGGAGCAGATAGAGCGCCGCGCGGCTCGCGGCCGGCTCCACCTCGATCGTCGAGAGCAGCACGAGGGCGACCGTCATCATCGCCGTGCCCGCGACAGGAAACATCTTGTAGCGGCCCACGCGGCTGATGATCTGGCCGCTCGTGATCGAGCTCACGAACACGCCGAGCATCATCGGCGTCATGTGCAGGCCCGCGCTGGTGGGGTCGAGGCCCTTTACGACCTGGAAATAGACCGGCAGGAGCGTGATCGATCCGAACAGCGCCATGCCGACGATGAACCCCACCGACGTCCCGATCACGAAGGCCCGGATCCGGAACAGCGCGAGCGGCACCAGCGGGTCCGGCACGCGCGTCTCGACATAGAGGAAGCCCGCGAGCGCCAGCACGCCCGCAAGCGAGATCGCGAACAGGCTGACGGGCGCCTCCGCGACAAGCGTCGCCCCGAGGCTCGAGACGAGCACGACCGACGTCAGTGCGAGCGTGAGCAGGACCGCACCCGCGTAATCGATCGACACCTCGCCCTTGGACGCCTGGCTGCGGATCGTCCGGCTGATGACGAACAGCGCCAGAAGCCCGAGCGGCAGGTTGATGAGGAAGATCCACCGCCACGACGAGTGATCGACGATGAAGCCGCCGAGCAGCGGGCCGAGCACCGTCGACAACCCGAACACGCCGCCGAAAAAGCCCTGGTACCGGCCCCGCTCGCGCGGCGCCACGATATCGCCGACGACAGCGATGGCGGTCACGATCAGCCCGCCGCCGCCGAGCCCCTGGAGGAAGCGGAAGGCAATCAGCTCCGGCAGGTTCTGCGCCAGGCCGCAGAGCAGAGAGCCCGCGAGGAAGATCAGGATCGCCGCCTGCAGCACCAGGCGCCGCCCGTAGAGATCTCCGAGCTTGCCGTAGACCGGCACCACGACGGTGCTGGAGAGCAGGTAGGCGGTGACGATCCACGACAGATGCGAAAGGCCGCCGATCTCATCGACGATGACCGGCAGCGCGGTCGCGACGATGGTCTGGTCGAGGGAGGCGAGCAGCAGCACCAGCACGAGAGCCGAGAACGTGGCCAGGACCTCTCGCCTGTGGGCGGTGCTGCCGGCGAGAGCGGAGGGTGTGTCTTGCATGCGGGATGAACGGGCTCGCCGGCGTCGAGTTCGCGGGACCGGACCATAAACCCGCGCCTCGGGCCCGTCGACGGGCGCGGGACGCGAACCTTACTTGAAGAGAGACGTCAGCGAGAACGTGGAGGCGATGATGACGGGCGGCGCCTCGGCGATCTGCGGATGCGGCTCCTCGATGTAGACATTGAGCCCCGTGGCGCGCCCCTCCTTGACCAGGGAGGCCACATAGCTCCAACCCTTTGGCTCGAGGCCGATGCACGCTTCCGACATCTCGCCCTTGAGCCGCATGTGAATGGCGATGTTGCCCCGCCTCGCGATGGCCGCCCTGTGCTGCGCGCTGAAACGGTCCTTGTTCCAGAGGCTCTTCAGGTAGACCGCAACCACATGCCGCTTGGTCCTCGGTCCCCAACTGACCCGCTTGGCGGGCGCGGTGGATGCGAACGTATACTCGCCCGGCGGCAGCGGGCCGATGGCCTTGGCCGCGAAGCAATCGGGGTCGGGGTTGTTGCGGCAGATGTCGCGTCCCGAGAGCCCCCAGGCGATGGTCTTGCCGTTGATCGCGGGATCGTCCGAGATCACGAACAGCCGGCCGGTCGCGATCGTGTAGCCGAACCGGAAGCTTCGGTCCGACGCCGGCACGGCGTGCACGACATCCTCGAACGGGTTGCAGATCTCACCGCCGGTCAGCTTCCGCTCGTAGCCGTTGAGCTTGACGGTCACGTAGTCGACGCCCGGGGCGCAATCCCAGCGCGCCGGCATCTTCTTCCCGGCCAGCGTGATGGACGGCAGGGGCTGCTCGCGCAGCGCCGGCTTCGGCGCCGTGACGATCGCCGGCGGCATCGCCGCAACCGTGGTCGTCGACCAGTCCGGCGCCGTCTCCTCGGGCGTCCGGCGCATCTGCTCGCATTGGGGCGGGAGCTTGGGCGGCTGGATCTGCGTCGCGGCGAGGCGCCGCGCAACCTGTCCCGTGGCGCCCCGCTCGACATACGAGAGGATCAGGGCGGCCTGGATCGCGACCTGCTCCTCCGACAACTCGAAGATGCAGTCCTCGTAGAGCTGGTCGCCGACCTTGCTGAACACGTCCGCGATGGCGTCGGCCGCGGCCCCGGCCGATGCCGAAGGCATGGTCTCGTCAGGCATCGTCTCAGCGGGCATCGCCTCGGACATGGGCGCGGCGTCCGGCACCGTGGCCTCCTGCGCAAGGCCGGCGGACGACGCGAGCATGAGAAGCCCTGCCGCGGCCGCAGAGGCCGCCGCCCTGGTCCTCACCGTTGCCACGTTTCGAATCACGCCGTTCCCTCGTCGCGCTCCGGACCCCCTCCGGGGTTTTGCGCCCGCCTTTGTAGCCAAGGAGTCGGGGTAAGAGTAAGGCTTTGCTGAGGCGAACGCACGCGTCGCCGCGACACTCCCGGCGGCGGCGTTATCTCGATGCATGAGCTAACATTTGCATCACGGAGGATCTTTCCCCCGACGGGCAATCCGTTAAGCTCGCAGGACAACGAGCCGCCGGGCCCCGACCGCATGGGGCCGTCCACACGGGGCCCGACGCGCCGAGGGGGAGGGGCACGCAAGCATGGCAGCCGACACCGCCGCGCTGATCGAGAGGATCAGGCGCGATCCCGAGTTCATTGCGCTCGGGCGCCGCCGGTCACGCCTCGCCTGGAGCCTTTCAGCCGCCATGGCGGCGATCTACTTCGGCTTCATCCTGCTGGTCGCCTTCGCGCCGGGGTGGCTCGCGACGCCCGTGGGCGACGGCGCCACGACCATCGGCATTCCGCTCGGCATCGGCGTCATCCTGTCGGCTTTCGTGCTGACCGGACTCTACGTCCGCCGCGCCAATAGAGACTTCGATCCCGCCATCCAGCGCATCATCGAGAGGCTGACGTGAACGTCGAAGCCATCGTCATGTTCCTCATCTTCGTGGCGACGACGCTCGTCATCACGCGATGGGCCGCCTCGCGCGTGCGGACGGCATCGGACTTCTATGCGGCGGGCGGCGGCATCACGGGGTTCCAGAACGGCCTCGCCATCGCCGGCGACTATATGTCGGCGGCCTCCTTTCTCGGCATCTCGGGTTTGGTGTTCGCCTCGGGCTTCGACGGCCTCATCTATTCCGTCGGCTGGCTGGTCGGCTGGCCGATCGTCCTCTTCCTGATCGCGGAGCCGCTCCGCAACCTCGGCCGCTACACGTTCGCCGACGTGGCGGCCTTCCGGCTTCAGGCGACGCCGATCCGCACGCTTTCGGCCGTCGGCACGCTCGCCGTCGTCGC
>JRYI01009429.1_pt1 | contig 19730 bp, 26 predicted proteins | sample 235361 | NCBI WGS metagenome assembly JRYI01 (sample SAMN03074212, study PRJNA261471) | activated sludge metagenome | biome: Common Effluent Treatment Plant; feature: Wastewater; material: Activated sludge; isolation source: activated biomass in a lab-scale reactor treating industrial wastewater at...
TAAGAACCTGGAAACTGGAGAAATAAAACGTGGAGTGCCACACGAAAAGATTAAAAACTATTTACCTGAATATCAGTAAGTTATAAAATAAATAAAAAATAATTAGATTTATTTGTTTGTAATTCAAAAAATAGTTGTACTTTTACTTCATCAAACAAACGCTAAAACATACAACGATGAAAAACATAGAAATTACAAAATTGCAAAAAGTAGACGTACCAGCAGAATATCAAAAAGAAGAAGGCTGCATTGCATTTCAAACAATAAAAGTGGTGATTAATTTTTACGGAAAATTAATAGAAGATATTTTAGACACTAAAATATTACAAGACGGTAGACAAATAGTAACAAATGGTAACGGATACATAAAAGCAGGTTATGAAATCGAATAAAGGAGGTAAAAGAAACGGTGCAGGGCGAAAACCTTGCACCGATAAAAAACAGCAAATTACTATCTATGTTTTAACTTCTCAAATCGAAAAGTTAGGTAAAGATTCAATTCGTCAAGTATGCGAAAAAGCTATCAACGAAGCTTCCGCATAATTGCTACTAACTAATCGCTAAACGCCACTAAATGATATTAAAAACGCTGTAAGTCATTGAAAATGAGGATAGACATAAAACCGTTATCAGTAAATTGTGCTTTTAAAGGAAAAAGATTTAAAACAAAAGAATACGATGTTTTTATAAAATCAATGTTGTATCTACTACCAAATACCCTTAAAATTGATTCTAAGGCGTATTTAAAGCTATTTATTACCTTTGGGTATAGTTCTCGTGCTTCGGATATAGATAACGCTTTAAAAACCTTTATTGATTGTTTAGTAAAGAAGTATGGTTTTGATGACCGAAATATTTATGAATTAGAAGTGAAAAAAGAAATAACACCAAAAGGAAAAGAATTTATTGATTTTGAAATAAAGGAGTTTGAAAAATTAAATAAAGAGAAACTAAAGATTGAGTTAATTGATTGGACTTATAATTGTGGAGATGGTTGTTGCACTAACTATGGAACAACGACAAAAGTAAATGGGAAAGAAATGCCATTGCAAAACCAAGACGTAGCAACAATACTTGAAATGGTACTGAAACATTTAGGCTATGACGTAGAAATAGAAGAATCTTATGAACATGACTAAAACTTATTATAAATAAATATTTAATAAAAAATACTTGCAGATTAAATAATAATTAGTACCTTTGTTGAAACGCTAAACATGAAGAAATTAATAACAGAACAACCAACTCCGACCACCAGCACAAATTTTAGTTTAGCGTTAAAAGTCCATGCTGCGGAGTTGGTTTATTTTAAATAATTATGGTTTAACAATCAAAATAATATGAAAATAATAGATGCTTTTAAGCTAAAAAATTTAATAGTTGACAAGTGCAATCCAATCAACAAATATGAATTGTTACAACTAATCGACGAACTATCAGAAGAAATCGAACAACCAACACCTTTAAAAGTAGCAATTAAATGGAATTGGACTGTCGAATATGGAGAAAGGATAATTGATTGTTTTGGAGTGCCAACAGGATATTCATGTATTACCGATTTATATTTCTATTTAGATGAAAAAAACAATCTAATGGCATCAGAACAACTCCCCGAAGGCTACACAGAAATAATCTTAAAAGAGGAGGAGAAAGAAGAAACCTATACTTGCAGGTGTGGTAAAGAGCTGACTATACCTAATTGCGAATGTCAATTTACTAATGATATTCATTTAAAATGTGTATTAAATCAAGTAATTGAATCATTTTCTAAATTTGGTGGTGATTCAGATGATGTTGGGAGTAATTTTAATATTATTTCGCATGAAGTCAAAGCTGAGTATTTGTGCCATAGAGTTAATGCACTTGAAACCGACAACGCTGCTTTATGTAAAGAGCTAACAGAACTAAAACTAAAGTTAAAAGATTTAAGTAAATAACATGGTGGTACTATTTTGCATATTAATACTATTTGCGATATTCAGCGAAGATAGTAATTATTAAATCAACTAACATGGCTCGAATAAGAAGTAGAAGAAAGCGAAAAAGAATAGCTATTGAGAGTAAGAAGCGTAAATTAACTTCTGATTTTATCAATTACATATCGAACATGGGTGAAGTCAGATATTTTGAATTTAAATTCACAACAAAATAATTTAATACTAATAATAAAAAAGCTGAGGATTTGTAGGTTGTTTTTTTAATTATATGATTAATAGCACTTATTTAAAAATTAAGTATATTTGCAAATGGAAAGAGATTTATCAATAACCCTTTCATCAATAGAAATGCCAACAGGAACGGTATTTGCAGATGAAGTAAAACCAATTGTTGCTTTTAGAATTGAATTATTAGCTAACAAAAAATTATTAGAAAAGTATCGCGATTACCCTGAAATATCTTTAGACGTTTTAAATGAATTTATTAAAACTAGAGGATAAACTTACACATTTTGTAAAATGGCTAGACCATCAACATACGACTTTGAATTATGTAAACAGATATGCGACGAGATTGCAGATGGTAGGAATATTAAAGAGATTCTAAACTCTAAAGAAGAGTACCCGAATTGGAATACATTTAGAAATTGGAAGAATGAACATGATGAGTTATTTACCCTGTACGTAAGCTCACAGCAAGATAAAGCAATAGCATTAGAGTTCGAGATTGACGAATTAAGAGATGAATTAAGGAGTGGCAAAATAGATGCCTCAACTTACAATGTTTTAGTTCAAACGATTAAATGGAAAATGGCTAAGTTTTACCCAAAAGTGTTTGGTGATGCTTCAAAGATAACATTAGAGGGAGGGGATAAGCCAATTCAAATAACTTTTGAGGATTAAAACAAAATATTATTTCGTTACTATTCGATAAAACAAAAATTTAATTTTGTGCAAGTAACAGTAAAAAGACCTAAATTAACATCATACCAAAAAGAATTTCTCTATAACGATAGTAGGTTTACGATAACAGAAGCTTCAACGAAGATTGGTAAAACATTTGCTCATATATGGTGGCTATTTGAACAAGCTCACTTACCAACAAATAAACCTAACTTCAATTATTGGTGGATTGCTCCTGTGTATTCACAGACAAAAATTGCTTTTAATCGTTTAAAGGTTAAGTTAGCACCAACAGGACTTTACAAAATAAATGAATCTGATTTAATAATAACAACACCTCAAGGGGTAAGGATGCACTTTAAAAGTGCTGATAAGCCTGATAACCTTTACGGTGAAGATGTTTATGGGGCAGTATTCGATGAAGCTCCTCGTGCAAAAGTAGAAGCATGGTATGCTTTAAGGTCAACACTAACAGCAACAAATGCCCCATGTAAATTGATTGGTAACTTTGGGGGTACTTCTAACTGGATGCACCTATTGAAAGAAAAAGCAAAGACCGACAAAGAATATGCTTATTACAAAATAACAGCGTGGGATGCGGTTAAAGAGGGCATTCTTGACGAATCCGAAATATTACAAGCACAAAAGGATTTACCACCTAAAATATTCAAACAACTTTACTTAGCCGAAGAGCAAGAAAATAACGATATGCTTTGCTCTTATGGAGCTATTGAAAGTATGTGGACTAACACCCACGTAAAAGGAGTTGAGCGTTACATAAGTGCGGATATAGCATTGCATGGTAGCGACAAGTTTAAGTTAGGCGTTTGGGAGGGGTTGGCTTTAATTCATTATATTGAAGTTGAGAAGTGCGATGCTGATGAAGTTGAGAAGTTGATTAAAGACGTTGCTGAGAAATGGAAAGTTAAGAGGTCAAACATCGTTTATGATGCCGATGGATTAGGTACATTCTTACGCGGTTATTTACGTGGAGCAATACCATTTAATAACGGAGGGAAAGCAATCAACACCACGTTTAAAAATATAAAATCAGAATGTGGTTTTAAGTTGGCTGAAAAGATAAACAACGGAGAAATCTATATCAATTGTGAAACCAACAAATCCAACATTATTAAAGAGCTTGAATGTTTACAGTCTTATAATTTGGATAATGAGGGTAAAATACAGATATTACCAAAGGAAAAGGTAAAAGAAATAATAGGACACTCGCCCGACGATTTGGATATGTTATTAATGCGAATGTATTTCGAGGTTCAAATAAAGCGAACCGCCCCACGTTCAACAGTCATAACTTCAAGATGATAAGTGTATTAATTAACAAAGAGAAGTTTAATATACCAACATCGTGGAATGATGTTATGTATAGCCAATGGACTAAAATTCAAAGCGAAACCGACGATATTATAATATTGTCAATTATTACAAACATACCTACTGACTTGCTAATTAATTTTAATCAAGGGCAACTCGAAATGATAAGTGGGTTATTATCTTTTTTACAAACACCCTTAGACTTTGACAATATAGGAAAGCCAATTAACCCGATAAATATAAAAATGAAAACGTGGGGGCAACGAATCGAAGCGGAGCAAATATTAAGAAACAAGTCAGATGATATTGACGGAATAGTAAAGTNNAATAGAGATGTTTGAAATGGTCTTAGATATTATCGAGCAGTTAAAAGAAATAATAGAAACGGAATCAAAAGAATTAAGCATTGAACCTACTCGAGAGCAAAGACTTGCAGGAGTTTCGATGTATGATGAATTTGGTATAATGAACACGATTAGAGCAGTAGCACAAGGAAATATACTGAACTTCGATAAGGTTCTTGAAATAGAGTACAACGTGGTGTTTATTTACCTTAAAATGGCAAAGACTGATAGTATCTTTCAAACTAATTATCAAAAAGTATTAAATAAAAAATAATTATTTCTATATTTGTTTGGTTATGAGTAAAGAAATTATTAAGCAGTTTGGAGATAAGTTGGTTGACGATATTAAAAGGTCGTTACCTAAAGCTACTGGAAAGACCGCTGCATCTGTAAAGATTGATTATACCGATGACGGATTTACGATAACTGGTAACGCCTCAATAGGGGCTTTAGTAAATGGAAGAAAGCCAACTAAGTCAGGGGCGAAAAAGGGAAGTCCAACTTTACAGGAATCAATTTTAGAATGGGTGCAAGCGTTAAGCATACAACCAAGAGAGGAGGGAATGACACAATTACAGTTGAGCTGGGCTATTTCAAATTCGATACACCGTAAAGGAACTATTGGAAGACCAGATATGTTTGACGACGTTCTAAACTCAAATAGATTTGATAGCTTAGCCAAGACTTTACTAAACGAGCAAACAACAGTTATTTCAAGTCAAATATTAGAAAAATGGCAATAAATGTAATATCAAACCCAAATGTTATTATTAATGGTAATTCAAATACCGTCAGTAAATGGGTTTCAATATTTAGACCTATCAACTTTACTTTTGAAGTGTATTTGTCAGCATTTACAAATATTACTTTTAACGACGCTACTCATGCGTTTATAAATGAAACAGGGATTGGTGCAAAATTAGCAGACCAGACTCCTCCATTTCAATTACAAATAAAAGGGTCTGATTTTCCTGATGGGGAGTACACCGTACCAGTTGGAGGTGTAACCCCTAATTACATAAGGATAGAACACTCACATGGTTATGTTAGTGGGGACTATCCATTTACAGGGGGTAAAGTGTATGTGGAAAGAGAAAATTATTTTTTAAAGGTTAAAGTAAAAGTTGCTGGTGTTGAGGTTGGAGTTTTAAGAGTGAAACAAGCTGCGTTTGATGATAATATTAGTGCCGATGTTTCAGGATATTTAAGGGGAGCTTTGTCGTTATTAGATACATACAACTATACAACTCTAAACGTCGGTGACACAAATCTATCAAACTACTTCCAAATAGAAGTGTCAGAAAATTGGAATGGAAGCGAGGGTAGTTATGACACTTCTTTTACTGAAAAATACTACTTTACATGGGCTGTAAATCAATTGGGGGCTATATATGACGGAAATTTAGGGATTTATATCCCATTTACTAATTACGCTGGAAATGAAACGAGGGCAAAATTCTTATGCGACTTTGATAGTCCTACATACTTTCAGGGTTATCCTTTTTCTTTAGACTTCATTTTTAATGATGACTTAGATACATCTACTTATGACATTCTAAAGAAAGAGCAAAAATTCAACGTGAACAGGGTTAGCCAGTCAACAAGTACAAATACGTTAGCGGAAACATCAAGTGAAAAAGGTAAGGTAAACAGAATGAAATTAACAGAAAGTTATACAGGTATTAGTACAATTGATGTATGGCTTGAAAAAATATCGGTAGGATAATGGCGTTTGCAGACGAAATAACAGAAAAAAAGACTATTAAAATATCTCAATCGAATTGTGATAATCCTGTTTATTTGAAATGGATTAATAAACAAGGGGGTAATTCTTTTTGGCTATTCAACAGAAATCAGTTGAGAATATCTAAGACTAAAAATGGGGATATTTACGAGAAGCATTTATCAACATTAATCGGCACTTATTCAAATAGATTCATATCAACCAAAGATGCTGACCACTCTATTAGATTAACAACAACAATAGAAGAGAGCGACATAGACGGTATTATTGGGCTACATGAGAGTCCTAAAGTGTTTAGGCTTGTCAATCCTGACACATGGAGTACTGAGGGGTGTAAATGGGAAAGTGTTATTATTTCTCCTAGTAGTTTGATATTTTTAAAAACAAATACAAGTAGGTTTAATGTAGAGATTGACATATTGCTTCCTAAAATATATGTTCAAAGCGAATGATGACTATTAATATAAATGGCTCTAATATTGACTTATATCCAAACGAGGGTATAGGACTGACTTATTCTGTCGGAAGTATATTGCAGCTAAATCAAAGAAGTGGATTTGTTTCAAACATTTTCAAGATTCCTAAAACAGCCAACAACAATAGTATAATGGAATTTGCGAATGAAATCAACTCAAATGGAAATACACCATATCAGTTAAATACAGTTGATGTATTTCAAGATGGTATAAAGATTATTTCTGAGGGGGGGTTAATAATTCAATCAGTAAACAATGATAGTTATTCGATATTAATAACATCGGGGAATATTGATTTTTTTGATAAAATAAAAGATGTTACTATTGCTGATTTAGATTTGTCGGTTTACAATCATGTTTGCGAAACAGACACTTTTGTTAATAATAGTGCCAACACAAGCGGATTTAAATATCCAGTAATTGAGAGTGGCATTACAAAACCCTGTATTCTAAATAACATTAGACCTAATACTGGAGATTACAATATAACCATATACAACGGTCGATTAATCCCTGCTATATTTTTTAAAACAATTAAAGAATTAGTAGAGGACTATACAGGTTACGTCATAAAAGGAACATTTTTAGATACTGTATTTTATGATAAAGCTTTGATATTTGCTAATAACTATTATAAAGAAATAGATGCTACTGTTCAAAAAATGGAGAGGTTATCAAGTGACAACTTATTTTTTACAAGTGCGTCTAGAACTTATGGCGTACCAGTTAGCGGTGAACGGGTATCTAATCAGCTACCATTTAATGATGATGATTTTGTTATACCAATTACCAACACAGTATTTGAGCCTAACAAATTAGTGACTTATAAAATAAGTGTTGATTTAAAATTGATTTGGCGTGTGCCTTTAGGTAATGGTGGAAAAACGGCATTAGCTTTATCTTTCTATGAATGCGATAGTGGTGGAACGTATATAGGGTCATCGAAGTTCTACACACAAAGTTACGTCGTTGTTTGGGATGAATTAAAGACTGGTACAACTCCAGTATTAACAGATGTTAGTATAGATTTTAAAGGTGATGTTTATTTTCAATTTGAGTCGGGTAAATATTATAGACCATTTCTAATTGAAACAATAGATACTACTGGAGGGACTGGCACTTTTCAAAGCAAACTAACTTTAGTAAAAGATAGCAGGTTTGAATTTTCGGAGGTTGAGGCTATCTACCCGAATGAATCAGTAGATATGAATCTTTGTTTTACGCAAAACCTTGATGATATTTTTAAAGACGTTATCAAAATAAATAACTTGATTGTTCAAACAGATTCCTTATTAAAAGAAATAACTTTTAATACATTTGATACATTAGTAGGCAACATTACAAATGCTGTTGATTGGGACGATAAGGTTGACCTTAGTAAAGATGAGGGGATTACTTTCACACCCCTTAATTTCGCTCAAAAGAACTGGCTAAGATATAGTAATACCGAGAGTTTAAGAAACGGATACATATCATTGGAAAATCTAAATATTGCAAACGAAACAACAATAGTATCGTTGAAAGCAAAAGCAGTTGACGAGGAGTTTACCTATAAAGATGCTTTGGCTGTTAGTTTTTCAGTCCCTAAAATGCCAATAGTAGAACCTGAACAATATTTCTACAATCCTATTAAAGATGCTGCAACTTACTTCTTAATTGATGATACTCAAAACATATCTAATCACAACTATATAATCAGAAACGTGACAGATTCAACTTTTGGAAGTGTGACAGATTCAGGTCTAGTAGTGTCAAATATTCCTTTTGCTTACTTTGTAAAAACTGATAGCGTTTACTCGTTGGATTGGGATAGTTTAATAGCTTTGAATTATAAGCCAATCGTAAGAATGTTTGATAGATTTAAGCTGGTAAAGAATTACATGAGATTGAGTAGTATAGATATAAATACGATAGACTTCTCTGTGCCAGCGAAATACAAAAACGGTTTTTATTACATAAACAAAATAAGCAATCACAAAAGCAATAGGAGTACTTTGGTTGAATTAATACAATTATAAAATGGCGGACGAAAAAAAGACGGTAATAATAGATTTGAAGTTTGATGTTTCAGACTTTACTCAAAGTGCTGCGAAGTTGAACAAAGAAATATCATACTTAAACAAGCAGCAAGCCGAGTTAAAGAAACAAGGGCAGGAGGGTTCTATTCAATATCAGAAGAATAGTGAAGCGTTGCGTGAAAATAGAAAGGAATTAGCAGAGGTAAATAAAACAATATCTAATCTAACAACAGCAAACAAAGCAAACGCTGGAAGCAACGAACAGTTAAAGGCTCAATTGTCAATAATGACTTTGGAGTACAACAAACTGTCAGAAGAACAGCGTAAAAACTCCGCAAGAGGTAAGGAACTATTTACACAGATAAACCAAACTACAGCAACCCTAAAGGAAAATGAAAAGGCTGTTGGTGATAACCGTAGGGAAGTTGGTAATTACGCTTTAATATTATCAGAATTAAAAGCAGAATTAAAAGCAGCTAAAGGCGAGGCTTTTGCAATGGGTCAACAATATGGGGTTGCATCAAAAGAATTTCAAGAAGCATCAGCAAGAGCAGGGGAATTGGCTGATAAAATTAAAGAAACAAACGAAGCAACAAATGTATTTACTACAGGTAGCAAGTTTGAACAGTTTGGAAATTCATTAAAAGGTGTTGGGGGTGATTTAGCTTCTTTAGATTTTGAGGGAGCGAGTGAAAAAGCAAATCAATTATTAGCTATTTCCAAGTCAATGACTTTTAAAGAGGCGATAAGTGGGGCAACTTCATTTGGTACAACAGTAAAAGCAGTTGGAGCTTCATTATTAACAAATCCTGTATTTTTATTGGCAGCTGCATTAATAGCTGTTGGGTTGGCAGCTAAACAGATGTATGACAGTATTGCTGCTGGAGATTCTATTTTAAAAGAAAATGCTGAAAATTTAAAAGGCATAACAAAAGAAACTGATTTATTAATTCAAAAAAATCAAGAATTAGCAATAAAGGAAAAGGTTGCTACAAAAGAGATTACAAAGGAAAGTGGAGAGGCTCAATTGATAAGATTAAAGCAACGTCAAGATTTTAATAATGCTCATAAAGAATTATTAGAACAACAAGCTAAAGATGAAAAGGAACTAAACGATAAGATAAACGAAGAGAAGTCAATATTCGGCATAGGTAACAGAAAACTAGAAGAGGTTAGACAACAAGGGTTGGCGGAAATAAGAGCAAAATACGACGAGCAGGAACGGGTATTAATAGCAAACTCCGTAAAGGAAAAGAAATTAGCCGAAAATGAAATAGTCGAAAATACTAAAGAAGCAGAAAAAGAGAAGTCAAATATCAGAAAAGAAAAATTAAAACAAATTGATGAAGAAAGAAAGGAACAAGAACGACTTTTTCAAGAAGTAATTAAAAGAGAAGTTGCAGCACAACAGCAATTAGATGAGATTGCAATATCAAACATTAAAGATAAGAGAGAAAGAGAATTAGCTGAATTAGATGCCTCCTTTGAAGCCAAGCAAGCTGCAATAGTTGGCGACGGAGAAAAACAAAAAGAGCTTGAATTACAGTTATTAGCTGAACAAACAAAGGCTAAGAATGAATTGTTACAACAATATAAGAATGAGGACGACGAAAAGAAAGCGGTTGAACGACAAATGGAGCTTGAGCTTCAAGAGATATTAGCAGAGAATGAGTTAGCAAGTTTAATTGAATTAGAAAAAGCCAAAGCAGATGCTAAGATAGCAGAAATACAGAGAGTAGCTGCAATTAATCAATCAAGCGAAATAGAAACGGCTTTAGCTATTGCGAAAGTTGAAAAGGAAAAGACTAATAATATTAAGTCTTATGAAAAGCAATTAACAGATATAAAAAAGGCTGAGAACAAAGCACGACTTGAATCAACTATGATTGTTTTAGAGGCGGTAAATTCTTTGGCGTTAGGCTCAACAAAAGCAGCTAAAGGGGTTGCGTTAGCACAATTAGCAATATCAACAGGTAAATCGATAGCCTCAATAGTTGAAATGGCAACTGCTGCTGGGTCTGCTGCTGGTACTGCTGCTGGTGTTGTTACTGCTGGTATTGGTGCTGCTCCAGCTTTTACAGCCATGAAAACATTGACCTACTTGACAGCTTTAGGTCAGATAATGGGTAACTTCGCTCAAGCTAAGAATATAATTAATGAGGGAAAAGCAGCAAAAGGAGGTATATTTGGCGGAAAATCACACTCAGAGGGTGGTACTAAAGGTTATTTCGACGATGGCACACAAATAGAAGTTGAGAAAGGGGAGTTGTTTGCGGTTGTTAATAAAAGAAATACATCAATGTTAAATTATTTAAATGGTTTAAATACTTTTGGTGGTAATGGAAAATCTTTCTTTGAAAGGGGGGGGATTAGTAAATTTGCCGATGGTGGCATAGGTTATGCCAACGTGTCAAAAGGAATAGACCAAAGTCAGCAAACAATGAACAATATAGTTGACATAATTAAAAATATGCCTAATCCAGTCGTTGTTGTTCAAGATATTAATAATGTTCAATCGGACGTGCAAACAGTAGAAGTAATTTCACAAATATGATAAGTCAACAAATACAGTATCTAAAAGATTTAGGAGTTTACAACGATTTAGTAAAAGTTGGAGTGATACCAATCAAGGTAAATTATTTCTTTGAGATTTTTAAATATTACAATGTTCGTTTAGTGGTTAATAATGGTTTAAAGATGCAAAGCTTAACCGATACATCAGAAGCTTTTAAATGTTCGGAATCAACAGTTAAACGAGCAATTAAACTAATGAGATGAATATCGGTGTATTAATCATAACAAGAGGTGACCGTCCGAAGTTCTTAGAACAAGCTAAAAAGATGTTGAAAGAACAAACTTTGCAACCTAATGAAATTTGCATAGTTAACGACGAACCTTTAAGCAAAGAAATAGATATTACATACCGTTATCGTATAGGGTTTGAAAGACTAAAAGATAAGGTTGATGTTATTATATTTTGGGAAGATGACGACTATTATAGCCCGAAATACATCGAAACAATGTTTACATCATGGGTTCATAATGGTAAGCCTGAATTATTTGGATTAGCTCAAACAATATATTATCATTTAGGGTTAAGAGCTTTTAATATTATTAAACATGATGGCAGAGCATCGGCTATGAGTACAATGGTATCTACAAAATTAAACATTAACTTTCCAAATGATAACGAGCCTTTTTTTGACTTGCATTTATGGAGAAACAATAAAGGAGTTACTTTTGCTCCTAAAGAAATATTAAACATTGGTATTAAACATGGAATTGGAAAATGCGGAGGGAAAGGTCATTTATGTAATTTTAAATACAATAACAATGACGATAATATGTTGTTTTTAAGAAACCATGTAACAGAGGAATTTTTTAAATTTTATAATGAAGTTAGCAGCAATTTATAGTGTTTACAATGGTTTAGAACTTTTAGAAAAAGCCATGCTTCAAATTAGGAATGAAGTAGATATTTTTATTATAGTTTATCAAAAAGTTTCAAATAAAGGAGAGGTTGATTTGACTGTTAAGAAAAAAGTTGAACGAATAGCCAAAAAGTTTAACGCAAAGGTTGTTTTATACGAAACCGATTTAAAACTAAAAACCAAACACAACGAACTTAATAAACATAACTTAGGATTGGAGGTTGCTAAGCTTTCGGACTGCACCCATTTTGTTATTGGAGCAACCGACCATTATTACAAAAATAATGAATTTAAAAAAGCCAAAGCAATAGCTGTAAATTTTGATTTGACGTTAACAGCTATGTATACTTATTATAAAAAACCTGAATGGCAACTTTATCCTATTGAGGATTATTTAATGCCTTTTATTTGTAGGCTGTACGATAATACCGTTTTTGATATAGTCATGTGGAAACTTCCTTATGTTGTTGACCCCGCATTAAGGATAAATACAATTGATACGCACTATCATTTTAAACAAGATGAAATAATGATGCATCATTATTCAATGATTAGAACCGATATAAAAAACAAGTTTAAAAATGCTGCCGCATCTGTAAATTGGAATGAAGAAAAAGTTTCACAATTTATTAATGAATATGAAAACGCAAAAGTAGGTAGCGAAATAAGTTATTTTAAAGGCAGAAAATTAATTGAAGTAGATAACTATTTTAATATTTGATTTAATTTACTTCCTTTACTTACCGTTACTTTAATTCCTTTCTCTTTAAATAACTCAAATAGATTTTTATAATCGTCTAAAGCTGCAAGTAATTTATTACCATTTAAAGCAGCGTGAGTGTTAAAGTCAGCCCCAAAAATATTAATCTTAGTTGCTCCCAACTTATAAGCCAATACAACAGCCACGAATACCGAGTTATTAGAATAAGCAAAAGTATTATCAATATCATTAAGATTACCACGTCCTTTTGATAGTTCAATCAATTCAAAGGTCGGCATAATTCTTTTCCACTCTTCTAAATGAGTTAAAAATTTCTTTGGCTTTGACTTCATTATGGTTCTAAGCCTTTCTACTGTAAAGGCGTTAATTCTATCAACACAAACAACATAATCAGTCGGGTAGTGTTTCCAAATATCATTAACCCCTATTGTTATATTTCGATTTGGTTTAAATTCCTTTAGACTTTCTCCAAGTCCTAATACGTCAATTTCCATAGTTCATTTTATTGAACTACAAATATAACAAACGCATTTTAATTTTACGGAATATGATTGGAAGAATTAATATAATCGGTCAAATTGGCGATACCATTAACGAAGATGGTAGCATCAAGACTAAAGGCGTACAGCTTCAAGATGTTGTTATCCAAGTGAACAACAACAAAATGGCTGATGAGTTACACGTTTACATTAACTCAGGAGGTGGAGAAGTTTCAGTAGGTCAAGCAATAGCAAGGTATTTAAGCAAGTTACCAAACGTAACAACTATTGCAAACGAGTTATGTGGCTCAATAGCTACTGAAATACATTTAGCCGTTCCATTAAATAAAAGAAAAATTGTAGCAGGGACAGAGTACTTTATTCATAACCCTTTATTAGATAATGTAAGAGGTAACTCAGAACAACTAATACAAGCAGCTAATCATATTAAGCCATACGAAACAGCAATGCTTAATATGTATGCTAAAGCAACAGGATTAGACAAAGCAAGTCTGCAAGGTTTAATGGCTCAAGAAACAAGTCTAACAGATGAACAAACTAAAGCATTAGGATTTGCATCTGAAATCATACCACGCCAAACATTAAGGGCTGTGGCATTTATAAATAAAAATAGTAATAACCAAACAAACGAAGAAATGGAAGTAAAAGAAATGTTTGCCGAATTAAAGGCGATGTTAAAACCAACGCAAAAACCAAAAGCAATGAAAGCCGAATCTGATAAAGGTTCTGTTGAATGGGCTTCGGAGGGAGCTATTCCCGAAGTTGGCGAAGCGGTAACAGTAAACGGCGAAGCAGTAACAGAAGCAATGGACTTGACTTTAACTGATGGTACAGTCGTAAAAGTTGATGCTGCTGGATTAGTTACAGAAGTTGTTGCAGTTGTCGCAGCTACCAAACCAAATTCAGAGGTTGAAGCATTAAAAGCTAAGATTGCTGAATTAGAAGCAAACAAAGAGGCTGAAATTAAAGCAGCAAAAGAACAAATTGAATTAGAAGTTAAAGCAGAGTTTGATAACTTGAAAGCTGAGTTCACATCTCAATTTACGCCTCAAGCAGCTAAACCAGCTTTTAATAAAGGAGTTAAAACTATGACCCTGAGAGAACAAGCAGAAGCAAGAAAAAACGAATACAGAAAAAAATAATTATAAACTAAAAACCTAAAAAGAAATGGCAATTATAACACCATCACAATTAACTTTCAATGGAGAAGAGGCTAGACAGTTAAGTGAAGTTATCTTCGAAAAAGAGTTTACCAATCCTGAAATTGGATTGTTTCACGATGTAGTAGAGGGTATTAAATCAAAAAAACAAATCGCTTACATGACACAGTTGAGCGGATTGTTAGGAGCAGGGACTAATTCATGCGACCCTACATCAGCATCAAATACTATTACGTCAAGTCAGAAGTTTTGGATGCCCGAACCAATGAGCGATAGAATTACTATTTGCTACTCAGACCTAAAAGAATCTTTCATTAACTATTCGTTAGGAAATGGAGTTAAAGAGGCTGATTTAACAAATGTTGATTTTTTCAACTATGTAGCAAACGTATTAATGAAGTATAAAGTTTACGAAGCTGCTTTAAGATTGGCTTGGTTTGGTGATACTGATGCAGCAGCAACAGATGATTCACCAGCGGGAGATTTAACAGCAGGGACAAACGCTGCTTATTTCAATAAAATTGACGGTCTTTGGAAGCAAATCTTCGCAATTGTAGCAGCAAATGCTAGCAGAAAAACTACAAATTTAACGTCAAAAAACGGACAAGCAACATTTGCTTTACAAGCGTTCAACTCAACAGATACCTCTAACAAGGTTGCAATGAACACATTCCAAGAGTTACTTTACGGAGCTGACTTGAGATTGCAAGAACAACCTGACTTAGTTTTTGTTTGTACTAAATCGGTTCAAGACCAATACACTAGAGAGTTGAAAGCATCAAATGTAGCTTACACTACTGAGCGTTACGAAAACGGAATTACAGTTGTAAAATCTGACGGCATTGAGATTATCTCTTTCTCTTTATGGGATAGAATCATCAAAACATACTACTCAAATGGCACAAAATATCTGTTACCTCACAGAGCAATATTAACTACTAGAAAAAATCTAGGAATTGGATTTGATTCTGTTGGGTCGTTGGCTGAGTTCGAGTTGATTTACGACCCAGTTACCAAGAAAAACCACATTGACTTTGCTGTTAATATGGATGCAAAAGTAAAAGAAGATTACTTAATTCAAGTAGCTTACTAAATAAAATACAGGGGAGTAATTTCGGTTACTCCCTTTAACCTTTAAAATTTAAAAAAAATGGCAGGTTGTTCAGAAATAACAGCAAATATCGGTAGGAACTGTACCGACCCAATCCAAGCAGGAGCAGAGGATTTAATGGTAGTAATACCACGAGCAGACTGGTTGAACGCTTCTGTTGGTGTAAACATTTCAAACCCTCAGATTGTTGAGAGTATTATTTTAGCTAGTGGCGTAACTGGTTATTCTTACCAAGGTATGAATAAATCTATTCTACCTAAGTATGAATTATTAAAAACAGACTTTTCAGTTAAGTACACGCATGAGGTTTCGTTCAAAGTGTTTAACATCTCTCCAACAATTAAGAAAGAATTAGAATCTCTAGCACAAGGACTTTATGTTGTTATTGTAGCTAATAAATATCACGGTACTGGAGGCAATGCTTCTTTTGAAATTTACGGAGCTGATGCAGGCTTAAGTTTGACTACAATGATAAGAGAGGTTGGTAATGCAGAATTGGGAGGAGCTTTTGATTTAGTGTTGACTACCTCAGAAGAGCCGAATATGCCTAAGACGTTGTTTATAACTAACTACGCAGCTTCAAAAGCAATATTTGACGGTCTTTATGTTTAATCGAATAAATAGATAAAAATTAAAAGCATAGGGGTTAAACTTATGCTTTTTTTGTATCTTTGAAAAATGGATTTAGAGAAGGCTATTGATGAACTATTGAGTTATGAAGCCACTAAGGAAGTGTGGCGTAACATTCATAATTCCAAAGAGTTTAAACTAGCTACAAAGATAGGTAATGCGGTTGGAAGTCCTTTAAATAGAAGTCTAAACTGCGGTTGTATAGAAGACTTGTTTATTGTTTGCAAACTATTAAAAATGGATAAATTAAAAATCGAATTAAAACAAAAAGTTATGGAATCAAAATATGAGTTATTTCCGAATAAAGTATTGTCTTTCCCGAAATTGGGGATACACCTTACTAATGCTAATTTAACAGATGAAATTGCAAAAGATTACTTAAGCACTTACCCAGCTGCGGTGGTTCACTTTAAAAGAATTCCTGATGTAGAAAAGGAAGAAGTTATTAATGTTGTTGTTGAGGTTGCTAAACCTACTGAAAAATCTAACAAAGAAACATTAAGAGAATTAGCAGACAGATTAGCCGACGAAAAAGGAGTTAAAAGACCTCATTGGAAAGCATCTGATTACACTTTGACCAAATTCGTAAAAGAAAATAGCTAATGAAATCCACTTTAACAGGCGTTGTAAAGAGGGTTGAAATAAAACCCAATAAAACGGAGGGAATACTTAACTACGATGTAGATAATTGTTACCCTCAGCGTGTTTTGGATATTATCAACGCTAGTGGAACTGGTACGTTATGTACCGACTTAATGGCTAAATTCATTTATGGTAATGGGTTTAAAGATAAAACACTTGGCAAATTAGTTATAAATAAAAAAGGCGAAACGGCTAACCAACTTTTAAGAAAGTTATCAAAGTCGATTGCTAACTTTTACGGGTTCAATATTCATTTAAACTATTCTATATTTCCTACTGTTGGGGTTTCAGAATTAAATTTCTCCGATTTTAGGGATGCTCGGTTTACAAGTGAAGACAATAAAGAACACCCTAACCAACTTGCTTTATATGATGATTGGCAAAAGACTAAAGGGGGTATTAAAAAGGATAAAATTAACTTTATACATCTTTATAATCCTAAAAAGGTAGTTGAGGAGGTAAACGCTTCCAAAGGTGGCACAATTCAAGAAAAATTAGCTAATTACAAAGGTCAGATATTATACTGGTCTAATGTTGGTGTTCAATACCCACTTGCTCCAAGTGATTCAATATTAGAAGATATTATCACGGATTCAAAAAGTAAGAACTTTAAGAATAGAAATATATCTACTAACTTCATGGCTTCGCATATTTTGGAAGTTGACGAGTTTGAGGATGAAGAAAGTAAAAATGCTTTTGTAGGAAACCTTACTAATTTTCAAGGCGACGACGAAGCATCACAAATTTTTTTATTAGAGAAAGCAGCAGGGCAAAGTGAAAGCGGATTTAAACTAACTAAAGTTGATATTCAAGATGTTGACAAGTTATATGAATACACCGAAACAAGTGTACAAAGAAATATTATAAGAAACTACCTAATACCGTCGGTTTTATTAGATGAAAGCACGGCTTCTTTAGGTGCTGCAAGTGGAGCAGCAAGATTAGCAGCATACGCTGAGTATAACGAAAATACAAGCGAATACAGGGATATATTAAGTGAAACCTTTGCAACGCTTTTAAAAGGCTTTAACGGTACTAATTTTGAGGATTTTACCATTGATGAATTAAAACCTAATATTATTGCTGTTAAAGATACATCGGAGGGTAAAGCTAAGATTGTTGAAATATTAGCTAATGGTAGTTTATCAGAATTGCAAAAGAAAAATATTTTAATTAATGTTTACCAATTGACAGAAGAAGAAGCAAATTTATTAACCGCTAATCCAAACGTACNNTTTAGGCGTTTTAGAAGTTATATTTGGTTTATCAAGAATAGATGCACAAAGAATTTTAGGAGATGTTGTTGAACAGAAAAATCCAAACGTACAAGCATGATTAAATTAATAACATTAGCGGACATACGTACTTATAAGCAGATAAGCAGCAACTTAAATGCTATTAAGATTGATAGTGAAATTAATGAGGCTCAAGAGTTTGATTTACGTCCATTTATGGGTGATGAGTTTTATTTGGCTTTATTAGATGATTTTTCAGCTAGTCCTAGTTTGCAGCTTTATGATGATTTGTTTAACGGTTGCACTTATACTTACGGAGGTCATACTTACCAACATGACGGCATAAAAGCAATGTTATGTTATTACGCATTTTCACGCTATTTAAACAACTCTAATACTAATGCTACTGCTTTTGGAACGGTAATAAAACAAAACGACGACAGCGAACCAGTAAGTGAAAAAACACTAAGTAGATTAGTAGGTCAAGCAATAAGTGGAGCTAAGATTTTTGAAAATAGGGTTTATGATTATTTAGTTAGGAATCCAACACTTTACCCATTGTTTAAGTGTTCAATTGATAATAAAAAGACTGGCGGATTAAGAGTGTCCGCCGTACGTAAAGACAAGATATGATAGGAACATTAGAACATATTGTTTCACAAATGAATATCAATAGTGATACGTTCACATTTGAATATGGTAAACGAGGATATATTAATATTTTAGAGGATTCTTTACTGCTTCCTGCTGTTATTTATGATACTGAAAGTATTTTTAATTTAACACCGTCGCAAAGCGGATTCATTGGGGAGGGTGGACGTGCCATTCTTTCATTCATGTATAAAAGTGAATTAGAGTGGACACCTAAACAACATTATGATAATTGCATTAAACCAGCTATTAATGCTGCTCGTCAATTCATTTCGCTTTGTCAAGCATCAGAATTAATTGAAGAGATAAGTGTTGGTGATGGTCGGGAATTTATTAATCTATTAGATAAAAATACAAGTGGCGTTCAATTCACTTTTAATATTAAACTTCGAGTAAATAAGTCAGTTTGTGTATAAAAAAAAATAAAAAATGGAAATTACAAAAGAAACAAGATTAGTAGGTGGTATGGGTACAAAATACCTTTCAGGCACATCAAACAATACAGGTTTGACACACTCTACAATAGAGGCAAATGAAGATTGCACTTTTACATCAATAACTGGAAATGATATAAATGGTAATGTTGTGGATTTGCTAACTATATTTAACATGAGTGGCGTAACTTTAAAGGAAGGTAAAATGCTTTATTGCTCGTTAAATTACACTATTACAGCGGTACAGTTGGCTAGTGGTACAATATTTGTTCATTAATGATTACACCTATTCAAATATCGCCTTTTGCTAGAAGAAATGTATCTGGAATATCTTTGTCTAATATTTTCAATACTTACGGCGGGATAAATCAATGGGCTGCGGAAAATTCAACCGTTATAGGCACTACAACAACGTGGCTCGACTATGCAGGTGTTCATGATGTTGCAAATCCATCAGCTAC